>WNFU01002322.1_pt1 | contig 47263 bp, 40 predicted proteins | sample 5400121 | NCBI WGS metagenome assembly WNFU01 (sample SAMN13153360, study PRJNA577476) | soil metagenome | isolation source: 100 cm soil or saprolite under grassland replicate 1 | place: USA:California | collected 2016-06-15 | reverse complement strand
TTTTGTTTCGCCAAGTGCGCTTTCTCAACTTTTTGAAACATGCTTTAGAACGTATCTATGGCACGGTGAATAAAATCAGAGCGCCAGCGGCGGCGCCATCATGACGGCATGACGCCGGAATTTTGGGACTACTGAGTCTAGGAAATGCGCGTACGAGTCGTTGAAGATGGGAAGGTGTGCTTGCCGCGTAAGGAGAAGTTGAAAATAGGCATAGTCCGCCTTCTCCATAAAAATTGCACCAGAACCAGCTATGATTTTGCTCCACGCAGAATACGGCAAGCGCATTCAGACGTACGTGTCCGCGGCAAGAGCCAAAGCCGCGGCCGCGCCGACGAGAAGAAGCGCGCAGAGGACTCATCGCCGAACTCGCGCAGATACCGGCGGAGCAGTTCGGGTTTCAAGCGACGTCGGAGTGTCGCAGCGTCGCGGGCATCATCCGTCACATCATAGAAACGCAAAAGTTTCTTACGGACAAAATGTGCCGACCGGATACTGATTTCAAGCGGCTGCCGAAGGGGCAGATTAGTGAATTGGTCGAAAGGCAGGCCGCAGAAGCCCATTCGGGCGGGGACAAAGAAGAGTTGATCGGGTCGCTGAGATCAACTATGGAGTCGGCTGAAGCGGCCCTCCGCGCGTTCGGAGAAGAGGCGCTCAGAGAAAAGGTGGCGCAGCGACCGGACGGGAAGACGATGTCGAAACTCGGCTATTTGTTGTTTATCATCAGCCACGAGAACTACCATCGAGGGCAGATGAGCCTCTACGAGCGGTTGATGCAGATCGAGCCTGCGCTCACGGCGAAACTCAGGGAGTCTCTCGCGTCCAATGGGTAGTTATAGCATTTCGTTTTAGTGAGTTGACGCTTTACTCGGCGAAACATGTTCGGGTTAGAAGTCGGCGGACGAGAAGCCCCGGCAGTTGTGAGTCCTTGTTCAGTTTGTTCGACTCCCCAGAGGCAGCTAATGCTAAATTCAATTTTTCTGTTCATCCCTTTCACCTTGCAGACGTTTTGTATGGCGGTAGATGAGTTTTACTTTCATCGGCGGCGCGGGCTGCCGCGTTGGGAGCGGCTGGGGCATCCGCTCGACACGCTGACAGCGCTGGCGTGTTTTGTGTGGTTGCTGTCGGCCGCGCCGAGCGCCTTATCGCTGAGTGTTTACGTATGCTTGAGCGTCTTTTCATGTCTATTTGTGACGAAGGACGAGCCGGTGCACAGTAAACATTGCAGCCCCAACGAGCAATGGCTGCACGCGCTGCTCTTCAGCCTGCACCCATTGGTTTTGCTTAGCGCTGGTTTGTTCTGGCCCGCATGGCGCCGGCAGACGCTTTCGTTCATCCGCTACACCGGCTTCGAGCGCAAGTTCCTGCTGGGGAATACGCTGTTGACCCTGGCTTTCGGGCTTTATCAACTGGTCTATTGGAACTTCATATGGCAGCCGGCGACATCACAAAAACAGGCCGGGTGAACAACGACATCTATGATCATTTAGGCGAACGCTGGTATACGGCGCGGGATGATCCGATTGCTTTATTACGCGCCGAAGCGCGCGCGCGTAATCCCTGGATTGCCGGCGCCATTCGCCAGGCGTTCCCATCCGACGAGGTCAAGGTGTTGGATATAGGTTGCGGCGGCGGGTTTCTGTCAAATTACCTGGTCGAAGCAGGGTTCACTGTGATTGGGCTGGACGCCGCGGCCGAAAGCCTGATGATAGCGCGACGACATGATGCGACGGGCCGCGCGTGTTACCACTTGGGTGACGCTTACCGCCTGCCTTATGCGGGCGGCGCATTTCAGGCCGCCTGCGCCATGGATTTTCTCGAACACGTTGACGAGCCCGGGCGTGTGCTGGCCGAAGCGGCGCGTGTCTTACAACCGGGTGGATTATTCTTCTTCGCCACCTTCAACCGCAATTTCATTAGCTGGTTGTTCGGGATCAAGGGCGTGGAATGGTTCGTCAAGAATACGCCGCCACGCCTCCATGAACTGAGCCACTTCATCAAACCGACTGAACTGCGCGCGATGTGTGAAGAGAGCGGATTGCGAGTTATTGAATTGCGTGGCTTTGTACCGCGATTCAACCGGTCTTTTTGGCGCCTGTTGATGACCGGAGTGGTGGCGGACGATTTCACCTTTCAATTTGGCCGTAATACTCTAACCGGCTATATCGGAATAGCGGTGAAGAGTGAGGAGAGCGCCACTCTTCGGCCCGTCAGACAGGCCTGAGCGCATGCATCAGCATAACCCTGACCGCCGATCCTCACACACCCGAAATCAATCATAGCCCATCCGCGCGCTACAAAAATTGATTCCGCAGGTCCGCATTCATTTCTACTTCGCGGCCTCTACCGCCGGCAGCCGTTGTACGACATTGCCCTTCTCGTCCAGGAATTCGAGCTTGGCCGCGCCTTGAGCGTCCACCATCAATTGCAGACGCGGCCGCCCCTGCGGATCGGAGAGCGTCAGCGCCGCGGCCTTCTCTCTGGTCTTGCCCACAAACACGCGCAGCGGGCCGCTCGCGGCCGGCGAGTTACGGAGTTTCTGCATGGCCTGCGTCTTCTCCGGCCCGTCGGGCATTTTCTGAATGACTTGAAGTTGGTCTATCAACTCTCCGAGCGGCGCGTCGGGTCTGTCCCACACTCGCAGACCGGCGTAATACTGGCCGTTGCTTTCTCCATATTGGATGCCGACCGTTTGATCCTGCCGGAACCTGTCGAAAGCCAGCAGCGCGCTCGCGCTAGCGGCGCCGTCTTTTTGATCACCGCTGAAACTCAAGCCGCCGCACTCATCGCCCTTTTCATTGAAGAAAAGGATTCCCGGCGACCTCGTCCTCGAGAGAGTCTTCCCGTCAACGACGCCGGGGTGCTGTCGTTCGCCGTTGGAAATGACCATCTTTAACTTGCCGTCCTTTTCGACGATGTTGATGCGCTCGACGTCTATCTCGGTGAATTTGGTCTTCTGGTTGGTCTGACCGAGCCCTGCGAACATAAGTACTACCAGAAGCAGAGTGGCGCCGAAGGCATAAGCCTTCAGCAGCCGTACGTCTCTTTGCAACTTCTCCATAAAAGTGGCCTCCATTCAATATGCCGCCCAGGAGCGACTCTCGCCCGGTTGATCTAAATCAGGCCAAGCAACATTGGGACACCGGTACCGCTACCGCGCGCGTAAGCAAGCGGCCGACCGATGAGCCCGCCGCGCAGCCGCTCGCGCGCGGTACTGTACCGATCTTGCGTGGCTCGATTCAGACGCGCGATTAATGCTGAATGCTCATTATGATAGTTCCTGATGGCCGCAAGTATCTATCCAGACAGGCCCCAGGTAAAGAACTACGGGGCGAATGCGGGGAAATTGGCGTCAGATGAGGCGCATAAATCAAGCGCCCGCAATCTCAGCCCAATGGCCAGAGATCGCCGCATGCGGTAATAAGTGATGGTTGGCTTCGGCCATGAATCCCTCTTTTCCTGTTGACTATCGACAAAGCGTCAAATATTCTCCGCTTTGTCGATCGTCGATGGGGCATATGAAAAAGACACAGACCGATTTGTTACAGGGCGCACTTGACCTGCTGGCGCTCAAAAGGATGTGGCCATGTTTAACAAGCTGAGACTGCGATTAAGGGCGCTCTTCTTCAAGTCTAAAATGGAAGAGGAACTGAATGAGGAAGGGCGTTTCCATCTGGAGAGAGAGATTGAGGAGAACATCGCTCGCGGGATGAGCCCGGAAGAGGCGCGTTACGCGGCGCTCCGCAGCTTTGGCGGCGTTGAGCGGGTCAAGGAAGAAAGCCGGGATGAACGTGGCCTCCGCCTCTTGGAAGAGGTCTGGCAGGACCTGGGCTACGGCGCGCGAATGCTGCGCCGTAGCCCGGGCTTCACCGCTGTAGCGACCTTATCTTTGGCTCTGGGCATAGGCGCCAATACCGCTATCTTTAGCGTCCTATACGCGGTTTTGCTCCGACCTTTACCCTATCGCGATCCTAACCATCTGGTCCTCATCTTCAATAAAGGTCGTGAAGACCCAAAAGAGCCTATCTTGCTCGACGACTTCGCGATCTTGAAATCACAGAGCCAGAGCTTTGAAGCGATGTCGATCTTTTACAAGAACACCGGTATCTCTAGTGTGAATTTAACCGGCGCGGCTGAACCCGAAGTAGCTCAGGGCGGATTTGTCTCGGCGGATTTCTTTCCTCTGATGGGAATGGGGCCCCAAATAGGCCGGCTCTTTACCATAGAAGAAGAAACACAGCGAAATCGTGTGGTGATCTTGAGTCAGGGCCTATGGAACCGCAGGTTCGGGGGCGCGCCTGATGTTGTAGGCCGGATGCTGCAGATTGACGGCGTAGATTTTCAAGTTATCGGCGTTATGCCGGCGACCTTTCAGTTTCCGGCCCGCGAAACCCAATTCTGGGCGCCGATCACCACTAACCGTCACTGGCTTGACCGGCCTGCTCTGGATAAGATTCACGTCCGTGCCTTCTACGCGAGGTGGAATGTCGTGGCCCGGCTGAAACCGGATGTTCCCCTTCAACAAGCGCAAGCCGAAATGAATATCTTGGCGAAGCGTTTGGAGGAGATCAATCCCGATCTCAACAAAGGGAAGGGCGTAAACGCGCTCCCATTGCGCGTGGAACTCGACGGCAATACACGTCTCGCTCTCTTAATGCTGCTTGCCGCGGTATCGTTCGTTCTGCTAATTGCCTGCGGGAATGTGGCGAACCTGATTCTAGCGCGCGGAACCTCTCGCGAGCTCGAAATGGCTATCAGAACAGCTTTAGGCGCCGGAAGAGTCCGCCTGATCAGACAACTCTTCACTGAAAGCGTGATGCTGGCCATGCTGTCAGGGCTCCTCGGTTTGTATTTGGCGGCTGTAGGCGTTCCTGCGCTTATCGCCCTCGCGCCACCGGACATCCCCCGATTGGAAGAATCCGGTTTAGACTCCATGGTCCTTGCGTTTACTCTCGGAATTTCACTGCTGGCGGCGATCATCTGCGGCCTCGGTCCTGCCTGGAAGATTTCTAAAAGCGATCCCGGCAAATCCCTGAAGTCAGGAGGCCGCGGCTCATCCGGAACCATTGCGTTTGGCCATGTGCGCGGCCTGCTGGTAATTACTGAGTTTGCCCTATCGGTCATCTTGTTGACGGGCGCGGGCCTTTTGATTCGCAGTTTTCTTGCCATTCAGGCTGTTGGCCCGGGGTTCGAGCCTGAACATGCGTTCACGATGCGTGTCGCGCTTCCCTCGGGCACGACGGCTACAAGGAGATCAGCTTTCCTGGATTCAGCGCTGGAGCGTGTGCGAGCGATTCCCGGAGTCGGCGCAGTTGGCGCTGTCGACGGCTTGTTTCAGTTGGGCCAGGTCAACAGCTTAGGCCTCCGCAGTGTCGAAGGGCGTACGGTTGAACCACGTGAAAAATGGACTGCCCTCACCTGGAAGACCATCAGCGGGGAGTATCTGCAGGCCATGGGAACGCCGCTATTGCGAGGGCGGTTCTTCTCTGATGAGGATGGCCCTAACTCGCCTCTGGTGGCGCTCATCAACGAAAGTATGGTTCGCCGTTACTGGCCCGATGAAGACCCAATTGGCAAGCGGTTCAAGGGACAAGACCCGCGAGGTCGCAACGATGATTGGCTCACCGTCGTCGGCGTTGTAGGAGATATGCGTAGCCACGGACTTGAGAGACAACCTACTCCGCATGTATTTGTGTGGCACAAGCAATCTGGGGATATTCCTTCAGATCTTGTGGTACGAACTACGGGCGCCACGACAAAGTTTGCGATGACGTTGCGCAGCGCGGTTCGTTCTATAGATCAAACAGCCATTCTGTCCAAAGTCACGACTGTGGAAGAACAACTAAGTGAACAAATGGCGCCGCGACGATTCCAGACCACGCTCCTGACTCTGTTCTCAATTATTGCTCTGGCTCTTGCAAGCTTGGGCGTCTACGGCGTGATGCGCTATATGGTGGTTCAAAGAACACACGAAATTGGAATCCGCATGGCGCTGGGCGCCCAGATTCGCGACGTGTTGCGGTTGATCATTGGAGAGGGGATCAAGCTTGCCCTGGCCGGGCTCCTGATTGGATTTGTCGGGGCATGGGCGCTGACCCGATTGATGAAGAATCTGCTGTTCGGTGTGAGCCCGACCGACCCGCTGACCTTCATCGTGATCGCCTCACTGCTGACGTTTGTCGCCTTACTTGCCTGCTACATTCCGGCGCGACGCGCGACAAAGGTGGATCCTCTGGTGGCCTTACGGTGCGAATAAGCGCCTGATTAACTCATTGGCGCCAAGCATCGAGTTCTTGTAGTCGGGAGCGTAGACCATCATGTGTGGCCCCCCCTGCGCCTACGTTCGCGCCAGGGTGTTGTCCGGCCGACCACATGTGTCCAAAGCCCACCCCCTCCATCTTCGGCAGTTCGCCAAGCGCCCACGCCATAGCCACTTCACGCGCGATGGCCTCCGGATCCTTGCCTTCCATTGCGAGTTTCGCGCGAAATTCCTGCAACATATCGAACTGCGACAGCTTAAATCGACACTCTGCGGGGAATTTCTTTGTCGGGAATGTTTCCACATGTAAGCGCGGCTATCGGCGCGATCGTCTCATGCGCGCGGCGCCGTCAGCCGGCTTGCGTTCGTGTGCGTACCGACTTTCCATAAAAAGGGAGGATAGGATGAGGTCTGTGACGGCGTCAGGCGTCAAGAATAGAAATGACGGAAGAATAGAAACAACCAGAGAAGGAGGATTGAAATGGCGCGTTACTATGATGTGGATTACGAACCCGGCTTCCGAAGGGGTCGATACGAGGGGGCGCGGGGATTCTTCCGGCGCGCGGGAGATGAAGTGCGTTCGTGGTTCGGCGACGAGGAGGCCGAGCGGCGGCGCGGCAGAGGTGAGTATGAATACGAGCGGCGCGGGCGGCGGGGAGATTATGGGCGTCCCGGATACACAATCGACGACACACGCGCGGGTGACCTGATGTCGCGCGATGTGATCACGGTTTATCCCGAAGACCGGGTCGGATACGCGGCGCGGCTGATGCGCGATTATGACTGCGGCGCGCTTCCGGTAGTCGACCAGGAAGGTCGCCTCATAGGAGTGATAACGGACCGTGACATCTCGATGCGCCTCGTGGCCAATGAAGCGGACACCCATAACACCGTTGTGGCCGACTGTATGACCGACGGGGCTTTCGCATGCCACGCCGAGGATTCCGTCAGGGAATGCATGCGCCAGATGTCGCGCCATCGAATTCGGCGGCTGCCCATTATCAACGACTGGGGACACGTGGTAGGCATCGTCAGTCAGGGCGACCTGGCGCGGCACGCGGGAAACTATCCGGGGCGAGGCGAACGCCGCGCCATAGCCGACGTGATTTGCGCAGTCTCCGAGCCGCGGCGCGCGGCGCGCCGTTGAGCAATCAAAATGATGTTTGGGCCTTGATCATCGTTTCGGCCATGGCGAAGTAGTTGAGAAATCAGCGGCCCATATTTTTCTGTCCTACATCTTTCTGTTTCGGGTTTGCCAACAGAAAGATTTAGGACAGAAAAATATGGATGGATCAGATCTAAAGTCTTTCGCTGATGGCCGAAACAATGATCCAAAGCCCACGGAATAAATTTTTAAGAGGGGAAAAAATGGCGAAGAGACAAATAACGCGAGACGAGCTGTCCGAATTAGATTGGGCCGGAGACGGGCGGCGGAACGGAATGAAGAGGCTGAACGAAGAGAAAATCGCGCGGGGCCTGGGATGGTTCAGCATCGGCCTCGGGCTGGCGGAGATCGCGGCGCCGAGAAGTTTGGCGAAACTGATCGGCGTTCGCGGCGATTTCAGCGGCTTACTTAGGATGCTGGGAGCGCGCAAGATCACAAGCGGCATTGGCATCCTCGCCGGGCGGCGACCCAACGCGAATTGGGTGTGGTCGCGAGTCGGCGGCGATGCGATTGACCTGGCGCTGCTGGGCGCGGCCTTCAGACTGAAGAGGTCGAACCGGAACAAACTAGCGATGGCGACCGCCGCGGTGGCCGGAGTGACGGCTCTGGACGCGATCTGCTCTCAGCGGCTAAGCCGGCGCAACGGCGCGAGGGGCAACGGTGTCATTCACGTCGCGCAGTCCGTGACGATCAACCGTTCGCCAGAAGAACTCTACCGGTTCTGGCGAGACTTCCAGAATCTGCCGCGTTTTATGAAACATCTTGAATCGGTTCGGGCGACAGGAGACAGGAGTTCGCATTGGGCGGCGAAAGCGCCCGCCGGGAGGACGGTTGAATGGGACGCCGAGATTACCGATGACCGCCCGAATGAATTGATCGCATGGCGCTCGCTCGAAGGCTCGGACGTGGACAGCGTCGGGACCGTGCGGCTCGAACGCGCGCCGGGCGGGCGCGGCACAATAGTCAGGGTGGAAATGCGGTACAGCCCGCCGGCCGGCAGGGTCGGCGCCACTGTGGCCAAGCTTCTCGGCGAAGGCCCTGAATGGCAGATCAAGGACGACTTGCGCCGATTCAAACAGATTATGGAAGCCGGCGAAATCCTCACGACCGAAGGGCAGCCCGCCGGGCGCGCCAACAGCACGTCGTGGCGGTACGACCGAGCCGCGTGAAGTTGAGTGGCCCGACACATGGAGTTCAGCCTTCAGGCTGCTGAAGTTCAGCGGCCTGAAGGCTAATGTTGGTAAGTTTAGACATCAAAATCGGCGGCAGCCTTTGGAGTGCGGCGGCTTTGACGCCGCTTTCCAAATCCCCGATTTGTCGACAGCTCATTCAATAACGGGGAAAGCGGCGTCAAAGCCGCCGCAATCCGAAGCCCCGAACATCCTTCAGGTCGCCTTTTGACGCCCTGAAACAATGAAAACGCGCCATGTAGTAACGATTTATTCGTTACGTAACGTAACGAATAATTTCGTTACTACGTGACTATTTTTTGAGCAATAGGAATGCAATGAAAGCGAATTGTTGGTACGGCAAACAAGACGTGCGGGTAGTGGATGTGCCAGACCCGAAGATCATCAACAAGCGCGACGCGATTGTGAAGATCACTTCGACGGCGATCTGCGGATCCGACCTGCACCTCTACAACGGCTTCATCCCGACTATGGAGAAGGGCGACATCCTCGGGCACGAGTTCATGGGGGAGGTCGTCGAGGTCGGGCCTGAGGTCAAGAAGTTGAAGGTCGGTGACCGCGTAGTGGTCGCATTTCCGATTTCATGCGGCGCCTGCTTCTTCTGCGAGAGAGAGATGTATTCGCTCTGCGAGAACTCGAACCCGAACGCCTGGATTGCCGAGAAGCTGTTCGGCCACTCGCCGGCAGGCATTTACGGCTACTCACATCTGACCGGCGGCTTCGCCGGCGGTCAGGCCGAATACGCGCGCGTGCCGTTCGCCGACGTTGGCGCGTTCAAGATCGAGAACGGGCTGACGGACGAACAGGTCCTGTTCCTTTCCGACATCTTTCCGACAGGGTATATGGCGGCGGAGAATTGCGACATCAAGCAGGGCGACACCGTGGCCGTGTGGGGTTGCGGCCCCGTGGGCCAATTCGCCATCCGCAGCGCCTTTCTGCTCGGGGCCGAGCGCGTCATCGCCATCGACCGCTTCCCCGAGCGGTTGCGCATGGCGGAGGCGGGCGGCGCCGAGACGATCAATTACGAAGAGGTCGACGTTTACGACGCGCTGACGGAGATGACAGGCGGCCGTGGGCCGGACTCTTGCATAGACGCCGTCGGCCTGGAGGCGCACAAGCCCGGACTCACGTACCTTTACGACCGCGCGAAGCAGGCGGTGATGTTGGAGTCGGACCGGCCACTGGTCTTGCGCGAGGCGATCCTTGCCTGCCGCAACGGCGGCGTGGTCTCGATCCCCGGCGTCTACGGCGGGTTCGACGACAAGATTCCCGTCGGCGCGATCATGAACAAGGCGCTCACGATCAAGACCGGGCAGACGCATGTACAACGCTACTTCCGCCCGCTGCTCGAAAGGATTCAGAACGGGGAGATCGATCCCAGCTTCGTCGTCACGCACCGCCTGCGGCTCGGTGAGGCGCCCAAAGGGTATGACATGTTTCTGAACAAACAGAACAACTGCGTCAAGGTCGTGCTCAAACCTCACACTTGATAGCGCAGCAGAGACGCGATCATCTCGCGCAGCTTTGTCGTCATTCCGCGGCCGCGCCACTCATCGAGAGTGATGCGGCCGCAGGCCGCCAGATCGTCCGCAAAAATTTTCTCCCATTGCGCGGCGAAATCGCGGTCGTAGACGCAGACGTTGTATTCGTCGTTCAGCCCGAAGGAGCGGTTGTCGAAGCTGGCCGCGCCGACTGTAGATGGCCTTCCTCAGCGCCGGGGGCGCGAGGCGATTACGGTCGGCAGTGGCCGTCCGTATTCATTGCTTGTCATTACCCAAATCTTTGCGCGTTGTGCGAACCTATTCTTCGTCGCGGAGCGACGGTTTGAACTTAGGCCGGCTTTTCAAAGCCGGTGTCGCGTGTGTGAGAAATCCGCGAGTCGCGGAGCGACGGTTGAAGGAGGCGAAGACGAACTCACAACAATTTCAACCGTCGCTCCGCGACTGGAGAATCATTCGCCCCCTCAACCGGCGTTGAAACGCCGGCCTAAGTTCAAACCGTCGCTCCGCGACGAAGAGGCGCCTCCCTTGGAACGCAAAAGATTTGGGTAATGACAAGGTATTCATTGAAGAGGCGCGCAGTCACCTTAGCGAATGAATCAACTATGGCGTCATCTTCTACCATTGCCACGTCTCCGATCGAGGATAAGCGACCTTCCCCGACAAAATCCTTTGCCCAAGTCTTAACCGTCGACATAGGCGGATCGAGCGTCAAAGTCCTGGCCAGCGGACAGACAGAGCCGCGAAAGCGCCGGTCCGGAAAAAAATTGACGCCCACGAAAATGGTGGAAATAGTTCAAGAGCTTGCCGATGCCCGTGTCGCTGACGACGATCCGGATGTGTTCGCCGGCGCGTTCGGCCCGCAGTTCGACGCTCCCGCCGGTGGGAGTGAACTTGATCGCGTTCGAGAGCAGGTTCCAGACGATCTGCTGCAACCGGGCCGCGTCGCCCATTACGACTGCGGATTCCTTGATTGCGGATTGCGGATTGCGAATTGCTGATTGCTCTCCGCCGGGCGTCGTCATTTTCATCCGGCCGTTTGACAACTGCGAGCCCGCGATCCGCAATCCGCAATCCGCAATCCGCAATTTGACGCCTTTGGCCTCCGCCGCCGGGCGCACTATGTCGATCGCGGGTGCGATCACGGGGTTGATGTCCAGCCGGCGCAGGTCCAGCCGCAGCTTGCCGTTGGCGATGCGCGCGGTGTCGAGCAGGTCTTCGATCAGTTGCAGTTGCGTCCTGGCGTTGCGTTCGACGATGTCGCAGCAACGTTCCAATCGCGCCTCGTCGAGCGACTTCTCGCGCAGCATGAGGAGCCGATCGAAATATACAGCCGGAAAGTGTTCTGAACGAAAGCGTGGTGTTTGCCTTCAATGCGCACACATAGCTTTCGCTGAACTGTAGTGAAACATTCGCCTACATGCAAGTGATTTTCCGTTTATGGGTTGAATTTACAGCTCATTTTTTGGGGAATTCCTGATGTTATTGTGGTAGCACGCCGCGTCTTGTGCAGCGTATTGACACGTGTCATGTGGTAATACGCCACAGCGCCGCATTAGCTTATGCGTGAGCCCGACAGGCGGGCGGTGCGGCAGGTATGAGGACAGTATTGCCCTGCCGCCGTGCGCACCCCCTGAAAGAATGAAAATCACCCCGGGTATGCGCCGCTGACGCCCTGAAAGAATGAAGGCGCGCCACGTAGTAACGACTTTAGTCGTGACAACACATCACGACTAAAGTCGTTACTACATAGCCATTTTCCGAGAAGTCTGCATGCCGGTCGCGGCGCCCTGAAAGAATGAAGGCGCAGCGCGAGAGTAGGGCAAATATGAGGAGTCCATGTCTACCAGGCCGCAAGGCCAAAAGGGAAAATGGCCATGCGATCAAGGGGCCTGTGAAGAGATCGAAGAGCAGGAAAACGAGCGCATTAGGTCATTGGCATAAAGGTTGCTAAGCCCGCTTTCGATGACTGCGAGGGAGCCAATATGATCCTGACCAGGTTGAAACAGAAAACACTCTTACATCACGAGCGTCTGGAAAAGAGGCTCGACCTTTTTCACGGCGTCCACACCTTCGACGATTACCGCCGGTTGCTCGGAAAATTCCTGGGCTTTTACGAACCGGCGGAAGAAGTTCTCGAAGCCACATTCAAGTGGACCGCGATTAACTTCGATTTTACGTCGAGAAAGAAGACGCCGCTGCTGCTGCGGGATCTGCATTCGTTGGGCATTGAGGACACGCTGTTACTGCCGCGCTGCAAGACGTTGCCCGCGCTCGACACGCTGGCGCAGGCGTTCGGCTGCCTTTACGTCTTCGAATCCGCGACGCTGGGTTGGGGAATCGTCCTGAAACATATGAGTCGCACGCTGGGCGTCACCCGAGAGGACGGCGGCTCGTTCTTCAACAGTTATGGAGACCGAGTCGTGGCGATGTGGCACGATTTCGCGCAACAACTTCGCGCCTACGCTTCGAGGCCCGACCTCGAAGAGGCGGTCATCATTGCCGCCGTAAACACACTAGTCCACATGGACCAATGGATGACCGGCAGTCCCGTAGCGATCGCGCCAACGGAACAGGTTGAAGCGACGCCGGCTGACGAGAAAGCGACGCGACTTCCACGACGAGACGTTCTTCGTTTGCTATAAGCGCTGACGCGCGCGGCGCTGCGCCAATCAGACCGCGACCCTTCGACCACTGATCAGTTGGAAGATGAGCACGACCAGGGCGATGACCAGCAGCAGATGGATCAAGTTGCCACCCACCCCACCGAGCAATCCCAGCAGCCAGAGCACGACGAGTATTGCAATGATCGTCCACAGCATTGTTTTCTCCTCCTTCGAATAAAGCCTTTCTCAGTTTTAGCAATCAAGGCGCGAAAGAAGCTTTTTGCATTCTTTCGCGCCTTGATATGTAAGCTGCAAAGGCCGTGCCGCGCGCATTTGCAATCTAAGATTGTTCTCGGTATCCGGCGTTGATCAGGCTATCATCCGGCTCGACGCGCGCGCGTCCTGGCGGCTTTCTTGGCTGAAGCTGATCGGGCTGCTGCGGAACGGCCTGCCGACGCCGCGCCTCCCTTGCGACCGCCCTTCTTCGCCGGAGCCTTCTTGGTCGGCTTGCCTCTTCCCGACCCGCTTTTCTTACCGCCGCCGGACATTTTATTGACCGTCGCCCAGGCGCGGCGCTCGGCTTCCTTCTCTCCTACGCCACGCTCTTTATACCCCTTCTCGATCTCCTCGGCTTGGCGCTCCTGCTTTCCTGTGTATCTCGTCTTTTCGCCTCTCGGCATGATTCAACTCTCCTTTCTTGACGTCTTGCAGGGAGATGACGTGAGGGAGATAGACGCCGATTGGATTGCAATAGAAATGCCATGAACGATTATTCGCCGCAGTGAACATTCAATCGCCCGACGCCGCCGCCTTCCACCGTGGGCGCGTTACTGTCTCTTTCAAGAATTTTGCGAACGGAGATCGCACGCTGTTTGTATACAGCCTGAACGCTTTTAATAGAGGCGCCCGCGGTTCATCTCTTATATGCGTTCGATGAGCGGCCAGTTGGCGAAGCGCGCTGCGCCGAGCCTCGGCACACCGGCGCACGCCGCGCCGCGCGCGCAAGCAACTGGCGCCTCTGCGCGCGACCGCTCGATTACGCGCGGCGTACTGTCAGTATGGCGCCTGACTTGCGATTTCTTGGAGTGAAAAAATCATGAAGCTTTCGAGCAAGCCTGAAGTAGTCGTTTGGCCGCAGTCGCGGCGAACGAGCTGGAGTTCACCTACGTTTACCCTGAGAAAGAAGGCGGAGGCTCCGGGCGGCGAACATCGCGGCGTGCGCTACGACGCCTTATACGCAATTGCAAACCGCCATAATGACTAAATGAGACATGTTCGGTAGTGTAATGAAAATAGATTGGAGATCAGTCTTCTTCCCTTCCGTAGGCGTGGGGGAGATATTCTTGCGGGGAACTATTGTCTACCTCTTCCTCTTCTGTATCCTCCGCTTGCTGAGGCGCGAGGCTGGAGCGATTGGCATCTCCGACTTACTCCTGGTTGTCCTCATTGCTGACGCCGCGCAGAACGCCATGTCGAGCGACTACAAGTCGATTACGGACGGATTGATCCTGGTGGGCTCAATCGCGTTCTGGAACTACTTTCTGGACTGGCTGGGATACAGATTCCCAAGAGTTCGGCGACTGCTTCGTCCGCCTCCGTTGCCGCTCATCAAAGACGGACGCATGCAGAGGCGGAACATGCGACAGGAGATGATCACGGAAGATGAGTTGATGGGGCATTTGCGTGAGAATGGAATAGAAAGGATAGAAGAAGTGAAAAAGGCCTATATGGAAGGTGATGGGCGGATTAGCGTAATCACCTCCGGTTCAAAGGGAGATTCAAAGGGCGCCGAAGATGGAGGGCCGGAGAGGTCAATCCTATGAGGCGCCCCACATCAGATTCTACGCGCGGCAAAATCGGCGCCCGGAGTGCGCTTACGTACCGACTTCATGGAAAGAAGAAGACTAGGATGACTAAGAAGAAGCGAACTAGGACGGGATCGTTTTTTTCATCACATTACAGAATCTGTCAATGAACTTAACCTTTGAAGGAGGGCTAGATGGCAAACGACTACGATTATGACTACAGGCGCGGCCGCCGTGAGCGGGAGTATTACGACGAGCCGTATTACCGGGGCCAGGGCGGCGACTATGAAGAGTCGTATTACCGGGGCCAGGGCGGCGGTTATGAAGAGCCGTATTACCGGGGCCAGGGCGGCGAACAGCAACGTTTCGGGTACGGCCGCAGCGGTTATTACAGCGAACCGTCCCGGCGCAGATACCGTGGCAGGTATTACGGCGAACCTTACGGCGCTTACGATTACGACCGTTATGAATACGGCGAACGCGCGCGCGAGCCTTATTATCAGCGAAGCTATGAAGGCGAATATCGCGAGCCTTATTACCGCGGCGGGCGCGGGCGCGGCGAGGAGCGAGGCTTCTTCGAGCGCGCGGGCGACGAGATCAAGTCCTGGTTCGGAAACGAGGAGGCCGAGCGGAGGCGGCGGGCGGACGAGATACGTAAGGGGTTGTATGCGGGGCGCGGCCCGCGCGGTTACCGGCGTTCCGACGAACGCATACGCGAGGACATCAACGACCATTTGACGGACGACTGGTATGTCGACGCGAGCGACGTCGAAGTGACAGTAAACAACGGCCTGGTCACGCTCACCGGGCGCGTGGACAGCCGCGATGATAAACGCCGCGCCGAAGACATCGCCGAGTCGGTGTCTGGCGTGATGGACGTGAGCAACCAGTTACGCGTCGAGCGAAACATCCCCGTCACGACGGAGCCGGAGACGACGGGGACCACACGCGCCAGAACCGCGAGGACCTGACCGTGGCGAAAGCGGCGAAGGCCGTAAGACTCGAAGCGCTGGCGGCGCAGATACGCGTCTGTACCAAATGTCCGCTGTGCCAATCGCGGACGCTGGCCGTGCCTGGCGACGGCATGACGTCGGCCCGGGTCATGCTGATCGGCGAAGCGCCGGGCCGCGAGGAGGATGAGACCGGACACCCCTTCGTCGGCGCCGCCGGCCGCTTCCTTGACCATGTCCTCGAGGGCACGGGCATCAACCGCGACGACCTCTTCATCACCAACATCGTCAAATGCCGCCCGCCGAACAACCGCACGCCGAGAGCCGGCGAGGTCGAAACCTGCACGTCCAATTACCTCTTTGAGCAGATCGAGCTGATCAACCCGGCGTTGATCATGTTGCTCGGCGGCGTGGCGGCCAAGAAGATGCTCGGCGTTAAGAGCGTCAACGAGGCGCGGGGACGCTTGATAGAACGCGACGGGCGAAAATACCTTGTCGGCTACCACCCCGCGGTGAGGTTTTATCGCGAGGATTTGGGCGAGAAAGTGATGGAGGATTTCGCGCTGCTCAAACGCGTCTTGAAGAAGTTGTCGCTTTAACAGCGCCGCGCGCGTAGGGTGGGACAGACTTTAGTCTGTCCGCTCTCACTTCACACTACGGACAGACTAAAGTCTGTCCCACCCTACGCGCGCGGTGAAGCGCCCGCGCGGGAGCGTCTATGTCGATCATTTTCAGAACGCGCGCGGCAAATCGGTGGCCGCGCCTTACTCGGCGCGGGCGCGACCGGGCGCGACCGTTTCGGCGCCGCTGGACTGGGCCGAGGTCAAGCGCAAGAAAGTCACTCCCCAGGACTTCACGATTGAAAATATGCGGAAAAGGATCGAAAGAAAGGGCGACCTCTTCAGCCCCGTGCTGAAGCTGAAGCAGCGCCTGGAAGCGGGCGCGTTATGACGGCCCCGAAGCGGCCTTTTGACATTGACCAGGTCATCCGCCGCATCCGGGTGGCGACGCGGCCGTTCCCCAAGGCCGCGATGTTCGAACTGGCCGACGACGGCTTCAGTTCCCCGTTCGAGCAGCTCGTGGCCTGCATCATCTCGATCCGCACGCGCGACGAAGTGACCATCCCGACGGCGCGAAGACTCTTCGCGCGGGCGCGCACGCCGCTCGAAGCCAGCCGGCTCACGTCGCGTGAGATCGATCAGTTGATCCGCGCCTGCACATTTCACGAACGCAAAACGCAACAGATCCTCCGGATCGCGCGACGCGTCGTTGATGAATATGAAGGCGCGCTGCCGTGCGAGGCCGAGACGTTGCTCTCGTTTGAAGGCGTCGGGCCGAAATGCGCCAACCTCGTGCTGGGAATCGCCTGCGGTCAGCCGCGCGTCGGCGTCGACATACACGTTCATCGCGTCACCAACCGCTGGGGATACGTCAGGACGCGAACGCCCGAGCAGACTTCCGTCGCGCTCGAAAGCAAGCTCCCGCGCCGTTACCGGGTCGAGGTCAACCGCCTGCTCGTCCCGTTCGGCAAACACATCTGCACGGGCGCGCTGCCGCGATGCTCGGAATGCCCCGTGCTCGAATTCTGCCGGCAGGTGGGCGTTGAAAGGCATCGCTGATGAAAATCCGCCCTGGGTACGCATCGCTTCCAGCGTGCAGGCGTGGGCGGAAAACTCATTGGAGGCCCGCAGCGCGATGGGTTCGGGTGCGCAGGATTGCAAGCGATAGTCACTCGACGCAAGCGAGGCGCCTTCGGGGGCGTCTGATTCCGATCATTACGTCTTTCCCCACTACTGCACGCTGGAAGCGATGCGTACCCAGGGACTTTAGGAGGGGGCGATAGGTTTACTGTCTACTTATGATCTTGCGAGCCTGGCGCTTCATCACGATCACTTTAACCGCGCTGCTTATGGGCGCGACGTTTTGCCATGTGTTGGAGTCGCCCGCCAAGATGCGCTATCCCGCCGAGCTTTATCTGACTCTTCATCGCACGCTCTACGTGGCCTTCGGCCCGCCCAACATCGGCGCGTTTATCGAAATCGGCGCGATACTCGCCGCCGTCGCGCTGGTGTTTCTGACTCGCAAACGACGGCCCGCCTTCTGGCTGACGCTCGCCGGCGCGGCGTTCCTAGTAGCGGGGCTGGTGGTCTATTTCGTATTTGTCGAACCCGCCAACGTGGCGATGAAAGCCATGCCGCTCAATGCGCCGCCGGCGGGCTGGACTCGGTGGCGCGATCAGTGGGAATACGGCCACATCGCGCACTTCATTTTTCATCTGCTGGGCTTTTCCGCGCTGGCCCTCTCGATAATTTTTGAAATTTCAGTCATGCCTGTGACTGTAAGGCCGGCATCAGCGCCGCGCAAACTTCGCGGGCCGTTCGGTCCACGCTGGCGGCCAGAAAGATAAAGCCAAAGGTTTCTATACTAATCAGGCCAAGTAACATTGGGGCGCCGGTACTGTACCGCGCGCGTAAGCAAGCGGCTGACTCATCGGTCGGCCGCTTGCTTACGCGCGCGGTACTGTACCGATCTTGCGTGGCTCGATTTAGTCCGGGATTGTTCTTTGTCCCGGAGGGCGGTGAAGACAGATCAATGGCTCGGGCATGATTCTGAACGCGGGATCGGGCGGGTTCATCGCCTTCGGCGTGACAATTTGAGCGCGGCTTCCCAACGGCTCCGCCAGAGGGTCCGTCGTTTGCTGAGGGATTCAGCTATTGCGGCGCGCATTCGCATACGCAACTGCCGCGCGGCTTTATAAAACCTGGTGGATTTGATCGCCTCATGGACACGGGTTTTGAACGCCAGGAACCGAGCATGCAGAAACGCGAACCAACCGATCCGCAGTAGATTCGGATGGGTCAGGGCGTAGATGCGCGCGATCAGCGCCGTTCCGGCGACCTTGGCGCCGATGACCGCCATCAACCCTATGGCCGGTTGGCCGTGGGCGATAAAATAGAGCGCGGCCAGTTTCACGGGAATGAGCAATAACGACGGCGCGCCGAACATCGCGAGCGCGGCGTAAGGCGGCAAACCAGCAATGAACGATTCGATCTGGCGAAAGAGCGGCAAACGGCCGATGGCGGCGGCGAGTCGCTGAAGATCATCCCAGAGCCATTCTTCAAACAGTATGACAATCGCCGCGATGATGACGAAAGGCGCGGCCAGCAATCGTTTCAATCGCTTCTTCATCATACCCCCTTTCAATGGAACGCGGATGACACTGATGTAGCGGATTTACGCTGATCTCTTTTAGTTCTTATCCGCAATGCTCCATTCTGTCTGCGTCATCCGCGTTCCATTAACCCTCACACCGATATGGAATCCGCCCTAGAAAGTCAGCTTGGCCGCGAACTGAAGTTGTCGCGGGTTGAGCATCGTTCTGGGCGTCCCGAAATTCGGGTTCGGCCCCGGCGGGACGAAAAATTGCGCCGGGACGGTCACTCCAGCCGGAGGCGCGAAGGCGGGACATGCCACCCCGCCCCGCTGGATGGCGACTGATGTCGCGTCCTTATAGCCCTTCGGAACAGCCCCGCAAAAGATCGGCGAGCCGTAGATGCTGAACACTTCGTCAACATTGGGCCGGTTGAGCAAGTTGAACGCGTCGAAGACCAGGTTGAGCCTGACGCGCTCGCTGATCGGGAATACGCGTGAGACGCGCAAATCCCAGGCCCGCAGCGGGTCGCCGATGTAAGTGTTCCGCGCGACCAACCCGACCCGGTCGGTCACCGGATTGGTATCTCCGTTGGCGTCGCCGCCGACGAAGAGGGTGAAGGGTCGCCCCGTCTGCAAGGTAACGACGCTGCTCAACTCGAAGTTCCGCAGAATGCCGTCTTCAGGCCCGGTCGCGGTGAAGTTGGCTACGAAGCGGTGTCGGACGTCCTGGTTCGAATTGCCGCGCTCCGAGATGTTGTCGAACTGGTTCTGCGGGAGGTTGATGAAGGTCGTGAAGTTCCCGTTGTCAATGATGTGTGACCAGGTGTAGTTGGCGTTCAAATTGAATCGCTTGCCGAGCCTCTCGACCACCTGCAGCGTCATGCCGTTGTAAATGGCGTTGACGACGCCGTTGTTGTAGTCGAGAAAGCCGCCGTTTGGAAACTCCAGCCCGTCCGTAAAAACAGGTTTGCCGGCGAGCAGCAGTGGAGTCCCCTCGCAGGCGCTCAAGGAACCGTCAGGATTGACCCACCCCTGGGCGTTGGGAGGATTGCGAGGCTTCCTCGTGCCTTGCGGACATGGGATATTCAAGCCATTTCCGAGAATCAGTCTGTGCGAGCTGACGAAAAGATACCCGGCGCCGATCGTCAGCCCTCTGCCCAGCGTCCGGTTGATCTCCAGGCTGGCCTGATGGGCGTAAGGGAGCTTGTGGTCGTCGCGGGCCAACCCTCCGGCCCCGGCGGTGCAGGCGGGCGGACAATCTCCAGTCAGAAATACTCGCGGATAAGTCCCCGTGGTGATGATGCTCCTGGCCGCGCTCGCAGCCGCGCCCAGGCAGAACCCGGGGAAAAGTTGGATGCCTCCTGTACACGCGACCGGCGACGGTAAGAAAGCCGCCGCATTGACCAGATTCAATTGCCAGCCTCCAGTCTCGGCTCCTCTACGAACCATCGGTAGAGTTATGCCCGGAATGAAGCCCGGAACCGTCTTCTGATTCCCGGTAACGAAGAAGAAGGTCATGTTATTGCGATCGAAAAACAGCCCGTAGCCGGCGCGAATTACGGTCTTACTGTCAGGCGAGTAAGCGAAGCCCGCTCTCGGTTGAACGGCCCCCCAATACTGCTCGATTTGATCTTCCAGTCCCGTTTCAAAGTCGTAGCGCATGCCGTAATTGAAGGTCAGCTTTGGAGTCAGCCTCCACTGATCCTGCGCAAAGAAGCCGTAGTAGCCGTGGTTGAGGTTGTATCGGTAGCCCTCTCTGAGCGATGGATCGAAGGCGTTCTTCCACGTACTCACATCGAGCGGGCGGGCGTTGTTGAGCGGGAATTGCCCATCCACGTAGTTGGTTCTTGCGAGAGCCACGCCGTAAAAAGTGGCGCCCACGCCGTGGAAGCCCAGCCCCGGAGGAAAAGCGGGCGCGCCCGTCGGCAGCGGACACGGCGGGCCATGGGCCGGAGCGAGCGGCGCTCCGCCGGGTTTGTTCACATAGTTGGCGAAATCAACCAGGCAGTTGAGGCCCGGCAGGATGATTCGCGCGGGAGTGAATCCGGGATAGATGGTAGAGTCAAAAAGGTAATTCGAATCGTATCCGAATTTCGCGTAATGATTGCCCTTGACCCATCCCAGAGCGTTCGAGATCTGGAGGCGGCTCTCGTAAATGGCGTCGAATATGCCGAAGTTGTGGCCGAACGACAGGTCGTTGGGGATATCCAGGTTGGGTTGGCCCGTCGAACCTGGAAATTCGTAGTTCCGCCTGGCCCATTGAACCAGAAACGTATTGACCAAAGTAGCCTTCAGCGCCGAATTCAGCGTGCCTACCAGCGCCTGATCATTGATGAAGAGATCGCGCCCGCCGCTAGGCGTACCAATGCCGCCGCCGTCTTCAGTGTTACCGACCAATTGATTAGGGTCACGCGCGTTCTCGATGTTGTACCGCGCCGAGAGGCGATTGTTCTTCGTCAGTTGATGATCGAATCTGGCGAAGCCGTAGTCGTTATTCTTGATCTTCAAAATACTCAGGTCTTCGTCCGGTATGCCGAGCCTGAGTTTGGCCCCCCTGATGGTCGACAGGTTATTCAAAAGGCTCGGCGGGTAAACTGGAGCCTCGGCGCGTCGCTGGCCTTCGTAATTCAGGAAGATGAAAGTCTGGTCTTTTCGGATCGGGCCTCCCAGCGTGCCGCCGAATTGATTCTGCCGCAGCGTCTTCGACGTCCCCTCGGGCTGCAGCAAGGAACGCGCGTTCAGTGCGCTGTTCTGGAAATATTCGTAAATCGAGCCACGCCATTCATTGCCGCCCGACCTGGTGACCACGTTGACGATCCCGCCAAGCGCCCGTCCGTATTCGGAGCCGAAGCTGTTGTTAACGACTCGGAACTCCTGCACTGATTCCTGAGGCGGCGTGGCGCGCTGCACGCCAGTATTGGAGTTGATGAAGTCCGCGCCGTCCACGGTGATCAAATTGCTGAAGGAGCGCATGCCGCCGAAGGAAATCTGTGTTATCTCGAACTCTGTGACCGTGGTTCCCAGACTGGTGCGTCCCGTGGCCACGCCCGGCGTCAGGAGCGCGAAATCCGTGAAGAGCCGGCCGCTGACGGGCAGCGACGCGATCTGTTTGGTCTCGATCACCTGGCTGACTTCCGTCCGCGTGGGTTCGATCAGCGGCGTTTCGCCGGTGACCGAGACGGATTCCTCCACGGTCACCTTGAGCGCCACATTGACCGTCGCCGTCTGGCCTACGGTCAACGCGATCCCGGTCTGGATATACTTTCCGAAGCCGGTGGAGGTCACCGCCAATTCATATCTCCCCGGCGGAAGATTCGGGACAATGTAGTACCCGACGTCGTTGGTGGTCGCCGTGTAGGATTGGTTCGTATCAAGGTTGCGAAGAGTGATGACGCCTTTGACTATCGCAGCGCCGTTTGCGTCCTGCACGGTCCCGTTGAGTTGAGCGAAACTGGTGGTGGCTTGCGAATACGCCTGGTTTGCGCAACCCAGGAGAATCGCAATTGTGATGGCCGAAAGCAGACCCGAGCGTCCTTTCATGTTACCCCCTTCATTGAGTTTATCTCGCGGACTTCGAAAAGGCTTTTCTCAATCCAAAAATTATGACGGAGCGGATGATTTGAGATATGAAGGAAAGAACCTCAATAAGCGGGCCGCAGTATGATGACGGCCCGATCCGGTGTCAAGAGAATTTGCCAATTCTGTCATATCAGATTTGACAATCTGATGCGACCGAAAAACGCGTCAACAGCGTAGGGGCAGACCTGTGTGTGGGCCCCCGGGCCTCGTAATGCGCCAATCCGGGGCCCCACACAGGTCTGCCCCTACGCTGTTGACGTTTTTGACATATCAAAGCTAGGATTGCCGCCGCATCAAGGCCTCAACAGACTGAAACAACAAAGCAAAGTGATTGCTCAGCTCTCCTGCCGCGCTAGCGGCGCCTGAATTTAGCCGTGGGTTTATGGTCTTTGAAAATTAAACGCAACCACGTAACCTGACGTAGGGGCGGGTTTTCCCCGCCCCATCGCCTTGATCACGGAGATGGGCGGGGAAAACCCGCCCCTACGTTGTTGCATTTTATTATCAAAGACCATCAACCCACGGTGAGCGCGTATTCTTCTTGCGTCGCGTTAGCGACGGTTGAATTCAACCGTCGCTAACGCGACGCGAAGGCATTCGACGACCATTCCGTGGGTTGAAACCCACGGCTAAATTCAAAGAGCCGCTAACGCGGCAAGAAGGCATGGGCAGTTGCGAAACCATAGGGAGAGAGCGTGTATGTCCGGTTCAAGACTTGCAGTCATCGTGATGATTCTTGCTCTGGCGGTTCTGAATTCGCGCGTCTCGCGGACTGCTCAGGATTCGAACCCGGAAAGAATAAAACCGGCGGATGTGGACGGCGCCCGGATTATCGGCGCCGACCGTGAGCCGGGAAATTGGATGAGCCATGGACGCGATTACGGCGAACAGCGGTACAGCCCGCTCAAAGAAGTCAACGAGGATAACGTCGGTTCGCTCGGACTGGCGTGGCATTACGACCTCGACACGTATCGCGGGCAGGAGGCCACGCCGATAGTCGTTGACGGCGTGATGTACGTCGCTAGCGCGTGGAGCAAGGTCTTCGCGCTAGACGCCGTGACCGGCTCCCTGCTCTGGTCATATGATCCGAAAGTCCCTCCTGAATGGGCCGTGAACGCCTGCTGCGATGTCGTCAATCGCGGCGTGGCCGTGTGGAAGGGGAAAGTCTTCGTGGGTACGCTCGACGGAAGGCTGGTGGCGCTCGACGCCGCGACCGGCAAGCCCGTCTGGGAGACGCTGACGATTGACCGAAATTTTCGCTACACCATCACCGGCGCGCCGCGCGTGGCCAAAGGCAAGGTCTTCATCGGGAACGGCGGCGCGGAGATGGGCGTGCGCGGCTATGTCTCGGCCTATGACGCGGAGACGGGCAAGATGTCGTGGCGCTTCTACACAGTGCCCGGCGATCCATCAAAACCGTTCGAAAACAAGGCTCTCGAAACCGCGGCCAAGACCTGGACCGGCGAGTGGTGGAAACTCGGCGGCGGCGGGACGGTGTGGGATTCCATCGTCTACGACCCGGAGTTCGATCTTCTTTACATAGGCGTGAGCAACGGGTCGCCATGGAACCGGCGGATCCGCAGTCCGGGCGGAGGCGACAACCTCTTCCTCTCATCTATCGTGGCGCTCAAGCCGGACACTGGAGAATATGTCTGGCACTATCAGGAGACTCCCGGCGAGATGTGGGATTACACGGCCTGCCAGCAAATCACGCTGGCCGATCTCACTATTGAGGGCCGCGCGCGAAAAGTGATCTTGCACGCGCCGAAGAACGGATTCTTTTACGTGCTCGACCGCTCAAACGGCGCGTTGATCTCCGCCAAACCCTACACGCAAGTCAATTGGGCGAGTGGTATTGATATCAAGACGGGACGCCCCATCGAAACGGCAATTGCGCGATACGCCGGGAACGAACCGGTGGTAATTGTTCCCGGTCCCGCCGGCGCGCACAATTGGCAGCCGATGTCATACAGCCCGGTCGCCCGTCTGGTCTACATTCCGGTTCAGGACGCGGGATTCCCGTACAAATCCGACGAGAATTTTCAGCCGAAGAAGCTAGCCGCTAATTACGGGGTTGATGTCGTGGCCGCGGGAATGCCTCAGATACCTGAGATCAAGAAGGCGATCCTCGATAGCGTCAAGGGACGTTTGGTCGCGTGGGACCCCGTCGCGCAGAAACAGGTTTGGGAAGTGGAGCGTCCCGGCCCCTGGAACGGCGGCGTGTTGTCAACCGCGGGGAATCTCGTCTTCGAGGGCACGGCGAGCGGCCATTTCGAAGCCTACCGCGCCGACAATGGCAAGAAGCTCTGGTCATTCGACGCCCAAACCGGCGTGATGGCGGGGCCGGTGGCTTACAGCGTGAAGGGCCAACAGTACGTCGCCGTGCTGGCGGGTTGGGGCGGAGTCTTCCCGCTGATCACCGGCGAGATCGCATTCAAATCGGGGCGCGTTCGGAATATCAGCCGGATGTTGACTTTCAAACTCGGCGGGAAAGCCAGCCTGCCGCCAATGCCGAAATTTGAAGAGCCTGCGCTCGATCCTCCACCAGCGACGGCCGATGAAGCGACGGTAAAGAACGGCGAACGACTCTTCCAGCGATACTGCGCCGCTTGCCACGGCGACGTGGCGGTCGGCGGCGGCGTTGTGGCTGACCTGCGCTACTCGAAGACTCTGCCCGATGACCGGTGGTTCGACGTCGTGCTCGGCGGCAGTCTGCGGAAAGTCGGCATGGTCTCCTTCGTCAAAGAGCTTTCGCGCAAAGACGCGACGGACATTCGCGCCTACGTGATCTTCAGAGCGCATCAGACTCTGGCCGAAACAAAACGTGGCAAGTAACCTGCACAGGGAAAAACTAAAACCCATCGGACAAAAATCAGGCGCCAGCAGTCAGTCGCCAGTCGTCAGTTGTATCGCATTTACTGAGCAGCAGTGTAAATCGGATTGGACAATAGAAACCCGATGGCGGCGACGCGGGCCGGATCAGGCTCTTCATCGGGAAAGGCGGACATCACGGCGTCGCATCTCGACTTTACTCCATCGCGGAATTCCGGATGAGTGAAGATGTAGAGGTCGTTCCGTAAAATGCTCTCCAGGACTCTCTCGCCAACCTTCATCGGATCCATATAGACCGAAGAGACTGAGTGCGTCTGGCGCATCTTGTCCGTCTCGGCATAGCCGGTGTTCGAGAAATGAGCGGGACGCGTCAGGCCGCTCTCGGCGATGTTTGTCTGAACAGGTCCCGGGCAGAGGACTGAAACGCCGATATTCTCCGCGGCCAGTTCCGTTCTCAACGCCTCCGACAGTCCGACGACGGCGAACTTCGTGGTGATATATAAACCGGCGCCGAAGGTCGGAAGGAAGCCGGACATGGACGAGGTGGTGACGATGTGTCCGCCCTCGCCGTGCACGAGGATGCGGGGGAGGAAAGTCTGGACGCCGTTGATCACGCCCCCGACATTGACGCTCATAACCCAGTCCCAATCGTCGTAAGTCGCGAGTTTCAGAGGCCCTCCGAGTCCTATGCCCGCGTTGTTGCACAATACGTGAACCTTACCGAAGACGCGCTCGGTCTCGCCGGCCGCGCGAGACATCGCCTCGCGGTCGGAGACGTCGAGTTCTATGGCGTGAACCGCGCCGGCGCCGTCGAACGAAGCTATCGCCTCATCCAGATGGTCGCGCCGGATGTCAGCGATCACCACCTTCATGCCCTCGCGAACGAACACCTTCGCCATTCCCAGGCCGATGCCGCTGGCCCCGCCAGTGATAAATGCAACCTTGTCTTTCACTTCTTTCATATATTTTTTCCTTGTCCACTTCGCGATCTACTGAAGGCGCGACTAACTACCCTGCTAACTATGTTGTTTAGCGCTTTTTCCTAATCGAAACAACCGGCATAGGAACTATTCAGGTTAACCACAAACGCTCACGCGAGAGCAGGTCGGACTTTAACGATCCCCCAACTGCCGTTGGGGGGATTCGAGAATTCGGAGCCGCTCCTGTAGGCCGGACCTTAACAATCCCCCAACTGCCGTTGGGGGGATTCCAAGCGTTCGGCCAGATGGATAAAGTCGAGCTCTGTTACCAGAGTACTCAAGACCAGGCCTTCGCCTCCGCTACACTGCGGCCGTATGGCTTCATGCCGAGCCAGATGACGAACGTGCCCAGCGGACCCAGTATGAGAGCGGTCACCGCGAGCGAGTAACCGAGTTGACTCTCGGCCTGGAAGACATAATCCGTCAAGAGCCCCACCAGGATCGGGCCAAATCCGAACCCGATCACGTTGAAGACGAGCAGGAAGAGCGCCGTGATCTGCCCACGCATTTGATTGGGCGTGATGATTTGAAGCGCGGCGTTGAGCGGAGCTGCGGTCCACGACAGGCAAAAGAGGCCGATGGTGGAGACGGCGACAGCCAGATAAGCGTTCGGCATAAAGGGGAACATAATCCCAAACGGCAGCGCCGCCAGCTTGCCCAGGAGGACGACACGCAAGTTCGCGTCGTCGCGCCCTGCTCTGGCGAAGCGTTCGGCGAGTATGCTCCCGAACAGTGTTCCGATAGGCAAGATGGTGATGGTAATCAGTCCCTGGACCAGACCGTAATCTTTAGGCGTCCATCCGAAAGTCCGCATGTAAAATGCTGGCGCCCAATTAAGGGCGCCGTAGGCCATGACGACTTGAATGCCCATTCCAATGAATATCGGCGCGAGGGTCGTTCTGTTCTTGCTTAAGAAAGCGAATACGGCTTCGATATTGGTTACTACGACTCTGATGATCTTGATTAAGAAAGCGAATACGCCTCTGATCGGAACAGGCTTTGTTGAATCATTTGTGTCGGCGCTGATGCGCCCTCTCCGCTTAGGCTCGCGAACCGTCGCCATCAGAGCGGCCACGATCAGACCGGGAAGTCCGATGACGAAGAACGTCATTTGCCAGCCGCGCATTGTTACGCCGATCAACGGCAGCGTGACAGGCGGCGCATCTGCAAACGCCTGTACGATTGTCCCGCCAATGATCAGAGCCAGGCCGTTCCCGGCATAGAATCCGAAGTTGAGCACGGCGATGGCTCTCGGCAGTTTTTCTTTGGGAAAAAGATCCGCGAGCATCGAAAAGGTCGCCGGCCCGCTGCACGTTTCACCTGAGCCAACCCCAAATCGACAGACAATGAGTTGCCTGAAGCTCTGAGCCAGGCCGCAGATCGAGGTCATGATGCTCCAGGGGAAGACCGAGAAGCATATAGACCATGATGAAGGCGGGCCCCATCAACCAACCCATTTGCGTATCGCTCAACCCCAGGTCGCGTTTGAGCGGCCCGATGAGCAGGGGGACGATCCCGCGGTCGAGCATGTTGATCATGAGCGTGAGAGCAAAAACGAATACCGCATACCAGGCCCGGGCCGGGCTGGGCCAGGGTTCGCTCGTCGCGTCTCGCGCGATGCTCTCGTCAGGCAAAGAATCGGCGGAATTCTTAGTCGCTTCAGTACTCATCCAATGCTCCTATGGAAATCACCCACGAAGAAACGAAGAGCACGAAGAAAGAAAAGAAAAATCTTCGTGCTCTTCGTTTCTTCGTGGTTAATTTTCATTCCAAGTCTATGTGGCTCGCTTTGGCTCTGGCGTTCGCTTGACGGCGCATCTCCTCGAACGCCAATCGCCTCGGATCGGCTTCGCCTTCTTCAGGCAGAGCTGCAAGGATTTCGTCGAAGAGCTCCTTCAACTCTTCTTTGAATTCAGGGTGAGTGAAGATATAAAGGTCATTGCGCCGGATGCCGCGCAAAACTTTCTCGCCGACCTCTTCCGGCTCCATTCCGAATTGATGTATCTCCGGCAGCCTGGCCATAAACTCCTGATTGGCGGGCCCGATGTCGGAGGAAAACCGCTGCGGACGCGTCATGTCGCTTTCATAGATTTCGGACTTCACAAGCGCCGGACATAAGACGGAAACGCCGATGCGATGCGGCGCCAGGCTCCAGCGCAGCGACTCGCTCAGCCCGCGCACGGCGAACTTCGAGGTCGTGTAAACGCCCGCGCCCGGCCCGGTGATAAAGGAGGCCATTGAGGCTGTATTAACGATATGGCCCCCATCGCCGTGTTCCTTAATCCTGGGGACGAAGGTCCGGACGCCGTTGATAACCCCGCCAAGATTGACGCTGAGCAACCAGTCCCAATCGTCATACGTGCATTCATCCATCGGCGCGAAAAAATTGACGCCGGCGTTGTTGCAGACGACGTGAACTTTGCCGAACAACCGTTCCACCTCGTCCGCCGCGCGATTGAACGCCTCGCGATCGGTCACGTCCAACCGGATCGGATGCGCCTTCCGGCCCGTTTCATCGAAATAAGCCATCGTGCGATCGAGATGATCCTGCCGGATGTCGGCGATAACTATCTTCATGCCGGCGTCATGAAACACCTTGGCCATACCGAAGCCAACGCCGCTCCCCCCGCCGGTGATGAATGCTACTTTTCCATTTACATCTTTCATATGGCGCAGTTCGAATAACATATGCCACATGGTCTTTGATTATTAAATACAGCAACGTAGGGGCGGGTTTTCCCCGCCCGGGCGCCTCGATCACGGACGCGGGCGGGGAAAACCCGCCCCTACGTTGCTGTTACATTTATTACTCAAACACCAATATGGCATATGCCATATTACATATTGTTATTCGATCGGGCAGCCGCAGTCTTCATCGCCCTCCTTTTTCGGCGGGGCAGGAAAGAAGTATTGCCGAACATCGTAACTCGGACGGATCGTCGTCTGCGGTCGCCATTTGTCTATGGATGCGCTGGTCGTATGAGCGAGATCTGTCGTCAGCCAGAGCGGATTCGTTTCGCCGCCCACTATGACGACATTGATGTTTTGGGGCTCGTTATATGGCGCGATCAGCGTGTCATCCGGGACTTTGGCCCATGTTGCGTAAGGTTCGACTCCCTGCCGGGCGAGCGGAACCATAAGGTTGCTTACGACATCGGCCTCCCAATATTGTTTCGCGGGTATCTTGACGTTCTCCGAGAGCCACTGGGTCAAAGCCTCTTTCGTCTCGAAGCCGTGATTTTCTTTTAGACCTTTCGCCACCAGAGGGTCCATGACCAAAGTGGCCATTGAACGAAGCGCCTGAAACGCTTTCAGCATAATCGCGGTCTCTTCGTGCGCGCCTCGGCGATTGGGAGCGCCCATACTGTTGATGAAGCTCCAACCTCTGAAGAGACTGACGACGCTCTCTTCGGGGCGGAAGCCCTTTTGAACGTGGAACGCCCCCCAGACGCTCCTCTCTTCATTCTCTGCGACGCACATATTGTTGTAGTTGAGATTATTCCCCTGGGAGCCGAGAAAAGTCTCTCCTACTTTGGTGTTCCCGAGCGTGAGGGTCATCAGCGTCCAGGCCCTGCCGATCACCGAATTGGCCAGATTCATCGGGCTCAGCGCGCCTACGCCGCAATTCATTCCTATTTCATGCCGGATCGGGCCGTTGACGACCATCATTCTGCCAAACGAAGTCGTCGAACTCGGCAGAGCCGGTTCCCCGGTCGAGGCGATCGCCAGAAGGACCGGCAGATGCTCAGGCCTGGCGCCCGCCATTACCGCATTGATGGCGACCTTCTCGACTGTGTATTCCATCCCTCGCTCTTTTTTGGTCGTGATGGTCATCTCGCCGACAACTTCATCGGGAGGATGGCTCGTCCCCGCGAGCATTTCAGCCACTCTCTCTTCCGTGGGAAGAATGATCGGCAATCCGTCCGTCCAGCCGTTTTCATAAAAGAGGCGGCGGAGATTGTCTTCAGTGTCCGGCTCCAGTGTGGAACAGACTTCAGTCTGTTCTGCTGGGGAGTAGATTGAATTCTGTTCCACACTCTCTTTGGTGAGCGCGTCTACCACCTGCCGCATAATCGGAGCGCCGGTCACCGGGTCGTTCCCCTCGACGTATCGCCGGAGTGTGGAGACCGGCATTCCGACAAGAGGATGCGGAGTGAACGTGAATGGCAGAACCATCCCGTGTACGCGCTGCTCCTTCGCCAGAAAATCGGCGAACCTGGCCGTCGCCATCGGCGCCGTGGGGATTCCATAATCTTTTTCCAGTCTTCTGCAGTATTCGGCGACCGCCGAAGAGCAGCCGTCTCAGCCACCGACGCCGAAGATTACGGCGTCACACCTCCGCTTCAGCTCAGTCCAGAAATCCGGCTCGTCCGTAAACATGTTTCCCGGCTTCCTCATAACTTCGGTCTTCACCGAAGGCATCTGTCTGGAAAACCATCCCTTCATCTCTTCAAGAAATTCATAGGCCCCGCCAAAACCCACATCTACAAGGTAGACTGTTTTGCCATCGAGCCCGCCAAGACGGGGGGCCAATGGCGCCGGCTTTGTCGTGTGAGTCGGCCGGCCGACAGGGTTTAAAACAGTATAGAGCGTTTTGCTCTGAGACATGAGTCCTCCTTTTTATAGTCAGGTTCGACAGCGATAGGCGAGCAGGCGGTACAGTACGGGGAGCGTCAGCCTGAGTCTCGATCAAGAGGCCTATTGATCGAGCCCCGGGTCTCTGACGCTCCCCGTCCTATACCGGAAATCAAAAAATGAACTTCAGCCCGAATTGAATCTGACGGGACGAATTGGCGGTAGTGAGAATTCGCCCGACGTTCGGATCCGGATTCGGCGTCGGGGCGGCGGCCGTTCCAGTGAACAGCGTAAATGATTCAGGCGCCCGGAAATTCGGGTGATTGGTGGCGTTAAAAACCTCCGCCCGGAATTGAACGTCCAGTTTCTCCGAAACCTTGGTGTTCTTAAACATCGCGAAATCGAAATTGAAGAAGCCCGGCCCCCTGATCGAGTGCCTCCCCACATTGCCCAGCGTGCCGGGAGCCTGCAAGACATAGCAGTTAGGCTGGAGCGTATGTGCGAGGGGCCACAGGCTCGTGGAAGATTCCAAAGCCTGCGCGAATAGAAGTCTTGTGATCCTTGAACGGATCGAAGGCCAGACCGATTCGCGGATCGAAATTCCGGACGTTCGGATTCGACGCCAGCACGTGCTTGACCGTCGTGAATCCCGTTGAGGTCAAAGGGTTGATGATCACATTAAGCGGAGCCGCTCCGGCCCCAACGGCGTTCGTTGCGAACGCGTATCGCAAACCGAGATTGAGCGTCAGTCGCGGCGTCACCTTCCATTCGTCCTGAATGTAAGGGAAGAGGTCAATCTCGCGGAAATATCGGGCGGTGGAGAAAGTCGGCGACGGCGCCGACATCCCCAGCATACTGAGTGGCGTTCCATTCAGGAAATTCTCGAGCGTGCCGAAGGTGAAATTCCCGCCGACGTAGGCCGGCGCGGAGAGGTTGGTTTGAACCCGCGTCACCGAAGCGCCGACCTTGAGACTGTGCGATCCGCTATTCAAGCTAAGATCGTCTCCCACGGTGAACTTGTTCTGCACGAGGAAAAACGGAACTGTGCCGCTGGCGCCGACCGGGGTGATCGGCCCGAGCGCTCCCGTGGCAAAGATCGCGCCGTTCTGCCGCCCTCCGCCGATTATATCGAGCTCGGGCGTAAATCCGTCGGTCCGAGCGCGCTCGTGGGTTCGCGTGAATTGGTTCCCTGCCCGTAGAAAGTGGCGGATCCGCCTCCACCCGCCGGGCTTTGTGGGATGGTTTGCACACCCGGCGCCAGCGTCAACAGCGACGCAAAATTCCGGCCATTCAGCGGCAGGTCGCGCATCTGGGTTTGGGTTACGAGTGAAGAAACCGCGGCGGTTCGTGTCTCCACTTGCGCGGCCTCGCCTACCACGGTGACGGTTTCAGTCTGCGCGCCGGTGGGCAGGGTGAAGTCCGCAACAGGCTGGCTGCCGACCGTCAGCGTGATCCCCGTGCGGACAACCGTCTGGAAGCCTGTGGCGGAAGCCCGAACTTCGTATTCGCCGACGGGCAGGTCCGGTATGCTGTATCGTCCCTGCGAATCTGTAATGGCAGATTGTGTGATTCCGGTTCCGAGGTTCTTAACCTCGATCTTCGCCCCGACTAACACCGCCCCTGAGCTATCCGTAGCTGTGCCTGAGATGGTCGCGGTTCTGACTTGCGCATCAAGACGATTTACGCCCACTACGACGATCAGAATCAGGGCGTATATCGAAGCGACGCAGAACCGCTTCAAACTCCGCATTTCCCTTTTTGGCATTTTTTCTCCTTTCATTGTTCATCGCCTGCGTGTAGGTAATGGATCAAGCGCGATTAATACGCATTCGCCGCATGGGGGACGACGCGGCGGCCTGCAAGAACGGAGATAGATAAGACCTCAAAGAAATGGATTTCGGAAAAAGTGATTTCTGTTATGACGATAGCGGAAGATGCGAGGGACTATATATGCTCTTGCCCTTCCGTTGTCAACTCTGTTATATCAGTTTGGGTCGCAAGCAAAACAATCCACAAAACAATCCGGAGGGTCATATGTCACATCGCGACACTAACCGCCTCGACGCGGTCGTGCAAGAATACGCGTTCCCGGACGTTCATATCGGGCCGGGAGAAGATGAATCACCATATGTGCCTTATGTCGAGAATGTATTCATTCGCCATCTGGCGTTCGACGTCAGGAACAACATGTACGCCAACATTCTCTGGGTAAAGAAAGGCGGAAGGCTAAACCGCCACCGCCATCGCGGGCGAATTTTCGCCTGCACGCTGGAAGGCAGTTGGCGCTACCTGGAATACGATTGGGTGGCCCGAGCGGGCAGCTATGTTCAAGAGAGTCCCGGAGCGATCCATACGCTGGTTTCGGACGACCCGAACGGGATGAAGACAATCTTCTGGCTCAACGGAGCTATTGAATTCTTCGACGACGACGACAATCTGATCGAGACGCTGGACGTCTTCTGGTTCATCAATCACTACGTCAGTTACTGCCGCGAGCACGGCATCCCGATCAACAAGAAACTCTGGGTCTGATTAAGGGTTCAAGTCAAACCCAAGCTGCAGGAAGATGGTGGATATGAAGACAAGGATCATTTTACTTACATTCGCCTTGGGTCTAGGGTTATTTAGAGATGCGCTCTCGGCGACCGAATATACTTATGCCCTGGCCTCTCGAGGCTGCATGCAAAATGACGCGCGCGCTCTGGAAGTTTATTTGACACAGGAACCTTATAGTGGCAAGGCGCCACCCAGGCCATACATTCGTATGGAGATAGAATGGAGTGACTGGAAAAACGTGGTTGGTAAGGATCTCAAACTTGTGTACCGACGCGGACCGGATACGCAAACGCCAACCGTGCGCGCTGAGTTGAATCTTGAGCGGCAGGAGCGGATATGGTTGCGGGGCACGCTTCGTCTAAATAAGGTGGAGGTGAACAAGCAAGTGGAGGGCTCCTATGAGTTCACCGGGCCAAACAATCTAAAATGGACAGGCACGTTCAAAGCGCAATGGGGCAGGGACGGGCTGGATTGTGGCTAACCCGGCGATCGTTTAGCTGTAATTGAAGCCTGTGCATAAATCGGAAGGCATGCCCTGGGTACGCATCGCTTCCAGCGTGCAGTCTCGGTTAGATGACCCACTGATTCTTAATGCGCCTCCCGCCGAGACTGCACGCTGGAAGCGATGCGTACCCAGGTTGGCGTCAATCAAAGTGTTATCTGATTATTGCCTCAGCATTCTGCGCAAAATTTTTCCCGAGGGCGTCCTGGGAATCGATTCAACCATCTCGAATTGACGAATCTGCTTATAGCCGGCCACGCGCTCTGAGACGAATCGCGCGAGCGCGTCGAGGTCAATTGTTCGGCCTGCGCGCGGCACGACAAACGCTTTCGGAGTTTCGCCCGCATCCGCATCCGGCACGCCTGTAACGCCGCAATCCTCTATGTCAGGGTGCTCCAGCACTACGGCTTCGAGTTCCGCTGGCGCGATACTGAAGCTCTTGTATTTGATCATCTCCTTTTTGCGGTCGACGATGTAGATAAATCCTTCGTCGTCCACCCGGCCGATGTCGCCAGTGTAAAGCCAGCCATTGCGCAAGGCGCGCGCGGTCTCTTCCGGCGCGTTCCAGTAACCCTTCATGACTTGTGGGCCTCGCACAACTATCTCGCCGGTCTCGCCCGGCGGCAGATCGAGTTCGCCGGTTTCGATGTCGACGATCCTGAGCTCGGTGTCGGCCAACAGCACGCCGCTGCTTTCGAGTTTGATGCGATCCAGGGGAGTTTGATGCGTGGCGGGGCCGGCTTCCGTCAGGCCGTACCCTTGAACAATGCGAAAGCCGAAGCGGGATTCCACGCGGCGAGCCACGTCGGGCGGGAGCGGCGCCGCCGCGCTGAATGCGTATTTGACCGTTCGGAATTGCGAAGCTTCCAGCCCCGGCGCGTTGGCGAGCGTGAGCAGGGTCGGCGGCACGGCGAAGAGCCACGTTACGCCATGCTCCTCGATCAACCGAACAACAGTCTCGAGGTCGAAGCGTTCTAGCAGTATCTGTTTAGATCCGGAGCGGACGCTCACGCCCATCATCGTCACGCCATAGATGTGCGAGAGCGGCTGGTAGATGATGTAGCAATCGTCCGGGCCCAGCCGCAGCACGCTCCCCCACTGCTCGTGGTTGATGGCCAGGTTGCGGTGCGTAAGCATCACGCCCTTCGGCAAACCGGTTGTCCCGCTCGAATAGGGCAGCGCGGCCAGTTGGTCCGGATCAACGTGCGCGGTCGGCGCCTCGGATGATTGGCCCTCGACGACATCACTATAACTGATGATGTTCGTGGCCGAATCCGGCGCATCGTCGCCGAGGAGGATTATGGTAAGCGTTGACGCGAGACCCCGGAGCGCCGCTTCGACCACAGGCCAGAGTTTCGCGTGAGTGATGAGCATTCTGACGCCGGCGTCGTGCAATTGGTATGTCACTTCGCGTTCGCGATACGCAGAGTTGAGCGGACAGCCCACCGCGCCGAGCTTGCTTGCGGCGTAGAAGGCAATCTCGACTTCAGGGCAGTTCGGAATGAAGATGCCGAGCCGGTCTCCGGATTTGAGTCCGAGAGCGCGAAGGCCATGCGCCAACCGGTTCGATTCGGCGTCGAGATCGGCGAAGGTCAGACTCCTGTTCTCAAACACGATCGCGACTCGATCAGGTTCCTCATACGCTCTCTTGCGAAGAGCGTCGTGTAGCAATGCGTGGGGATAGGTCAGCGTAGCCATACATATATCGATTGAGAGAAGTCATTCTGTATTCGGTTCTCCATTCTCCATTTTCAGGCAGGAATAGAGGCGCCTTTTTCTGCCTGAGAATGGAAAATGGAGAATCGAAAATTGGGATTGTCGACAGTCTCAGAGCTTAAGAAGCTTCTGCGCGTTTTCCAAAAGAATTTTCCGCCGAACTTCCTCTTTTATCTCCAGGGCTTCGAAGTCCTTGATCCAACGCTCGGGTTGAAGCACAGGATAGTCGGAGCCGAACAGGACTTTGTCTTGAAGAAGGCTATTGGCGTATTGGACCAGCACCGGCCTGAAGTATTTCGGCGACCACCCAGAAAGATCGATGTAGACGTTGGCCTTGTGCATCGCCACGGCGAGTTGCTCTTCCTGCCAGGGCACCGCTGGGTGAGCCATGATGATCGTGAGGCCGGGAAAATCGGCGGCCACGTCATCGAGATGCAGCGGGTGAGCGTACTTCAACTTGAGTCCTCCGCCGCCCGGAGTTCCCGCGCCGACGCCGGTCTGCCCCGTGTGAGAGATGAGAGGGATTCCCAGCTCGACGCACTTCTCCCAGAGCGGATAAAAGCGCGTGTCATTGGGGAAAAAGGCCTGAGTGGTGGGATGTAGCTTGAGACCGCGAAGCCCCAACCCCTTCACCGCCCTCTCCAACTCTCTCACGGCAATCACCCCTTTCCACGGGTCGACCGAGGCGAAGCCGATGAACTGGTCGGGATATTTTCTGACGACCTCGGCCACATAATCATTGCCGATGTAGCGGTCTCCGCCGCGCGTCTCGGAGTCGACCGAGAAGATGACGCCGAAGATGTCCAGCGCCTTGTATTTTTCATACATCTCTTCGGGGGATTGAGGCAGCGACGTCGCTTTGAAATAGCCGGCCATTCGTCGTTGTTCCTCCGAGCCAGAGTCGCCCCGCGGTTCCGGGACGTGAATATGAATGTCGATTGCTCGCATTGTGATCTCCTGCGGAAAATCCCTGGGTACGCATCGCTTCTAGCGTGCAGTCGTGGTGAAAGACGTATTGATCGGAATCAGATACCTTCGAAGTCGCCTCGTTTGTGTTAGGCGATTATTGCTTGCGCTCCTGCGCATCCGACCTCAAGCGCGCTGCGGGCCTCCGATAGGTCTTACGCCCATGACTGCACGCTGGAAGCGATGCGTACCCAGGTGCGACTTTCATTGTTTCAAAACTTCAGCCGTGAAGAAGTTGATACTTATGGTAGCGAGGTCCGACGGCGGAAACTTCGCCTGGAATCGCTCGTCGGGCGCCAATCCCGCCTCTAGCGCGCAGGCAAGGAAGACGTCAAGCTCGACGAGATACTGGTCGGAAAAGCCGTGAGTGGCGTCGTAGGCCACGGCCAGCGTCCGGTCGAGATTGGCGGCGGTCACCTGCGGAGGCAGCGTATGAAGCTCCATCACGAGCAGGCCGAACCGCCCCACGTACGGAGCCCAACGACGCAGATGTCGGACCAAATTCTCTTCCAATTCATCGGGCGAAATCTCCTCGCCTAGATAGGCGAAGGCGCCGCTCGTTCGAGCCTGCCGCGCCCCACAAATGTAATTGACCGGGGGAAGATAGGGGCGATTGTGATCCAGAAAGGAGCGGACGTGCAGCAGGTCGTGAATGTCCAGCCCCAGTAGCTCCAGTTCGCTCGCCAAATGCGCCGGACGGTTGATGTCCCCTTGAATGACATGGAAATTGGGAATGCCGGCCTTACGCAGCCTCTGTTTGCTGATGCGCCGCGCGACCTTACTGACATCGGCGCCGACCAGAATCAGCGGACGAGCGTCGAGCGCGGCCCCTCGCATCGTCTTCTCCTTGACGATGGAGTAGACATGCGCGAGCAACGAGCCGTCGCCACACCCCATGTCACAGACGCCCAAGGGCTGCTGATCGAGCGGGCGATTGAAGAGTTCGATGATGACTTCATCGCTCTTCTTGAAGTAATTGTTATGCGCGCCGCCGCTGCCCCACACGTTCATGCCGCGATTGACGAGCAGCTCGCCGCCTGATTCATCAACGCGCGGGAACGTCGCGGCGCCGAAGAGCAGCGTGCCGAGCATCTCGAAGAGCGGCAAATACGAGACCGTCACGCCATAAGAACTGGCGATCTGCGACGCATAACGTCCATGCGATGTCAGTCGCAAGCGATTCCCCACTTGCTCCAGCCAGCCCTGCGACTCCAACAACTCGAAGACGCAGGCCAGGCTGCGCGGATTGCCGGGGATCTCTTTCGGGTCAACGCCGTCGGGCGCCTGATCGAAGAGATCAAATACTCCCTCGCGCGCCAGGGCGACCATGCTCGGCCCGATCAGTATTCCGTCCAGATAACACGCCGTCTGCCGGTGAACTTTGGCCGCCGTGGTGTTCCCCTCTGTATAAACGCCCCATCGCTCCCCGGCGCGGCGGGCGAGGTCCTGCAAGTGCGGAAGGACGGCCCGGTCCGATTTGCCAAAGAGGAAATCGTCGAGGAAGATCGCCTTCGGAATGAATGAGACGGCTTCGCTGTAGAGGGGGGCGAGCCAGACCGCGATTTTGCCTTCCGTGGTTAACGCATATTTCGCGTCCCCGGTCTCAACCATCCAACCGCAAGAGATCAGCAGCCGCAGCGCCACTCTGAGATACCCGCGATTGCCATGCGTTTGATCCGCAATCTCGTCAAAGCCGATTCCCGCTGGCGCATCCGCTAGCCTTGCGAACACGCCGCGATCCGCAAGCGCCTTGACGACCGGCGCCAGAACAATGCCTGCCAGATGCTGAAAGATCGTCGCTCGGACGGCGACCTTTTCGGCGTTCGTCAGTTCTTTTGTCGGCGATGTCGCGTATTCCACTTGAACAGGTGTTAGCCACAGAGGCACAGAGACACAGAGAGGAAGAGAGGGGAGACAAGGGGACAAGGAGAGGTGGAGACAAGGTTATTTCTCCCCCCTCTCCTTGTCTCTGTGTCTCCGTGGCTGCGGTGGCGATTTAAGAGCGCCCCTCGAACAGATCACGTCCTTCGACCAGGGCGCGCATCTTGCGGTCGGCGACGCTCCGGTGGAGCATCCAGAAGCCGCAGTCCGGGTGAATATATTTGAGCCGGCCTTCGCCGGCCTTCCTGATGACCGTCTCGACGCGGGAAGCGATGAGCTGCGGGCTTTCGATTTCGTTGTCCTTGATGTCGACGACTCCGACGCCGAGGCCGATGTTCGGATTGAGATCGCGAAACACTTCCAGCTCGTCGTAGCCCCGCCTCGCAAATTCGAGCACAAGGTGATCGGCGCGCAATTTGTTCAGAAAGGGGATGAGGTCGCGCCAGAACCCCCGCTGGACGGTCTGCCCGCCGTAGTTGCCGAAGCAGATGTGAACGGCGGTCTCGTTGGGCACGCCGTCGAGCGCATGGTTGATCGCCTCGGCGGCCCAGCCGGTGTCTTCGGGGTGTCCGGCGATGTAGGCCTCGTCCAACTGGACCACGTCGGCCTCGACCGACTCCAACTGGCGGCGCAGCGCCTCGGCGATGTCCATAGCCAGTTCCGCCCGCTCCCTGTAATGGCAATTGATGAGCACGCGCGACAGCATGTGTGGGCCGGTGCAGGTGAATTTGAGCGGGAACGTGGTCAGCGCTCGCACCGATTCATAGTCTCTGGCCAGGTTCAGCGTCCCCGCCTCGACCTTGCTCACAACCATTCCGGCTGGCAGCGCGCGCGACCCGAGCGCGCGGTCATGGTAAAAACGCTGAAGCTCCGCCATCGAGAAGCGCTTCCGGACGCCCTCCATCTGCCCGACGAAGTAATCGATCATTCCGTTCGTTTCGGGATGGCCGGGATCGAAGCGCGACAGCTCGCCGTCGGCGATCAGGTCCAGGCCGGCCAATTCCTGCGTTTTGAGGACGACCATCACGGCGTCTCGCAAGACGAGGCGTGACGTATTCCCGACGAGCCAGGATGGGACCGGATAACTTCCGACGACGGTTGTCTTGATGCGTTCACTCATCTTTGCGCCCACGCGAAGTATGGAAAGCGCCGGCGCGGAGGTAATGAGACGCCTTGCGAGTTGTTTACCCGCGCCTATGGCGCCGGCGCCAGGCGCGGGTAAACAACTCGCAAGGCGCCTGTACGCCGCAAACCTTTTACCCCAGCGCTTATTGCGCCGCTCTGCCGTTTGATCACTGCCGCGAAATGAATGGGCAGAGTATGTGGAGCGTGGGATGCGGTGTCAAGGCGAGATTGCAAATCTGCAATATCAGATTTAAGGGCGTCGTTGACAGCGATTCATGCGGCTGGGCAAACTTCATTGGGCCTGTCGAGCGTTGCGCAACTTCGATCAATGTCCGATTGAGGAAGCAGCGCAAACCGGGGCAGTTTGCGCTACGCCGACGGCAGTCTCCAGTTTCATACCACTACTCGTTCAAACTGAAAGCGATGTAGTTTGGAGGCGGATTCTCCCGCCAGAACGGACGGGTCAATGGCGTTGTTGCCGGCGACTATCATCCCGCGATCAGTCCACGGCCCGGACAGATTTGAAGCCGTCGCCAGCCCTATGACCGCAGGAGCGCCGACGCCAGCGCATGAATAATAAAGGTAATACTGATTACTCATGAAGATAACATCGGGCGCCCAAAAGAAACCCTGAAAGCCGTTGACGAAGTTATTGATCCAGGACGGCCAAGTACCTATCGGAAACACTGTGCGTTCGGCTCTCCAATCGGTGAAGTTGGAGTTACTAGAAGACATGGCCCAAACCCCGTCTCCGGTGCAGAGTACTCAGAGCGTCGTTCTAGGAAAAGCTGATGGTCGAGCCCTTACTATCGATCACCCTCAATCTTCAGCAGAATAATCAGGCGAGTTTTCGTCGCCGGCGTCGCAGTGGAGACGGCCAACCGCGCCCCGCGCTCTTGTCGAGGGCCTTTGTCCATGGATCCGGGCGGCCCCGCCGAGGTCACCGTGTTAGCTTCGATCTTGGCGTCCACAGCCTCAGGCTCGACGATGGTCGCGCGCAGAGCTTGATTGCCGTTTTTGAGCAGGAATTGGTTTTTGCCGACCTGCTCGACCTGCTCGTCGGCGTGCAGCAGCGACGTGATTCGGCGGGACTCCCCGGTCCCCACGTCGTCCCACACCACGAAATCGCCGGGGGCGGTGAAGAGAAAGTTTCGCGTAAATCGCTTCACGCCAAGGTCATCTTCGTAAGCCGGCGCCGCTTCGCCTCGCACGTAGGCGAAATGCGTATCGAGGCGCGCTTCGGTAATCCGAATCTGATCGAGCCGGTCGTATGGAACGTCATCGAATACGTCGTGCCCCTTGCCCTCTCGCGCCTGCCCCGCGCCGTCGATCAGGATCGTGTTGTGTTGTTCGGTCATCGGCAGTCCTGCGTAGCCCGTGTCGCCGGTCAGATATTTTCCCCCGGCGTAGATGATGAAGCTGTTGGCGTCTGGGTGAGCATGCCCCGTTGAAAGATGCCAATCCGGAAAAGCCTTGAGCGCGTCTTTCGTGTGATGGCCTTCAGGCGGGCCGCATTTGAAGGCGAACGCGACGGCCTGCGGCGTCCAATCGCTGCGCCAGAAGACGACTTCGTGATCGGCGAAGTAATGCCAGGGCTGCTGGCGATGTATGGAGACGACCGGGATCGAAGGGTCGTACCACAACAGCGACCAGTAGTCTTCGGCGTTGTAATGATCCAGCCCATCCATCCACGCGGCCACTCCCTGCGCCTCGGCGTCGCGGAAGCGCGAGGCCGTCCGGTAAAGCAGGTTGTAGTTTGTGTGAAAACGCCCGCCGGGCGCCGCGCGCTTGTACTCCTCGCCCTTGCGGTTGCGGGTCAGCGGACCTTCGAAAATGTCCCCGAAGTCGAAGACGTATTGCCCATCAGGCAGGAGCGAATGCGCGACGTAAAGATGCATCCGGCGGAATCCTGGCCGGTCGTATAAATCCTCGCCGGTCGCGTGAAAATGCGCGTCGAGGTAATGGAAGAGCCACGGCGTCGAGAAGATCCAATATTCAAAGCCCTCGTAGTAGTAGCCGTCCGTCGAATAAGTCGCCAACACGCGGTCGTAGATCGCGCGCGTCAGCCTGGCCCACTCCGGCGCGTCATCAACTTCATCGTAGAGCGCGTAAGCCGCCACGCCCAATCCGGCCATCGGAATGAAGACGTGATTCTGGCTGTAAGAGTAAGTACGCCCCGGCTTCGGCTTGTAGTAATCGAATAGCAGTCGCGCCTGCTTCGCGATCTTCTCGCGATAGCGCGCGCGATCGGCCTCGCTCAGATCGTGATAGAGCAGATCATAGCCCCAGCCCATCCCATAAAGCAGATGCCCGGCGGCCAGATCGACGTTGGGTTTGTTGTTCGCGTAGCCCCAAATGTCGTAACTTACGGCGGCTTCGAGGTACTTCTTCGCCGCGTCAAGGTATTTTCGGTCGCCTTCGATCTTGTACGCCAACGTGGCCTCGGCGATCCCGATGCCGACTTCATTCTGCGCGCGGCGCTCCTGCGCGGGCGGCGCGGGCGCCTCCTTCTTTAACGCGCGAACCTGCCGCAGCGCGCGCTGCCAAAGATCGCGATGCGTCGTCCGCGCCCGCTCTCGCAGTTTCACGATCTCGGTTTCCGTCACATAAACGCGGGGGTGTTTGCCTCGCAGTTCTGGCCGCAGCGACGAATTGAGCGTCGCCATCAATTGCGTCAGCGGATGCGGCCCTTTGGCCTGCGACGGCTTGTCTTTCGGGCCGAGCGACTCGCGGGCGTCCTGCGCGGACACAATCAAAGCCGAAACGATCAGCCAGAGCGCCAGCGATAAAATTGTCCTTTGTCGAATCCGATTGCGCATTCTTTTTCACACAACCGGACAGAAAGATGTGAGACAGAAAAATAAAAATCCGATCCGGAAGTTCCTTATTTTTCTGTCTCACATTTTTCTGTCTGGTCTTCTCCTTCCACTTGCGGCCTCTATTTACCCGACATCAACCTGGCCACAGCAGTTGCCAGCGTTGTTGCGCGGCCCCATTGGCCAGGTGTTTCTCCAACAACTCCTCATACTTTGGCTCACGATAAGCGACGGAGGCTCGACGCAGCAGGTACGCCAGATCGCGGCGCGCGTTCTCCATCTCGTTGATCTGCTGATGCGGCCATTCGCGGGCGGCGTCGGCGTACGGCGCCAGGTAATCGAGCGCGCGACGGACGCCGCGACCGTCTTTCGTTTGATAAGCGTAAAGATCAACTCCGACCCGCTTGCCCGCCTCGGCCAGCGTCATCAGCGCCACCAGGTTGAACGCCGAATAGCCCAGCGCGCGCGTGCGCTGCAGTTCGTACGGCTGTTTGCCGTCAGTTTCGATCTGCCAAGCGATGCGGTCGCGCGCGGCTTCAGCAGTCTTGCGAGCCAGTTCCCTGTCGCCGATGAAGAGCGCGAAGCAGGCCAGTTGCGCGGCGTACCAACTGCCGTGATTGTTCCTGGCCTGCGCTTCGTCTTTGCCGTTCGGGCTGGTTCGCATCCAGTCGACGAACTCGCGGAACCACGCCGCCAACGCCCGACCGTCTTTGTCCGTCCATGCGCGCGAACCGCCGAGCAAGCCCGCCGCGTCCACCACCTTGATGAAATGGCGGCTTTCGATCAGCCCCGCGCCGCGCCCGTCGTTTTGGCCGGGAATAGCGCCTCTACAGCGGTGGCCATCTCGACGATTACCGGCGCGTCCGTGCCGCGCTTGCTGTCCGGGTTGGTTTCGCCGTCGCGCCGGATGTAGGGCAAGCCGTCTTTGCTCTTCGGATCGGGCCACCAGTACGGCGCGAACGAAAGGTAGTCATGCTTGTCGCCGCCGGGCGCAACTCGTTCCTTCTGCGTGACGGAAAACGGGCCGGCTTTAAGCGCCTTATCGGCCTCGCTGCGCAGCGCTTCCATCGCCGGTCGCAGCGTGGCGTCAGTCAAACGCGATCTAGCCTGCCGCAATCGCTCGGCGTCGAGCGAGCAAAGGCGCGGCCCGCTTTGCCACGCATGGGCCGATGAGACCAGAAACAAAACCAGGGACAAACTTGTCGATGACTTCATTGTATTGCCTATGCAAATAGGACCTATTGGACCGATAAGTCCTATAGGTCCCATAAGACGGATGTCAAAATATCAGCTTCTTTCTATATCAACCGCGGGGAGCGCGGGGAAAGACAATAACGATAAGCCTCCCCGTGTTCACCGCGCTCCCCGTGGTTGATTTATTGATCTCAATCTCACATAGTTCGATTTAGAACAAAAGCTTCAAGCCGAACTGAATCACGCGCGGGTCGTCCGTTTCGGTCAGCGCGCCGAAGTTCGTCGCGCTGAAGTTGGTCGAAACCGTCCTGAAGTTGGCCTTGTTGAAGAGATTGAATATCTCCGCGCGGAATTGCAACCGCACATTCTCGGCAATGTTCGTCCGCTTCATCAATGACAGGTTCCAGTTTTGCGTGCTCGGCATTTCGATCAGGTTACGCGGCGCGGTTGCGATCAACCCGACGCGGCCCGCGAAAGCGGCTGGATTGATCCACCGATCGGGAGTTTGACCGCCCGGCACGGCGCGCCAGTCGCCCACCAGATCGAGGTTGCCTCCGAATCCGTTGGTCGGCGACGTCGAAGCGCGGCCGCCGCCGCTGAGGTTGACGTGGCGACCGCTCTGCCACGACGTGATGCCCGACAACTGCCAGCCGCCCAGCGCGCGCCCGGTGAAGCCCTGCCGCTTATTGAAGAACGGCAGGTCGTAAACGTAACTGACGGCGAACACGTGACGGCGGTCGAAATCGGCGTAGCCTTTGTCCAGACTGGCGTCGAAGGGGACGCGCAGGTTGGATGTCTCCACATCGAAGTTGTTCAAAGCCTTGCTCCAGGTGTAGGCCACGCTGGACGTGAAGCCGCGCGTGAGCCGCTTCTGCCAGCTCGCTTGCAGAGAATTGTAACTCGACACGCCGGTGTTTTCCTGCATCTGGATCGCGCCGTAGCCCAGGTATTGCCGAGCCGTGTCCGCGCTGGCGTTGACGAACGAACCGTCCGCGCGCCGCTGCAGCGCGACCTCGGGCAGGACGTAGTTGACGTCGCGGCGGTGCGTCAGATGGCGGCCCTGATTGCCGACGTAGCCGACCTCCAACACTGAGGCCCACGGCAGTTCGCGCTGTACGCCGAGGCTGTAGGCGTAGACCGCGCCCGGCGGCATATCAAACGAGAAGACGTTCAACGTTTGAACCAGCGGCCGCCCGGTTCCGGCCTGACCGATGGTGTCGAGCGTGTTGGTGAATGTCGGCGCGACCGAAGCCGGCGTTGTGAACTGGCGGCCGTTGGTCACGGTCGCGACCTGCGCAAAAGGCGTGTTCGCGCCCGCGTCGCGCAGCGGGTTGAGCAGCGTGCGATCATAATAGATCCCGCCGCCGCCTCGGATCGAGGTTTTGCCGTCGCCGATCGGGTCCCAGGCGAAGCCGATGCGCGGCGCCCAACCGTTCGCGCCACTGTCAGCCAACCCGCCCGGCAAACCGGAGAAGAGCCGCTGTAGATTCGGATCGTTGACTCCTGCGCCTACCGGCAGGCCGCTGCCCGGCAACACAATGCCATTGTATGGATCGAAGAAGCCGGCGCCGCGCCCTAATTGTCCGGTCGGATCGGTCTTCAAATTGATCACGCCCGAAGCGATGTTCGCGCTCGCCGGCGCTTTGCTCGGGTCGAAGCGGCTCGGATCGAAGCCGACGATGTTGCGCTGATCGGTCAGCGGCCACGGGATGTACTGGTAGCGCAGCCCCAGCGTCAGGCTCAGCCGCTTCGTCACGCGCCATTGATCGTTCACGTAAACTTCGAACTGGTTGTAATGCGTCGGGGCGAAGGTCGTGTTGGATGTCTCGGTGTATCGGGTGAACGCGCCGAGCAGCAGGTTGGCGACCGCGTGTCCGCTGTCCTGCGGACGGAATGCAGTTCCCGCATCGCCGCCAGAACTGAAGCTGATCGTTCCGCCGTCGCGCACGCGCGTGTTCTCAGCCTTGAAGCTGTTGACGTAGAGCGCGCCGAATTTCAGCGTGTGCTCGCCCCAGGTCTTGGTCAGGTTGTCGCGGAGCTCCCAGCTTTTGTGATCGATCACATAAGGCAGCCCGTTGCCGCTCAGCGTCGGGTAGCCCTGAACCGAGAATTCTGGGATCTTGTTGAGACGGTTTTCCGGGAAGATTTCAGTGAAGTTGATTCCGTATGTGTCGCGGTTAATGACGCTCTCGTCTTGATAGCCGATCTCCTGATCGTTGCGCTGCCAGACGACGACGGCTTCGTTGACCAGCGTCGGCGAGATGATCTGAGTGTAGTTGAACATCACCGTCTTGCCGTTGCGGACGTGATTGTCGGGCGCGATCGGCAGGTTCTGGTTGTCAAACGACGAGCCGAGCGGGTTATCGGAATCGAACTTGTCGCGCAGGTAGCGCCCGAAGAGCGTGGCCTTCTCGTTGACCTGCCAGTCGACGCGCAGCATCTCCTGCCGCACGTCGCGCGATGTGACGGGCGCGGCGATGTAGCGCGTCCCGGTCGTGTCGTTCGGCTCCGGATAGAGATTGAGCAGCGCCAGCCCGTTCGGCGACATCTTGTTCGCCGGAATAATCTTGTTGTCCGGGAAAGCGACGCCCGTGGTCGAGGCCGACTTGTCGCAGAGGATGAACCTCGTGAGAGTCTGCGTGACGCCGGCCGGATTGCAGGACGTATTGCCCGCCGGAACGCCCGCGGGCAGAAAGGCGCTGAAGTCGCCCTGGCGCATCGCTGTCGTCGGGACCGCTTCATTCAACGTGCGGCCGGTACGCGGTAGCTTGTATTCGAGGCCGCCGAAGAAGAAGACCTTGTTCTTGTAAACTGGGCCGCCCAGGAAGCCGCCGAAGTCGTTGAAGCGCAGGCGGGGCTTTTCGGGATTCGCGCCCTGTTTGCTCTCCCACGAGTAGGCGTTGAGCTTGTCGTGGCGTAAGAACTCGAAGAGCGTGCCGTGAAAATCGTTCGTGCCGCGCTTGGTCACGACGTTGATGGCGGGGCCGGCCTGCGCTCCGTATTCCGCGCTGTAGGGACTCGCCACCAGCTTGAACTCCTGGATCGCGTCCACGCTGATGTTGTTGACCTGCGTGCCGACCGACCCATGATCCACGTTGCTGGCGCCGTCAATCGTCGGGGCGGTCCGGCGGCGCAGCCCGTTGATCGCCGTGTCGTCGATGCGCACGTTGGTCCCCTGCTGCGAATCGTTGTTGATCGCGCTCGCCCCGGGCGCGAGGTTGAGCAACTGCGCCCAGTTGCGCCCGTTGAGCGCCAGCTCGCGCACCTGTTCGCCGGAGATCAACGTCTCGACGCTGGCCGTTTCGCGGTTGACGGTCTGGTAGGCGTCGCCGGTGACGGTGACCACCTCGCTCGCCGCTCCGACGCGCAATTTCGCGGCGACGGTAAACGCGCCGCCGACGTCGAGCTTGATGTTCTCCTGTTTGAAATCCGCGAAGCCGGCGGCTTTGACCGTCACGACATAAACGCCGACCGGCAGGTTGGGCACGGTGAAGTAGCCCTTTTCGTCGCTCGTCGTAGCACGTGTGATCGCCAGCTCAGCGCTCTCGACAGTGACGGTCGCGGCGGGAACGACCTCGTCCCGCTCGTTGACCACCCGACCGGAGATCGAGCCGTTGATCTGCGCCGAGACGGCTAGCGCGCCGCCCAGCGTGGTGACCAGCGACGCGATGAGCAATCCTCGTTGAAAAGATGATGGTGTTTTCTTTTTCATGGCTAAAACCCTCCTCGGAAATCTGAACGTCGCAACGCGACCTGCTGAACTCCTTGGAAAATCCCCGGGTACGCATCGCTTCCAGCGTGCAGTCTCGGCTAGAGACCTATTGATCGGAATCAGTCTCCCCCCAACCTGAGCCGATGCGTACCCAGGTCTGGTTCCTATAAATTCGTCTTTCGCCGAGACTGCACGCTGGAAGCGA
>WNFU01002874.1_pt1 | contig 47391 bp, 29 predicted proteins | sample 5400121 | NCBI WGS metagenome assembly WNFU01 (sample SAMN13153360, study PRJNA577476) | soil metagenome | isolation source: 100 cm soil or saprolite under grassland replicate 1 | place: USA:California | collected 2016-06-15 | reverse complement strand
GCGTTCAACCTCTTCAACGTGACGAACATTCGCGGAGTCAACAACGTCAACTTCTCCGGCTTCCAGAATACGCTGATCCGCGATAGCGATAACATGGCGAGTCCTGGCTTCCTGCGCTCGTCGCAATTCGGCGCGCCGTTGCAGACCGCCGGAGGCGTGTTCGGCACAGGTGGGCCGCGCGCGTTCCAGTTCGCGGCGCGCGTACATTTTTAGCTTGAAAGATAAGCCTCTCAATAATGAAGCTTAATCGGAACAACTGACATTGGCGCGTCGAATGAAATCACAACCATCGGAGGAGAGCGTTTAGAGTACCGACTTCAGTCGGCGGCGCCCGGATTCTAAGCGCCGCCGACTGAAGTCGGTACTCTAAACGCTCTCCTCCAACGGCCGTAGTTGAAATGAATGCGCCTATGTCGGCTGGTCCGATTTAGAGGGAAAACAAAAGAGGGAGTGGGGAACGGGAGTGGGAAGTGGGGATAGGAAAGCAAATTCCTTGTCCCCACTCCCCACGCCCCATTCCCCACTCCCTCTTTGCCTTTTGGCGCTACCCGAGCAGACCGCGTATTCTCGCATCGAGCGCCGCGCGCGTCTCGGCGTCGTCCATCGCGTATTCGAAAACGGTCTTCAGGTAATTGATCGGGTCGCCGATGGTCAGCCATTCGCCGTCGGTCACGGGCTCGGCGACGACGCGACCCCCGCGACGTATGTGTTCGCGCACCGCACAACTCGTTCGATTTGCCCAGCGGAATCTCGCTCAGGATCTGGATCACGGCTGTCGAGAGCAGAAAGCGCCCGAACATCGCCAGGTTTGATTTCGCTTCTTCGCGCGGAGGCTTCTCGACCACGTCTTCCATCTCATAACCGCCGCCTTCCTTGAGTTCGACGACGCCGTAGCGCGAGACGTCTTCCCAGGGGACTTCCTGTACGCCGGCGACCAGAGCGCCGGTCGCCTGATGAGTCTCGACCAGCCGTCTGGCGAAGGAGACCCTGGTCTTCAGAATGTCGTCGCCGTAGGCGTAAATGAACCCCTCGCCCGCCGAAATGTGCGGGCGCGCGACCATCAGCGGCGTGCCGTTGCCGTATGGGCCGGATTGAGGCTCGAACAGGATTTCGACGCCGGACAACCTATCGACGAATTCATCGAGCGGCTTGTGCTTGCCGCGAGGCGGCGGAGATGGGTGTTTGTATTGGCGGTGGAGCGGGTCGGGGTTTTCGCCTGTGACGATGACGATCTTTTTCAGCCCGGCTTCTATGAACTCCTCGACGATCAATTGAATCGCGGGTTTATTGATGATCGGCAGAAGCTCTTTCGGATAGCCCAAGGTGACCGGCAGCATTCTGGTGCCCGAACCGGCGGCGGCGATTACGCCTGTTTCGACTTTCATAAATTAAGATTGATCTCCATTCACTGAATACGGTTGGTTCGCAATCGTTTGTCCAGCCCATCGAGCGAGCCGTTGATTTTGCGGTAAAGCGATTCGATCACCGCGCGGTCCAATTCGGAGCCTGATCCCGGCGCTTCGTACCCGGCGATGTATAAGTCGAGAGCCTCTTTCAACTCTCCCTGTGTCTCTTTCACCGTCGCCAGCCGCCACAGCGCGCGACGGCCTTCGGGGAGCGAGCCATAAACCTGCGTCGACTCGGTCAAGGCGGCGGCGGCCTCCCGGTTTTTGCCGGCTTTGAATAACGCCCACCCTTTCGCGCTGAGCGAGCGTCCGCGAAATATGGCCAGCCGCCCGTTGCGGTCGTAATTCGGATATTCGCGCAGCGATCCTTCAGCTTCGGTCGCCGTCTGAGCCAGCCCCAACGCCTGCTCGGCCAACTCGACCGCCAGCCCGGTTGAGACGCCGGCCTGCGCCAACCTCTCGGCGACGCTCAGCATTCTGAATGAGCGCCGCGAGCCTTCGGCCTCGATGAATTCCATTGCGGCTCGCTCCATCTCTTCCACATGTCCGCGTCGCGCTTCGGCGGCGTTTTCCGCCGCGCCCTTTACGCCGTCGCCGGTTTCGCCTGTTGAAGATGAGTTCATCGCCGCTCTGATGGCGCGCAGGCTGGAGTTGAATCGGACCAGCGCCTCGGCGATTTTGAACGTCTCGCCCTTCGTCGGAGGTTCGGCCAGGAAGATCGCCGCCTGATGTTCGCGCGAGAGCAAATCTTTCAGATTGTCGGCCTGGGCGTCGAACACCCCACCGAGCCTCGCCGTGAAGCGCCCCTGCGGCGAATAGTCAAAGGCTTTGGAGAACTGTTCCAGAGCGCCGTCGAAGTCTTCGACGGCCAGGTAGAGCTTGCCCAGCGTGAAATATAGCGTCGGGAAGTTGGCGTAAGACCTGGCCGCGATCAGGTTGCGTTCGGCCTCGAAATATCTTCCGTTAGCGAGGTCGACTTCGGCGGCGGCGATGCGCGCCCAACTGTAGCGCGGCTCGACCAGCAGCGCCGCCGCGACGGCCTGTTGCGCCTGTTTCAACTTGTTCTGCGCGAGGTAGTGAAAGGCGATTTGCGTTTGCAGGTAAACGTCGCCGGCGCCATCTTCCGCCGAGCCGCTGAAGGAGCGCGCCTGATCGAGCGCCGCCGCCATCCGCTCTTCGTCGCCCTGCGCGAGATACGCCAGCGCCAGTCCTTTGTACGACGGCGAATGTTTGGGGACGACTTCGAGCTGTTTGCGATAGAGTTCGATCGCTTCGGCGTAAACCCCGCGCGCGCGGTATAGATTGGCCAGTTCGTAATATGCCCGTTTGTCGTTGGCGTCGAGACTGGCCGCGAGCCTGTATTTGGCGATCGCGTCGTCAAGTCGCAGCCCCATCCGATAAGCCGCGCCGAGCAGCCGGTCCAGTCTGGCGTCCTCTCCTGCGAGTTTCGACGCCGCTTCGAGCGCGCGGACAGCGTCGCCGGTGGCCTCGATGGTCATATAAAACTCGCCGAGCGAGGCCAGTCTCGACGGCTCTTTGGCGAACCGCCGCTCAAGCTCGCGCGCCATCTCGACGGCCTCGTTCCGATAACCGCGCGCCGACAGAGCAAACGGAATGCGGATGACGGTCTCTTCGAAGAAGCGGTCGGTTACGCGTTCCGGCGTCCCGGCGACCGCGCGGCGGAAATTCTCCATCGCGCGCTCGATGTTATTCTGCCCGAGCGCGCTCTCGGCCGATTGCGCGCGTCTAGTGATGACCGCTTCACGCGCCGTCTGAATCTGCTCGGAGGTATTGCCGGTCTCGAGAAATTTTCGCAGAACTGCGGCGCGGGCGGCGGGGTCTTCGATCTCGAGAATCTCTGCGACCAAATAGCTCGCCCCGGCAAGCGCTTTTGTGACGCGGGCGGCGGGGTCCTTGATCGCGGGGTCGCTTTGGGCGGGCGCAGGTTGCGCCTCCGATGATGAATTTGCCACAGAGACACAGAGACACAGAGATAGGACAAGGAGACAAGGAGACAAGGGGAAAAGGGGAAAAGGGGAAAAACGTCTTGTCTCCTTGTCCCCCCTTCTTCTTGTCTCCCCCTCTCTTCTTATCTCTGTGGCTCTGTGGCTCTGTGGCATAAATACCGTTTAGTCGCCGTAGGGATAGTTCATGAAAAGTTTCTCGACCGCCCTCCTCAGCCTCTTGATGTTCTTCTCCGATTTATGGGACAGGTTATCAGTGGCGTCGCCGCGCCAGAGCAATTGGTTCCGTCGCGCGTCCACGATCTCCACTGTCAATTCGAACTTTTGCTCTACGACCGGTTCTACCGTGACCGGGCCGCCGTTCCAACCCCAACCCCAACTCGGCCCCCAGCCCATAGCCGGCCCCAGGCCCCAGCCCGGCCCATAGCCGTAATCATATTCGACGAATGAAACGCGCTCCTCGACGTCGCTTCGATAACTGACGATGACGTCTGGTTGCTGTCCCGGCGGAGCCTTTCTGAATCCCTTGGCCGCGAGCTGGAATTCTATATCCTGGACGATGCGCGGCTGCCAGAGTCGCAATTCCCCCGGGTCTTCGCATGCGCCCCAGGCGTAGGTTCTGTATTGTTGGAAAATGGCGCCCCGCTCCCAATCGACATTTACCTTCTGTCCCAGCGCGACGGCGGGCGCCACAAACAGAAGATAGAAACTTAAAATAACGCGAATCGCTTTCACGTATGTTTCCTCCTTCCGAATTGTGGGGACCGTCTCTCAATAAATCTTCATGCTTATGGGAGCCTTCTCACGATTGTTCGAAAGCTAGCCGGGTCATCATCGCTCAATCACCTTAAAACTCCAACTGCTTCAGGTAGTCGAAACTGATCTTGATGCTGTCGAACGGCGAGCCGGGGCAGGTGTCTTGCTCGACGAAGTAGTGTTTGATGGCGCCCTTCGGCGCTTTGGCGAAGATGGATTTGAAATCGATCACGCCGCGCCCGACCTCGGTGATGCCGCGATTAGGAGTCTTGTCCATCTCTTTGACGTGGAACATGGCGAAGCGGTCTTTGTGCTTGCCGAGGTAAGCTATCGGGTCCTGGCCGGCCTTTGAAATCCAGTAGATGTCGAGTTCCATCTTCACCAGGTCTTTGTCGGTCTCCTCCAGCAACAGGTCATAGGGCAATTTTCCGTCCTTCGCCTCGAACTCGAAGTCGTGATTGTGATAGCCGAACTGGATGCCCGCTTTGCGGCAGGCCTCGCCCGCGCGGTTGAACGTCTCGGCGTGGCGTTTGTAATCGTCCAGCGTCCGCCGGTCTTTGTCCTCCAGGTAAGCGCAGATCAGGAATTGGTGGCCGACGGCCTTGGCCGTCTCGATCGTCTGGTCGAGTTTGGTCTGAATGTCGACGAGCGGCGCATGGGCCGACGGCGCGGCCAACCCGTAGCGGTCGAGGGCCGCCCGCACATCTTTGGGAGATTTGTCGTAATAGCCGGCGAATTCGACCTCCTTGTACCCGACGGCCGCGACCTTTTCGAGCGAGCCTTCGAATTCTTTAGCCATCTCGGCTCGCACGGTGTAGAGTTGCACGCCGATGCTGCTGAGCTTGTTCGTCGCCGCTTCGCCTTCGATCCGGTTCAGAGCGGTCAGGGCGACGGCTCCAATTACGCTTTGACTCGCAGTGGACAGAAATCTCCTTCGATTGATCATAAGTCGTGTCTCCAATTGTTGGGGTTATGCCTGAACGGATTTTGATTGTCGTTCGGCCACTAAATAGTCGCCGCTAGAAATACGTTAAGGGATGAGTGAGCGGTACGGTACGGGGAGCGTCAGCGACCTGAGCCTCGATCAATAGACTTTTGATCGGAGCCCAGGTCGCTGACGCTCCCCGTACCGTACCGCTGACGCCTCTCATGTCCTCTCGTTGAACACCGGACAATTTAGGCTAAAGAGCCGGCAAAGAAAAGGAGCGGGTAAATTTCTATCGTCCGCGAGGCGATAACGCCGACTGGCGGGTATAATGTCGGCGGCTTACACTGAGGTTAAATTCGTTGATGGAGAATCCGGCTGTGAAAGAAACGTCGAAAGCCCAGCCCCGAACGCAGGCGCCGCCTCTGGTTATTGCAATCCAATTCGATCACTCGAAGCTCGTGGCGGCGTTAATTAATGAACAGGGCCGCGCCGTCGAAGAGCGCGAGGTCGCCACGCCGCAGCGAACGACGCGCGCCGCCGCCGTAGAGGTGGCGAAGATGATAGTCGCCCTTGCCGTTTCGCAATCGCGCGCCCGCAACCACATAAACGCGATCGGTTTTTCGGTCGCGGGCCTTGTAGACCCGGCGACCGGCCGCGTCTCGATTCCGGGTTTGAAGGGTTGGACGCGCGTCGCCTTGCGCCAAATGATCGAGGAGGAATTGAATGGCTCGGGCATTGACGTACGCGTCCCGCCGGACGAGAAGCGCGCGCGCGCCAAATACGGCGATTCGGCTTTCCCGGCCATGGTCATTAATTCGCGCGCGGCGGCGATGGCGGCGGGCGAAGCATGGGTCGGCGCGGCTCGCGGAAAAAACAACGTGGTTTATCTCTCAATCGGTGAGGACGTCGAGGCCGGCATCATCGTGGACCGCCGCGTCGCGCCTGGCGCGGGCGGAATGGCGGGCGCGGTGGGCTGGTTCGCGCTCGGCGAAAATTTCAAACGGGAATTCGAATCGCGCGGATGTTTGACCGTCGAAGCCGCAGGCGGCGCGCTGAAACGCCGCGTCATTGAAGGCTGGGACGGCGGCGCTAAGTCGGTGATAGGCAATTTGATCAAGGATGACCTGGCCCACCTCGACGATGCGGCCATCATTCGCGCGGCTCGCGGCGGCGACGCGTTGGCGCTCAACTCAGTCAACGAGACCTGCCGCTGGATCGGGCGCGGCGTCGCCAACCTGGTTTCGATCCTGAACCCCGACGCAATCGTCATCGGGGGCCAAATCGGTTTGACGCTCAAGCCCTATCTCGACCAGATTCGGGAGGAGGTCGCCAGGTGGGCCATGCCGGCTTCGGCGCGCCAGTGTCGCATCGCCAACGCGGCTCTCGGCGATAAAGCCGCATTGATCGGGGCGGCGAGATTGGCGTTCGACAACAAATAGTGGGACAGAGGTTAGTCAGTCCCACTATTGGTTATTCGAGTCGGGTCGCCGTTTCAAGGTCGGCTTGCCGGGCGTCTCGGACTGCTGCCCCGCCGGCTTTGTTGACGACTCGGACTGTTGTGTGGGGTTTTGCTGCGGCGGGGCGCCGGTCTGGTCTCCGCTCTGCGAGTCGTCACGGCGTTTGAGGACCGGACGATTCGGCGTTTCGGAATCCTTGCTCTCTTCACCGTTTGTGGATTGCGGCCGTTTTTTGAGCGTCGGGCGGCCTGACCCGTCCTGGCCCGAACCGCGAGCGGCCCCGCTGATTGAAAGAATGCGCGATTTCACCTGGCCGAATTCCGACGAGCTGAGCTGATACTCGCTCCGATCGGGGAATCGGGCGACCAGCTCGCGCACTTCGGTGATGCGGTCGCCGGTCATCGGGTGCGTGCTGAAGAGTTTTGACAGCGTGCCGGGTTTCTTCTTGTTTTTCGCCTGCAGCTTTTCGAAGAAGGTGATCAGCGCGTTCGGATCGTAGCCCGCAGCCCACATATACTGCGCGCCGAGCCGGTCGGCCTCTTTCTCGGCGCCGCGCGAGAACTTCAGGAAGGTCAGCGGAACGGCCAGCCCCAGGCCCTGCCGGATGGCGTAACCGCCTATCCCGCCAAAGAAGATCAGTGGGATCGAAAGGTAGTTGAACAGCTCGCCCTTCGACGCCTGCTCCATGCCGTGGCGCGCCGTGACATGCGAGATCTCGTGGGCGATCACGCCCGCCACCTCGGCCTCGTTATCGGCGGCTTCGAGCAGACCGCGGTTGACGTAAAGGAACCCGCCGGGCAGCGCGAAAGCGTTGACCTCTTGGGAATCGACCACTTTGATCGTGAACGGGACTTTGGAGTCGGAATGGAGCACTATGTTTTGCGCGACGCGGTTGATGTATTCGGTGACGATCGGGTCGTTGATGATTTTGGATGAGCGGTCGACCTCTGCCGAGAGTTGGCGTCCTATGGCCACCTCTTTTTCGATCGAATAGAACTGTATCGACCCCTTATTGATGTCGCGCTTGCCGATCAAAGTCGGATCATCCTTTTTATCCAAAGGCTTCGTCAGCGATTTCTGTGACGATTTCTTTTTCGATATGTCTGAGTCCTGCGCGAGCGTGCAGGTGGTAGCGAGAGTGAACGCCAGCAACAGCGCAATGGTGTGTCGGAAAAATCTCGTTTTCATTTTCTAAGTCCCCCTTGCCTTCAACTATCCGTAAAAAGTTTACGGGTGGATTTTCCGCGCGGAAGATTATAAACCGATAGCGTGGTGTTAGAGGACCCTTTTTCGACATCGGTTGGTAAAAGTTACAGTTAAATACGATTCATTATGGAAACCAGTCCCGCCTCGCGCGCCGAAGTGAAAGACCGCCAATTTCAAACCCGCAATCTGATCCTCAAATGGGCGATCACTATTTTTTCGGGCCTGGCCATTTACCTGGCGCCGGTTCCTGAAGGCGTCACGCCGCAATCCTGGCGATTGCTGGCGATTTTCATCGCGACCATCGTCGGTTCGATCCTGCGTCCCGCGACCGGCGGGGCGATGGTCTTGCTCGGAATCGCGGCGATCGCGTTGACGAAATCAATGCCGCTCAGCGAAGCGATGATCGGAACCGTGACCGATCCGTCCCGGCCTGATTCGAAAGCCGTCGAGACGCTTCGCATCAAATCGACGCTGGCCGGATACGCCGATCCGGTCGTGTGGCTGGTGCTCGCGGCGTTCTTTATGTCGCGGGCGATGATCAAGACCGGCCTGGGGCGGCGCATCGCGCTGCTCTTCATTCGCGCCATCGGCCATCGTTCGCTCGGATTGGGTTACGCGCTGGCCGGAACCGATTTTCTGCTCGCGTCGGTGATCCCGTCGAACGGCGCCCGGTCGGGCGGGATCATCTTCCCGATCGCCAAGAGCGTCGCCGAGACCTACGACTCGAAACCGGGGCCGACCGCGCGCCGCCTCGGCTCGTTTCTGATGATCTTCATGTATCAATGCGAAGTGATCATCAGCGCCACTTTTCTGACAGGCCAGACGGGCAACTTGTTGATTCAGAGATTCGCCAGACAACAGGGCGGGATCGATCTGAACTATCCGAGCTGGTTGTTAGGAGCCATCGCGCCCAGCCTGGTCTGTTTGATGATCACGCCGCCGTTGCTCTACCGGCTCTTCCCGCCCGAAGTTACGCACACGCCCGACGCCGCGAAATTCGCCAGAACGGAGCTTGAGAAGCTGGGGCGAATGACGTGGCGCGAAAAAGCGATGTTATGCGTCTTCGCCTTCGTCGCGTTCATGTGGGCGACGACGAACGAACTGCATACAGTTGATTATTCAGTCGTGGCGATGGCCGGCGTTTGCCTGCTGCTTTTGACCAACGTCATCAGTTGGGAAGACGCGCTCGCCGAGCGCGCGGCCTGGGACGTCTTCATCTGGTACGGCGGTATGGTGCGGATGGCCGAAGCCCTGGGCGAGAGCGGGATCACGAAAAAGTTCGCCGAATCCTCCGCCGGATTCACATCGGGATGGAAATGGTGGGCCGCGCTAGGATTGTTGTCACTGATCTATTTTTACGCGCATTACGCTTTCGCCAGCATCTCGGCGCACGCGCTGGCGATGTACACGCCGTTCCTGATCGTCGTCACGCTGGCCGGAGCGCCGCCGTTCCTGGCCGCCTCCCTGCTGGCCTATTTTTCAAGCCTCTCCGCCGGGCTGACCCATTACGGCACGACGCCAGGGCCGATCTACTTCGGCGCCGATTACGTCACCCAGCAAAAATGGTGGCAGTTGGGGTTGATCGCCTCCGTGGCGAATATCCTGATCTGGGCTTCGGTGGGGCTGGTTTGGTGGAAGATTCTGGGATGGTGGTAAGTTGACCTTTTAACACTTTCCCGTAAACTGAAACGCTACAGGCCAACACCGATCAGGAGATCAATGTGCAAGAACAATCATTGAAGAAGATCAGCAGGGCGCTCATCAGCGTCTCTGACAAGCGGGGATTGGTCGAATTTGCGCGGAAGCTCGCCGGGCGCGGCGTCGAGATCATTTCGACCGGCGGCACCGCGAAGCTGCTCCGCGAGAACGGAATCGAGGCGCGTGACGTTTCGGACCTCACCGGATTTCCGGAAATGCTCGACGGCCGCGTCAAGACTCTGCACCCGAAAGTTCATGGCGGCATCCTCGGCGTCCGCTCGAACCAGGAGCATCGCGCGAAGATGCGCGAACACGGCATAGAGCCGATCGACCTGGTCGTCGTCAACCTCTATCCGTTCCGCCAGACGATTCAAAAACCCGAAGTCACGATGGAGGAGGCGATCGAGAACATCGACATCGGCGGCCCGGCGATGATCCGCTCGGCGGCCAAGAACCACAACGATGTCGCCGTGGTCGTCGATCCCGATGATTACCCGATGGTCGCCGATGAACTCGATCGACTCGGCGGCGCATTGACGCTCGATCTCCGCCACGGGCTCGCCGTCAGGGCCTTTAAACACACCGCCGATTACGACAGAGAGATCGCCCGGTTCCTGGCGTCGAAGGAAACGACACAGACCGACATTCTGGGACTGCCAGACTCGATCGAGATAAGCCTGCGCAAGATGAGGGGTCTGCGCTACGGCGAGAACCCGCACCAGCGCGCCGCGCTATATAAAATCGCCGGCTCCACGGAGCGAGGCGTCGCGACGGCCGAACAACTGCAGGGCAAGGGGCTTTCGTACAACAACCTGATCGACAGTGACGCCGCCTGGGAGCTGATCGCGGAACTTCATCGCATGCATCTGCTCGACGCGCGGGCCAAAGGCGCGATCGAGCCTCACGACCTTCCGCACGCCTGCGCGATTATCAAACACACCAACCCATGCGGCGTGGGCGTCGCTTCGACGCCGGCGGAGGCTTTCGCCCGGGCCAGGGCCACAGACCCGGTCTCGGCCTTCGGCGGCATCATCGCTTTTTCGGGATCGGTGGACGAGGCGGCGGCGGGCGAGATCGCCGAGATGTTCGCCGAAGTGATCATCGCGCCGGATTTCACCGCAGGAGCGAAGCAGGTCTTGTCGGCGAAGAAGAACCTGCGCGTTCTGAAAATGGGCGCCCCGATCGCTGATAGCGAATCAAGCGCGCCGGACTTCGAGATACGAAGGATCAGCGGCGGCGCGCTGGTTCAGGACCGCGACGCCGAGTTGCTCGACGAAGAGAATTTCGAGATCGTCAGCGACCGCAAGCCGACTCAATCGGAACTGCGCGCGCTGCGCTTCGCATGGGCCGTCTGCAAACACGTCAAATCGAACGCGATCGTCTACGCCGCCGAAAACCAGTTGATCGGCGTGGGCGCGGGCCAGATGTCGCGCGTGGATTCGGTCAGGATCGGCGCGATGAAAGCGCAACTGCCGCTCTCGGGCGCCGTCCTGGCCTCAGACGCCTTCTTCCCTTTCCGCGACGGAGTCGACGAGGCGGCCAAACATGGGGTCACGGCCGTCATTCAACCCGGCGGCTCCGTGCGCGACAAGGAGGTGATCGAAGCGGCGAACGAACACAACCTGGCGATGGTCTTCACCGGAATGCGGCACTTCAAACATTGAAGTGTAGGCGTAAATCGGATCGGCGTAGCCTTTGGAGCGCGGGGGCTTGGGACCGCTTTGGTAGTCATCTCCGATTCTAGAAACCTTTGGGATGATAGACCCGAGTGGGGCCCCTTTCCGATCATTGCCACAGTATCGAAGTTGACTACCAAAGCGGTACCGAACTACCGCACTCCAAAGGCTGCCGCCATTTCAGGTAGTTGACCGTATTCAACGTTCAACCGATCACGGCGGGACGCGCCGCGCCTCTTTTAGCCAGCCGTTCGTCGCAGGCCGCCCAGTTGATGTTCGAGAAGAAGGCCTCGATGTATTTCGGGCGATCCGCAGGCGCGTAATCGCGGATGAACGCGTGCTCCCACACGTCCATGATCAGAATCGGACTGAAGCCCGCGACATTGCCCTCCTCGTGCAGGGTAATCCAGTGATTCGACAGCCGATCGGCGACCGGGTCCAGATAGCAGGCGGCCCATCCAACGCCGCGCATCTTTCCCGTGGTCACGAAATTTTTCTTCCAGTTCTCATAACTGCCGAAGCTCGCTTCGGCGGCCTTGTAGAAAGCTGAATTCTTATCGGGGTCGCCGCTTCCGCCTTTCATCATGTTCCCGAAATACCACTCGTGCAGAACCATCCCGTTGTATTCGAAGCCGAGCCTGCGGGTCAGCTCGGAAAAGGCCGGCATCTCCTTCGCCGTGATCTCGCCCTTTGACATCTCGGCGATCTGCTCGTTGAGCAGGTTGGTGTTGGTCACGTAGCCCTCGTAGAGCTTGAAGTGCATCGCCAGCGTCCCGTCAGAGATGCCGTTCAAGCCACTCAGGTCGAATGTCTGCGGTTTATAAACAACATTGCCCATACTCGTTTATTGCCTCCTGGAATTTAAGCCTGTTGAAAACACAAAGGGTCAAAGGATCAAAGGGGCAAAGATTACCTTGGTAGAACCGTTCCATAAAATGATGACCAGTTTTGATCTATTTGCCAAGTCTGACGCCGGATTGATCTGCTTTCGATGGTAACTTACCACCGGCGATTTTTCGCAGGCGTATTTAATCACAGATAAACACGTTTGTCAGCGCAAACTTTAGCTGCTTTTAGCCCCTTTGATCCTTTGACCCTTTGTGTTGAATTTTTGATTCATCTGTCTGTTGAACGACTATTGCGTGCGATTAGCGAGCAACGCGACGATGACGATTACACTCAAGATGATGACCATTCCACCTGGCATCATTTTGAAACCGCCTGACAGCGTCCTGCTCACGAAAAAGCCCAGCAGGAGTAGAGCGACGATCAATGAAATCCACCAGCCGGCGCTGTAAGCGTCTTTCATCATCGCCACAGCCGCGCCCACGAGCGCTATCCCTGAAATGCCGCCCGCGATCAGTGAGGGCGTACTTTGGGACTTGGCGTATCCCATCACGCCGCCAGCGGCTACCAGAATCCCGTAAATCAACACCAGCCATGCGATCATAATTTGTGAACCTCGCTTGTAAGTGTGGAAGTGATTGCTATATCGAACACCCGAATGTAGTAGAGATCACCCAAATACTCAAGCGCAAATCCATCAGGTCGACCAGTCGTTACATTGACTGCGACGGCGAGGAGTTTCGGCCTCTGTCCCATTCTTGAAACTTAAAGAAAAGCCTCGGAAAAATATCGCTTTTACATGCCGCCACTTACGCGCGACCACAAGATATAGTTGAGAAATGCTGTTGACAGTCTGTATCTAGTGGACTATATTCGCCGTCGCTCAAAGCCAAGAGGACAGCAAATCCGCAGCGACCCGGGCGCTTTTCGTTTATTCTGTCATGAGCGTTCCGAGTCTCGAACAGCTCAAGTGTCGCCTGTCACGGCCCCCTGACCACCGCTGACTTGCGTCCCCACCCTGACTTTTCCGGACTTCTGGCCGTCTGGCGGTTGTATCAAACAGGCAGCTCGAGAGATCGAGACCAGGGGAGACACAGAAAGACACACAGAAAGACACAAGGAAAGAGCCATGAGTGTAAGCAAACAAAAAGTCATTAAATTCACCGCCCCCGCAGTCCACTATTCTCCGCTGGGAATCAACGCTCAGCGCGTGGTCGCAAAACGTTATTCACTCAAGGACATCAAAGGCAACCCGCTCGAACAATGGGATGACATAGTCAAACGAGTCGTCAGCCACGTGGCCAAAGCCGAGACCAACCCGGCCCGCCGCGAAGAGTTTATGATCAATATGATGCGGCTGATGGAGACTCGCGCTTTTATTCCGAACACGCCTTGTCTGGTCAACGCAGGCAAACCCAAAGGTCAATTGGCAGCCTGTTTCCCGGCAGGAACCATGATCAGCGCGATCAACGGCCCCAAGCCTATCGAAGAGATCAGGGAGGGCGATTTCGTCCTCACCCACCGAGGCAGATACCGCCGCGTAACCGAGACGATGCGGCGGGAGAGTTACCTCTATCGCGTCAAAATTGACAAACTGCCGGAGATGCGCGTGACCGGAGAGCATCCATTCCTCACCGATCAAGGCTGGATTGACGCGGCGGACCTGGAGCCGAAGCGCCACTTCGTTCAAATCGGTTGTAGCGCCGAACGCGCCGACGAACCAATCACGATCGACATCGCCGGCGCTCAAGTGGGCGATTTTATTTATCAACCGAATATCGATCGTAGGTTGCGTAGCGGCCCGATTTCGCGCCATGTCTCGCCTGTGCGCGCTGGCGTTCAAGTAGACGAAGAGATCGCCTGGCTGCTCGGGATGTACATCGCTGAAGGTTCAATTACCGATTGCCGCGACATTCGCTTCACTCTCTCGGCGGACGAACAGGGGCATGCGGACCGCATCTGCGCCATCATGCGAGACCGATTGGGATTGGCCGCGAGCAAGACCGTGACTAACCACGAGGCGCGCGGCAGTTCCTGGCTCAGCGTGCGCGTCAATTCGAAGCTATTCGCCTTGTGGCTACAAAACAACTTCGCCAGCGGCTTCGATCGCAAGCGCATACCGCAGTGGATTATGACCGCCGACGAGCGGGTTCAAGCCGCCTTCCTGAAGGGAGTCGCGGACGGCGACGGGACGCCGATCAACGCGCAGCAAATCCGCATTACGCTCTCGAATGAAACCCTGGTCAGGCAAATTTTCGAGATCGCTACACGCCTCGGCTATTATCCGACTCTGCGGCCCGATTACATGCCGCCGAACGCGAACGTTCGCCCATGGTCGGTCGCCTTCGGGCCTACTTACAATGCCGGAATGGCGCGCGGCGGCTTCTATCGCGTGCGCGAGGTGGAGCTTACTGAAGAGTACGCCACGGTCTATAACTTCGAGGTTGAAGAGGATCATACCTACGTCGCCAATCAGGTCGTAGTGCATAACTGCTTCGTCCTGCCGGTGCCCGATTCGCTCGAAGGAATCATGGAGCACGCCAAATACTGCGCATTAATTCATCAATCAGGTGGGGGCACCGGGATGACCTATGAACGCTTGCGCCCCGCAGGAACGCCCGTCGGCGAAGGCCGTGGGCTGGCTTCAGGTCCGGTCTCGTTCATGCAGATTGTCAACACGATGACCGAGACCGTTAAGCAGGGCGGCGTCCGGCGCGGCGCGAACATGGGCATTCTGTCGGTTCATCACCCCGACATCCTGCGGTTCATTCAGGCCAAGACCGATCAGAGGTCGCTGACCAATTTCAACATCTCGGTCACCGTTACGGACAAATTCCTGAGGGCCGTTGAAAACAACGAGTGGTTCCAGACCGAGTTCGAAGGTAAGCCGTGGGAACGTCCGGTCTTCGACCCGCTGGCGAAGAACGGCGACGGAGAGCAGGGCGGCGATTACGCCTACAAAGGCCAGCAGCCGCCCAAGCCGGGAATGGTCTACGCGCCCGACATCTGGGAGCGCATCATCGCTTCGACTCACCGATGGGCCGAACCCGGGATCATCTTCATCGACAACGTGAATCGTCACAACCCGCTGCGCAACTCGATGGGCATGAAGAAGGCCTCGAATCCTTGCGTGACCGGCGACACTTTGATCTTCACCGGCGACGGCATCTTTACCGCGAAGGAACTGTTCGATGCGCAGAATGATGTGAATGTGGTGATCGACGGGCGCTTCGGACACGAACAACGCGTGGCCCAAGCCTCATCCGTTTTCTGGACAGGCCATAAACCCGTCTTCCGTTTGGTAACCAGAGAAGGTTACACGCTGCGCGCAACGGGCAACCATCAGGTTATGACGCCCAACAGTTGGGTCGCATTGCAGGACCTCAAACCCGGCGATCAGGTTCATATCCTTAATCGCAAAGGCGGATTCGGCGTTGAAGGGTCGCTTGAATGGGGGCGAGCGATGGGCGCGATGGTTGGAGATGGATACTTCGCTAACAGCCTATCGATCCACCGCAGAGGCGCGGAGTACCGCGGAGGTTTCGCAGAGGTTTCAGAGAGGCCGTCTCTCCTCTCTGCGCCTCCTCAGCGTTCTCCGCGCCTCTGCGGTGAAGCAAGCGTTCCAAGCGCCGTCTTCAAAGGCAGCGAAGAGATGCAGCGCGGTTTCCTGCAAGGTCTTTTCTCTACGAATGGCGCAGTTCATATTGACGCCGAGAAAGGCGATCACATCCGCCTGACTTCGGTCTCAGAGCGGTTGTTGCGCGAGACCCAGCAACTGTTGCTCAACTTCGGCATTGCTTCCGCGCTCTATCTAAATGAACTGCGCGTCTCGCAGGCCAACATCGAAACCTTCGCTCATGAGATTGGTTTCCTGAAGGTAGGGGCAGACCTGCGTGTCTGCCACGGACTGGATTTACAGGTAACCGCAGGGGCAGAGCCACAAACCGGGGCAGACACGCAGGTCTGCCCCTACGTTGCCACGGTCGAAGCAGTAATTCCCGATGGCGAAGAGGAAGTGTTCGACCTGACCGAACCGCTGACGCACTCGTTCATAGCGAACGGCGTCGTCGTCCACAACTGCGCCGAGCAGATGCTGCATGATTACAACGCCTGCAACCTCGGCTCGATCGATGTGGCGAAGTATTACGACGAGAGAACCGACGACATCGACTGGGATCGGTTCTCCGAGGACATCTACTGGAGCGTGCGCTTCCTCGACAACGTGATTGACTCCTGCGACTGGCCCCTGGCGCAGATTCACGACACGGTGCAGCGGACGCGCCCCGTGGGACTGGGCATTATGGGCTTCGCCGACCTCTGCCTGCATAAGCGCATCTCTTACGGCGGCGACGAGTCGGCCGCGTTCGCCGACACAATGATGGACTTCTTCCGCAAAGAGTCGTGGCGGGCGTCGCTCGCGCTCGGCGCCGAGAAGGGCGTGATACCGGAATTCGAGCCGAACCGCGATCTATACGAAGACCTGATCTACGAAGAGGTCGGACTCGAGCGCTCGGTCCCGCTCACGCCGCGCAATTACGAGGTGACCACCGTCGCGCCCACGGGGACCATCTCGCTCGTCGCCGAAACCAGTTCGGGCTGCGAGCCTAACTTCTCTTACGCATACGTGCGCCGCGACACGCTCGGCACGCGCACTTACGCGCACCCGATCGCGGCCAAGGCGCTCGGCATAGAACTCGACAACACCGACCAGGCGTCAATCGAACGCGCGGCCAGTTTCATAGTCGAGAACCGCGACAAGTTGCCTGAGTATTTCGTCGACGCGCACACGCTGATGCCGGACGACCACCTCCGCGTGCTCAAAGCGTTTCAGGACCATGTCGACAATTCGATCAGCAAGACCGTAAACGCGCCGTCGAGTTATTCGCTTGAAGATACCGACCGAGTGCATCGTCTGGCATGGAAGATGGGCGTCAAGGCGGTCAGTTATTATCGCGACGGCTCGCGCGACAATCAGGTGCTGACGGCCGTCGGCGCCGGGCAGAAGGCCGAACAGAAGGCCGAAGCGCCGGCCCCGGCGTTTGTCGCCGTTCCTCCGACGGTTCAGCCCGCCAAGGTCGAGCCTTCGGGCAAGATCGAGCGCCCGCGCGAGTTGACCGGCTCGACCTGGCAAATTTCGTTCGATCACCAGAACCTCTACGTCACGGTCAATCACGACGGCGTCCGCGTGCTCGAAGTCTTCGCCACCGGCGCCGGGCTTTCGGTCTCAGTAGGACTGCTCGCGTCGAAGATGTTGCGCGGAGGCTTCGAACCCGAACAGGTCGCCGCCAGTCTCAACAAGGTCATCGGCAACCACTCGGTCTGGTTCAACGAGCGGCTCTGCACGTCGCCGGAGCAGGTGGTCGCCGAATGCATCATGCTCACCAAGCGCCGCCTGATGAACCTCCCCGATTCCGCGCGCGTCGCGGCCAAACAGGCGACGGTTCAAACCGAACAGCGGCAGGCCGCGCCGCAGCCGGCGACGACCGGAATTCCCAACACGGTCACGATTGACTCGAAGAAGGTGATCACCACCTGCCCGGAGTGCAGCAGCAAGCAGATCGAGTACGCGGGCGGATGCTACACCTGCCGCGATTGCGGATTCTCGAAGTGCGTTTAAGCTGAATCAGCAATTCTGAACGTATCTTTAGCCGGACTTGAGAACAGGTAGATTATTCAGGAGACCATGAGACGCAGAACAATGAGCAACAATTACCTCTTTGCGGAGCAGGCCACGATTCATGATGTCGTAGAAACCCATAAGCAGAGCACCCAGCAGGCGCTCAATGAACTTCCTGGGGACATCATTCTCCGCCGACCATTGGAGGAACTAATTGCCGAGATCGTTGAACGCTTCCGATTGGATGCGCCGATTCTAGATCGGACAGGTATCGTCCAACTCCCGAATGAAGAAGTCGAAATCGACGTCTCGCGCGATCCAATGCGCGTTTTCATAGACAGAAGTCGGCCATTCTATGTGAAAGGTACTGCGCTTCGTATCGCTGTTTCATTCAAGGGAGAAGCCCCGCTTTTCAAGTACGGAACATCTCCTTACAACAGCCCGATACCGGGTGAAATCAGCGAGGACAAGGTTGTGCTAACCCACATGGCGGAAAACCCTGATCTAGAAGCAGTTCGTAAGGACTTCGAGCATCGGCTTGGCCAGATCGAGAGCGCCCTTCAAATGGTAAGGGGTCATACGGAGGAATGGAATCGACAATTACCAGGAATCGTCCGCGACCGACTAGAACAGCGTCGCTCAAAGCTTGAACGAGATCAGGGGCTCAGCCTTGGGTATCCTGCAGCCCCGCCGAAGGAAGCGCCGGTTGCAAAACCGCAGCCCAAAGTCCGAAAGACTAGTCGAAAACAAAATGTTCGGCACGAATACGATCTGTTTTTGTCGCACGCTTCCGAAGACAAAGATGCTATAGCTCGACCGCTGTACGAGGCTCTCGCAGCCAAAGGCATATCGGTTTGGTTCGATGAGGCCGTTTTAGAGCTTGGAGACAGTTTACGCCGCAAGATCGATGAGGGATTGGCAAAGTGCCGCTATGGTTTGGTGATATTGAGTCCGAAGTTTCTCAACAAGCAGTGGCCTCAGCGGGAACTAGATGGGTTAGTCGCCCGGGAAACTGCATTTGGCGAAAAGGCGATTCTTCCCATTTGGCACAAGATAGATCAGGAGACGCTATTGCGTTACTCCCCGCCCCTTGCGGACCGTTTGGCTAGCCGCTCCGAAGAGGGAATCGCAGCTTTGGTGGAAAAGATTCTGCGGGTTCTAAGGAAGTAGAGTCTTCGCAGAGTTGGCCGGATAAGAGTTATGGATGATATTAAAGGTGTAGTGCGATATTTATATGAATTAGGCTTTCCGGTTGGCTTGTTTGCGGCCATCGGCGCGTTTGCTGTGGGAATGGCCATCTTTCAAGGAGACATCTCACTAAGCAACAAGCGATTTGTTTTGGGCGCATTTCTCGTATCGGTCGCAATATCGGCTTGGCATATACCCCAAATATATGCTGTCGGTCTCATTCAGGGCGGAAAAGCCTACCGGTATTTTAAATTTGCCGCGCTTGTCTGGACTCTTATATTTGGAGCGGCGGCTTTCTGTCTGGGTCGCTTATTACTTCCAATGCTGCGGCAATAGAAGGTGAGCCAAGTATATTTTTACCGAGTTATGCTCACAACAGCCCGGCTTGAGTGATCAGATGCTCTCGTCCGGGCTGTGGTGTCTGATAAGATCGACACGGTGAATAGCGATGTCGAGCACTAGAGACATCTCCGCGATCATGCGGAAGGTTCGCGGAAGCGACACGACCCCGGAGATGAAGTTTCGCAAGGCGCTTTGGGCAGAGGGGCTGCGCTACAAGCCCAATTCGGCGCAGTTGCCAGGCAAGCCTGATGTCGTTCTGGCGGCGCATAAGACGATCATCTTCATTGACGGCGATTTCTGGCACGGCGGCCAGTGGCGAAAACGGAAACTCTCGGCGCTCGAAGATCAATTCGAGCGGACGAAGTCGAGGGATTACTGGCTCAGAAAAATTCGCCGCAATATGCGCCGCGATTGCGCCGTCACCGCCGAGCTTCTGTCGCAAGGCTGGACGGTGATTCGATTCTGGGAGAGCGACATCCGCAAGGATCTGGCGGGGTGCGTTGAAACGACCTTGAGAGTTTTGAGCGGCAAAATCAAACCGGACGTCATGTCCGTGGCTCCGCAGAAGACTTTCGCGGAATTCTTCGCCGGGATAGGTCTCCTCAGAATGGGATTGGAGCGGCAAGGCTGGTCTGTCGCCTTCGCGAATGACGTGGACGAGCGGAAGCGCGAGATGTACGACGCGCATTTCGGCGACGCGGACGAGCATTTCAAGCTCGGGGACATTCACGACCTTTCGGCAAAAGACGTGCCGACGGTGACTCTGGCGACGGCTTCATTCCCCTGCAACGACCTCAGCCTGGCCGGCTCGCGCAACGGGCTTCGCGGCGAACAGTCGTCGGCCTTCTGGGGCTTCGTCAGAATTCTCGACGAGATGAAGAGGCGCCGCCCCCCCATCGTGTTGATAGAAAATGTCACCGGCTTTCTGACTTCGCACGGCGGCGATGATTTTAAAGAGGCTCTGCTTGCGCTGAACGGACTCGGCTACCGCGTCGACGCGTTCATTTTGGACGCGGCGCGATTCACGCCGCAGAGCAGGCAGCGACTGTTCGTCGTGGGCGTGTTGCGGGAAAAATCTTCGCCGCCGGAAGCTCAGCCTCTCGACGGAGATGAATTGAGGCCGGCGGCGCTGGCGCAATTCATCTCATCACACCCCGAAATCAATTGGGACATACGCGCTTTGCCCGCGCCTCCTGTGACCGCAACCAGGCTGGAAGAGATTCTCGAAGACCTGCCCGACGACGCGCCCGAATGGTGGAGCGCCGAGCGGGCCGATTATCTGTTGAATCAAATGAGTCCGCGACACCGCGAGACGGCGGAGCGGATGATAGCCGGCTCGAAGTGGCGCTACGGCGCGGTCTTTCGCCGCGTCAGACAGGGCAAGTCGATGGCCGAATTGAGGACCGACGGCATAGCCGGTTGTCTGCGCACGCCGCGCGGCGGCAGCGGCAGGCAAATATTGTTCAAGGCCGGCAAAGGAAAATTTTTTGCAAGACTCTTCACGCCGCGCGAATGCGCCCGGCTGATGGGCGCGGATGATTACAAAATCTCCGCGCCCGCAAATCAGGCGCTCTTCGGCTTCGGCGACGCGGTTTGCGTCCCGGTGATCGAATGGATCGCGGAGTATTACCTCGATCCGATGGTCAACGAGTTGATCCGAGGGCGCCCCTTGCGCGGCGCCAGGCGTTAAGCCTGTGGTTTTCATATGGATGTTTAGCCACAGAGCACACAGAGAACACAGAGGATATAATGATTTTTCTGTGTTCTCTGTGTGCTGCGGTGGCTAAACATCTTCATACATTTGAAAACTGGTATATGGGTTTGAACATGGCTGAGTCACGTATCATTTCACTCATCGCCAGCGCCACGGAGATCGTTTGCGCGCTGGGCTTCGAATCGCAAATGGTCGGGCGGTCGCACGAATGCGACTTCCCCGCTTCAGTTAAGCGTCTGCCCGTTTGCACCAGCCCGAAGTTCGAGGTCGAGGGTTTGAGCTACGAGATCGACGAGCGCGTCAAAGCGATCTTGCAGGAGGCGCTGAGCGTTTACCGCGTGGACGCCGATCTGCTCGAGAGTCTGCGGCCCACGCACATCGTCACCCAGTCGCAGTGCGAGGTCTGCGCGGTCAGCCTCAAGGACGTCGAGCAGGCCGTGTGCCAGTTTACAGGCTCGCGGCCCGTCATCGTCTCGCTCGAACCGAACGCGCTGGCCGACGTATGGTCGGACATCCGCCGCGTGGCCGCGTCTCTGAACGCGCCTGAGCGCGGCGAAGAACTCATCGCAAGATTGCGGCGGCGAATGGACGAGATCGCGACGAAGGCGCAAACGGCGTCGTCGCGCCCGACCGTGGCCTGCGTCGAATGGATCGACCCGCTGATGGCGGCGGGCAACTGGGCGCCGGAGCTGGTGGAGATGGCCGGCGGCATGAACCTCTTCGGCGAGGCGGGCAAGCATTCGCCGTGGATGAGTTGGGAGGAACTGGTCGCGGCCGATCCCGACGTGATCTTCATCTCACCCTGCGGCTTCGACATCGCGCGCACGATGGAGGAAACGGATTTGCTGACCGGCAAACCAGAATGGCGGGAGTTAAAAGCGGTAAAGGAGAGCCGTGTCTTTGTCGCTGACGGCAATCAGTATTTCAACCGTCCGGGGCCGCGCCTGGTTGAATCGCTGGAGATTCTGGCCGAAGCGATCCATCCCGAACTGTTCCATTTCGGCCACGAAGGAAAGGGCTGGATAAAGCTTGATGGCTTTAACGGCGTTTAATTGCGAGGTACTTGACGCTATTGATGAGTTTGACTATGTTCAGTGGTAATAAGAGAATTTTTTAGGTCTGGCGTCCGGTGAGCAGGATGCCCGTCGGGAGTGGCTACCTCGACGTAACGCGTAAGGTCTTTTTTATTTAGCGCGCGTATCGCGCCCGAGAGGAGAAAGAGAATATGACTGGGAATCGATTGAAGACTTTGCTTCTGCTGGCCGCGCTCACCGCCCTGGTTCTTTTCATCGGACAGGCGATCGGGGGTCGCGGGGGTTTGATGATCGCCATCGTGTTTGCCGGAGTGATGAACTTCGTCAGCTACTGGTGGTCCGACAAGATCGTGCTGCGGATGTATCACGCGCAGGAGGTCACTGACGCCGAAGCGCCGGAGTTATACGGCATCGTGCGCCAATTCGCCCAGCGCGCCAACATCCCGATGCCGCGCGTCTACATCATTCCCGAGGAGACCCCGAACGCGTTCGCCACAGGGCGCAACCCGCAACACGCGGCGGTAGCCGCCACCGTGGGGCTGCTGCGAATGCTCGACCGGCGCGAGTTGGCCGGCGTGATCGGGCATGAGCTTTCTCACGTGATGAACCGCGACACGCTGATTATGACCGTCGCCGCGGCGCTGGCCGGCGCTTTGGGTTACCTCGCGCAATTCGCGTTCTTCTTCGGCGGCAGGTCCGACGACGATGAGGCCCCGAATCCGCTGATCGCGATCTTCGGAATGCTGGTCGCCCTGATCGCCGCGCCGCTGATCCAGATGGCCATCTCGCGTTCGCGCGAGTATATTGCTGATGACTCCGGCGCGCGTCTGACCGACGACCCGCTCGCGCTCGCGAGCGCGCTGCGCAAGATCGACGGATGGAGCAAACAGATTCCGATCCATTCCGGCAACCCGGAGACCGCGCACATGTTCATCATCAATCCGTTTTCGGGCGGCGGCATCGCCAACCTCTTCAGCACGCACCCCTCGACCGAGGATCGCGTCGCGCGCCTGGAGGCGTTGGCGAGAGGCGGGGCGCCTCAATCCGCGCGGCCCATTTTGACATAAGCAGATCAGATGTCAGATGTCAGATGTCAGTGAGGAACAGATGTCAGACATCTGCATTGCTCTTCGCCGGGGCCTGACATCTGACATCTGACATCTGACATCTGACATCTGACATCTGACATCTGACATCTGACATCTGACATCTGACATCTGATATCTGATCCTCCATATGCCAAATGCGCGCACTCACGACGCAATTACCTACGCGATAATTCCGCTCACCTTCATCGCTGCGGAAATCTATTGGGGCGATCATGCCACATCGGCCATCGCCACCGTCGCGATGGTCTTTTCGGGGCTGATGTTCGGACCCGATCTCGATCTCAACAGCAAACCTTACCGCCGTTGGGGGCCGCTGAAGTTTTTGTGGAAGCCCTATCAGGTCGCGCTGCCGCACCGCTCGGTGCTTTCGCACGGCCCGGTCCTCGGCACGATCATTCGCATAATCTATTTTCTGATCGTCTTCTCGCTGTTCGCCGCGACCGTCCTCTACCTCAGGCACCGCTACGTCAACGTCGCGCAGACCACCTGGCAGGGCGAAGTCGACGCGATCAAGGCCGACCTGTTCACGCTCTTCAACGAAACCGACAAGCAGTATTTGTGGGGCGGCTTCGGAGGGCTGTGCGTAGGAGCTTTGGCGCATACCACGGCGGACATCGTCTGGTCGGCGATCAAGAGGCGCAGATAAATAAGCCACAGAGGTCACAGAGAGCACAGAGAGACAAGGACGGGGAAGAAAGGGGTAGACAAGGAGAAAACCCCTTGTCTACCTCTCTTCCTCTGTGTTCTCTGTGACCTCTGTGGCTTTCTATCGCTAAAAAAGCACGTCGAAGTCGACTCTGAATCTGCGCTGGTTGTTTCCGAAGAAGAGGCCGGATTGTGGGTCGGCGTTGTTGCGGCGGACGTCGAGCGCGTTGAAATGGTTTGTCAAGTTGATCCCGCTCAGCGAAAAGCGGACGGCGTATTTCGGCGAGACTTGGATATCTTTCGAGACGCGGGAATCAAAGGAGAAGAAGTTCGGGAATCGTTTTGAATTGACCTCGCCTACAAAAGCCTGCGAAGAATCGATCGTCGAGAAAGGCAATCCGTTGCGATACTCTAAGATCGGCGCGTATCTCATTTTCCACGGCAGGTCGAATGTTCCCCAGCTCAGGAAGCGATGCGGCAGGTCGGCCGCGCCCCGCGCGAACTGATTGACGCGGACCACCGGGAACGGGAAATTGCCGATGTAGGTGTTGAATTCGTTGACGTCGGCGCGCGAACGGCTGTTGACGTAAGAGAGGAACAACTGCTGCTTGCCCTCCTGGAACATCATCTTCCCGACCATCTCGAATTGCCGATAGCGGGACTTGCCGCCGCCGCCCAGGACCAGCGCGTCCTGTCCCTGCACCACCTTCGGGTTGATGACGATGAGGCCCGAAGAATTACTACTCAAATAACCTCCGCGAAGCCGCAGCCAAGGCGCGACCGCCCGTTCGACTTCCACGTTCCAGGTTCCGCTGTGAGGGGCGAAGTTGCCGGCGGCGGCGCTCCCGCCGATGAAAGCGTTCTTGCGGAGTTCGGCCCTGTCCGTGATGTTGAAGAAGCGGCGGGGCCCGTCGATGACCGAGCCGTCGGGCGCGAACGTCGTCATCAGCTGTTGGGGATATCTGCCGAACGCGTAGACGTTCAACGGCACGCGGTCGTAAAAGATTCCGTAGCCCGAACGAACGACCGTCTTCTGGTCATCGAACGGGGTCCACGCCAGACCGGCGCGCGGCGCCAGGCGGAATGTTTCTGTGATCCCCTGGCGTTCGAATCTCAGCCCATAATCGAGCGCGAGTTTGGGCGAGATTACCCAATGGTCTTGTCCGAAGAAATAGGTCTCCAGATCGAACAGGTCAAAAGGCCTGCCGTCCAGGTACTCGATTCGGCGCAGGAGCGTCCCCTGGTTGTCGAGGATGTTGACGGGGCGCGCGCTGAATTCGCCGCGGTTGGAGGTGCGAGTGATGATCGAGCCGAACTTGAGATTGTGATCGCCCCCAAGAATCCCTTTCCCCTGAATCGGTTTGAGCGAAAGCGTCTCCATCCATTCCCCGCGACGGGCTTCCCGATTCTGCGTACTGAAATAGTTTCCGGTGTTCGCGGTAGGGGTCAGGTTCATGTCGGCGACGCCCTGTCCGTAAACGTTGACCGTGTAGTTTTTGACCGTCACCGTGCTCTCGAGCAGGTTCTGGCCAAGCGTCAGACGATCAATCAGCGTGCCCGTGTAATCCTTGCCCTTCCAGTTCGGCGTGACGGGACGGCGGTTGAAGAAATCAAGGCCGACGAAACTGTCCTTGCGCGGCGCCAGGTGGAACGTGCCCGTCAGCGTGTGAGTCCCCGAAAAGAGGTAATCGAGTTGCGTGAACGAATTGACCGATTCCGACTTCGACTCTTTGTTCGGAAATTCGAGCGTTTGGACCGGGCGTTTGCGGATCGCATACTCCGTGCCCTGGGAGACAAACAAGCGATTCTTGAGCAGCGGGCCGTTGAAGACGATGCGAGGAGTCGCGTCGCGCAGCCCGCGCAGATGGCCGCTGAAATAACGGAATTCGGGCAGCGGGTCATTCAGCTCGAAGTTCCATTTATCGCCGCCGCGCTTCGTCTCGACAGAGACTACGCCCGCCGTGAACCGCCCGTACTGAGCCATATAAGGCGTCTTGAAGACGTTGATCGTTTGCACGCTGTCAACGGGCACGGTCATTCCGAACTGACCCGTGGCCGGGTCAGTCACGTCGGCGGAATTGACGATGAACGCGCTGCGATTTTCGGACGAGCCTGAAATTTTGATCCCGCCGTCAGGGTAACGAATGACGCCGGGAACCAGCGGCAGCAGGTCCGTGGCCGTCTTCGGCAGGTTCGGCAAGTATTTAGCTTGAGCGACCTGTAGCTCCGTCCCGGTCGAAGAAGTTTGTTCCGGCAACGCGCCCGCCGAATTGCTCGCGTTGATATCGACCTTATCGGTCACACTCTTCGGCGTCAGCGCAAATTTAATTTCGACCGAATTACCGTTGGTCAGTGAAACTTTCTTTTGTGCGGGGATTTCAAAACCGTCTTTGGAAACGGTGACCTCATAATCGCCCGCCGGAAGGTTATCGGCGACGGCGACGCCTTTTTCGTCCGTGTCGAGGACGCGCAGGACCGTGCCATTGAATTTCAACTGCACGGCCGCCCCGGCGACCAGGGCGCCGGTCTCATCCTGCACGACAATGCGAACCTGGTTGTTTGACGATTGTGGCTGCTCGGCGAGGGCGGTTAGCGTTACCAGTAATAAACCAACCGCCAGCCCCCCTGACAATAAACATTTGCGGTTGAACAGCTTTATTTTCATATCTTTCTCTTTTTACAGCTTAAAGGCCATTGTCATCCGGGGAATCCAGTGGGGAGCCACGAAACGACGCTGATAAATTACAATATATAGCCGCGATTAGCCACCCCTGCCGAAGGCCATTGCTTCTCAGGAGACTCCTGCGGGGCGCTTCATTCGCCTAATCGATCTTACACACGCTCACCGTCTCGTTTCGATGGGGACAGTCAAGCCCGGCGGCAGGATTCGCCACGCCTCTGTTTTCAACGACGATCCAATTTACGCCGAAATCTTTTTTGAGCCGGCGAAAGTCTTCGGAGCGAAAGTTTTTCCACCCTTCTCTGGCCTTCACCTGTTCAAGCCAGGTCTCGGCCATGGCGGGCAGCGGATTCGTGACGGCGCGGTCTTTGATGCGATCAGCGAGCATGCTGCGCTGAGCCAACGCGCGGAACCCATGATAATCTAACCCGCGACTCTGCAGGTATAAGGGATCCAAAGCGAACATGGCGTCCCGCGGCGTGTTTTGATTTATCCACTCGAAAGCTTCCAGCCATTCGTTTTTACGCGTAGTACCCGGCAATTCGATGTGGGGGCTGGCGGAAAAAAGTTGTCTTTGGACCAGAAACATCAGAACGCATAGAGGGGCGAAAAGGACTAGCCAACGCGCCGGACGATCCCGCAAAATCCACTGCCCCAAAAAGCCGCCCGCAAACATAAATAGCGTCAGATAGACCAGGTGGAGAGCCCGCATCGGCTCGAGGGGCGCCGCCCGCTCAAATCGCGCCGGAATGGTCAGAACGGCAGACAGGATAAAAAAGAATAAGCCGAAGGCTGCTAGCCTCCAACTTATTCGTTGTAAAACTTTCAACCCATGGCGCCGCCCCAAATAACCGAACCAGATCAGCAGAGCCAAAGGAGCGAATATTCCAAACCATTCATACCATTGCCAGCGGAGCAAATAAAATTGACCGCATACCGACGCCGCCTCATGCCAGGCGGCGGACGGCGCCTTCAAGTCGAAGGGCAGGAGCAGCAGTAACGGGGGAATGAGGCAGAATGCCAGTAATTGTTTGACGGACGGCCACAAAAGGAATACCGCAAACGCGACGCCGAGCGCCCCCATTATCGGATGTATCAAGAAGGCGACAAGGAATCCTGCCCCGGCCCTGTAGTAACGCATCTCCAATAACTCCGATAAACTCCAGAGAATGGCGGCGGTGGCCAGCGATCGGGGGTGAAGATGTTGATCCATTATGTAGAGCGCCGTGCCGGCGACCGGGAGAGTCAATAAGGCGGCGACCATCATTACCGCGGCCCATTGCGCCTTGGGGTCGTCGAAGCATTTGCGGCTTAATCGCCAACAAGCCGCTAAGACCAGGAAGAGCGAGAGAAGGTGAGCTATAAATACGGCCCAGTGCACTGGCAGAAATGTTACTTGCGCCAGTGAGCCGACCAACACAGGAAGTAAAGTGAGGTTGTTTTGAGGCACAAAAAAAACCGAGTCGAACGGATAAAGCGACGGATCCAGATACTTCTTGATGGCAGGTAAATATATGGCTTCGTCCTCTATGCCATAATGAAAGCCGTGGACTGCCAGAGCGAGTATGGTAATAAGTATGATGAAGCCTATGTCAGCGATTATGTATTTGCGGGGAGGCAGGGTTGAGTTTGTCATACGCTAATTGTCGCGGTTCAGACGATTCAAAACGCGGATAAGCCCGATGATCGCGCCGGTCAGGCCCAGAACGATTCCGGTTATGGTCAGCCACGGGTCGGAGCCCAGCCACCGGTCGAGGAGGTAACCGATGAGGATTCCGCCGAGGATGTTTGACGAAAACAGCGTGACGACCGTGAGAGTCAGCGCGAGTTTCGATTGTTCGGAACCATTGCTCATTAGGCCCTGATCGTCCTCCCCGCCATTGGCCGGCCATTGGCGGAAGACCTCAGAAATCATACATCCGCATCTTCCTGTCCTGCATTTTCCTGTTGGTAAAACCGGACAGAAATTAATGTTGGACAGAAAAATAGGACAGGAAGATATGGATCAATTGTTTCTCAAATCGTTCATCATGGCCGAAACGATGATCAAGGCCGATCACCTCATTCGGAGAAACGACGGCGACGGCTCTGCCGTGGGCGCCGCACAGAGAAAGGGGTACCCGTCGCCTTACCTTAGTGAACTAAACCAAAACCATTCGCGGCGATTTCGGCGACGCGAACAAGTTTCGACATATGGTGAGGAATGTGGGAACAAAATTTCGCGGAAATTTACACTAGGAGTATTTGACCATTATCAAGTGAATGACGGCAAAAGCGATTTTGCAAAAGCCTTGAGGTCAAACGAATTTATTGTCTGATCTCGACCACCACGCCTAGCGTCGCGGCCAGATCCCGCAGGTCGTAATCTTCTTCGAGGGTGTTTTCACGGTCCAGGACCATAAACGTCGCGCATTCGTCCAGCGGAAACGCGCTGGTGTGCCACGCGCCTCGATGCAGCTTGAACGCGCAGGAGCCGTCAACCAGAAAAGCCGCCATTCGCTCGACGTTCGGAGCCGCCGAACCGTTCTCGCACGGCGGCGCGACCGCGATGACCGACCTGGTTCCGCCCATCGGGACGAAGACTTGTTCGGTGCGCTGGTGGCGCCCGAGGAAACTGAACTGGAAGGGGCGCGATTCAACGGTCTGCGCGACGAAGCTTGCATTGCCGCCATCCAGATCGAGTTCGACCTGGCCGCGGGCGCCGATGATTTGGCCGTAAGGCGCAAACACTTCTGGCGTCATTTTCTGAACGTCGAGAGTGATCGCGCGGATGAAGATATCCCCGGTCGTCCGTTCGGGGGCTGTGGCTGTGCCTGTTGAAATCATAAATTTGAGACTCTACTTTCTTTAGGTTGGTCTTGTGGATCGCCCCCCGGCCCGCGGGGGCAGGGCGTCGAGGCGTCATACTAATTAGCCCATGCTGACGCGCGGGCCGCTGTCATGAATTTGACCGAGTTATGTACCACAGCGCGCGATCGGGTAGCAAGTGAAATATGGCATAAGATTAGGCGCCGGCGTAAAAGACGGAAAATGAAAACGCCTCAAAATCTTTGTCTGACCATTTATAGGATTAAGCCTTTTGTCGGCGCTTGAGGTCGGCGACGACGAAGCGGATGGGACAGTATCCGATCCGATCCGGCAACTCGTCTTTGATCGGCCGGAGGCGATCGAGCCCGCATTTCGCGGCCGCGGCTTCGATCAAGGCGCGGTCCTCGTCGTCAACCAGGTCGGAGAGATTGATTTCGCGCCCCTCTTCGATCAAGGCGGCGAGGTGTTCTTCGATGGTCAGCGGCTTGAGACTTCGCCTCTCTGCAATCTCGGCGACGCCGAGTCCTTGCTTGTAAAGCGCGTAGGTCTGTTCGCGCGTCTCGCTGTAATTCGGCGGGAGCGTGATCTCTTCGTCGCTAGTGTCGGCCTCGACGGCTTCGAGGTCGAGTTCGACGCGCGTCTGGTCGCGCATCACCGCGCCTCCGAGCGTCGTCAGGTTGACCGTCGGGTATGCGCCGCCCGTCTGCTTGACGCAGCCCGCCACGATCAAGGCGTTGATAAAACGCGTCAGGTCGTCTTGCGAATACTCGCGGAGCAGGCCGTAGGTCGAGAGCCGGTCGAGTTCGTTGGCGATGACGTTCTTGGCCTTCGCGCCGCGCAGGACGCTGGCCACCATGCCCTTGCCGAACTTCCCTTCCATTCGCGCGATGCAGCTCAGTATCTTTCGAGCGGCCAGGTGCTCATCGTCGCTCAGGGCGCGCGGGCCGCCCACGTCCCCGATGTCCCCAATGTCCCCCACGTTCATGGATTGCGGCGCGGCTACCTCGACATTCGCGGTCACTGACGCAGGCGCAGGATCGGGCGACGGCTTCCGCCCGGGTTCCTGCCGGAGTTTCCGCTCAGATCCTTGTTGAACCGGCGCCGCCTCGCCCCATTTCAGTATCGGCTGGCAGTTGGAGCAGCGGCAATTGGCGACCTCCTTGCGGTCGCCGAAATAGCGGAGGATGAACCGGCGCAGGCATTTTTCGTGATAGGCGAAATTGACCATCTCGCGTAGCTTGCGGCGCTCGGCGGCCTCGCGCAGCGCGATGTCGTTCCAGTCTACGCGCAGCTCGCCGACCGGCGCGCAATCGATCATCTTGATCCCCGAGTCGCGCCCCTGTTGGCGCGCTATGTGCCCGGCTTTCTCCAGGTAAATCAGCGCCGAATTGATCGCGATTTCGTTCCTGGCGCCGACGCGCGCCGAGAGCGCGCTCGCCGAGAGATAGATCGTTTCAAGTCCCATGCCGAGCAGGCAGGCGTAGACCTCTTCAATCAACTGACGCGGCGGGTAACCGCCCTCGATGAAGAATTCGTGCGTGCGGGTGTCGACGTAATTGAAGAGCAGCGTGCAGAGCGAGGGCAATCCGTCGCGGCCCGCGCGGCCCACTTCCTGATAGTAGGCCTCGATCGCCCCCGGCAGGTTGTAATGCGTGACGAATCGGATGTCGGATTTGTCGACGCCCATCCCGAAGGCGTTGGTCGCGACGATCGCGTCGAGGTCTCCGGCCATGAAGTAATCCTGCATCCGCGTGCGTTTCGACTCGTCCAACCCGGCGTGATACGCGCCTACGGTCAGCCCCAGACGCTGCAACTTGCCCGTCACCTCGTCGACCGCCTTGCGCGTCGAGCAGTAGATGATCCCCGACCCCTTCGCCCGCTTCACGATTTGATAGGCCGCCGTGAGGCGGTCGTTGTCGCTCTTGCAAGGCTCGACGCGCAGCGTCAGGTTGTGGCGGTCGAATCCGGCGATGTGGCTGGATGCTTTTTTCAGGCCGAGTTGCGCGGCGATGTCTGATTGGACCTGCGGCGTGGCCGTCGCCGTCAACGCGATGAGCGGGGGCCGCGCGAGCGCCTCGGCCGCTTCGCGCAGCCGCATATAATCGGGGCGGAAATCATGCCCCCATTGCGAGATGCAGTGCGCCTCGTCGACGGCGAAGAGCGAAATTTTGCAACCCTTCAGCGATTCGATGAAGCGCGCGTTGCGGAAGCGCTCCGGCGCGATGTAAACCAGACGGTATTGGCCGCGCGACATTCCGCGCAACCGCGCGAGCTGGTCGTCGTAAGAGAGCGAGCTGTTGACGTAAGTGGCCGCGATGTCGCGGGCGTTGAGCGCGTCTACCTGGTCCTTCATCAACGCGATGAGCGGCGAGACGACCAGAGTCACGCCCGGGAAGAGCAGCGCGGGCAACTGGTAGCAGAGCGACTTCCCCCCGCCGGTCGGCATCACGACGATCACGTCATGGCCGGCCAGCACGGCTTCGATCACGGCGGCCTGCCCCTCGCGGAAGCGGCTGAAACCGAAGTGTCGTTCGAGGGCTGATTGCGCGTCGTCGAGTGTAGGCATTGAAATCCAGTTAAGAAATGAAACCACGGATTTACACAGATGTGAAACCACGGATTTGCCCGGATGCGAAACCACGGATTTTTATCCGTTTTAGTCCACCACATCCGGTTCGATCAGTGGTTTCACATTTCCCAACCGCTTTCTGTCGTTCGTCCACACTAGGCGCTTGAACTTTGGCTCGGGACCAAAATTCAGGATCATGCCCACTTCAATTTCCGTGGCCTTGAGATAGTTCATCAGTTGCGCCATGAAAATCTCGTGTATAGTGTCTGCTACCTTTAACTCAATGATGACAAGTCCTTCGACTACCAGGTCGGCCCTGTAATCACCTACTTCCTGGCCGTGATAATAAACCTTAAGTTGCTGTTGTTGCGCCACGCGAAGCCCCATGCTGCGCATCTCGATTGCGAGCGCGTTTTCGTAGACTTTTTCGAGGAAACCAAGGCCAAGCGTGTTGTAAACGTTGTAAAAGGCTCTCAGGATTTTATCTGTTACGTGTTTGTGCAACAGCTTGTCAGGCACAGAATTCTCCTTGAGGAAGCAATTTTATCCGCGCAAATCCGTGGCTTCGCATCCGCGCAAATCCGTGGTTTCATTTCTGCTTCGGCAAACTCACCAGATTCGCAAACAACCGATAAGCGCCGGGCACGCCCGCCGGAAACTGCCGGAACCAGGCGTACCCGGTATAAATGTAATTGCCTTTGCCGTATTGCGCGATCAGTTCCCCGCCTTTGAGCGGTTCGCCGGGGTAGTCAGACGAGGCGAGCAGCGGCGTGTAGCGCGCGTCCCAGTCGCTCAGGAAATACAGCCCGCGCTCCTGCGTCCACCCCTTCCAATCATCGGCGGTGATCTTGTTCGGGAAATTGAAGAGCGGGTGATCGGGGACGAGCACGGTGATCGGCGCGTTCTCGTCGGTCACGCGGTCGCTGCGCGCCATCTTCACCGGGTAGGGCGCGAAGTTCCCGCCGGCGTATTCGGTCTTGTTGTATTGCACGATGAGCGTCCCGCCGTTCGAGACGTAATCGAGCAGCCGCTTGTTGTTGGCGATCACGTCTTCGTTGACTTCGTATACCCGAATGCCGAGCACGATCGTGTCGTAGACCGACAGGTCGCCCGAAGCCAGCTCGGCGCCGTTGATCATTTTGACGTCTACGCCCATTTGCCGCAGGGCTTCTGGGCCGTCGTCGCCGCTGCCCATCACGTAACCGACTTTCAAGTCGCGCGCGACCTTCACGTCGAAGACCTCGACCTTCGTCGTCGCCGCGCGGTAGATCAAATGCGACTCGATGTGCGGGTATGAAATCACCGAATAGCCGTTGTCATATTGGCGCCCGTTAGCCTCGGCGACCGCCTTCAAATCGAAGGCGCCCGTCACTCCGATCGGCGGGCTGACTTTGAAAGATCGGGCGGTCTTTTCGTTCTGGCGCGTGAAGGCGAGCGGGCGGTCGTCGGCTTCGACCCTCCAACCCGGCGGCGCGACGAGTTTGACCGCGCCGTTTGTGGCGCGACGCGCGTTGTGCGTAATCTCCACGGAGATTTCGCGCATGCGATTCGCGTCGCCGGCAGGAAGCCGCTTCGCGCGCGGTTGGCGCGACAAGCTGGCAATATTAGCGTCTCCGGCCGGAACGATCAGCAGTGAAGGATGAACCGTCAGAGTCAACGCCGGGGCGACCTTCAACTCGCGGCGGATTTCGCCAAATGTCTTGTCGGCGAAGCGGTATTCGACAGGCTGGTCGATGACGACGCGTTCGCCATTCAACGTCAACTCGACGCTCGCGTGAGCGATCGCGGGCGCGAACGGCAGATTGCGCGGCATCGAAATGTCCCAGTCGAATTGATCTTTCACGCGTGGTTTGGCCAGCCAGTAAGGTTGTGTCGGTTGTTCGTTGTCGGGAACCGTGGCGCGGAAGCGAGAGACGACGTCGGCCTTCTCGCGCCCGCGAAAGAACGCCTGAGCGCCCGTCGGCCGCTCCGCTTCGGCCTGAACCTGTTCGACGCGCCAGCCGGCGGGAGCGATGAGCTGAATCTTCGGCGACGCGGCGTTCGATCCGCTTTCGCCCGGCGCTGGACGGCCTATAAAGACGTTCGTCGTCACTTCGACCGACTCGCCCGGCGTGACGATCTCGGCGCTGGATAGCGCGTCAACGATCACGCCGCGCGATTTCGCGAGCGCGTCATTGAACTCCCGCTCCTTGCGCGCGAGCATCCCGTCGACAGTCGCGCGCGCGGCCGGATTGAGATCAGTAAGCGTCGCGCGCAACGCGCGGAGTTCGCGCAATCCGGCGGCGAGATGCGGCGCAATCGCTTCGGGCCGTTCTATGCGGAATTCGGCAAGCGCCTTTGCCGCAAGCTCCTTGATCCTGTCCAGGGCCGGCAGCATCCGCTCGCCTTCATTGCCGGCGAATTTGGCGACGCCGGTGATGGTCACGTCAATGCCCTCGAACAAGGACCTCTCGACATCGGGCGACTGAACCGAACACAGCAATCGCGGAAACGAGCGCATCTGCGACCCGCGAACCTGGATCATTCCGAAGTCTTGCGAGCGATGGCGGCTGCGCCCGTCTGCGGCGAGTTCGGCGTATGAGCGGCCCAACACTGGATCGAAAACGCCTAAGTCGAACTCGGCGCGCGGCCCCGACGACGTCTGGGCGAACCGGCGGCCATAGCCCTTCAACACCCGCCACGGCTGCAAACCCTCTTTCGCGATCTGGTCAGGAAACCGATTCGGATCGGCGGCGGCCTCGATCGCTTCGGGCGTCAGCATCCCGGCGACCTGATGCTGGCCGTGCCCGTCCTGCGCCGTGCCCGTGAACCCGTTGATAACGACCAGCGGGCGCATCATTCGGATCACGCGAACCATGTCGCCCAGAATCTCTTCGCGATTCCATTTTTGCAGGGTTTCTTCGGCCGAACGCGTGAAGCCGAAATCGAAAGCGCGGGTGAAGTATTGTTCGGCGCCGTCCAGCTTTCGCGCGGCCAATAGTTCTTCGGTGCGGATCACGCCCAGCCCCTCCCACAACTCAGGCCCAATGCCGTTCTGCCCGCCCTCGCCTCGATTGAGAGATAGATAGGCAGTGCGCGCGCCCTCTCCGCGGGCGAGGTAGGCGAGCAGTTCAGTGCTCTCGTCATCAGGATGCGCGCCGGTGTGCAGCGCGCTGGCGATGGTTTGCAGGCGGCGCAACACGAGGGCCAAGCCGCTGGCGCCGCGGTCTTCGGGCGCGGGGCGGGTGTCGGCGGAAGCAGGATTGAAAGCGCATTGAAGAGCAAGCGCGAGAACAAGCAGCACGGCGCCAATTCGTCTCATTGCTGATCCTATGAAGTTGGATTGTTGGTGAGAGTAAGTTGATTAATTGAAGCTCCACTTCGATCCTGCGGCAATGATCGGAGAGGAAACCCACTCGGGTCCTTTGCCTGGGAAATCTGTAGAATCCGGAGATGACTACCAAAGCGGTTCCAAGCAACCGCACTCCAAAGGCTGTCGCCATTTCAAGTAGTTAATTGTATTCAGCTTTAATTTCCACACGCTTCGATTAATTACTTATACAACCACTCACGTTATACCACAGAAATACGTAATGAGACACGGAGGAAGCTGAAGGCGGGATTGGTCGGCTGGAGCTATTTCTTCGTGACAATCAGAGCGGCTTTGTATTCATTCGGTTGAACGGGCTTATCCGCTTTCGGGCGCGGCTTCAACGCGACTAGCTTGATCTCATAGTCCAGATATGAAGAACTCTTCGGCCCGACGTCGGTGTTGAGTTCGATGGGCGCGGGCGCATGTTTCTGTTTGCTCGATCTGATTCTGATCTTCGCGTTGCCCGACCAGATGCAGTCCACGCCTTCGGGGCAGCGGCTGTCTTCAAGCACGGATTCGAACATGACGGCCAGACCTTCGCCTTCAATCGCCGCCTCCTGATTGATCTTCAGCTCAAACTCCTGGCCTAATCGCATCACTTCCGCCTTCCTCGATTGTTGCGCGAACATAGTGGAGAAGAAAGAGAAGAAGGCAAAGAGGGCAAAGGAGGCTAATAAGAAGCGCTGACGGAAAAATTTCGAGATGTAATCGTATTTCATTTTCTCGCAAATTATGACCTTTACAGCGCCGCCAGGCAATGTTCACTCCTCACACGCAGTGACCATTGCTCATTTCTGTCCGTCCTTAGCCGGCCCCAGCGGTTGCTATTTCCGCTCTCCATGCAGCACAAAACCGGCCCAGAAGTAGGGAGATGCCCAGCGTTTCTGCCCGGACAATTCAAGCTGAGCCGCTCGCAGAGCCGCCCCCGCCGGCAGACCGTCTTTGAGCATGCGCTGATAAAAAAGCTTCATCAGTTCCGCCGCCGCCAAATCGTCGACATTCCACAGACTCGCCACCACGCGCGGCGCGCCGGAGTACATAAATCCGCGCGTCAGCCCGATCAGTCCCTCGCCCTTGATCTCTTTGCCGAGCCCAGTCTCGCACGCGCTGAGCACGACCAGATCGGCGTTGAGCTGCAGATTGTATATCTCGTGCAGCCGTAGAAATCCGTCCTGCGGCTTCCCCTCCCGATCAATAAGCGAGAAGACCAGTCCGGAAAGTTCAGGGCGTTCGCTGTTGAGCAGACCGTGGGTCGCAAAATGCAAGATGCGGTACTCACTCAATTGCCGGCTCATGGCAAGGGCGCGGCTGGCGCTGAAGTCAGTCGCTTTAAGCCCTGTTCCTCCCGGAGTCAGCGCAATGATGCTCTCGGCTTCCTGGCGCGAGAAGGCGAGTCGCGTGAAACCGGCGCGGGCGTCGGAAAAATTCATGGTTCTGATCGCGCGCGTCAACTCTGAAAGTTCCGCGTCAGCCGCCGGTGCGGCCGGCGTCTCTCCGGAAAAGTTTCCGTTTTTAGCCGACGCCAGGCGCGGATCGCTCGATTCAAAGACAGGGTCAGCCAGGACGGCGACCGATTTGGCCGCCCGCTGCCGGCCCGCCGTTTCACGGCGAATGACCGATAAGACCGAAGCGGAAGGAACGCTCACCACCTCATGCCTGGCGATCAAGGGCTCATAACCTCCCGCCGGTCGCTCCTCATCTCCCGGCGCCGGCAGCGCTGCGAAAGGCAGATAAGATAGCGCGCCCGGCGCCACAACAACCAGCCGCTTGCCGCCGAGTCGCGGGGCCGCCGGGCCGAGCAATATCTCGCTTAGCGCCTTGGCCTGAGCGATGAATTGCGGATCGGGCGGAGTCCCGCGTTTCGGGCGCGCGGCGCCTAGTTCGTAAACCCGGCGAGCGGCGGCTTCGACCTCGGCGCGCGGAGGAAGTTCGTAGCTGTCGATGGAGCGATGTGAAACGAGCCAAAGGTAACTGCGCTTTTCGCCGAGCGCGTACTCTAGCAGCAGCGTATCTTCATCAAGCGCCTGTCGTTGAATCTCTGTCAGGCCCAGTGGCTGAGGCTGGGTTAGAGCCGCGTATCGCGGGCTGCGAGCCCGAATCTGGGCTTGAACCTCTTCATATTCGACCATGATAGCGTCGATCTCTTTGGCGGCGGCATCGGCCTGTTCGGGAGTGTGCTTACGATTTAATAAGCTAACCTGCGCCGCGGCCCTCGCATTGAGTCGTTGCTGCAAGGAGCGTTCGCGCTCCAGCAGCGAACTATCGACGCCTTGACGAATGTCGGCGCGCGCTTCCGTCAGAAGTTCCAGTAAGGAGCGCGCTCGGGCACGCTCGCTTACCGCTAATGCGACGGCGTCAAACGCCGCAGCCGGGCTCTGCTTGTGCATCTGCATCAGCACGTCTATGTAAGATTCATAGAAATCCTGCCGGGAGGCAAAGTAGGAAGCGCGAAGCTCCTGACCGGTGATATTTGTGCGCAGAGATTCGATCATGCCGACAGCCTGTTCAATGGTTTGGCGGGCCTTGGTCAGATTGCCGAGTTTTTGCTCTACTCGCGCCATCCGCAGCAGTGTATCAGCTTCTCCGTTGCGGTCACCTATGGCCCGCCTGATTGGCAGAGCTTCATTGTACTTCTCCAGCGCCTTCTGCATCTCCCCCAGCAACTGATAGACCCTGCCGATGTTGTGGAGCGTCTGAGCTTCTCCACGGCGGTCACCTACTGCACGCCAGGTCGGCAGGGCTTCATTGTACTTTTCCAGCGCCTTCTGCATCTCCCCCCGTGAGTCATAAACCGCGCCGATGTTGTTGAGTGTGGCAGCCTCCCCACTTCGGTAGCCTACCGCCCGCATGAGTAGCAGAGCTTCATTGTACTTCTCCAGCGCCTCCTGCATCTCTCCCAGCGAGTCATAGACCGAGCCGATGTTGATGAGCGTGGTGGCCTCCCCTCGACGATCGCCAACCGTCCGCCTGAGCGGCAGAGCTTCATTGTACTTCTCCAGCGCCTTCTGCATCTCTCCCAGTGAGTAATAGACCGAGCCGATGCTACTGAGCGTGACAGCTTCCCCACTTCGGTCACCTACCGCCCGCCTAAGCAGCAGAGCTTCATTGTACTTCTCCAACGCCTTCTGCATCTCTCCCAGTGAGTAATAGACCGCGCCGATGTTGCTGAGCGTAGTAGCCTCCCCCCTGCGGTCACCTACCGCTCGCCTGAGCGGCAAAGCTTCATTGTGCTTCTCCAACGCTTTCTGCATCTCTCCTAATGACTGATAGACCAGGCCGATGCTGCTGAGCGTGACAGCCTCCACCCTGCGGTCACCAATTGCTTGGAGAATCGGCAGAGCTTCATTGTACTTCTCCAACGCCTTCTGCATTTCTCCCAGTGACCAATAGACCAAGCCGATGTTGATGAGCGTGGTGGCCTCCCCTCGACGATCGCCAACCGTCCGCCTAAGCGGCAGAGCTTCATTGTACTTCTCCAGCGCCTTCCGCGTCTCTCCCAGTGACTGATAGACCGCGCCGATGCTGTTGAGAGTTTCAGCCTCACCACCGGAATCGCCTGCCCCTTGTCTGATTGGCAGAGCCTCATTGAACTTCTCCAGCGCCTTCCGCGTCTCTCCTAATAAGTAGTAAACCTCACCGATGTTGGAAAGTGTTTCAGCTTCACCCCTGCGGTCACCCGCTCTTCGATACGACTCCAACGCTTCATGATACTTTTCAATGCTCTTTCTTTTGGCTTCCAGTGTTCCATTTTTTAGCATTCCTGCTTCTCGAAAGACCGACTCTCCAGCGACTCGATACTTATCTTCGGCGGTAGCCGCTCTCAATTCTTCTACTTTAATCTCATAGCGTCCTGTCTTGGCTGTTTTCTCGGGTGATCGCACCTCGATCAGATATGCGCCAGACGCCTCTGCGATCGCCAACACAGTCTCTGATCCCTCGATCAAAGGATTGCTGTCAACCTCGCTTATCTTCTTACCATCAGGCGCAAACAGCGCCGCAACCACGTCTATCCCCCGTTGCCTGATCACTATATGCAAGTACTGACCGGAGATCATCGTGATCCTGTAGAAATGCGATAGCCCCCCGGAGAGTTCTTGTTCAATTGGCTTACTGAGTTCCAGTGAGTTGCTCTCTTGAACATTTTGCGCCTCACTGCGTTCACTAGTGATTGCTTGCACAGGCGTCGCTTCCGGCCATAGGCATGGAGAAGCCGACAATCCGGCCCAGAGGAGCAGCTTGATAATCTGAACGGCGCGGCGGGTAGTTGGCCAACCCCGACCCTGCGGATTTGCGACTGGTGTGATTTGTTTTAACACGGCAATGCCTCCGTTGGAGTTGACCTGAAGTCAGTTGTGCTGAATGGGCGCGCCAGCGCATGGTCATCATTGCTGACCGTGAGTTTTATTCGATCCACTCGGCGACTATTGCGAACAGCGGCCAATGGCAGCAGGTAGATAATCACGGCGCCTCTCGCAGCGTCAGCCTTCGTCGGATTGGCCTCCGCTAGTTGAGAGAGCGTCAGAACCTGGGCTTCTTACCACCTTTATTCTCAGGGTGTTTCAAGCCTTTGGAGGCGACTTGAAAAAAAGCGCTCCCCAGTCAAGTCAATGGCTTAAAGCGAAGGCGCCAGCGCTGTGAGGGGCTGGCGCCTTCGAGCGGCCTTCTATTTAAGCATCTTGTGACGGCCTGCCACGCGATTGCCTAACGCTTGATATTTCCGCCCTTGAGGTTTATTGGACCGAACGTCATATCAGAAACGGTAGCCCCGGAAGGCGAGATCACCTGCAGGCCGAACCGATCGCCTCTTCCCGACTTGCTGGCGTCGACGACCGTGGCGCGGAACGTGTGGTTCCCCACGCCGTTGAGCGACGCTTTGCCGAAGATCACCCCCGTATTACCGACAATCGAGAGCGACTGCACGGCGTTAGTCTGGAGCGCCAGAAAGCCAGTCGGGCGGCGTTCGACGTAAATCAGTCCGCCCTGTGGCGTCCCGTCCCTCCTGTACTTGACGTTGAACATGAAGGCGCCGTTCCTGCCGTTGTGGACGACGGTTCCTATGCCCTTGAAAGACCCGAGCGCGGGATCAAAGACCACGAGAGCGGTGGCGCCGGAGCCGGTGTAATTGTTCCCGCCGACGCTAATGCCCACATCATAGACGTTCACCGGAACGTTGTTCAACGCCGCGCAGGCCGTGAGCGTCCCGCCGACGCCCCCGCCGGTCGTGGTCGCCGTCTGAGTGATCACCTGCCCGCCAGACACGAATGGCGTCAGAGTGAACGTCACCGGAGTCGCCAGCGCGATGTCGCCCGGACTCTCGTCATTAGTCTCGTTGACCGCGGCGCATAGGTTGATCGGGCCTGACGTCCCTTTTGGCGATTTCACCTTGACGACGGTCGGATTGGAGGCCGCTGGAGTCACGATGGCGTCCTCTCTGGTCACAGTCAGCGTGCTGGAACTGCTGAGGCCCGCGCCTCCCGAGGTAACGTAGGTGGCCACGATCGGATAGCTTCCCTGCGCCAACGGGATCTTGTATGACAAAGTCGCCATGCCGCTTGTGACTGGGGCCGATCCGACGACGGAGCCGTTGACGCTGAATTGAACCGAGCCGCCCGGACAGTTCACGTTCGCCACGTTCGCCTTCAACATAACCACGTCGCTGTACTGCCCGGCGACTGAGGAAACGGTCGGAGTGGGGCAAACCGAATCCGTGGTGGTGATATTCAGCCGCCACCCGCCGTTGATATTTCCGACTTCACCAGGGAAGTCGTCAACCACAAACAGTCTCCACGCCCCGTTGGGATTCACGCCGTTGAAGACCGAAAGCAGTTGCGGATCGGGATAAGGCCCTGCAGGCGCGGGCGCCGGGAAGGGATCGCTGCCCCCCTGGTTTACGTTTGTCGGTTTGAACACGCCGGAGGTGACGGTTGCGCCAATTGGAGCCGGCGCCGCGTCGTCGAACGTCAAGTTGACGTTGACCGGGCTTACGCCGGCTCCCACGTCGGACATCAAGAGCAGCTTCTGCCCTCCAGGCCCGACGAGCAGAATGTCGGCGTCGTCGGGGAAAGTGTCGTAATTGAAGTTGAAGAGCTGCACCGTCACCTTGCTGACCGTCCCGGTAATGCCGGAGACGTTGATCGTCGACGGGTAAGGAGCGGCCGGCGCTCCCGTCACGGAGCCAGTGCCGGTCGCCGGAATGATGATCGGCGTCGCGTTCGAGAACGACGTCGTGGTGGAAACTGTCGGGCCGACCTTGATCGTGAATGTCACCATGCCGAGATCGGTCGCGCCGTCCTGCAGCGCCAGAGTCGCTGTGATATTGCCGCCGCATATCCCGGCCGCGGTGAAGGTGAACGGCCTCGCGACCGGAGGGCCGCCCGCAGCAAGGACGCCGTAATTCTGCGGGCCGCTAGGCGAGAGGACTCCGCCGCCTGGGAGCAGTGTGGCGACCAGGTCGGTGGTATTCCCCGCGCCGCCGTTTATCAGTGGGAAGTTGACCGTCACAGTCTCGTCCGGATCGAGCGCGCCGTTGCCCGGGGCGCAACTCTCGCTCACCACTGTGATGGGCGGCGCGGCCTGTATTTTAGGCGTATCCGGCACTCCGCAGCAGGCGAACTGCTGGCGAGAGATTTCGAGTGTGACGCACCCGATCGTCCCGACATTCAGGACTCGAATGTCGGTCACTCTCAATATCCAGAGTCCGTTCAACTGCTTGCCGTTGAAGGCCGACAAAGGCGTCTCGGGCCTGAACGCGCCCGCGAACGGAGCCGTGCCCGCGAAGATCGGTGTTGAGGCTGAATCGTCAAAGACCGTCGGGACGCCCGAACAATCGTTCGTCCCCGTGCCGAAGTTTGCGCCGCTCCCGCCGCGGAGAAAGACGAGCGGGACTGACGTCCCGTCCGGCCCGATCAGCGTCATCGTCAGATCGCCGTCGAAGGTGTGGTCCAAACGCGTTCTGACGTTGATGTCGGCCACCGCGCCGACGTCGGACACGTTGATGGGTATGTCTACCGTAGTCTGGTCGGGAATCGGAACCGCGATATTGCCGCTGCTGTAGCTGCGGGGAGTCACAACCGCCGGCCTGCCAATTTGCAGATTGAACGTTCTGGTCACAGTCCCGAGGCTGCTCGTGATGACCACCTCCACGGGTAATTGGCTCCCGCAGACCGTCGAAGACGGGACGGTGAAAGGAATATCCTGCGACGCCGTCCCCCCGGCTGGAATGTCTCCGTAACTGACAGGGGCGCCGCCGTTGACCGAAATCGTCACCTCGGTAGCCAAAGTGGCGCAGAATGGGTTGCTCAGCGGGATGGTCAGAGTCAGCGACTCGCCCGGATCGGGGAACCCGTCCGGCGGCGCGCACGAATCGTTCGAGATCGTCACCGCCCCCAGACTGATATTCGGTAGGTCGAATGCCTCGGTCACCGATGTGGCTGAATTGTACTTGGCGCTGAAGCCCATTCCGCGCGCCGCGAATCCGGCCCAGATGTCAAGTTCATCCTGACCGCCGAAGCCCGCGCAATCGGCCAAAAGAATGGAGTTGCGGCCCTGCAGCATGTTCGGACTGATCGGGTCGAGCTTCATTCCGTCGGTCACCAGTTGAAGAGCCCGCTGGTTGCCCACGGCGAAGCCCAGCCGCGTGATCAGCCTAGCCCGCATTTCGAGCAGCGGCAGACACCAGATTTCACCCAGGTTGTGAACCTCCGTCGCCCCATTGCCCGAAAAGTTGAGCGGGCTTTCGGGAAAAGCGCCGTCCGTCGTGTTCAACTGGGCCGGGTCGCTGTCCGCGAAGGTCATCGGATTATGCGGCTTCCCGTTCGGCCCCACCGCCGTCTTCACCGCGTACGGGAACCGCCGGATGCCGTAATAGTAATTGTCGGTCCCCAGCGGGCCGAGTTGCAGCGTCGCATACCCTCCCGTCGGGTAGAGGCCGTTGACGTCTTCGTCCGCCGTCGCAAGCAGAGCGCGCGGGTAAAAATCCGACCAGCCCTCGCCCATTCCTCTCGACAGGTTGCTGTTCAACCCGGCGGCGTTCGCATGCAAGCGGTTCGACGTGCCGTGCGTCAACTCGTGCAGGATGATCTCCTGATCCAGGTCCCCGTCCCGATCCGGGTTCGGCCCGGTAAAAATGAACATCTGCATGCGTCCTGAGATTCCGTCCGGCGGCGTGGCGAAGTTGGCGTTGTTCGTGCCCGAAAAATCCTGCGCCTGGGCCAGCACAAAATCGTTGCCCAGCCCGCCCCGGCCGAAATTGTCCTGCTGGAAGTTACGGGCCGCCTCGGTGAAGCCGAGTTCGTAGAGCCGGTCGTGGTAGCGGTTCGACCAGAAGAAGAGATTCGTCACTATGCCATTCCGATAATTGGCCAGCGTCGGGGCCTCGCCCGGCGGCGGGATTCCTGGCGAGGGATTGTATGGGAAGTCGAAAACCCTGAAAGGATTGCCGACCGCCCGCCCATCCGGATCGATGCCGTCAGGAGCAACCACGTCCAAACCTGCGTCGACGTTATTGCCCGTGGTCGTGTTCACCCCGTCGGTGATCCATCCGAGATTGTCGAAGGCCGGAAGCTCGCTGATGATGGTAAAGAGAGTACGCTGGATGGCCGCGCCCTGAATGCCGGAGCCTGGCAGCGCTGTTGTCGGAGAGAGCGGGGCCGGGCTGTCGTCGTTATAGACGACGTATGTGGCCGTCTGCGTCTGCGAGTCGGTGAGGCACTTGCGCCAGAGCAAAACGCCGGTCTCGGCGTCGACCAGCATGTGGTAGGCCGCCGAATCCTGCCACAAGACCATCGACCAGGCCAGGGTCGCCAATTCAGCGTCCAGAGAGAAGAATTGCAATTCGACGTTGATGGCGTTAGTGAATGGCCCGGCGGGATGAAAGATCATAGTCCTGCCGTCCGCCGACCTATCTTTCACGGCCAATTGGCTCTCGGCCACAGTCATGTCCACAGAGGCAGCCGCAGCCGCCACCGCCGCAGCCGCGCTCACATTAGGAGTGGTCGCCAACTCCTGCGCTTCAGGCCCTGGGGTGAGTCCGCCCACCGTCCGCGCCAACGCCCCGTCGCTGGTGAAGGCCGCCACCATCTCGCCTTGGAAGACCTTCATTCCGTTCCATCGCTGCTCCATCCTCACCCACGAAAGATTGCCATTCGGATTTGTGTACTCGGCGGTCTTTCTGAGCCCCGCCACCTTCTGAGGACTCATCCCGAACAGATCAGTGTGTTCATTGAGGAAACTTCTGACGACGTTTTCGCGCGGCTGCGAGGAAGGCGGCGTCAGGAATCTGTGCCCATTGGGTTTCGCTTCAACGACTTCGGGGGAGTTGGTCAGATCGTAGTAGGTCACTGCCAGTCCTTCAACGCTCCCGGCATTCCTCTCTCTGGCGCTATCCATCACCAACTTGAGGCCGACGTTCTTCTCCTTCTGCCTCGAGGAGAGTTTTTCCATGCGGCGCTCGAACTTCAGTACCGCGTCTTTATTCCGTCTGTCTCGGATGTCGAAATCCTCTATCGCCTGACTGCCGGCGACTTGGCCCCTTGTTCCTCGGCCGGAGCGAGGGGCCGCCCGCATCGAGAAATTCCAAAAGAGTGTTGAGGCCAACAATAGGACAACGATGGATGTCATAATCCATAGTGGGGTTCTCTTCATAAACAAGGTGTCTCCTTTTTGGTTGAGGATAGAAGCGAGCTGTTCAAAGTGACAGTTACGCCAAGAAGCTGCGTTAAATCGAACCAGGTAACATGAGGCACAGGCAAAGTACCGCGTGCGCCACTACGCGACTGTCTAATTAGACAGCCGCATGGCAGTCGAGCGTGGTAGCGGCGCAAGCCTTGCCAAATAGCGAGCCAGGTATGGAACGGCCCCGAGAAAATAATTTGCAACTGGGGCTTTCAGGAAAGAGCCTGCTTAAAGTTCAGGCTCACGTGACAACCAATGAGGACGTATGTAGTGCGGGCGAAATCTACATGTAATGAGTTGGTCTTGTCAATAGTTTATTGAATGAAGTTGTGAGGCGCCAGAGTGGGACAGACTTTTTATCTGCCTGTATCCAATCCATGCTACAGACAGACAAAAGTCTGTCACCCCCTGACGCCTCCTGACGGCCTTCTATTTAAGCGCCGTGCTTGCCGCAGCGCTTGATTGATGCGGAACCTGAATGTTTCCGCCGCTCAGGGTTATCGGGTCGAACGTCAGACCCGGAACGACCGCTCCGCCCGGAGCAGTCACCCGCAATCCGAACTGATCGTCCCTTCCCGGCTCGCCGTTGTCGACGACCGTGGCGCGGAACGTATAGTTCCCCATGCCGTTGATCGTCGCCTTGCCGATGATCACTCCTGTGACGCCGACGATCGAGAGCGACTGCATGGACGTGCTCTTGAGCTTCAACAGGCCGGTCGGGCGGCATTCGATGTAGAGCAATTCGCCTTGTGGGGCGCCGCCGTCTACAGAGATCGTCACTCCGTTCGCCCCGATTGCGCAAAACGGGTTGCTGAGCGGAATGTTCAACGTCAGCGATTCGCCGGGATCGGCGAATCCGTCAGACGGCGGGCACGAATCGTTCGAGATCGTCACCGCGCCCAAAGTGAGATTCGGTATGTCGAAGGCCTCGGTCACGGAAGTGGCCGAATTGTACCTGGCGCTGAAGCCCATTCCACGCGCCGCGAATCCAGCCCAGATGTCAAGTTCATCCTGACCGCTGAAGCCCGCGCAATCGGCCAAAAGGATGGAGTTGCGGCCCTGCAGCATGTTCGGATTGACCGGGTCGAGCTTCATCCCGTCGGTGACGAGTTGGAGAGCCCGCTGGTTGCCCACGGCCCAGCCTAGCCTGGTGATCAGCCTCGCCCGCATTTCGAGCAGCGTCATACACCAGATTTCACCCAGGTTGTGAACCTCCAACGCCCCGTTGCCCGAAAAGTTGAGCGGGTTTTCGGGAAAAGCGCCGTCTGTCGTGTTTATCTGAGCCGGGTCGGTGTCGGCGAATGTCAACGGGTTATGCGGCTTCCCGTTCGGCCCCACCGTCGTCTTCACCGCGTACGGGAACCGCCGGATGCCGTAGTAGTAATTGTTGGTCCCGATCAAGGAGAGTTGAAATGTCGCATACGCCCCCGACGCGTAGAGGCCGTTGACATCTTCGTCAGCCGTCGAGAGCAGCGCGCGCGCGTAATAATCCGACCAGCCCTCGCCCATTCCACCGGACACGTTGGAGCCCAATCCAGTGGCGTTCGCGTGCAGGCGATTCGACGTGCCATGCGTCAACTCGTGCAGGACGATCTCCTGATCCAGGTCCCCGTCACGGTCCGGATTCGGCCCGGTGAAGATGAACATCTGCATGCGCGGCAGTTGGCCGTCCGGCGGCGTGCCGAAGTTGGCGTTGTTCGTTCCCGAAAAATCCTGCGCCTCGGCCCTGACAAAATCATTGCCCAGCCCGCCCCGGCCGAAATTGTCCTGCTGGAAGTTTCTGGCCGCCTCGGTGAACCCGAGTTCGTAAAGCCGGTCGTGGTAACGGTTCGACCAGAAGAAGAGATTCGTCACCACTCCCATGCGGTAATTGGCTAGCGTCGGAGCGTCACCCGGCGGCGGAATTCCCGGAGACGGATTGTAGGGAAAATCGAAAACCCTGAAAGGACTGCCGACGGCGCGTCCACCAGGGTCAATGCCGTTGCCGTTGCCGGTAATGATGGAAGGGTCAATGTCCAACCCGGCGTCAACGTTATTGCCTGTAGTCGTGTTTACCCCGTCGGTTATCCACCCGAGATTGTCGAACGCCGGAAGCTCACTGATCAGAGTTAAGAGAGTGCGCGGGATGGCCGCGCCCTGAATGCCGGAACCGGGAAACGCGTTCGAAGGCGAGAGCGGCGCGGGGCTGTCGTCGTTGTAGACGCTGTAGGTGACCGTCTGCGTCTGCTCATTGACGATGTTCTTGCGCCAGAGCAGGTCGCCGGTCAAGGCGTCAACTAAGATGTAGTGGGCTAGATTATCCTGTCGCTTCGATAACCTCAAGTGAGTTGGTCAGATTGCTAAAGGCCACTTCCAAATCCGAAACGCTCTTGGCCTTTTTCACTTCGGCGCCCCTCATCGCCAACTTCAAGCTGGCGTTTTTTTCCTTCTCCTTCGAGGAGAATTTTTCCATGCGGCGCTCGAACTTCAAGACCGTGTCTTTAGTCTCAGTGTCTCGGATGTCGAAATTCGGTTTCGCGAGATTGTCGGCGACGCGGCCCTTGGTCCCTCGACCGGCTGGGCCGGCCGCCTGCATCGAGAAGTTCCGGCTCTTTGGGAATTGCCGTGAAAGCCCCCAACATCTGGTGGTCAATTCAATCTCTCGGAAAAACCACGGATTTAACGGATCAAAAACGGATTTTCACGGATTGATCCGTCCTGATCTGTCTTAATCCGTTAAATCCG
>WNFU01001620.1_pt1 | contig 47431 bp, 67 predicted proteins | sample 5400121 | NCBI WGS metagenome assembly WNFU01 (sample SAMN13153360, study PRJNA577476) | soil metagenome | isolation source: 100 cm soil or saprolite under grassland replicate 1 | place: USA:California | collected 2016-06-15 | reverse complement strand
GCGTCACGTTAATGAGCAGATCGTCAAAGAGCGCTTCAATTTCCTTTTTGTTGTCGCGCAAGTACCGCGCGTAGCGCTTCAGCGTATCGATCCGATGCAGCGCCATTCGCCGGTGGATCCGTCGAATCAGGGTACTTTCCTTGTAACCGCTGAAGTCGACACCCATCTGTTTTTTCAGAGAAAGGAAAACCCGCCCCAGATCGTCCGCCTGGCGATAGGCTGCCTTGTCGGCTTCCTCTACGTCGATGAGAGGTCGCCGTAGATACGGATGGTCGGCAATGCGCCGGATTTCGTGTGCGATTGCGTCTGGCCGCAAAACGAGATCGACAAATCCGGAGCGAATTGCACTGCGCGGCATGGCATCGAACTTTGCGCTCTCTTCAGATTGCGCGAAGGTCAAACCGCCCGCCGCCTTGATTGCACGCAAACCAGCGGTGCCGTCACTGCCGGTTCCGGAAAGCACGATACCGATTCCTCGCGATCCGCATTCTTCGGCGAGCGATTCAAAAAAGTGGTCGATCGCGACGTTGAGTCTCTCTGTGCGGCTGACCAATGTGAGCTTGCCATTTTTGGCGATCACGCACTTGCTCGGTGGCTGCACATAAACGGCGTTTGGCTGTGGGATGATTGTTCCCGTAACCTCGGTCACTGGCATCGATGTGGCTTTGCCGAGCAGATTCGGAAGCCGGCTCCCGTGATGCGGATCGAGATGCTGCACGATTACAAACGCCATGCCCGTTTTCGGCGACAAATGGCGCAAGAGATCCATCGCCGCCTCGAATCCACCGGCTGATCCCCCGATGCCCACGATTGGGCAACTCGACTTCGCCACGGCTGGTTCCGGTCTCGCTTTCGCCTTGGTTAATTTTGATTGCGGCAATTTTCTGCCGCTCGTTTTTATTCGCGAGGCTTTCGACTTCGCTTTTCGCTTTGCGGCCATAGGCCTTGTTTATGTTAGTTTGCGCCTGCTCATCACACAAGCTGCGATTGTGCGTGGTGGAACGCGTTGTCCTCAACGTGTTGACAATGTAAAGCGGATCTATCGTCAGACATCTGCGCCTTGCGATGGCTAACGAATCGGCTTTCTGGAACGGATCTAGGGTGGGGCGCGTTAGGAATGTTCAAGTAGCGGCCCACCGCTGGCAGACTGTCGGCCTGACCGGTCGAATTGCGGCCTAGGAAGCCGCCGTCGCAGACCTCATGGTCGCCAGACGTTCCTCGATCAGATCGCGCTCAACCTCCCAGTATTTGAGCGCTGAAAGCAGCAGCCGATCAGGTGGGTCACAACCGACAGATTCATTGCCTGCCCTTGTGTTACGTCCCTGATCTTTCGCGGCTCTTTCCAGTTTGCCTCTGGATCTTGCCCTTCGCCATCTTCCCCTTCGCCGTCGTGCTGCTCCCGTCATCATTGTTACATCCCTTTGTTCTCTCTGCCCTTAATTCGCATCAGAATTCGGGAGCGGCCGTGATCAAAATCTTTCCGCCCCCAATGTTTTAACAGCGGCGGGACTCCGAAGTTTCGCGGCCTGAAAACGCGGCGAGCAGCCATGTGCGCGCCGCGCTTTCAGCACTCGGGCAGCCGGCCCAGTTGCACCGTGTAAGATTGCCGAGGCTTCATCGGAGGACTGATCGTCTCGTTAGGTCGACGCTGGCCAGCGACGTATTGCGTGTCAAACGCGCGGAGGGCGGCCCGGACCGTCGAGCCGATCCCCACGATGCCTTCTTCCAGGTTTGGCCCAAGAAGGACAATCCAAAGATCACCCCGAAAAAACAGTTGCGGGCGGCGCACCGCGGATGGGCTTCCCGGACGCTCCACGCAATAGTGCTCCATTTGCTCCACTGCCGCTGCCGCATAATCCACCACGCGACGTCGATGCGGCGTATGACCACTTTCATTCATCTGCCTCTACAAACGCGTGAATTCATGAGACTGGATGTGAATTTTTTAGCGGTCGTTCGTCTCGCGAGATCGGATTTTCACCTATAGGAGAATCCACCAGCCCCCCGATTGTGCGCATCATTGACCGGAAGATACTCTCTCAAAGCGTGACGTTATCTACAGCAGCTACATTGGCGGATGACGAAAAATTGGAGGTACTGTGCCGGCTCGATCAATTTCGGCAGTGGCATGCACTCGATGAGAAACGTTACTGTCTGGTTTGCGGCAAACTCGTCTCGGGGCGGCAAATCCAGGTCACTGGCGGAACCCGCGGCAACGGTCCACTGCGGCTCAGTTGTCCAACGGAAAGGTGCAACTCCATTCCAATGGACTGGGTGCTGCCGACGAATGAAATCCTCGCCCAAGTGGAAAAGCTGGCAGAGGAAGAGCACAAAGCTTCGGCGCTAAAACCGGCTGCCGTGACTATTGGCTACGGCAAAACAGTTTACACCGACAAAAGCCACGAGCATTTCGTGTCCCGACTACGCAGGCTGGCGTTTCATTTGAAGCGACATTCTAAAGCAGTCGCCTCCCGTCCCTGCGGGCCTTGAGCCTCCCGGCGAGCTCCCAGGGCGACACTTCTCCAGTTGATTGCGTCACATCGTTAGGATTAAGGACCGAGGACGTAAATTGTCCATGCGGCCGTTCCTGTTTCACTGATCCATCGTGTGGCTTCCTTCCCAGTGGCAAGCGGGCTGTGGACGTCAAGCACTCTCAGCCCTGCACTTTCAAATAAGCGCCGGTAGTGAACATCACTGCAGAGGACATCCTCGACGGGACGATGGTCAGGAACGTCCAGCATGATTATGAGGACCCGATCACCATCGCGCGCGTGGCGATTCTCTGGAAAGTCACGGGTGCTAAAGGATGCCCACTCATTGACGTAGATCTCCGGTGAAGAGACGACCAAAAGTAAACATCCGTCTGAAGCCAGGAGAGTGCGCAGCGCGCTCAACGCGTCCGCCTTCGCTTCGGTTGGCATGTTGTCAAACGTGAAGGCAGCCAAAATGACATCAAAACTGCCTGGCGCGAACTCGCACGCAATGTTGTCATTGACAGGATGGTACTCTCCGGAAGGGTCGAGCACACGTGCTTGATCCAACATTGCTTGCGAGATATCCGCGCCAACGACACTCAGTCCGAGATTTCTAAGGAATCGAGTCGATCGACCGGTTCCGCAGCCGAAGTCGAGCGCGCTGGAGCCGTGGCTATAGCGACGAATCAAGGCAGGCAAATCGCGAAACGCGAGATAGTACGTTCCAGGAAACTGAAGCGTCGCATACGCGCGCGCCCGTTCCTCATCTTCGTACACGTTTCCGAAAGCGCCGTTCATCTGGAAACTTTTGGATTGGTTAGTAAGAACAATCTCAGCGGCTGGGTGAAGAGATTGGTTAGGCTTTTGTGGTCTTTCCCGTGCTGACATCGAACAGGAACATCTTTCCGTCTGCGCGCTCAACCTTTAACCGACCTTGCGCGTCGATGAGAGCAACGAACGCTGGCATAACCCTAGCGAGAATTCAGTCCAAAATTGCGCATTTCAAAGCCGCAATTTTTGAACCTGATCCGAAAATCGGATCTATCGGCGGTCGGTCATGGCCTGGAATTGGCCGCCTTTTTCCCATGGTTCCTGCTTGTTCCATGGGATGGCGGATCCGCCACGATCGTCGGGATCGCTGACGAGGGCTGTTTGCTTCTGTGTTGCGCATGAAGTCAATGCGACCACGAATGCGCAGAGCAAAACGGGAACAACGATTGTTCGGAGCTTAAGGACTTGTGCCAGCATAAATCACACTGTCTCCAGGTTGTACTTGGACGCCGCGCGCCAAGCTGTTGGTCATGATATCGCCGATAGCTGTGGCTGGTTCAACTGAAGAAATGCGAATTTTTCCAATCAACGTCCGGTCTCGCAAAACGAGCATTTCTGAGTTGGGTTCCACTCCATTGCGCGCGCCGAGATTTAACACGACAAAATTATAAGCCTGATTGTACGCAAGCACGGTCCCGTGCACACCCGCACGATGACTGCTGGCGCTTTGCCGTTGGACGCTCGCAGTCTCACGTCTTTTCCTGGTTTCTGCTTTGGGAGCTTCTTTGACCTGGGCCGGGCGCTGTTGTGCGTCCTGGAGTTTTTCAGCTAGCAACACTTTTTCTTTCTCAGCGCCATCTAGCTGACGCCGAAGGTCATCGACTTGCGATTGTAGATCGGCACTCTGCGCATTGTCGGCTGGCGCCGGCGCGCCGGGCGCGGACGGATTCGAGTTCGTTTGCATTCCCGCCGCGCGTTGGCGTAACGCGGCAATTTCCTGCTGGCTGGCGTTTAGTTTACCTTTGAGATCTGCTTTTTCTTTCTCCGCTAGGGCGAGCGCTACTTCGGCTTTTGCGGTTCGATCTTCTGTGTCGGCGGTTTTATCCTGCTGTTGAGCTCCAGTTGTTCCACCAGTTGGCCCGTTAACTTTCGCAGGCACGGGCGCCCGCGGCGTCGCGGCGTCCGCGCGAAGCGCTTTCACTTTCTGCCCGTTCAGGAGAGCGAAAAACGCCGCGAGCAAGAGAAAAATCACGGCCAGCGCGCTCAAGCTTCCGGGAGTGACCGCAAAAAGCGCCGATTCGTTTTGTGCCATAGGCGTGCCTTTTAACAACAAATCTCGTGAAAAAGCAATTACGATTTCTACGGCCCACACCGGAGCTGTGCGGCTTAACTGTCAATTCGGCTCTCCAAGGAGTGGCTGCGAATACGCGCGAGTCACCTCTCCTTCGCAGGCGAGGGGAGGTTGAGGATTCTTTGACTGATTTCTACCCGGCGATTCTAACCCCTTCATCTAAATCCTCTCCCTTTCGCAAGGGGAGAGGCGAGCAAAGGCCCATAAGACTTCGTTGGAAAAGCAGGATGGGTTTCAATGCCAATTGCTTTTCTGCGATTTTCATTCCATAGAGGTTCCATGGGGCAGCGGCTGCGGGTACGAATCAAACGTAAGCGACGAGTAGCGTATTTGCGACGCAAGAACGCAGCGCGGCAAGCGGCTGCGACCCGACCGGCCCCAGTCAAACAACCGGCGCAGAAAGAATCCGCAGCGTCGGAGTGATCGATATTATTAACACCTCGCTTCAGCGAGGTGTTGCAAGACCGTATCCTTTCATGCCGCTCCAGCGGTTTCGCGCGTCAGAGAAAACCGCTAGGCGACGCACATGTCGCCTCGCCGAGCGAGGATTAATGACAAACGTTGGGTTCGGAATGCATCGATTCGCTCGATGCGAAAGACATATAGATTATCCCGATGCAATCGCCGGCGCGTTATCTAATTGTCGATGGGCACAGTGTTATTTTTGCCTGGCCGGAGTTGCGCAAACTTCACGCGCGCCGGTCGTCCCTCGCGCGCGAAGCGTTACTCAAGCAGTTGCGCGATTATCAGGATTGGACCGGAGTGCACGTCGTCGTCGTTTTCGATGGCAAAGGCAAAAAGGTGGAGGCGATTTCTGACCCAGCGGAGGTGCAGGTTTTCTATTCGCGCAGTGGGCAATCAGCCGATGCCATCATCGAACGGTTAGCGAGCAAGTACGCCAAACGGTACGAGCTGATGGTTGCCACTTCCGATTCGATGGAGGCTGAAACGGTGCACGCGTGCGGCGCGGAATCGATTTCAGTCGAAGCGTTGCGCGGACTTCTTAGGAGTGCCGGCCGAGGGTCGAGCGAAATACGGTCATTCCGAGCGAAGTCGAGGAATCCCGCGGCTTAACCGTAGGAGCAGTTCCACGGGATCCTTCGACTCTGCTTCGCTTCGCTTCGCTCAGGATGACAGGCTTTGTGCAGCGAGAGCGGCAACAGTTTTTGTAAGCCGCACTACAATCCCAACTTCTTTTCGATTTCCTTAACTCGCGCGAAGAGTTTTCCGAGTCTGTGGATCCAGGCAATTTGTTGCTTTGCTTCTGCAAGCGGAACAGCGGGGGAGCCAAACCAGGCGCCTCCGGGAGTGCTCTTTGAGATGCCGCTTTGCGCGCCAATTGCTGTCCCGTCGCCAATTTCAAGATGGCCTACAATGCCGACCTGTCCCCCCATCATGACGCGCTCACCCACGCGGGTACTGCCCGAAATACCGGTCTGCGCCACGATGATTGAATTTTTTCCGATCACGACGTTGTGCGCAATTTGCACGAGATTATCGATTTTCACGCCCTGCTGAATCCACGTCCGGCCGAACCGCGCGCGATCGACAGTTGTGTTCGCGCCGATCTCGACGTCGTCGTCGATTTGTACAATCCCGAGTTGCTGAATTTTTTGGTGGCGGCCATCGACCATTTCGAAACCAAAACCGTCACCTCCGATAACAACGCCGCTGTGAATGATTACGCGCGAGCCAATCCGGCTTCGCTCGCGAATTGTCACGTGCGGATAAATATGACACGCGGACCCGATAATCGTCCCGTGCCCGACATAGCTGCCTGCCCCTATGATCGTGTCGTCGCCGATTTTTGCTCCGGCTTCGATTACTGCCAGTGGCTGAATCGAAACGCGCTCGCCCAACTGAACGCTTGGATCGACGATCGCGCTGGGATGAATACCGGGCGCGAAGGTAATCGGATTCGGTGCGAATTTCAGCACGACCTGCTCGAACGCCTTGGTCGGATTGGAAACGCGAATCTGCGCGGCGTTGACCGGCTCCGCAAAATCCGGAGGAACAAAAATGGCCGATGCGCGAGTTTTGCGCAGCAGCCCGATGTATTTTCGATTTGTGAAGAAGCTGATTTCTCCCGGCGTCGCTTCGCCGAGCGATGCCGCGCCTGTGATCTTCAGCGTCGAGTCGCCAACTAGTTCGCCGTCGGACAGATTGGCCAATTGCTTAAGAGTCAAAGTCATCAAGAAGACGGTAAAAGAAGAAGAATTTACGAGCCAGATTAAATGGTAGGGCCGGACCGCCGGGCCGTCCGGCTGTTCGGCGCGCCCGGCGGTCGCGCCCTACTGAACGCTAGTTTTGATCTGTCACCGGTTCGAGCCTTGATTCCAGCGAGGTGGGCGTTTTTCGATGAAGGCTTGCACGCCTTCGAGAGCTGCTTCGTCCATCATGTTGCACGCCATAATTTCACTCGCCGCGTCGTACGCGGCTGCGGTACCCATCTCGACCTGGCGGTAGAAAAACCGTTTTCCCATTGCGATTGCGGTGCATGGTTTGCTGATGATCGCTGCGAGGAGTTTCTCGAGCTCGGCGTCTAGTTGTTCGGGTTCTGCGACACGGTTCACCAGGCCACGAGCTTTTGCCTCCAGCGCACTGATGAATTCTCCGGTGACGAGCATTTCGAACGCCTGCTTACGCAAAACATTTCGTGAAAGTGCCACACCGGGTGTCGAACAGAAAAGGCCGGCGTTTACTCCGCTCACAGCGAACCGGGCGGTGCTCGACGCGACGGCGAGATCGCACATCGCGACCAACTGACAACCTGCGGCCGTCGCGATTCCTTGCACCCGCCCGATCACAGGCACCGGCAATCGCTGGATAGCGAGCATCATCTCGGAGCATTGAGCGAAAAGTCGTTCGTAATACTCCAGCGATGGATCGGCCCGCATCTCTTTGAGGTCGTGACCGGCGCAAAAAGCTTTGCCTTCAGCCGCAATGACAACTACACGCACGGATTCGTCGGACGCGATCTCGTCGAGCTCGCGCTGCAACTCGGCGAGCATTGCTTCAGATAAAGCATTGAAAGCATGCGGACGGTTCAGCGTCAACGTGACCACGCCGCGCGCGTCCTGGGTTCGCAAGATGAGGGGCTCTTGGGCTTCGGACATTTTCGGACGCGATGCCGATTCAATGATTGCTGGAGAAGCTTTCACAGCTCTGTGAGTTAAACCGCTATGGCTGAAACTCCAAACCTGAAATTTGAAAAATTTAGTTTTCGTTTACCGCTGACAGCAACATCATCACTCGAAAGATTGCGTCATGATAAAACTCGAAGCGCTTGCTCATTGTGGGGAGGGCACGCGTCTCGCGTGCTGGTTTCGGCGGCCCGGCCGAAGTCTTAGTGCCACATTACATCCACTCAGAACAAAAAGTTCGCGATGGCGAGGACGCCATCGCCAGTACGCGAACCGCGTGCGCTCCCCAGCATGAAAATCGTCGCGATCGCTAATCAAAAAGGCGGGGTCGGAAAAACGACCACGGCCGTGAATCTCGGCGCCGCGTTGGCGGAGTTGGGCAAGCGGATTTTGATTGTCGATCTCGATCCACAAGCAAATGCCACCAGCTCGTTTGGTTTGCAGGGAGTGGAGGACGTCAGTCTTTATGAGCCGCTGCTTGGTGAGGCTTCAATTACTGACAAGATTTTGCCGACCCGGCGCGAGGGCCTGTTCATCGTGCCCGCCGATCTCGATATGGCCGGAGCGGAGGTGGAGATCGCGCGGATGCCAAATCATCTCACTCGCCTTGCTGAAACGCTGAAACCGCTGCACACCGATCAGACATTCGATTTCGTTTTCCTGGATTGTCCTCCGTCGCTTGGAATTTTGATGAGTAACGCGCTCGCCGCCGCAGACGAGCTGCTGACTCCGATCCAATGCGAATATTTCGCGCTTGAAGGCTTGGTGAAAATTGTGCGGCTCATCGAGCAAGTACTCGATTCAGGCGCGAACGATCGTCTCGAACTGGGAGGGATCGTTATGACGATGTTCGATGCGCGGACCAACCTTAGCCAACAGGTAGTTGCCGACGTGCGAAAACATTTCAGTGAGCGCGTTTATGAGACTGTGATCCCGAGGAGTATTCGGTTAAGCGAGGCGCCGAGCTTTGGGAAATCGATTCTCGAATACGCTTCGAGCGGACCTGCCGCGCAGGCGTATCGGGCGCTGGCGCGCGAGTTTATGAAACGTCACGGTTCGCCAGCCACTGTTCGCGGGTTATCGCATACACCAGCGTCGGAAAACCGCGAAAAATGATTTCCTTTTCCACCTTCATTCCATTCTTCTCCGCCACGCGACGTGACGGGGTGTTTTCCGGATGAATCAGCGAAATCACGCGTGGCAGCCGTAAATCGGCAAAGCCGTGATCGCGTACAGCGCGCGCAGCTTCGGTGATGAGGCCGCGGTTCCAGTAATCGGGATGCAGTCGGTACCCGATCTCGATCTCTCCAGGCACTTCAGGATGATGGTGAAAACCGCAGTAACCAAGAACTGCGTGTTCGCCTCGCAGGACAACGGCAAACTGCGACGGCATACTCGCGCAATCCCAGCCCATCACTTTCTCGATAAACTCAACCGTCTTCTTTCGTTCGGTGAAAGCGCCTAACGAGAAACGCATAAAATCGGGATTCGCGAATAACTGCGCCATCGCATCGACATCTTCTTCCCGGAAGGGGCGTAGGATGAGTCGTTCGGTTTCAAGCTGCATAGGGTTCTGTGGTCTGCAGCGCGGCAACTACAATGTAGATGATTTTCGATTCTTAGTTAGAGATGCGAAAGGACGAAGAGGAATACGCGCGACCAGCGCAGCCACCGGCTACGTCAAGTCTGGCCACCATGCGTGAGGCAGCAACTCACTGCACTGCGTGTCATTTGTACAAACGAGCGACCCAAACTGTTTTTGGCGAAGGGCCAAAGCGCGCAGCGATGATGCTGGTTGGCGAACAGCCCGGCGATTACGAAGATGTGGCGGGCAAACCATTCGTTGGTCCGGCTGGGAAAATCATGGATCGCGCGCTCGAGGATGCTGGAATCGATCGATCGCAGGTTTATGTGACCAATGCGGTGAAACATTTTAAGTGGGAGCCTCGCGGCAAACGCCGGATTCATCAGAAGCCTAATTCGCGCGAAATCGCAGCGTGTCGTCCCTGGCTGGAAGCGGAACTGCGGGTCGTCAAGCCCAACCTCGTCGTGGCAATGGGAGCGACAGCGGCACAAGCCATTTTCGGCCCGGGATTCCGAGTCACCCGGGAGCGTGGTAAGGTGTTGTCCTCGAAGCTCGCGCCGCGAGTGCTCGCGACTGTTCATCCGTCATCACTTCTTCGCCAACCCGACGAGGAATCGCGCGAACGCGAATACAAGCGTTTCGTCGCCGATTTGCGCGCGGCTTTACGCGCCGCTAGTGAACAATAACGGTTCTGTCATGTCGAGCGACGTCGAGACATCCCCCGACGTTACCTGAGGGCTCTGCCACGGGATTCCTCGACTCCGCTCGGAATGACGACTTGTTTAAACGCTTTAATCAGGCGATCCCCGCTTATCTCGCGTCTCGTATTCTGCTACGAATGCTTTGCGAAACTGATCGAATGTCCCGTTTTCAATCTCAGTGCGGGCTTGGTTCATCAGGTTCAAATAAAAATGCAAATTGTGCAGCGTGATCAGGCGCAACGCGAGAATTTCCTCAGCCTTGATGAGATGACGAATGTAGCCGCGAGTGAATTCCCGGCAGGTGGGACACGCGCACTTTTCTTCAATGGACCTTTTGTCTCGCGCGAACTCGGCGTTCTTTAGGTTGACTGTGCCGGTCGCTGTGAACGCCGTTCCATTTCGGGCGAGGCGCGTCGGCAACACGCAATCGAACATGTCCATCCCGCGCACGATCATTTCCAGCAGTTGCGGCGGCGTGCCGAGTCCCATTGCGTAACGCGGTCTGTCTGTAGGCAAAAATGGTTCGCCCGATTCAACTGCACGCATCATTTCCTCTTCTGGCTCGCCCACGCTTACCCCGCCGATCGCGTAGCCGTCAAAATTAAGCTCCACGATCTCCTGAGCCGATGCGCGGCGAAGATTCTCGAACGTTCCGCCCTGCACGATGCCGAAGAGCATTGAATCGGCGAAACGGGGACTCACCGATTCGCCGGTTCGCCGTTTCCACTCCCGGCATCTCCTTGCCCACCGCGTCGTTAACTCAGCACTATTCGCCGCGTAATCGTACTCGCACGGATACGGAATGCATTCATCGAGCACCATCGCGATATCGCTGCCGAGCGTGGCTTGAATTTCCATCGCGATCTCTGGCGAAATGAACGCTCGCGCGCCGTCGATGTGATTTTGGAATTCCACACCCTCCTCGGTGATTTGGCGCAACTTCACGAGGGAAAAAATCTGATACCCGCCGCTGTCGGTGAGAATCGGCCCATCCCAACTCATGAAATTGTGCAGACCGCCAAAATGCTTGATGACGTCGAGTCCAGGCCTAACGAACAAGTGGTAGGTGTTTCCCAGAATAATGTGCGCATTCAGCTCGCGGAGTTCGCGCGGACTGACGCCCTTCACGCTGCCTTGTGTTCCCACCGGCATAAACGCGGGCGTATCGATCACGCCATGCGTAGTTTTTAATCGCCCACGTCGAGCTTTTGAATGTTGATTGATCGCGAGGAGTTCAAAGTCATTCTGCATGTGAATTAGAGGTTCCTCGACTTCGCTCGGAATGACAATTGAAGGACAAAATATTTTTTGCAGATCGTGATCTTGCCTCTATATTCGGCGCTTACCGCATCAGGCGCTTGAGTTGAGTTTGTTGCGCGGCCTGAAGCGGGTTTTTTTGTCGCCCGGAGTAACGACCCTTTGGCGGCGCTTTACTTTTAAGATTTGGAAAATGCCCACGATTAATCAGCTGATTCGCAAAGGACGCCGGAAGGTGTCGGTGAAATCGAAGTCACCGGCGCTAGCGGGTTGTCCGCAGCGGCGCGGCGTGTGTGTGCAGGTGATGACGCGAACGCCGAAGAAGCCGAACTCTGCGCTGCGCAAAGTGGCGAAAGTACGGTTGACGAATGGCCAGGAAGTGATTGCCTACATTCCGGGCGAGGGGCACAATTTACAGGAGCACTCGATCGTGCTCGTGCGCGGCGGACGAGTGAAGGATTTGCCTGGCGTGCGTTATCACATTGTGCGCGGAACCCTTGATGCGCTTGGTGTGGATGGGCGGCGGCGCGGTCGCTCCAAGTACGGAGCGAAGCGGCCGAAGGGCGGGGCGGCCGGTGGAGGCGGTGCCGCGAAAGCAGCACCGGCAGCGGCCAAATAAGAATAACCAAAGTTTGAAACAGACGATCGACAATGTCGCGGCGGAGGAGAGTTCACAAAAAAGAGGAGCACGTCGATTCCCGATATGGGAGTCAGGCGGTAGCCCGTCTCATCACGACAGTAATGGAGCGGGGCAAGAAATCGCTTGCCGAACGCGTCGTGTACACCGCGATCGATAAGTCGCGCGAAGGCTCTGATTCGGTCGATCCGCTCGAGATCGTAAACAAAGCAATCGAAAACGTTCGTCCGCGGCTGGAGGTGCGTTCCCGCCGGGTTGGCGGCGCGACGTATCAGGTGCCGATGGAAGTGACGCCTGCGCGGCAAATCTCACTAGCCACACGCTGGATCGTGAAATTTGCCGACGGCCGCAAGGGTGTGCGACTGGCTGACGCTCTGGCGCAAGAACTCAAAGACGCCGCTGCGGGCCAGGGGAACGCGATCAAAAAACGCGACGACACACATAAAATGGCGCAGGCGAACCGCGCGTTCGCGCATTTCAGGTGGTGACAATTATGGCGACGGCGACAATGGAACAGAAAAAGGCTACGGCGAAAAATCCAAACTCGCCGAATCGCAAGTTTCCGCTGGAACGAACGCGGAACATCGGGATCGCGGCGCATATCGACGCCGGCAAAACAACGATTACCGAGCGCGTTCTCTTTTACACTGGCATGATCCACAAGATGGGGGAGGTGCACGAGGGCACGACCGTGACCGATTGGATGGAACAGGAACGGGAACGCGGGATCACGATCACGTCGGCTGCGACAACCTGCACTTGGTCACAGCGCAAAGAAGAAGGCGTTTACAAGATGTTCGAAGGGGTCAAGGAGCGCATCAATATCATCGACACGCCGGGTCACGTCGACTTTACCGCCGAGGTGGAGCGTTCACTCCGCGTGCTCGATGGCGCGATCGCAGTTTTCGACGGTGTGGCCGGCGTGCAGCCGCAATCCGAAACGGTCTGGCGTCAGGCGACCAAGTATAACGTGCCGCGCCTGGCGTTCATAAACAAAATGGATCGCGTCGGCGCAGATTTCGAAATGTCGGTCGACAGCATCCATAAAAAACTTGGCGCAAACGCCTGGCCGGTTTTGCTGCCACTGGGAAGGGAAGATCAGCTGCGCGGTCAACTCGACGTCATTAACAAAAAGGCGATAATTTATTCGGCGAACGATCAGCTGGGATCTACCTATGAAGTGACCGATGTGCCAAAGGAGTACGTGGACGCAGTTGAGAATGCGCGCCACGAACTAATCCAACAGGTTTCCAACATCGACGACGAAGTCGCCGAGGCAGTCCTCGAAGAGCGCGAAGTTACGCCGGAGTTGTTGAAGGCCGGCATTCGTCGCCAGACGATTGCGAATAAGTTCGTGCCGGTCATTGGCGGCTCAGCTCTCAAGAACATTGGTATTCAATATTTGGTCGACGCGGTTGTCGATTACCTGCCAAGCCCACTCGACATTCCGCCAGCCAAAGGCCAGAACCCCGACACGGGCGAGCCAATGGAAGCGGTGACCGATGACAACGGTCAGTTCTGTTCGATCGCGTTCAAGCTGTGGAGCGATCCGTTTGTGGGGAAACTGGTGTTCTTCCGCGTTTATTCCGGCACCCTCAGCAAAGGCGACACTGTTTACAATCCGCGCACGAACAAACGTGAGCGGATTTCGCGTTTAATTCAGATCCAGGCGGACAAACGCGAAGACATTGAGACGTGTTATTCGGGCGATATCGCCGCGATTGTCGGAATCAAGAACATCACAACTGGCGACACGCTCTGCGATGAAGACCATCCGATCCTTCTCGAACCGCCATCGTTCCCCGATCCAGTTATTTCAATGGCGATTGAGCCGAAGACGAAATTGGATCAGGAAAAAATGGCGACCGCGTTGCAACGGCTCGCCGAAGAAGACCCCACTTTCCGCGTCTACACGCACGAGGACACTGGTCAGACCATCATCGCCGGAATGGGCGAGTTGCACTTGGAAATCATTCGCGACCGGATGTTCCGAGAATTCAAAGTAGACGCGAACGCTGGCAAACCGCAGATCGCGTACCGCGAAACCATCACCGCCAGCGCCCATGGCGTTGGCAAACTGATCAAGCAATCAGGCGGGCGCGGTCAGTATGGGCACGTGGAAGTGGACGTGCGTCCCGCTGCGCGCGGCAACGGTCTCACCGTCGAGAACAAGATCGTGGGCGGCATCATTCCGAGGGAATACATCCCGGCGGTGAAAAAGGGGATCGACGAAGCGGTGCTCAACGGCGTGCTCGGGGGTTATCCCGTTGTCGATGTGGAAGTGGACATCGTTTACGGCTCGTTTCACGAAGTCGATTCCAGCGAGCTCGCATTTAAGATGGCATCGATTTTTGCGATGAAAGACGGCTTCAGGCAGGGCAAACCAATCCTGCTGGAACCGATCATGAAGGTCGAGAACATCACGCCGGAAGAATATCAGGGTGATATTTGCGGCGACTTGAGCCGGCGGCGTGGTGCCATCAACAGCATCGAGACACGCGGGAACATGGTGATCATTCACGCGTTGGTGCCGCTCGCGGAATTGTTCGGATATGCGACGGCGATTCGGTCGTTGTCGAAAGGCCGCTCGAGTTATTCGATGGAGCCGTCGTCCTTTGATCCCGTCCCGGCGAATCTGGTCGCGGCAATTCTTGATCAAAAGGAGGCGAAATGAGCAATGGCCAGCGCATTCGCATTCGCCTGAAAGCGTTCGATCACCGCATGCTGGACCAATCCGCCATGGAGATTGTGGATACTGCCAAACGAACGGGAGCGCGCGTCGCTGGGCCGATTCCGCTGCCGACATTGATCGAAAAGTTCACGGTGAATCGTTCCCCGCACGTGGATAAAAAATCGATGGAACAATTTGAAATTCGCACTCACAAGCGATTGCTGGACATCATCGAGCCAACCGCGAAGACGGTGGACGAATTGAAGAAACTGAATCTGCCCGCGGGCGTTGACATCACGATTAAAATTTAAGCATTAACACTGTCATTCTGAGAGAAGCGAAGCGAAGTCGAAGAATCCCGCAAAGCTACCTTAAAGGTAACGCCTCGGGATCCCTCGACTGCGCTCGGGATGACGAACGAACAAATGAGCATCGGACTTCTTGGACAAAAAATTGGTATGACCAGCGTTTACGACGCCAAAGGCCGACTGTGTCCGGTGAGTGTGATCGCGGCCGGAGATAATATTTTGTTGCGCCGTTTGACCGAAGAGAACGAAGGTTATTTGGCGGTGCAAGTCGGGTTCGGGGCACAAAAGGAATCGCGTGTCTCGAAGGCACTGATCGGTGAATTCAAGAAGGCCGGAGTCGAGCCCCAGCGGTTTATGCGTGAATTTCGCCTAAAAAACGATCTTCCCGAGGGCGAGATCAACTTGAGCGTTACGCAATTTCAGCCAGGCGACTTCGTCGATGTGATCGGCCGCTCGAAAGGCAAAGGCTTTCAAGGCGTGATGAAGAAGCACAACTTCGCTGGGCAAGGCGCGGCGCACGGTTCGAAAACGCACCGACGTATCGGCGCGGTTGGGAATCGTTCCACGCCAGGACGCATTTGGAAGAACCAGGGTATGCCCGGTCACATGGGCGATCGGCGGGTGACGGTGCAAAATCTACAGGTCATGCAGGTGCGCGAAGCAGAAAAGATCATTTTGGTAAGCGGCGCTGTGCCGGGAGCGAACGGCAGTTATGTGATCGTGCGACCCGCCATTAAACATCCAGAACGCTTACTGGCCTTACATGCTGAGCACCGAAAGCATGAGGAAGAAGAGAAGGCGAAGAAGCCGAAAACTCTACGTGAATTAGCGCAGAACAAATGAGCGCGAAAGTTTTAACCAAAGCCGGAGCGAAAGAAGCAAAGATCGACCTGATCGAGGACGGTCGCGGTACGCAGGCTGTGCACGATGCGGTCGTGGCGATGCGCGCGGCGCGGCGTTCTGGTTCTGCTAACACGAAGACCAAGGCCGAAGTCGATTTGTCAGGCGCAAAGCCTTGGCGGCAAAAAGGAACAGGGCGTGCCCGGGCCGGTTACAAATCATCGCCGATTTGGCGAGGTGGCGGCGTCGTTTTTGGCCCGAAGCCGCGCGATTATTCGAAGAAAGTTGGAAAGTCCGTTCGTCGACTCGCTTTTCGAAAAGCGCTGAGCGAACGCATCAATGCCGGGGATGTTTTGACCATCGACAAGTTTGTTGTCGCGGAGCTGAAGACGAAAGCGTTCGTCGATTTTCTCAGAAAACAGACTGATGCCAAGAGGGTGCTCATCGTTTCCGATGCGTTTGACGAGAAAACCTACAAATCGGCCCGCAATGTAAAGCCTGTGAAACTTTCCACTGCGGCGGATGTCAACACGGAGCAGTTGCTGGCGTTCCAGAAAATTCTCGTTACCCAGAAGGCCTTGGAAAAACTGGCGGAAAGAACGCGATGAACGAGCCACACGATATTATTAAGACTGCGTCGTTGACTGAGAAATCAACGCTGATGAGCGAGAAGCAGAACAAGTATGTCTTTCGCGTCAGCCCAAAGGCGAACAAGATTCAGATCAAGAACGCAATCGAACGGCTGTTTCAAAAAACGGTCGTGGATGTGAACACGTGTAATTACGCTGGCAAAGAGAAACGCTTGCGCGGGCCTCTTGGACGTCGCCCACGGTGGAAGAAAGCAATCGTGACTTTGAAGGAGGGCGACAAGATCGATTTAGTCTGATCGCGAGAAGTTATGGCACTCAAAGAATTTCGCCCACTCACGCCGACGCAGCGTTTCAAGTCGCTGCCTGCATTCGATGAAATTACGAAGTGGCGCCCGGAAAAAAGTCTTCTTCAGCCGAAGAAAAGGAGCGGCGGTCGCAACAACCGTGGTCGGCTGACGTCGCGACATATCGGCGGCGGTCACAAACATAAGTATCGCAAAGTCGATTTTAAACGCCGTAAGCACGGTGTCGCGGCGGAAGTGATGGGGATTGAGTACGACCCGAATCGCTCGGCGCGCATTGCTCTCATCAAATACGCTGATGGCGAACTGAGTTACATTCTCGCGCCGAGTGGACTTCAAGTTGGAGCGACTGTTAATGCCGGAAATGATGTCGCGCCTGATTTGGGGAATTCGCTGCCGCTCCGCGCAATTCCTTTAGGGACGAACGTTCACAACATTGAATTGACTCCCGGACGCGGCGGCCAGGTCGCGCGCAGCGCGGGGCAACAGGCTACGCTTACTGCTCTAGAAGCCGGTTATGCGCTGGTGAAAATGCCTTCGGGCGAAATTCGCCGAATTCATGAGAACTGCTTCGCGACCATTGGCCAGGTTGGCAATGTCGATCATATGAACGTTTCGAGCGGCAAAGCAGGACGTACTCGCTGGCGAGGCCGACGACCGCATGTGCGCGGCATGGTGATGAACCCCATCGATCACCCGATGGGCGGCGGCCAGGGGAAATCAAAAGGAGGCGGTGGTCGTCATCATCCGGTGAGTCCCTGGGGACAATTAGCGAAAGGCTTCAAGACGCGTGCGAAGCACAAACCGAGTGACCGATTCATTTTGGAAAGGAAACGAGCGAAGAAGAAGTCGTGACAGTAAGCGACTTCTCCCTTGAAATTTATGGCTAGATCGTTAAAGAAAGGACCCTTCGTCGAGTCGCATCTTCTTGAAAAGATCGATAAGATGAACGCGTCGGGCGTCAAGAAACCGATCAAAACCTGGTCGCGACGCTCGATGGTGACGCCGGACTTTGTCGGCCACACGTTTTTGGTGCACAACGGGAAAACGTTTCATTCCGTTTTTGTCACCGAGAATATGGTTGGCCACAAGCTCGGCGAATTTTCGCCGACACGCGTGTTTAGGAAACACGGTTCGCATACGGCGAAGGTCACGAAATAATTGCGGATTACGAATTGCAGATTGCGAATTGGCAGCTCGCGGCGATGTCGCGGGATTGTGCAATTTGCAATTTTAAGTTTGCAATTTGCAATTGGGTTTTGCGCATACGCGCAGGGAAACAGTTCTTTGTCAGAATCCAAAATTGAAACCGTAACGCGGTCGGCGACGGCAGAGCCTGCGACAGCGGAAAATGCGGAATTGCGAAGGCAATTATCCGTTGCCCAGGAATCTGTGAAGGCATTGACGAGTAGCCTGGCTGAATCGAATTCCCAGGCCGAAGAACTGCGCCGCAGGTATTCCGATCTCCAATTGCGAATGGAAGCGCTGGGCCTGGCGTCGGCGAATAAGGACAGATCGAAACTGGAGCAACGTTTGCTGGCGGCGGTGAGCGATCTTCAGCTGACGCAGAAAACGCGCGACGAGTATCGTGACCAGATGCTGCGGCTAAATGAAGCGATCTTGCGCTACATTAAGACGTCGCAAGGCGACGATGCGCAGGCGCGGATGGATGTTGAAACGCAATTGCGCAGTACGAACGAGCTAGTCACGAAATCGACAAATCCGCCAGAGGCGCCCGAGCCGAGTTTGATGGACGGCAGCGTGATAAGCGTGAAGGAGGAGTGGTCATTCGTCGTCGGCAACCTTGGCGAAAAACAAGGGGTTAAGATCGGGATGCCGATGCGAGTGATGCGCGACGATCGAAAGATTGCGACGCTGCGGGTGGTCGATGTGCGGCAGAAAATCTGCGGCGCCGTGGTTCAGGAAATGGATTCGAAGAAGGAGAAAATTAAAGTGGGAGATCGCCTCCAGGTGGATGCGCAACCCGATGTGAGTTTGAGATAATGGAAGTTAGATCAACATACAAATATGCGCGGATTTCGCCGTTCAAAGTGCGCGAAGTCACGCGTGAGATACAGGGTCTGCCTGTTTCGGCGGCGCTCGATTTGCTCGCGTTCACGCCGAAGAAAGCGGCGTTCCTGATCGGCAAAACGCTGAAGAGCGCAATCGCCAACGCGGAAAACAACGCGAACCTCAAACCTGACGGGTTGGTCGTGAAGGAAGCAACCGTCGGCGAAGGACCGACATTAAAGCGTATCATGGCGCGTGCGCGGGGCAGCGCCAGCCAGATTTTGAAGCGCACCAGCCACATTCGCATCGTGCTTTCGGACGAGATCGCCATCGAGACGCGGGAAACACGAAAGGCGAAGCGAAAAGCCGAAAAGAAAGCGGCAAAGAAGGAGACTAAAAGCGAAACGACTGAAAACGCGTCGGGCGAGAGGAAATCGGACAAAAAGACAAGTAAGAAGCCAAAGAAATAATTTAATGATGAATTGTCATTCTGAGCGAAGCGAAGCGGAGTCGAAGAATCCCGCGATGTTACCGTTGGGTGTCGCCACGGGATCCCTCGACTTCGCTCGGGATAACAACAACTCGGGAGCGAAATAGCAACATTATGGGACAAAAAGTTAATCCAATCGGGTTCCGCCTGAACGTGAATCGCGACTGGCGCTCGCGCTGGTACGCGTCGCCGCAGGAATTCCCCTCGTTTTTGCACAACGATCTGAAGATTCGCGACTACGTGAAGAAGAAGCTGCAATTTGCGGCAGTCGCGAAAATTGTGATCGAGCGGGCGTGGAATTCCATTCGCGTAACTATTCACACGGCGCGTCCTGGAATTGTGATCGGACGCAAGGGCGCGGAAATCGAGAAGATGACGGAAGAAATTTCCAAGATGGCCGACGGCAAACAGGTGAAAATCGATATCCAGGAAATCAAGACGCCGGAGCTCGACGCGCAGCTGGTTGCCGAAAACGTCGCGCTGCAGATTGAACGCCGCATCGCTTATCGGCGCGCGATGAAGAAAGCCGTGCAAACAGCAATGGATTTTGGCGCGGAGGGGATCAAGCTCCGTTGCTCCGGTCGACTGAACGGCGCTGAGATTTCGCGTTCGGAATGGTACCGCGAGGGAAAAATTCCACTGCACACGCTGCGCACGCCGATTGATTACGGTTTTGCTGAGGCCAACACAGTTTACGGCAAGATCGGCGTAAAATGTTGGATCTGTAGAAAAGAAGAGCGGCCGGCCGAACCGCCCCCTGCTCCTGCCGCGCCACCACCGCCGCCACCCGAGCCAGCTGAAGTTTAGGAGGAGTCTCTATGCCATTGATGCCAAAACGTGTGAAGTATCGGAAAGCCCAGCGTGGGAGCCGAAAAGGGACTGCTTCGCGCAACTTGAGAATCGATTTTGGCGAGTTTGGTTTGCAGACACTCGACCGCGCGTGGATCACTAACACGCAACTGGAAGCCGCCCGTGTCGCGTTGACTCGCAACATGAAGCGCAAAGGAAAATTGTGGATCCGTGTTTTCCCGGATAAACCAGTAACCTCGCGTCCACCGGAAACGCGCATGGGTAAAGGTAAAGGCCAGCCCGAGTCTTGGGTCGCCACCGTGCGGCCCGGCAACATTCTGTTTGAGCTGGATGGCGTGCCGGAATCGGTTGCGCGTGAATCTCTCCGCCTCGCAGCGGACAAACTACCTGTACGGACGAAGTTTCTCACCCGCCATCACGTGAGGGCTGCTTAACAACCATGAAAATGAAAGAACTTAGCGAACTGGCAATGGACGAGTTGCTGACCAAGCGACGCGACCTGCGTCAGGAAAGTCTGCATTTGCGTCTGCAACAGCAGAGCGGTCAGCTCGAGCAGCCAAGCAGACTGCGCTTACTGCGGCGCGACATCGCCAGAATTGAGACAGAGTTATCGCACCGCGGGAAAAAAACTGAGGGGAAATAGATCATGGCCGAGCAAGAATCTCCATCACCGACATCAACGCAGGCTGAGCCGGCGACTCGCGCCACGCGCAAGACGCGCACAGGCGAGGTGGTTTCCAGCCGCATGAACAAGACGATCGTCGTGCGGACAGTGACGCGCGTGCCACACCCGAAGTTTGGTAAGATCGTCAAACAGATGAAGAAATTTTATGCGCACGACGAACAGAACCAGGCGAAGCCCGGCGACACTGTTCGCATTATGGAAACGCGCCCAATGAGCAAACTGAAGCGGTGGCGACTCGTGGAAGTCGTTCAGAAGTAAATTTCGATGGTGCAAATTCGATCCAGACTGGATGTGGCTGACAACACCGGCGCGCGCATGGCGACGATGATAGGTGTGATTGGCAAACAAACGCGCTACGCCGGCATCGGCGATGTGATCACTGCCAACGTGAAGGAAGCCAGCCCGACTGGGACTGTTAAGAAGGGCGAAGTGGTGCGTGCGGTCCTGGTTCGCACGAAACAGGCAATCCGGCGCGAGGACGGTTCGTTACTGCGCTTTGATAACAATGCCATCGTGATCATCGATAAGGATTTGAATCCCCGCGGCACCCGTATTTTCGGGCCGGTCGCACGCGAATTACGTGAGCGCAACTTTATGAAAATTGTGTCGCTCGCCCCGGAGGTCTTATGAATCGCGTCAAGCATCACGTTAAAAAAGGCGATCACGTCGAAGTGATTTCCGGGAACTTCCGTGGTTCTTCCGGACGGGTTCTCGCAGTCTTTGCAGGCAAGCAGCGCGTGGTAGTCGAAGGCGTTCGCATTATCAAGAAGCACCTGCGAAAATCGCAAGACAATCCAAGCGGGAAGATCGCCGAACGTGAGGGCCCGATTCACATTTCCAACGTGCGATTGCTCGAGCGGGAGAAATCGGAGAAAGGCGGGAAATCAAAAAAAGAAAAACAAGGTGGTCATCCCGAGCGGAGCGAGCGAGCCCGCAAGTAACCCTACACTTTGATCGTGAGATTCTTCGCTTCGCTCAGAATGACAGATTGATCGTATGGAAAACGAATTTCGTCGTCACTATAAAGAGCACGTAATGCCGGCGCTGCAGAAACGCCACGGCTACAAAAACGTTCATCAGATCCCAAAGGTCGAGAAGGTCGTGATTAACAGCTCGGTCGGCTCGCAGTCCGACGTTAAGCAAGCGCTGGAAGAAGCCAAAGCGGAGCTTGCGTTGATTACGGGACAGCGGCCTATGGAGACGCTGGCGAAGAAAAGCATTTCCAATTTCAAATTGCGTAAAGATCAGGCCATCGGAGCGAAGGTCACGTTGCGCGGCGAGCGCATGTACGAATTTCTGGAGCGCTTCATCAAGGGTGCGCTGCCGCGCATTCGCGATTTCCGTGGCGTATCACCTCGGTGTTTCGACAAGCACGGCAATTACACGATCGGCATTTCGGACCAGTCGATTTTCCCCGAAGTCGAACTCGACAAAATCAAGCGCAACATCGGATTTGATGTTACTATTGTCACTACGGCGCGAACGGACGAAGAAGCTAAATCGCTGTTAAGCGAAATGGGCATGCCGTTCAGCGACCGGGCGAGGAAGCCCGCCGCGCAAGCCGCCTGATTTTTGTATGAGCACTGTTACAGACCCTATTGCTGATTTTCTGGCGCGCGTCCGCAACGGCGCGCGTGCGCAAAAGCCGGAGGTGCTCATTCCGTACTCGAAAATCAAAGCCGACATTGCACGGATCTTCAAAGAGGAAGGTTACATCTCGGATTATTCGGTCGACACGAGCGGCGCGCATCCGCGAATCAAGGTCATCAATAAGCTTGTGGACCGATCGAGCGCGATTGCAGGACTCCGGCGGGTCAGTCGCCCCGGGTTGCGCCGTTACGTTGGCGCGGATGAAATCCCGCGGGTCCTTGGTGGAATGGGTCTCGCGATCCTTTCCACTTCGCGAGGCATTTTATCGGGACGCGAAGCAAGAAAGCAAAAGGTCGGCGGCGAACTGCTGGCCTACGTCTGGTGACGATTTACGTAGTAACGATTTACCAATCACAATCTCATGTCACGAATCGGAAATAAAGCGGTCGAGATTCCCGACAAGGTTAAAGTGAACGTCGGTGACGGCGGACAAGTGTCGGTAGAAGGGCCGAAGGGAAAATTGCAGTGGACACTTCCCCGCGAAATCACGGCGAGTGTGCAAGACAACCGTGTATCGGTCGTGCGGGAAGCGGAAACGCGTAGCGCGAAAGCGTTGCACGGACTTTCGCGTAGCCTCGTGTACAACATGGTTCAGGGAGTCAGCGAAGGGTTTACCAAGCAACTGGAAATCGAAGGCGTGGGTTTTAGAGCGGCCGTCCAGGGGTCGAACCTCAACTTGAGCCTCGGCTTCTCGCATCCGGTTGCATTTCCGATCCCGAAAGACATTAAAATCACGGTGGCCGATAACACCAAGATCACCATCCAGGGCGTGGATAAAAAATTAGTGGGCCAAGTTGCAGCCGATATCCGAGGTTTTTATCCGCCGGAACCTTACAAGGGCAAAGGTGTTCGCTACGCAGGCGAGCAGATTCGTCGCAAGGTAGGCAAGACCGTTCAATAGCATGGCGACGTTTCGTAAGGCAGCGCGACAGCGCATTCATCGAAGGATCAGGAAAAAAGTTGCTGGCACCGCGCAACGGCCGCGCCTGGCAGTCCATTTTTCCGGGAAACATATTTATGCGCAAGTGATCGACGACGATGCGGGACGCACGATCGCCGCTGCATCGACTGCTGAGCGTTCGTTGCTTGGCGAAACTAAAGCGCATGCAAACCAGGCTGTGGCGGAACTAGTCGGAAAGGCAATTGCGGAACGCTCACTTGCGAAGAACTTGGACCGGGTTGTTTTTGATCGCGGCGGGTTTCTTTACCACGGAAAAATGAAGGCACTCGCCGATGCGGCGCGCGCTGGCGGTTTAAAGTTCTAATTCATGAATCACACACACTCAGGAAGGCGATCAGACTCGCGCAGGCAAGAAAGGCAATCGACTGCAAGGGGTGACACGAGTGAGAAAGTCGTGTTCATAAATCGCTGCGCGAAAGTCGTGAAGGGCGGCCGGCGTTTCAGCTTCAGCGCCTTGATTGTAGCCGGCGACCACGATGGACGGGTGGGCTACGGGTTTGGTAAAGCCAACGAAGTTTCCGAGGCTATTCGAAAAGCTTCTGAGGCAGCACGCAAAGGGATGGAAAAAGTTTCACTGAACGAAAATACGATCCCGCACGAAGTGGTCGGCGAGTTCGACGGTGCACGAGTGCTGCTGCGTCCTGCATCGCCAGGAACAGGGATTATCGCGGGTGGTGGCGTGCGAGCCGTTGCAGAAGCGGCCGGCATTCGTGATGTGCTCGCGAAATCGCTCGGGTCAAGCAATCACGCCAACGTGGTGAAGGCGACGATCGCCGCACTGCGATCGCTTCGCCGGAAGGATCAAATTTTTAAACTGCGCGGGATTCTATCCCGGGATGGAAGAGGTGAGTCACATGATGCGGCTTCATAATTTCCGGCTGCGCCCCGGCTCGCGTCACCGCGTTAAACGGCTTGGTTGCGGTGAAAGCTCAGGACACGGGAAAACCAGTGGGAAGGGGAGCAAGGGCCAAAAAGCGCGCTCGGGTGGGAGTATCCGTCTCGGATTCGAAGGCGGACAAATGCCGCTGATTCGACGATTGCCGAAGCGCGGATTTAATAATGCAGCATTTCACAAGCGTTACGCTGTTGTCAACGTGAGTGACCTCAATGCATTTAAGGCCGGCACAGTTGTAAATGAACAACTTTTGCGCGAATCGAATCTCATCCGTGGTCATTTTGCTGGGATCAAAATCCTCGGCGAGGGCGAGCTGAAGCACGGCCTCCAAGTGCAAGTCGACAAAATCAGTACGACCGCGCGCGAAAAAATTGAAAAAGCCGGTGGAACGGTCACGCTGCGTGAAGCACGCAGAATTGAAAAAAGCGAAGCAGACGTTGCTCCATCTGAAGCGCAGCCAGACGCCGCAGTCGCGACAGCTAAGCCGCGGGCCAAGAAGAAAACGAAATCGCGCAGCAAGAAGAGCGAATGATTTCGGCGTTCCTAAATACGGTCAAGATACCGGAGCTGCGCAAGCGCATTTTGTTTACGCTGGCGGTCATTGTGATTGTGCGTTTGGGCGCTGCGATCACGACTCCGGGTGTGAATCAGGGCGTGTTGCAGGAGTGGTTTCGCACTTCGCTGGAGAATCGCACCGGTGGCGGTCTCGCGGCGCTGTTCAATTTGTTCAGTGGCGGCGCTCTGGAAAACTGCGCTGTCTTTTCGCTCGGGATTATGCCGTACATCAGCGCGTCGATCATGATGCAGCTGTTGACTGCAGTAATTCCGCGACTCAGCAGGCTGGCGCGCGAAGACGGCGGTCGCCAGAAGATCATGCAGTTGACGCGCTACACGACACTAGTGCTGTGCATTTTCCAGGGTTACTTGCTGGCGCTGTCCTTCCAGCACCCGGAGTCGTATCACACGATGCTGCCCGGAATTACTGACACAATCAGGCAACTTGGGGTGCCGCTGGTGGACGATCTTGGTTGGAAATTCCGAATCGTCACGGTGGTCTCCCTAACGACCGGCACGTTGGTCTTGATGTGGTTGGGTGACCAAATCACCGAGCGCGGTATCGGCAACGGCATCTCTCTCATCATCACGATAGGGATTGTTGCGCGGCTGCCCGCTGCGCTGGTGCAGGCGTGGAAGACGTTTGTTCCAACCGGGCAAGGATCGAGTCAGGTGAACCCGATGGTGCTGGTGCTGCTCGTGTTGGTCCTCATCTTTGTCATCGCCGCAGTGATCGCGATTACGCAAGGCGTCCGTAAAATCACTGTGCAGTACGCGAAGCGCGTGGTGGGGCGGAAAATGTACGGCGGCCAAACGCAGTACATGCCTCTGAAAGTGAATTATGCGGGCGTGATGCCGATCATCTTTGCGTGGGCGCTGCTCTTGTTCCCTGCAACGATCGTAAGCTACGGCTTCCAGAATAGTCCCATTGCGAATCGCATTGCTGCAGCGCTTTCGACCGGGTGGCCGCATTATGTCGTTCTTGCGGCAATGATTTTCTTCTTCAGCTACTTCTGGGTCGCTACGCAATTTCAACCGACTCAAATCGCGGACGATCTGAAAAAATACGGAGGTTACGTCCCCGGAGTGCGACCGGGAAAACCGACTGCGGACTTCCTCGATTACACCATGACGCGCCTGACTTTTGCCGGCGCAATCTTTTTAACGCTCATCGCGGTGTTCCCAAGCTTGCTCAGCCAATGGCTGAATGTGCCGGTGATCACAGCTCAGTTCTTCGGCGGCACAAGCCTGTTGATCATTGTAGGCGTCATGCTCGACACCATGCGGCAAGTGGAGACGCACCTGATTCAGCGGCATTACGACGGATTTTTGCGCAAGGGCCGAATTCGCGGGCGCTCGTTTGATCGCGCTGCCTACGCGCGCGGCGAAGCAGCGGGGAGCGGTACACTAATGTGGCTGTATGTGGGTATTGCCGTGCTCGTGATTGCCGGGGTCGCGATCTTTCTTTATGGGCGCTAGGTGAAAAGGCGGCTTGTTCTTCTCGGCCCGCCCGGTTCTGGTAAAGGAACACAGGCGGAAATGATTACGCGACACTTCGGGATTCCCGTAACTTCACCCGGGGCGATTCTGCGCCGTGAACGCGATTTAGGGACGCCGCTGGGGCAGGAGACTGCCGAAGTGCTCCGAAGCGGCGGACTGGTCTCGGACAAAATCATCATCGAACTAATCGAGGACTGGTTGCGCTTGCATGGGGGCCACGGATTCGTCTTCGACGGATTTCCCCGGACATTGCCGCAAGCTGAAAGTTTGATGTCGATGTTGACGAAGTTACGCACAGCGCTGGATTTGGCGATCTGGCTGGAAGTATCGGAGGAGACTGTGCGCGATCGCATCACCGGGCGGCTTCAATGCGGCGAGTGCGGTTTTACGACGAGTTCGTCGAGTGCACAGTTCGCCAATCGTCCCGTGTGTCCGTATTGCGACGGCCGATTGGAGCGCCGCAACGATGATGATCTGGGCGTGCTGCAAACACGTTTGCAAGAATTCCACACGAAGACAGAACCGCTGGGAGCCTTCTATGAAAAGCTGTCGATTTTGCATCGTATCGACGGGAACCGCGACCGCGACGCAGTCTTTGCAGACATCTCAAAATTGATTGAGGACAAGACGGCGAAATGATTCCGATCAAGAACGCCCGGGAAATCGACAAGATGCGGCAGGCATGCCGCACAGCGAGCGACATACTCGACCGAGTCAGCGATTTGATTCGCCCTGGAATTACAACCAAGGAAGTCGATCAGGCAGCCGCGGACTTCATGAGCGACGCCGGCGTAAAGAGCGCCTTTCTAGGTTATCGGCTGGGGCATCGGGTCTTTCCCGGGAACATTTGCATCTCCCTTAACGACGAAGTGGTCCACGGTATTGGCAGCCAGCGGCGCATTCAGTATGGCGACGTAGTGAAGCTCGACATCGGCATCATCCAGGATGGTTGGGTCGGCGATAACGCCACGACTGTTCCCGTAGGAATCATCGACGAGCGCACGGACGAGTTGCTGCGTGCGACCGAAAACGCGCTCGCGCGCGCGATCAGCGTTGCCCATGGAGGCCGGCGCGTGGGGGACATCTGCGCCGAAATTGAGGATGAAGCGCGCCGATATGGTTTTTCGGTGGTGCGTGAATTTGTTGGGCACGGCGTTGGGCGCAAAATGCATGAGGAACCCCAAATCCCGAATTACGGCAAACGCGGCAGCGGACCAAAATTGAAAGCGGGGATGACGCTCGCGATTGAGCCGATGATTAACATCGGCACGTCCGATGTCCGATTGCTCGACGATGGCTGGACAGTATGCACGGCGGATAGCCTGCCGTCGGCGCACTTCGAGCACACGGTTCTGATTACGAAGGACGAGCCCGAAATTCTGACATGGCGCGCAAAGACGCAATTGAGGTAGAGGGCACGGTCGTCGAGTTGCTTCCTAACACCATGTTCCGGGTCGACATTCCGGGTGGCCGTCGCGTGCTGGCGCATATCTCCGGCAAAATGCGTCTGCATTTCATTCGGATCTTGCCAGGAGACAAAGTTATGCTAGAGGTTTCACCTTACGATTTGTCGAAAGGGCGAATTATTTATCGCCAAAGATGACAACCCGGCGTGCGGCCGCGGTTTTCGATTTCGCGAATTATGAAAGTACGACCATCAGTAAAAAGACTTTGTGCGAGTTGCAGGATTGTGAAGCGCAAGAACGTCGTGCGCGTGATCTGCAAAAACCCGCGGCACAAGCAACGCCAGGGATGAGCTGGAGTGTTGGAGTAATGGAGTATTGATTTATGCCAAGGTTACTAGGAGTTGAAATTCCGGCGGACAAACGCGTCGAGGTATCTCTGACGTATATCTACGGAATCGGTTTTAGCACTGCGAGGCGCATTCTCGAGCAGACGAATATCGACCCAAACCTCCGTGCGAAAGATCTTACACCGCAGCAGTTGAATGAGATCATCCACGCCATTACGAACAACAAGACCAAGATCGAGGGCGATCTCCGCCGCGACGTACAAGGCAATTTGAAACGTCTACAGGCTATCAATTCTTATCGCGGCATCCGTCACCGCAAAGGTTTGCCCGTGCGCGGTCAACGCACTTCAACAAATGCGCGGACACGTAAAGGACCTCGCAAAACGGTGGGCGTAATTCGCAATCCGGACGCAAAAGCCGGCAAAGTTTAAGCATCGACTGACATGGCTGAAGAAACGAATCCCGCAAATCCGGACGAAACGAAAACGCAAGGCGAAGCTGGTGAAAAGCAACCGGCCGCCAAAGAGGAGGCTCCAAAAGCCGAAGCAGCCAAAGAGGCAGCTCCAAAAGCCGAAGCAGCGCCTAAACGTCCGGCGGCAAAGAAGACGGCGAAGCCGAAGAAAGAACAGCCTGCGCCTACGGCCGGAGCGCCGGAGAATCTTTCGCTTTCAACCGACGAGGTTGAAAAGCCGAAGGTCGTCAAGGCCAAAGGGAGCAAGAATGTTCATTCCGGCGTTGCGCATGTGATGGCTACTTTCAACAATACCATCGTCACGATCACCGATATGAAAGGCAACGTGATTGGGTGGTCGAGCGCCGGGAAAGTTGGCTTCAAAGGCTCGCGTAAAAGCACCGCTTATGCAGCACAGATGGTGGCGCAGGACGCCTCGCGCCAGGCAATGGGCCATGGGCTAAAGGAAGTGGAAGTATTAGTCAAAGGCCCAGGAGCCGGACGCGAATCTGCGGTGCGCGCTTTGCAGGCCATTGGACTCGATCTCACGGTGATTCGTGACGTTACGCCGGTGCCGCACAACGGTTGTCGTCCGCCAAAGCAGCGCCGCGTCTGATGTTACCAGCTATCAACTCTCAACTATCAGCTTCCTGAAATGGCCAGATATACAGGACCAAAAACAAAAGTAAGCCGGCGTTACGGGGTGCCGCTCTTCGGTTCCTCGAAGGCATTGGAGCGGAAGAATTATCCACCCGGCATCCACGGCCCGAGAGGCTTCCGGCGCAAGCAATCCGATTACGCGATTGCCCTCGGCGAGAAACAGAAGCTGCGCTACCAGTACGGACTGCTTGAACGACAGTTCAGGCGAATTTTTCAGCGTGCGTTGCGCAAGCGCGGTGTAACCGGTGAAACGCTTCTCCAGTTGTTGGAAACGCGACTCGATAACGTGGTTTACCGCCTTGGGTTCGCCAATACGCGCAGTGCAGCGCGCCAACTCGTGTCGCATGGGCATGTGCTCGTGAACGGGCGTCGCGTCAACGTCGCTTCGTATAATGTGAAAGCAGGCGACGAAGTTACGATCAAGGACAAGCCCAAATCGCGTCAATTAGTGCTGCGCAATCTTGATCTCACGCAGATTGTTCCCGTGCCCGACTGGCTCACAGTCGATCGCGATGGTCTCAGCGGCAAAGTCGCGCGTATCCCGTCCCGGGAGGAAATGCAGCCGATCGTCAACGAACAGCTAGTCGTTGAGCTGTATTCGCGATAAAAGCGCCGCGCGGTGTGCTCCTTTTATCCGAGGCGTTTGCAGGATAAAAGCCGAGTTAGACGAAAATTTTCGTCTAATTCTCGTTAGGCGATGAGCGGGCGCGCCGCAGCTTTGATCATGTCGTTTGTGACGGTCGTATTTAACTCGTGCGGCTCGTATCGGACGCCTGAGGTGAGTGGGCCATATGCTGCTTCGCTTAGTCGCGAAGACATCCAGCAGATTGCGAAGCTGCCTTATACGGGCGGTATTCACAGAGGTGTGCACACGATATACGTCAACAAGCCGAATGAAGCCGGTGTGCAAAGCGCCCAGCCACAGTGGCCGAGGGACACGATTGTTTCGTTTACAGCACGAAAGAAGGCGGGTCAGTGGACAATTGAGCCAGGCTCGATTTCCACGATGCGGTTGATCCCCACTGATTAAGATGCCACACAAATCGCCTAACCAATCGCCCGAGCCAACCCGCTGGCCGTCGCTATGCGCACATTTTAATTTCATGAAACCATTCTCCATGTTTGCCACGCTCGCTCCCGCCAGCAGTGGCTCAGCTCCGTCTCGTTAGGCGTGGCGGCCATGGTTCATCTCAACGGTCTCGAGATCTACCAAGCCAAGCAACTGCTACGGCTACTCGATCATACCGATGGATTAGAGTGGCCATATGCATTGAGCACCGCGAAAAGCCGGACTTTGTTCTCTACACTCGTGTCCGGAAAATCGGCCTAGAGACAAGCAATTTCACTGACGAGGAGGTTATGCGCGCGGACCACCTTCATCACACACGTTACCCAAGGGCATTGATCACCACGACTGGCCTCAGAGACGGTTCGAAGCGCCGCTCCAGTGAAGAGATCGCTCAAACGATGCTGGCTTGGGGCACCCCGTGGGAAGACTCAATTGACGGCGCCAAACACGTGGCCCGCAAGATATTCGACTGTATTCGCGTTAAGCAGGAGAAGCTGCAATCGAGCACATTCGAAAGGCTCGACGAGAACTGGCTTTTGCTTACCGACTGCCGCAACCCATTTTCAGACGTCATCACTGACGAGATTCTAGCCCGCGAACTTCTTGCGGCGATCCAGCGTGGCGATACAATCGGACCTGAGTTCGATCGCAGCTACATATTCTATGGACCGAGATGCTTTAGAATTAAGGGAAGCAACGTTTCCACGAAGCTCGATAAGCAGAACGCCTAACCAATCGCTCGAGTGAAGGAACTTTGCCTGTCCATCCGAGCGGGCCGCCCCCGTAGCCGTTTCAACTTCGGCGCTTGGCGCAAGCGCCGCTACAAATTTTCCAAGAATTCCAGTGCTTTATCGTAGCTGCGGCGCTGGAGGTAATGCGCCAATCTAGGATCGACTGGCTGCGCTAGCGCAGTTTGCAAGTCCTCGATCTTTTCCGAGATCGCCCGCAGCCGTGCCATGTGCGCGTCCGCGTTGCGGCGACTTTCGTCATCGTGGATGATCGCGAGCCGTTCCCGCAGCGCGTGCACCAGGTCGTCCAAAGCACTTTCCATTGTGTGCTACCCCGTTTTTTGAGCTTAGTGGCGAGCTTCGGCCAGCAACTGGCGCTTCGCTTCAAGCCAATCGGACTCTGTGTCGCCAGGCAAAGCAAATCTGCGCCGGCGTTCGGAAATGAAATAGGCTCGAAGGCGAACGGCGTCCTCTGAAGGCGGCGCGTCTGACCTTGGTGAAGATTGATTTACATCTTCGGCAGTTTTCGTTTTTTTTGGCACAGGTGTTCAGTGGTTAAATGACGTCAATTCGTTTATCGTTCATCGGCTCGTTCGCAAGTGCTTTCTCGCCCTCTTTGGGAGATCGGGTAAATTAAGGCAGACATGAAGCAATTCGTTTTGCGCTGGGCTGCGACGACGATTGCAGTGATGGTCGCCTCCTCACTCATTCGCGGAATCCGTTACGACACAGTCGCGGCGCTCATCGGGGCATCACTTTTACTGGGTATTCTCAACGCTTTTGTGCGGCCGTTTCTGTTGATCCTCAGCGCACCGGTCATTCTACTTACGCTGGGCTTGTTCATTCTGGTTTTAAACGGACTCTTGCTGCTTCTAGTACCCAGTGTCGTTGCCGGATTTCATGTAGACAGCTTCTGGACCGCATTTTGGGGCGCGATCGTGATCAGCTTCGTCAGCTGGGTTTTGAGCGCATTTTTCCGCGGGAGCGATGGACGCGTGCATGTGCTGACCCATCACACCGAAACACGCCGCGTTCGAGGTCGAGTCCTTGAGGACGAGGAACCGCGGTGAGATGGATTCACGAATTAATCGAGATATTTGCTGAGCCGGGAACGGAGTTCCGTCCGCGCGCGAAAAAGTACGCTTTTTACGGCCGGCACCGAGAGATCGAGTACCTCTGCGATTTGCTCATAGCTCAACTGCTGGTATCGGCGCAGCACGAGCGCCATCCGCTGGGTTTCCGGGAGCCGCTGAATCGCTTCCTCGATCGCCTGCTGCAGTTCCGACTCCAGAAGGGATGCGTCCGGCGCGAGGTTCGTCTCATCCTTCAAAGGCGGATCCTCCGCGCCTGGCTCTGAATGCAGCGGAACGTGAGGGCGACGCTTGGTGCGGCGCATCTCATTGAAAACCAGGTTGCGGGTAATTTTTAACAGCCAGGTCGTAAACTTGGCGCGCGGAACATATCGACGCGCACTTTTCCAAACCCTGATAAAGACCTGCTGCGCGATGTCTTCCACGTCAGAACTGCTGCCGAGCATGCGGGCGACCGTGCCCGCCACCAACGTCTGATGCTTCTCGATGAGGTGCTCAAATGCCTGAGTATTGCCCCGGCCAACCAACTGCATCAGCCGCACATCATCGGCATCTTCTTCCGATCTGCCCTGGTTTCCTCGATCGTTCTGGGACATCGTGATTTAGACGTTGGCACACGGCGAAACTTGCCAGAAAAATGAAGCTCGGCCATCCACAATCCTCGCGGCCATCGTTTTTGTTGCAACCCGCCAGCGCTCTGTGCATGCTTCACGCGCGATTAACAGAGTCTGCCGATGAACTACCAGCTCATTCCGAAAGAACTCCGACCGATCGCGGAGAAGGTCGAGGCGCAGCAGCGGATTTCCGAAGGGGATGCTCTGACGCTTTATGGAACAAATGATCTTAACGCCCTTGGAATAATCGCCAACGTGGTGCGAGAGCGAAAGAACGGCAATTACGCAACCTATATCCACAATCGCTACATCAACTACTCAAACATCTGCATCTTATCCTGCCAGTTCTGCGCGTTTGCCGCCAAGAAACGCGACGCCCACGCATTCGAATACGCAATTGACGAAATCGTTCAGGCAGTGACGGATGCACTCCCGCTCGGCGTCACCGAGGTGCACATGGTGGGCGGATTGCATCCCACCTTGAAAAAAGACTGGTACCTCGATCTCTTGAAAAGACTGCGCGCGCTTGATCCGCAGCTGCATATAAAGGCGTTTACCGCGATCGAAGTCCGCCATTTGGCCCAGCGAGTCTTTAAAATGCCGATTCGAGATACGCTGGAAATTCTGCGCGAAGCCGGGCTCGGTTCGATCACCGGGGGAGGCGCCGAGATTTTCGATCCCATCGTGCGCGACCAAATCTGCCGCGGCAAGGAAACCGCCGCCGAATGGCTCGACGTGCATCGCACCTGGCATTCGATGGGCGGCCGCAGCACCTGCACGATGCTTTACGGACACATCGAAACGCTTGCTCAACGGGCTGATCATTTGCGCCAGCTGCGGCAACTCCAGGATGAGACCGGCGGGTTCACTGGGTTTGTTCCTTTTGCATTCGAGCCAACGCAATCCCACGGAATCCTTGGCGACATCAAGCGCGCCTCCGCATTTGAGCAGCTGCGCAACCTCGCGATGAGCCGTATTTATCTCGACAACATCGACCACCTGACGGCGTATTGGGTCAGCCTCGGATTGCCTCTCGCGCAGGTCTCGCTGAGCTACGGTGTGGACGATCTCCACGGAACAATCCTGGAGGAAAAAATTTTCCACATGGCCGGCGCCACCACGCCGCAGCAGCAAACTATCGCGGCGCTTGAACATGCCATCCGCGAAGCTGGCCGCGAGCCTGTCCAGCGCGACAGTTATTACCGGCATATTTCGCACCGGTCGGATGTCGAGAAACGCACGACACCAGCGCAAGCGGAACTCGCCTGCGCGTGAAAATAGGGGACGAATTGTAGGGCGTCTGTGTCAGATGCCTGATTGTCTTGGCGTTTCACAGAAACGCCCTACAAATATTGGTTTACGTTGAAATCCATCCGCGTCGGTTGCGTTAAGTATTTAAACGCTCGCCCGCTCATCCACGGCTGGCCGGGAAACGTGGAGTTCGACCATCCGTCCGCCTTGTGTCAGCGACTCGCGAAAGGCCAGCTCGACGTCGCGCTTGTTTCCAGCTTCGAATTTCTGCGCAACCCGATCTATCGAATCGTTGACGACGTTTCCATTTCATCCGACGGCCCAGTTTACAGTGTAGTAGTCGCGCACCGTGGCGAGTTCTCGGACATCGAGGAAATCGAACTTGATCCGGCATCTGAAACTGCGGTCAATCTGTTGCGTTGTCTTCTAGCCGAGCTTGGATTCACCCCTCGTTTGACCGGCGGTGTTCCGGGAAGCGCAGGATCACCTCGCGCGCGCCTCATCATAGGCGATCAAGCAATTAGCTTCCGGCAAAATCACGCCGGTGAATTTCGATTCTGGGATCTTGGTGAGCAATGGAAGAAACTTACCGGGCTTCCGTTTGTTTACGCGCTCTGGCTGATCCGGCCCGAAGTCCCCGATGCAAAGTCCATCGCTCAACGCCTGCGCGAATTACGAGACGAAAATCTTCCCGACGTCCCGGGCGTCATGGCAGAGGCTGTGGCAGACGTTGCTGATAAGAACCGGGCAATTACTCGGGAATTTCTTGATCGTTATTACCATGAATATCTTCGATTCGCCTTTGGAACAGGAGAGAAGCAAGGGTTGCAGACTTTTGCAGGCCTTTGCGCAAAACACGGAGTGCTTCCAACGCGAGCGCGCGAGTTTAACCTCGTGTAAGAAGTTGCATCGGAATCGAGCGACCGTTCTGCGAGGCATGTTGGAAATTAATGCTTCTCGTCGGTTAAACCGAGGTCGAGATCGTGAAGCTGCCAGCCTGAGGCTGTGAAATGGAACCTGAGCTTGATTCCATCACGATCGACCACAAAACTGCGCGGCCCGGTGAAGAACGCGTATTTCACTTTGGACAAGTCTTCGTTTTTTCCGAGATTGAAATGGAACTCTCGCGGCGCTTTCAGGTTCTTCAGCGCGTCGGGATTTGAGAGCAACGCCGCGATCCCCTCAGGTGTGACGTAAGCATCTATGATGGCATCGATGAGTGTTGGGCCGAGGTTACTCCAGCGTTTGTGACTGCTCGTCTGGTTAGCAAAACGCGCCACCAATTGCCTTTTCAGGGAGGCTCGGACCGCAGGAAAATCAACGCGCGCACTTATTGCGGCGGCATCGCGCGATTGCACGGCGGTTGTGAATCGCCAAAACGAAAAGTAAGGCGACGCGCCGTAAACCAGCAGAAGGACAACGCAGATGATTACGACCCAGCGGATGAGTTTCATTTGCAGAGTGATCAGTTGTGAGGTTCGACCTGTTGTTGGACGTGGTGCACCATCGCTACGGCCGCAATCAGAACGATGGCCGCGATTACCTGATGCGGGTGAAGACTGGCGTGGAAGAAACCCCAGGTGATGCAGACTGCAGCGAGCGTTTGCATCATTTCGAAGTAACCGGCTGTGGATGCACGGGTGAGATGCAGCCCTCTAAAATAAATCAGGAGCGGAATCCCGCCTGAGATCGACGCGAGGAAAAACAACAACACGATGGCCTTTATTGGATGTGCTTGCGCGGCCGTGGGCCAGAGCGCCGCGCCGTTCAGTTTCCCGTAGGCCAAAAGAATAAGCGTCATGCAACCGAGTCCGATCACGATGCGCATACTGGAGGCGAGTCGCAGTGACATGCCAAGCATCACACCGCGTCCGGCGACGGTAGAAAGACCCCAAAACAACGCACAGAGCAGGGCGTACCCTGTGCCCACGTTCAGACCAGCCCGCTCAAATGAAACTCCGATCTGAGTCGGATACGCAACCGATACAAACACGCCTGCGACGATTGCGATCCCAGCGTAAAGGAAGAATTGGCGAGCAAGGCGATCACCGAAAAGGAGAAAAGCGCCGAGCGTTGAGATAACGGGCTGAATGTTCAGGATCACATTTACCACCGTCGGATTACCGTACTTCAACGCCAGCGTGAAAAAGACCGTGCCCACCGCGGAACCGGCAAACCCCGAGAAAATCAAAAAGCCCCATGTGCGTGCACGCACTCTCGGGATTTCGTGCAGCCGCGAGATCAAAATCGGCAGGAACATGATCAGGATGAAAACGTGTTCCCAAAAAACGATTACTTTTGCGTCGAATAATTCGTTTAGCGGGATACGCCACGCGCTTTCTGTGCCCCACAGCGCAGCACCAAGGCCAACCAACCACGGGCCATAGGTTGCGGTGCGTGTTTTGTGATTTTGCATCGAACTGCGTGTGAGTTGTTGGCGCTACCGCTATATCATCGCCATCGAACATCCAATTTCGAATTGAATGCGCGGCGTTGTTATTTCATTCAGTGTTCGATGTTTTTTCGTCGTAGATTGAAACGAAAACATTGACGCCACAATTTATGGTGTGCTAATTAGCCTCAGACACTATGCGTTGCCCCAAATGCGGGTCGCGTGACGACAAAGTCATCGATTCCCGTCAATCGCGCGACGGTTCGAGCATCCGTCGTCGCCGCCAGTGTCTAAAGTGCAAATACCGCTACACGACCTATGAGGAGATCGAGCGGTCGGATCTGCGCGTGATAAAAACCAACAGAACACATGAGCCGTTCGACCGTCGCAAACTGGCTGCTAGCATCTCCAAAGCTTTTGAAAAGCGTTCCACAAGTTTGCTTACGTTGGAGGACATGGTGGACGAAATCGTGCACGAACTAGAGACCGGCGGACGCGAAGTTTCCTCTTCGGTAATCGGCGCGAGAGTGCTTGAAAAGCTGCGAGGGATTGATGAGGTCGCTTACTTGCGTTACGCGTCGGTTTACCAGCGTTTTCAAGACGTCGACCAATTCGTGGATGCCATCCACACATTGGGACGCCGAATAAAACCAAATGCGCTTCAGCGGGAATTATTTCCTCCTGAGACAACGAAAGAGAACGCGAACGTCGCTGGCCGTTCGCGCGAGCGCGCAATCAAAAATCATGGTCGCGTTTAAGGAAGAATTTCCATATCTTCGGACAACCTCGGGACAACTCTTCGAGTTCAACCGTGACTGGCTTCACGCGGCGCTCACGCGGGCCGCTAAGGAAGCGGGTTACCCCGGTTGGTGGCTCACTGAACACGTGACCGAAAGCATTGCGTTTTATCTGCACCTGCGAAATGACGAAAACGTGGTCGCTTTCAGTCAGCTGTCGCAAACGGTGCGTGACGTGCTGGCGGCGATCGGCTACAAGGAAATTTGCCGGCACTTTACGCCCGCACCCCCGCCCGTTTCTATTTCGTTGGTGGATATCGCTTATTGTGCCGGTGCGGGCTACGAGCTTGCGTTCTTCGGTTTGTTGGAAAAGCGAATCGACGCCTTGATCGAAGCCGGCGCTGACAACCTTCGGCTTTCGTCGCTGCAACTTTGTGTGAAGCATCTCCGCGGCACGAAAACATGGACGCGTGCCTGCGACGGATTGCGCGAGGAAATTGTCTGCTTCGTTCGCGAAAAACTGGCGTTGGCTACCGATCGGGTGCGGCTTGATTGTTCGCTGCGCTAATGAAACGCTAAGATTCATGACGATTTTCGAAAAAATCATCGACCGCCAAGTTCCAGCCAAAATCATTTGGGAAGACGAGGACGCGATTGCGTTTCACGACGTCGATCCCCAAGCACCGGTGCACGTCCTGATCGTGCCGAAAAAAGCCGTTTCCCGTCTCGCGGACGCGACCGATGAGGACGCTGCGCTGCTCGGCAAACTGCTTCTGGTTGCGCGCAACGTGGCGAAGGAGTTAGAGCTCTCCAGTGGTTATCGAGTCGTGATCAACTGCGGACCCGACGCTGGTGAAAGCGTGCCCCATCTGCATGTGCATTTACTCGGCAAACGCGCGCTGGCGTGGCCGCCTGGATGAAAGCTGAAAACTAAATCCGCAGACGACAGCGGACGCTACTCACGCACAAGCGCCCAGTCGATTCCGATGATGCGCTTTTCCGCAAAGCGCTTCAGCGATTTCGGAAAGATGAGATATCGCGCTTCTCGGCTTTCCTTAAAGCCGATTATCCCGAAATCGGTTCCGCTTTGGCTCTTCAGGATTGTCATCACACGGGTTTTGTTGATTTGCGCTTGGAGGTGGCGGTCAGCGGACGGCTTCTGCCACAGCGTGTAGACATTCGGCTTACCGCAGTTTTCGATTATCTGGGCGAAGCGCGCTGTTTTGATTTTGAGAAGTTTCATTGCGAATCACTGGATCGCTGCAGGTGGAGCGACCCCGCTTACAAAAGAAGAAGCCCGCCAGAGAACTACGGCAAGGAGGATCATACTACCGTTGCTGCATTCCTGCCCTGGCGGGATTTGTAAGTCCTCAATCCATAGCCCCTGACGGAGGAGAAATTTCCTCGCACCAAAGAGATGCGCAACTGGAAAACGCAGCGCCATATCGGTGCGATTATGTGCGCGTGTCGGTAAACGCATCAGCGTATTGACAGTGCGTTGCGCTTCTGTTTGCATCGAGCGCGTGAAATGGCTCGCGTTTCTCTTGCTTGTTTTTGTTTGCGTTGCCGTGACATCGTGCACAACGCTTGTCAATCGGCGTGATCTTTACAGCCCCGAGCCTGCTCCTGATTCGTTAGAAGCGGCGCGGCAGTGGTACGGCGTGACTACCATGAGCACAACGACAACAATCCGAACACAAAGAGCAGCGGGAGAGATCCCGGCGCCGGACTTTCGTTACTAAGCTGCAGTCCCGTCAGCCGAAAGGAAGATTCGCCTTTACTCGCGCCACATCTGTGTTGTCGACGCGCGCTGCCTTGCCCAGCCGGCGTTTGCGCTTTGCGCTTTTCGTCGACAACAGATGGCGTCGCGAGGAACGCGACCTCAAGATCTTTCCACGGGCAGTGATCTTGAAGCGTTTCGCCACTGCTTTGCGCGTTTTGCTGCGTGCAATCGGCTTCGGCATACGGCGGGAAAGTTAAATTCGGGCAGGCGTAATGACAAACGCTTTATTGTAGTGTCTCTCTGCCAGCCCCGAATGCTTTCGGGGTTCACAGAATGGAACCGATGGGTAGCGCGAAGGGCGAGCCCGCTAGCGCGAGCGTATCAAACGCCCTACAATTTGTCGGATGCAATCTCCCGCACGGAAACAGCCGCAGGTCATCATTGTCGGTGCAGGCTTTGGCGGGCTTGAGGCAGCGAAGAAGCTTGCCTGTGAAGATGTGCGTCTGACGATAATCGACCGCACAAATTACCACCTGTTTCAGCCTTTACTCTATCAGGTGGCAACAGCGGCGCTCTCGCCCGCCGACATTGCCGCCCCGGTGCGCGCAATCTTGAGCAAATGCAAAAACGTCGAAGTTATCCTCGCCGAGGTGGAGTCCGTGGATGTCGAAGCCAGAAAAGTAAGAACGAAAGATCGGGTATTTGATTATGACTATCTCATCCTCGCCACTGGCGCGCGGCACTCCTACTTTGGACATGACGAGTGGGAAAGACTTGCGCCGGGATTAAAAAGTCTTGAAGACGCGGTTGAGCTACGCCGACGGATTCTTTTGGCCTTCGAATACGCGGAAAAAATTGAAGACGAAGCGGCGCGCAAGGCGGCGATGACATTCGTTGTCATCGGCGGTGGCCCGACCGGTGTTGAAATGGCGGGTGCGATCGCGGAAATCTCGCGCTACACGCTCGCCAAAAACTTTCGCCACATCGATCCATCGCAGGCACGCGTGATCCTCATCGAATATGCCTCGCGCCTGCTCGCCGCGTATCCGCCGGACTTGTCCGAGAGCGCGCGAAAACAATTGCTCGAGCTTGGCGTGGAAGTGCGCACGAACGCACGCGCGACGAACATTACCGAGGAAGGTGTGCAAGTGGACGGTGAATTTATACCGTGCCGGGTGAAAATCTGGGCGGCCGGCAATGTTGCGTCGTTCGTCGGGAAAACGCTCAGCGTACCGGTTGACCGTGTGGGTCGAGTTATCGTGAATGACGACCTTGCCATTCCTGGACATCCGGAGGTGCAGGTGATTGGCGACCTGGCAAATTTTTCGCATCAAACTGGAGAGCCCTTGCCGGGAGTTTCGCCCGTGGCAATGCAACAGGGACGCCACGCAGCTCGCAACATTTTGCGAATGATCCGCGGGGAAAAGCCACAGCCATTTCGGTATTTCGATAAGGGAAGTATGGCTACGATCGGCCGCAACAAGGCCGTTGCGGACCTAAAATTTTTTCATCTCAGCGGGCTTTCCGCGTGGTTGGCATGGTTATTAGTGCACATCATCTTCCTTGTCGGATTCCGCAATCGCTTGCTCGTGCTCATTCAATGGGCATGGGCGTATTTGACCTTCGATAAAGGGGCACGTTTGATCACGCGCAATTTTCAGTCGGAACACAGGCCGCCAACGTGAAAGGCATTTAGCGATTTAGCGATTCAGGCATTAAATGATTGGCTGTGAGCAGGCTGGATGAAGCAAAGTTGTTGCAGAACAGAACGAAAGCGTTCGCAGTTCGCATCATCAAGGCATTTGCGAGACTGCCAAAGCACGAAGCCGTTCGGGTAATCGGTAGGCAGTTTCTCCGTTCGGGGACTTCTCTCGCTGCTAATTATCGTGCTGCTTGTCGAGCGCGGTCCGTTGCTGATTTCATTTCCAAGATCAGCGTCGTTGTGGAAGAAACAGATGAAACGCTCTTCTGGTTCGAATTGTTGGTAGAGGCCGAATTAGCCAAAAAGAATTTGATCGAGCCGTTGATGAAAGAATGTCAGGAACTGCTCAAGATCTTTTCAGCGTCGCTCGCGACCGCGAAGCGCAATCGTTAAATCACTTAACCGCTAAATCGTTAAATGGGAAGATGGCCCTGCGTCACCGTGCGCAATTTGCAGCGAAAAATCTCAGTCAACGTCGCCGAACTCGAAGAGTTCGCGGGCAACGCGGTGCAGCATTCTTTGCAGTTGCAAAAGCGAAAGAGAACTGACTTGCGCAAGCTGAGCGAAATTTTCGTCTGGTTGATTTCAGATCGGCGGATGGCGGTTTTGCATCGGAAGTTTCTCGGACAACCGGGGACGACTGACGTAATGACCTTTCAACACGGCGAAATTTTTATCAGTGTCGAGACCGCACGACGCCACGCACGCGCGTTTGAAAAATCGCTCCTGCGCGAGTTGAAGCTGTACATCGTCCATGGGCTCTTACATCTGCACGGGTTCGACGATCAGACCCCAAGCGAGGCGCACAAGATGAAAGCCGCGCAGGAGAAGATTCTCCGCTCTGCATTGTCACGTTGAGCGAAGCGCTGCAACGAAATGCGAAGCATGAGGCCAGGCTTTCAAACATTCTGTGGATTTTTTTGCGTGCCAAGCTGGGAAGAATGGCCAGAGATCCTTCGCTCCGCTCAGGATGACAATTGCGTCATGCCGTTGGCCTTTTGAATTTGAAGCTTCCCCAGGTTTGAACTGACAGCCGCGTATGTTAGCGTTTTTTTATGAACGCTGCGCCACTTACGGCAGAAGTGGCGGTGCCCCTAATTCCCGGGATCCCGCGTCCAAAGAGTGCGGGACCCTCCACGATTGGAGCGCCGACGATTGAAAAAGAAACGCAAGCGGAAGAGGAGCTCGATCTGCCGTGGCACGTAGTGGTCCACAATGATCCGGTAAATTTGATGAGCTACGTAACGATGGTTTTTCAGCGCGTCTTCGGTTATCCGCGCGACAAAGCGGAGAGACACATGTTAGAAGTGCATCACAAAGGACGTTCGATTTTATGGAGCGGCATGCAGGAACGAGCCGAACTTTATGTGCAACAACTGCACGGTTACCTTCTACTCGCCACAATTGAGAAGGTTTCTTAGTCATGGAGATTCGCCGGCGCAAGAACCAGATCGAAATCTCCGAGCTTGACCCGTTTCTTGCCGAACTGCTTCGGCAAATTCCCGCAAGCGGCAACACGGAAGGCGCGCCTGCCGCCGAACAACGTATCTTCAGCCTCCCGGTAAACGGAAAAGAGACGGAACTATGCGCTGAGTGGAAAATGTATGTCGAACCTGAATTACGCCGTCTATTTCAGACCGCGACCCAGACCGTGGGCGCCGATCTGGAGCAACTAAATGGAAACGAAGAAAGTCTCGCAAACCGCACTCTGCGCATTCCGACCAAACATGCCGACGCGTGGTTGAGCGCGCTGAATCAGGCCCGGCTCGTCATCGCTGCAAAAAACAATTTTACCGAGCTGGAACTGAGCGACCACCTTCGCTCACCGATTGGATCCCGCCGCGACCTGAGCTTGTTCCAGGTAAACTTCTACGGCTTTCTGCAGGAATTTATCCTCCGCGAAATGGAGTGTTGAGAGAGGAGAAAGGCGGCAGCAATCAAGATTCCTTCTTGGCCCTTACCATGGCCATGAGGCGTTCCTTGATCGTGTCGGACGACTTCGCCGGACGCAGGCTCAACGCGAATGCTTCGTGCAATGCATAGCATTTGCTGATGAAGTCTTCGGCTTTTTTCCCGAATTTCTTCCGCGCTTGCTCGAACTCCTCGAGTTCTTCTGGGTCCAGCGCGCCGATCACGTAAAGGCGGGACTGATTTTGAAACTGCTCAAAGTTCATCTTTCAGGTCCTTGAGGCCGTCATAAATTTTTTTCAGTCCCAATTCAAGCCGCGTCTTTACGGTGCCCAATGGTGTATTCGTTTTCGCTGCGATTTCGCGCTGGCTCATGCCTCTGAAAAATGCGAGGTCGATTGCCTGTTGCTGGGCCGGTGGCAGGCTGCGGATCACCTTGCGGATCAGCACGCGCGTGTCGCTCAACACAATTTCTTCTTCGGTGGCGTTGTGCACCCATGCCTCGGGCTGCTGTTCCGTTTCGTTCTGCAGGCGTTCCTCTGCGCGCGCGTAAGCCTGTTTCTTGCGCAGGCCATCGATGGCCCGTCGCCGGGCGAGTGTCACCATCCAGCCGAGCGGTTTGCCCTTTTGCTCGGAGAAATTTTTGGCCTGGTTCCAGATCTCCATGAAAATCTCCTGCAAGAGATCGTCGGCCTCAGCCTCATTGTGAATGACTCGCAGAATCAGCGCTTTCAGAATGCCATTATAGCGGTCGTAGAGCTGAGACAACGCATCGGCGTCGCCGGCCTGGATGCCCTTCATCAATTCGAAGTCGCTCGGGGCTCCGGGTTCGAGGGGCGGCGCGATCGTGCGCGGTCCCACGCGTGACTGTGCCGTTCGGACGCGTTTCTTTGGTTTGGGTCTCGTAGAAGAAGTTAGTCCCGGACGTCGCATGCGTGATAAAAACTACGGTGAACAAAAGCGATCGAGCGCTGATACGGTAATCGGGTGTGTTAAGCTGAACGGACGCATTGCTTTCGAAAGATGCAAAATCGATCAATTGCGCTGCACGTTTCGTGCGTCAAGAGTTAATCCATGGCACAGGGGGATACTAATACATCCGTCGATCCGCTTTGGTTCAAGGACGCCATCATCTACGAGCTGCACGTTAAAACATTTTGCGACAGTGATGGCGACGGCATGGGCGACTTTCGCGGGCTCATGGAGAAGCTGGATTATCTGCAGGAACTCGGGGTCACGGCGATCTGGTTGCTGCCGTTCTATCCGTCCCCGATGCGCGATGACGGCTACGACATTGCCGATTATTTTGACGTAAATCCGAATTTCGGCACGCTCGATGATTTCCGGGCGTTTCTCGACGCCGCGCATGACCGGAATCTGCGCGTGATCACCGAACTCGTGATCAATCACACGTCCGATCAAAATCCGTGGTTCCAAAAATCGAGACGCGCAGTTGCTGCAGCCGGAATCGGTGACTCCGGCCGAGCAGCATCTGGAGCGATTGACGCCGGAATTTCCAATGATGACCTCGCTTACAAGGACTTTTATGTCTGGAGCGAAACGCCGGAAAAATACAAGGACGCCCGAATCATTTTCAAAGATTTCGAGACATCCAACTGGGCGTGGGACCCTTTGGCGAAGGCCTACTACTGGCATCGCTTTTATTCACATCAGCCGGACCTGAATTTCGATAATCCCGCCGTGCACGACGCCGTGAAGAGGGTCTGCGATTTCTGGCTGTCGATGGGTGTGGACGGAGTTCGGCTCGATGCCATCCCGTATCTTTACGAACGGGAAGACACGAATTGCGAGAATCTTCCTGAGACGCACAAGTTTCTCCACGAACTTCGCACCCACGTAGACGCGAAGTTCTCGAATCGCTTGCTCCTTTCAGAGGCGAATCAGTGGCCCGAGGACGCGGCTGCATATTTTGGGAAGGGCGACGAGGCGCACATGAGTTTTCATTTTCCGCTTATGCCGCGCATGTTCATGGCGCTCCAGATGGAGGATCGGTTTCCGATTATCGACATCATGGAGCAGACGCCGGCCATCCCGGAGAATTGTCAGTGGGCGATGTTTCTGCGCAACCACGACGAGCTTACGCTGGAAATGGTGACCGACGAGGAGCGCGACTACATGTATCGAGTATACGCGACCGATCAGCACGCGCGTATCAATCTTGGCATCCGCCGGCGGCTTGGCCCGCTGCTTGCGAATAACCGCCGAAAAATTGAGCTGCTCAACACCCTGCTGTTCTCCATGCCCGGCACACCGATCATCTACTACGGCGATGAGATCGGCATGGGTGACAATTTTTACCTCGGCGATCGCAATGGTTGCCGCACGCCGATGCAATGGAGCCCGGACCGCAACGCGGGATTTTCAAGAGCGAATCCGCAACAGCTTTATCTGCCGGTTACCATTGATCCCGAGTATCACTACGAAGCGGTTAACGTCGAGAACCAGCAGAAAAATCTTTCGTCACTGCTGTGGTGGACACGTCGCGTGATCGCCATGCGGAAGAACTTTAAGGCCTTCTCGCGTGGCTCTCTCGAATTTTTGAATCCGGACAATCCGAAAGTGCTGGCGTTTCTTCGCCGCTTTGAAAACGAGACGATCGTGATGGTGGCAAATCTGTCGCGCTTCTCGCAGTCGGCTGAGCTCGATCTCTCGCGTTTTGCCGGCTGCGTGCCGATGGAAGTTTTTAGCCGCAATCTATTTCGGCCGATCAGAAAAACGCGCTACGTCATCACACTCGGCCCGCACGCCTATTACTGGTTCGCGCTGCAAGCGCCGGTCGACACGCGCCGCGCGTTGAAGAAATACGTTGTCCCGACCATCAAGGCGCCAGCTCAGTTGGACGTCCTGCTTGGCAACAGCCAGCGAGAACAGCTCGAGCGCGACGTTCTTCCAAATCATATCCAAAATTCCCGCTGGTTCGCTTCCAAAGCGCGCACCTTTCGCAACCTAAAAGTGACAGAGCAGCTCGCTTTTTCGGCGGATGCCGATAGCGCGCGACTCTGGTTCATCGACGTAAATTATCTGGATGCTCCGACGGAAAGGTACGCAATACCGGTAAAGATCGCCTCGGGCGAAGCCGCGCACTCCATTGCGCAGAACGCATCGCACGCGATCGTAGCGCATTTCGGAGGAAGAAATGGCGCCATCTTGTGCGATGCCATTTGGGACGCGGCATTTCGTTCGCAATTGTTCGACGCCATTGTCCGGTGTCGCACAGTCAGAGCTCAGGCAGGACAATTTGTCGGCTTCACAACCTCGGGTCTCGAGTCGCAAGAGTTTGATGTCTCCGCCAACTCGCACGTCCTGAGCGCGGAACAGAGCAACTCTTCAATGCTCTTTGACAATAAATTCTTCTTGAAACTCTATCGGAAACTTGAGGACGGCCTGAACCCTGACGTGGAAATCACACGATTCCTGACGGAGAAAACCAATTTTCCATACGTGCCAGCTTTCGTCGGAGCACTCGAATATCGCCGGGCAAAGGCGGACCCAACTGTTGTTTGTCTCCTTCAACGCGCGGTCGCTAATGAAGGCAACGTCTGGACGCTGACCGTGGACGCGCTGGGCCGCTTCTACGATCGCGTGCTGGAGCGCAAAGCCGATTTTCAGAATGAAACAGCGTCGCCTAGTGCTCTTCTCGAGGAGCTGGTAGGCGGCGTGTATCCTGAAAAGGTCAAGCTGCTGGGCCAGCGGACCGGCGAGTTGCATCTCGCACTCGCATCGAGGAGTGACGACCCCGCGTTCGCGCCGGAGCCATTCAACGCCATGGCACAGCGCTCAGTTTACCAAAGCATGCGCACATCTCTGCGCCGCGCGTTTACGTCTTTGGAGAAGAAATTGTCGGATGTCCCTGCGAAATTCCGAAGTGAAGCGCGGGAAGTGCTCGCTGCGGAAACAGAGATTTTGGCACGCGAAAAGAGATTGCTAGATCGCCGAACGAACGCCGCGAAAATCCGGATTCATGGCGACTACCATTTGGGGCAACTGGTTTATACCGGCAAAGATTTCGTCATTCTTGATTTCGAAGGAGAACCTGCGCGTCCTCTGAGCGACCGTAAAATGAAACGCTCCGCGCTGCGCGACGTCGCCGGCATGATGCGCTCCTTCCAATATGCCGCCTACGCAGCCCTCTGGCAGCAGGCGATGCGTAAAGAAGACGTGCCTTTCCTCGAGCGCTGGGCTGATCTCTGGTATCGCCAGACGAGCAGCATGTTTCTGCAGAGCTATTTGAACACGACGAGCGGCGCGATGTTCATCCCCAAAAACAGCGACGATCTCCAAGTCATGCTGGAAGCGTATCTGCTCGACAAAGCCGTTTACGAAATCGGTTACGAATTAAATAATCGCCCCAGCTGGGTGCTCATCCCCATTCGCGGGATTAAACACATTTTGCAAACGGCATGAAAATGATCCACAGATTCCCCGAATCATAAAATCCGATTGCATGAATCTGTGTAAATCTGCGTAATCTATGGAAGACAAAAGTCTATGAATCAAGACCTCGACCAAATCGACAAGGACATTGCAGCGAAACATCTCTTGAAACATCCGTTTTATCTCGCCTGGACTCGCGGGGAACTGAGCAGAGAGGCCCTCGCGGATTATGCGCGGCAGTATTACCATCACGTCGCGGCGTTTCCCACATATCTCTCGGCTATTCACGCAAATTGTGACGATCAGTCGACACGCAAGGAGTTGCTCAACAATCTGATCGACGAGGAGGCTGGCTCACCGAATCATCCCGAGCTTTGGCTCAACTTTGCCGAAGGTCTTGGCGTCTCTGCGAGGGATGCACAAAACGCAGAGAAATGGCCTGAGACAAATAACTTGATCGACACGTTCCGATCAGTTTGCCGCGATGGATCAACCGCAGAAGGTCTGGGGGCGCTTTACGCATACGAAAGTCAAATCCCGGCGATCTGCGAGTCCAAAATTGACGGACTGAAAAAACATTACGGCTTCGCTGATCCGAAACATTACGAATACTTCAGTGTGCACATAGAAGTCGACCGCGAACACTCTGCCGCCGAGCAAAGGCTGCTAGGCGGATACGTCGGCAATCAGAATTTTGAATTCGTGAGAGCATCCGTGAATCGCGTTCTCGACGCGCTTTGGGAAATGCTTTCCGGGGTGTGCCGTCGCCAC
>WNFU01000779.1_pt1 | contig 47460 bp, 41 predicted proteins | sample 5400121 | NCBI WGS metagenome assembly WNFU01 (sample SAMN13153360, study PRJNA577476) | soil metagenome | isolation source: 100 cm soil or saprolite under grassland replicate 1 | place: USA:California | collected 2016-06-15 | reverse complement strand
TGAAATGTGGTGGGACCCCCTCGGCACAAGCGTGCTAGAGCACGCGGGTCGTTCAAGACCTGGAGCTCGAGGAGGTCCCGATGCAGATCGTAGGCGCGTTGGACGTGCATCGCAGGCAGATCACGCACAAGACGCTCGACCTCGCTACCGGCGATGTACGCCGCGGCCGGCTCAGCCCGGCGAACCGCGAGTCGGTGCGAGAGTGGTTGGGGCGCTTCCGCGGCTGTGAAGCGGAGTTTGCGCTCGAGGGGACGACCGGCTGGCGGTACGTCGCCGAGGAGATCGAGCGGGCCGGGCGCTCGTCCGCGTCGAGCTCTCCCCGGCCGGGCGCGAACTCGTCTCGATCGCGCTGCGGATGATCGACGTGCTCGACCTGGAGATCGTCCCGCTCGATCGGGAGCTGCGCGCCTTCGCCGCCCGCCAGCCCGGTTGCCGGACGCTGAGCGAGCGCCTGTATGGCGTCGGGCCCGTCACGGCGACCGCTGTCCTGGCCGAGCTGGGCGATTGCCGCCGCTTCGCCAGCTCCGACGACGCCGTCCGTCATGCCGGACTGGACGTCACCGTCTACCAGTCCGACAGCAAGCGCGCCGCCGGCCACCTCTCCCACGAGGGCTCACCGGTGCTGCGCTGGGCGCTGTACGAGGCCGGCCAACAGGCCACCCGCCAAACCTCGCCCGACCACGAGTACTTCCTGCAGGTGCGCGAACGGACCAACCACAAAAGCGCCTCGCTCTCGATCGCCCGCAAGCTCTGCCGCCGCGCCTACCACATCTTGCGCGAGCTCGGCGAGCAGGCGCTCGCACCCGTCGACGTCGACGCGCACGTCGAGGAGGCGATCCATGCTGCTGCCTAACCAGGCGATCGCCGTGCGCGCCAGCTCGTCGTCACCTAGATGTTTGCGGCCTGCTCCTGCACAAGTCCTGCCGCCAGGGCGAATGCGACCTGGACGGCCTCCACAGACCGAGCGGCCGCAAGCACCACTCCGCGGGGAACCAACACCCCATCGATCGTCTTGTCGCCGGACCGCGAAGTCCGAGCACCGAGGTAAGGCTGGGCGCCCCGCGCGCACGAAGACCGCCACGACGCTCACGCCGGAGGTGACACCCGTGCGCTGACCCTACGACGAGTGCGGCCCCCTCCTCGGCACGAGTGTGCGCCGGTCCTCGCCAGCGTCAAGGTCGTTCGTCCAGTCGGGCGCTCCACCTTGACACCGGCTCCGGGCCGGCAAAGAAAACGATCACGAGGGAGCCGCACTCAGCCCCACCAACCACGCCGCAGCGGGTCCCACCACAGGTAAGGACTCGACCGACCGCCGCTTGCACCACCGGCAAGACGTGTCAAGGCGACCGACAACACATGGAGAAGGCGGGAACCCTGCGGCGTCCTTGTGTCATGGAGTTGTTCTCCTTGCACTTCTGGCCTGGAAGCTGTCGCCGTCCAGGGCCGCTGTCGATGGCCCCGCCGGTGGTCAGGCGATATGCACCGGTACTGGGCCCTTTGCCGGCGGCGCTGAAGGAAAATCGGCCGAGGGCGCCGCCTGCGTGGCGGGCCCCTCGCTAATCAAGCCGTCTCTGCTCCACATCCTCTTTTGCTGGACCTTGGCAGCCGACGCCAGACGTAGTAGCGTCCGGAGCGAGACATCGAACTGCGGCGGAGGGAAGCGCGAAGCCCCGTCGCAGCGTCGTCGGGATGTTGCTCCCCCGCCGCCGATGAGGGGAGGCGCCGTGAGCGTGAGTGAGGGTAGCCGCGAGGAGTCCGCGCGGCTTCAGGGCGCCTCAGAGGAGGCGCCTCGCTTCGTCCTCCTCACCGAGTGTCTCCAGAACGACTTCTTCCTTAATACGCAATGCCGCCTGCGCCTGCCGGACACGATCGTGCCGCAGATGCTGCTCGGTCACCGCGACTTCGATCTGCGTGCCAGGGGGAACAAGCCGAGTCGAGCGCGCAGCCGCGCGATCCGCGAAGGACCGCTGGGTGTCTTCCTCCGTGCCGTCGTGGGGTCGAGGCTCGCGGATCCCGGGCTTCCGGTCCTGCACCTCGTCAACCTTCGGGACTGGCATGTCCCCGGCAGCGAGTATGACCTCGAGCGGCGCGCCTATGGGATGCACTGTGAGGCAGGCACGTGGGGCGCGGAGTACCTCGAAGGGGTTGACGCCTATCTCGACCCGAACGCAACGGCGGCCACCGCGGATTATGCCGAGGCGGGCTCCGTGCGTGTCTATCACCTGCGCGCGGACTCGGTCTTCGACTTCAAGCCACGCGCCGAATGCCGCAATGGTCACCGGAAGTTCCGCGCCTCCGAGCTCGAGGACGTCCTCGACGTCATCGTGCAGGGCAGTGACGGCGATCTCGAGCAGATGCGCAGCCTTCTCGCAGCTGGCGGCTTCGAGGCAATCCACGCGATGGCACGAGAGATCGACGGCGAGGACAAGCCGCGGACGGACCGGAGCGTCTACGTGGCCGCCCTCGGCGTCTGGACGGACATCAAGGTCCAGACGCTCCTCGTCGGCCTCCGTACGCAGTACGACCTGCCGAACCTCGCGCTCTCAGACACGTTCACAGCGTCGTACACGCTCGAGCGGCACCTCGCCGCGCTCGACTATGCGGCCCGCGTGCTGGGCGTCGACGTCGTCCACGGCATCAACGAGCTCAGCGCCTACCTTGGAATCGCGGCGCCGCTGACAGACGAGTCGGAGATCGTCGCGCGGATCAGCTTCGCCCGGTACCGGACGTACGCGCAGGACAAGCAGAACGTCCTCGCCTTCCAAGACGAAAAGCTCCAGCAGTACCTCGCGCTGACGGAGCGGCGCTCGCTCGACGTCTACGAGCGCATCAAACACGCGAATGCGTTCCTGCTTACGTTCGGCGGCTTGTTCCTGACGGTCACGCTTCTCTTCGCGGTCCTCAACGCGGTGTGGCCCGACACGTTCCGATGGCAAGTAGCCGCTGTGACAGGCGGGATCGGGCTGATCCAGATCGTCTCCGCCTTCTTCTCGAAGCCGATCCGCGACCTCCAGCAAAACCTAACGAACCTCGCCGTGTTCAAGATGATCCTCGAGAGCCACTCGCTCAAAACCGCGCTCGCTCGGTATCACTTGACGACGCCGAGGACGCTCCGCGAATTCCAGACACCCACCGAGATCGCGAACGCGAAGGCGCAGATCGAGGTGCTCCACCAGCAGGTGCGCGCCGTTCAGGAGTTCGACAGTGCCGACTTCGCCGGACTCGCGTCCCTCGCGCTTGCGGTCGGCGAAGGCGTGGCGGCACCGTCGGCCGACGGAGCCGGCGCCGAGCAGCCGTTGGCTGCACCCGCCGCCGCGCCGCCGCAGCCGACCTAGCCGGGGGGAGAAGAAACGGCCGGTGCTGGCGCTCGACCTGCTCGGCCGGTGGCAACTCCGACTTCGTCGCCGAGCTGCGCGGCGATCGCACGCTGATCGACCTCTCCTGGCACATCTCCGACCACGACCCCGTAGGGTGCGTAAATTCGGTCATGTTGGATTTGAATGGAAATCCTGCTGGAAAAGTCAGGGTCAACGACCAAGCGGAAGTCAACTTTCCTCGCTACCCGAGCGCTGCGCCCCCACCTCGCGCTTGGGAATCGAGCGGGCGCGAACAGAGATCGAACGACCTCGATTCACGGCATTTCGAGCCGCGAGGCAGTGACACGGCGAGAACCGGCTCACCCTCAGCCAGAGCTGCAGGGGTTTCCGTCCGCGAGCGTTCGCTAGACGTTGCGGACGGCGAGGCGGCCGGACCAAGCGGACCGCCAGTTGGCAGGACCACACGGGAGCTCTCCGCGGATAGTGCGCCTTCATCCGACTCGACCGACGTTGCGCACGTACGGGTGCACCGCAGCCGCCGCAGCAGGATTTCCCTGCAAATCCACTGTGACCGAATTTACGCACCCTACGCCCTACGAGGTCGTCGTTTGTCTATACGACCGCGGACAACGCAACGAGCTCAGCGGTCGTCACGGTTCCATGGCGGTAGATGTTGAAGCGGAGACGCGGGACTTCTCGCACGCTCTGAACTAGCCGCGGGATCGGAAGATGGGGATCGTCGCCTTCCGCGAAGCAACCGAGGGTGGGTCGAAGGGCGTTCCTCTCGAAGAAGCGAGACCAGTCGTTGACACATTGAATGGGCTTCAGCTTCTCCGCGTTGAGGTTCTCGTATGCCTGTGGCATCCCGCGAAATCGTCCGCTCGCCCACGCGGACCAGTCCAGTGAGGGATGAAACTTCGGGCGGCCAAAGGAAGAGAAGTAAGAGGGAAACTCTGGCTTGAAACCGCGATACGCACGAACGAACGCCTGTGACGCGGGAGTCGATTGCTCATATTGGATTTCCGCGTTGACGATCGCGAAGTCCGCTTCGGCAAGGTCGATTGCCCTGGCCATCGCTCTGGCCTCGGCGGCCGGCTTTGGGTGTGGCCGTCCGATGAAGCCGTGTACGCCGAGACGCATGTCACGCTCCTTTGTAGCGCGGCGCATTCCGCGAAGCCAGTCGCAGTCGAGCACCTCCTCACCTTCGATGGCTTGGGCCGTAAGCCACTTGATCCCGTGGCGCTGTGCTCGCTCAGCCACCGCTTCGGGATCAGGTCGCTGACCCTTCTGATACACCCACATGCCGGTTACGCGAGCCACTAGGAAACTTCCCCCGAGCTGTCACCGCTCGTCAGTGATGAAGACGCTCTGCAAGGTCAAGCTTGAAGGCAGCCAACTGGCACTTAAGCACACCCGGGCCTTCGTTGGGTTGAACTCGCCGTGCCCGTGGATCTCGAGTCGACTCCGAGCGTAGGAAGGCGAGTGGGGCGCTTCTCGGCGGCGCGCAGTGTGATGACGAGGCGGTCCGAATCTGATATCCGAAACGGTCTCACAGCGCCGCCGTCGGGCGGGTTGACCGGCCGCGCCCGGTGTGGAATCCTCGCAGCCACAACGGCGACGCGAGGAGGAATGCCGTTGCGCGATCCGCTCCAATTGTCGCTGCGGCGCGTCGTTGTTCCGGGGACTGGCCGGTGATCCGGACCCTTGTCGTCAGCGACATCCGCCTCTACCGCGAGGGACTTTCGGACGCGCTCGCGCGCGGCGGGCGGTGCGAGGTCGTCGCTTTGGCTGCCGACGTCTTTGCGGCCCTCGACGAGATCCAGGCTCACCGTCCCGACGTCGTTCTCCTCGACCTCGCCCTTGTGGACGCGGACGAGGCGGTCGCGGCGCTCGCCGGCGGCGATCCGCCCGTCAAGGTCGTTGCGCTCGGCGTCCGCGAGGTCCCGTCGGAAGTGATCGCGCTGGCCGAGGCGGGTGTCGCCGGCTACGGGACGCGCGACGCGACACTCGACCAACTCGTGGACGTCGTCGAGAGCGTCGCGAGCGGAGAGATGGTCTGCTCGCCGCGGATCGCCGCGCTCCTGCTCCAGCGGGTCGCGGCGGCCGGCGCGCGCGACCGCAACCGCCACGACGACGGCCGGCTGACGAGGCGCGAGAACCAGATCGTGGGGCTGATCGACGAGGGCCTGTCGAACAAGCAGATCGCGCAGCGCCTCTCGATCGAGGTCGCCACGGTCAAGAACCACGTGCACAGCATCCTCGACAAGCTGGGCGTCGATCGGCGCTGGGCGGCGGCGGCGCAGGTCCGCCGCGGCCGCGAGAGCCGCGTGACGCGCGCAGAGACCTAGGCCTTTCGATCCACCTCCGCCGGACTGCGGATGGGCCGAAGGGGGATCCATCGGTTCATTGCGGTCCGCCTTGGGCACGGACAGCATCCGTCGTCGCAACGGATGCCTGTGTGGCACGCACACGGAGACCGTCGACGAACTACCGCGGGAAGACATGCTTTCTGAAGAGCTGACGCGCGCTGCAGCGAACGTCATGATCGCGGCGGGAGAGCACGACGACCGGGCACATCTAGGTGACGGTCCACGCTAAGTGCGCAGGAAGATGCAAGTACGCGCAGCTGGCGTCGGCACCTGGCCGGAGCGATCGAGTTTGAGCAACCCACGCAATGGCAGTTGGGGTCCGAGCGAATCACGCAGACCGAGGATGCGCCGGGCGTGCGGCCGCGGCGACGAGCAGGCAGCCGATACGTCGTGTCAGCCGCCGCGGTCCAGGCAGCGGCGGGTCAAACGTCGATCCGCTTGAACGATCCGCGGCCCCATGTCTTGCGGAAGCCCGCGTGCCGAAGCTCTTTGTCCACCATCTTGATGAACGAACGCCAGAGCGCAACATCCTCAGTGGGATCGGTGTGACCGCCGCCGGCTCGCCCGAGTTCGATGTGCCGGACGATTCCGGGATCATGCAACGGGTGCTTCGATTGCACCGGCGGGATCCCCGTCTTGAAGCAGATGAACGCGAAGATCCGCGCGGCGACCCGCAGCGCGTCCGGATCGGTTCCATCCCAGGCGTTGTCGTCGACCTCGATGTTGTAAGAGGCGCTGTTGAAGGACGCGCAAGCCCACGCCTTTTTGTCCCACCGAACAAGCTGGGTTGCCTCGTCGACTCCGGTGCCGTTTCCTTCGGTGAGGACGTGCGCGCTCGCCTGGGCCCTCCGATTGCAGAGCCAGTCGGCAGAGCCGTGGTACTTCCCCACGGGGCGGTGCGCGACGATCAGATACGGGACAATGCCCGGGCTTCGCTCGCTGTGGTTCGGCGACTCCCGCCACTCGAGCTTCGGCAATACGACCTTCGTGCTCTTCGGGCTCATCAGGTCCTCCTTGAACGATCTAGCCGGAGCGTCCGAAGGCTGCAGAGTGCTAGATGAAGAGCGCGTTCTCGCGCCAACATCACTGATCACCTCCATCGGATCGCTCACAAACGCCAAAGGGGGCGAACACGTTGCGTTCGCGGCCGCACTGGTGCGCCCAGCCGCCCGTTAACCGACAGCGCAGCGTTGAGCACCGCCGGCAGCCGGCCGATGGGTTTCTGCTGCCGCAGCGGAGGTGCACCAGCACGGACTCCTCCCTCCTCCGCTTGCGCGGCGAGTCTCCCATGTTTTGCCTGAGCAGTCAAGCCTCCGCAGCCGATCAGCGAAGCGAGAGCCCCGCCGCTGATCGTTCCGGATATGCATAGCGCGGTCGTTGGCCAATCGCACTCAGACGATCAGATTCCGGAGACAAGCCCGTACGCGCGGCGAAGCTGCGCGGCGATGTAGAGGATCGCCGGTCGCAACGGCAGCCTGACGCACCCCGCCCCGTCGAGCGGGCGCGACCGGCGGTCGCGCGGCGGGCGTGGGGCAGGTATCGTTCGGCCAGATGCGTTCCTTCGCGCCGAGCCGCAGCGCGCGCCGGAGTGACGCCTTCGCCGGTGAGCTGATCGGCGGCGCGCGCGATCGCGTCGCGCCTCGCGCACGCGCGCAGGAGGAGCCGAGCTTCGCCCACGACTTCGCGAACGTGAGCGTCTTCCCGCCCGCGACGCGCGGCTACGCAATCGATCCGAACGTACCCGAGGAGGAGTTCGCCTACGAGGCGGAGCCGGGCGCGTTCGTGGGCCAGGCGCCGCCCGCACCCGCCCCTCCCGCCGCGCCGCCTGCTCCCGCACCCGAACCCGCGCCGCCCGTCGCGCCGCCCGCTCCCGGTCCGGAACCTGCACCACCGTCGGCACCCGCGCCCCCGGCGGCATGCGTGATCGCGAGCGCGACGCGGGTCAGCGCGCCCGAAGGGACCGCCGACACGCGCACGACGATCGGCATCCACGAGGTGGTCGAGTTCACGACGGGCGCGGTGGCCGCCTGGACGGCGACCTCCGGGACGCCCGCCGCGACCGCGGCGAAGGATCCGTTTGTCTGGACGGCGCCGGACACTCCGGCAACGGTGACGATCACGGCGACGTCCGGCACGCCCGCAACGACCTGCAACGCCACGATGACGGTCGTCGCGCCGTCGGGCCTGGCGTTCGCCAAGCGGAGCGAGGACGCCTTCCCGGCCGGCCAGCAGGGCGCGGGGATGCAGTGCGACGTCGACGTCACGCCGCTGAACGTCTCCTTCGCGAACGTGGAGTGGCTCGAGGTTCCGGGTCCGGCGACGAACGTCAGGGGTTACTGGAAGGAGAAGCAGGACAAGGGCGCGGACCTCAGTCACCACCCGAACCCGAAGTGGATCCAGCTCAACAACCTCAACCGGGCGTCCGATCATGCGTCCAGCTTCAACTGGCCGTCGCCGTGGAAGGACGGCGGCTTCGACTGGTCGATTCCGAACAGGTTCCGCGCCGTCGGCAACACGGGCATCGGCACGCGCTTCGCGATCACCCTGCAGACGTTCTCCATCCTTAAGAACGGTACGACGACGGTCGGCAAGGAGACCGAGAGCGTCACGCGCTCGCCGTGACCGCGCCCGCCCTTCACGTCGAGCTCGAGGTCGACCCCGCCGAGGTCACGCAGGAGACCCTTGACCTGGCGACAGTCAGCGGCGCTGTCACGAACCTCGGCGCCGAGACGATCGACACGCGCGTACGGACGTCTGAGTTGCGCGTCAACGGCGAGTCGTTGCCCACCTGGGGACTCGCGATCGGTAACGGCCCGCGCGACGAGCGCGAGTACGCGCTCCCGCCGGGCGAGCGCGTCGAGTTCAGCCGCGTGATGGGGGACTCCCTCTTTCACGGCCCGGGCGACTACGAGTTCGTCCTCAGCGTGCTCGGTGTCGACTCCGAGTCCGCCCGCGTCAGCCTGATCGTCGCCTCAAGTCAATGACCAAACGCGATACTCGTACGCGGCAAGCCCAATCGTGGCGGCCGCAGGGCAGTCGAATCGTCGCATCGTTACGCAGGTCGCTCCAGGCGCGTGACGCGCGCCGAGAGCTTCCCGAGCTCCGTCACCTTCGCCTCCAGCACCGGCACCTTCTCCACCTCGGCGGCCAGCCGATCGACCTGCGCCACTTTCGCCTCGAGCCCGCGAAGCTCCTCGACTTGTGTCGCGAGCTCGTCGACCTTCTGCACCTTCGCGTGCAGCTCGTCGATCGGGGCGACTTTCTGCTCGAGGTCGTCCAGGCGGGCGAGCTTCGCGTCGATCTCCTCGAAGCGCGGCTCGAGCACCGTCGCGTCGGGAGCGCTCAGCTCGGAGACGCGCTCTTGTAGCGCGGCGATCTGCGGGTCGACCCGTTCGGCTGTGTAGTAGCGCACCCGCCCGCGCTCGTCCTCCCACAGCGTCACCGTGTCGCCGGGCTCCGGGTCGCGCAGGAAGCGGAAGAAGTCGGCAACGAGGTTGCGCGACTTCGGGTCGTACTGCTCGCGCCGTACCTCGATCCGGCGTTGCTTGAGCTGCGCCTCCACTTCGCTTGCGGGCTCGTCCGTGATCTTCATCTCGTCCTCCTCGTCTACGACGTCGCGTCGCCCGCGACCTTGCCGAACTGCATGAACTTGCCGAAGAGCCCGCTGACCGTGCCGAGCGCGTCGAGCGCCTGCGCCCACTCCATCCCCTCGCGTGCGCGGCCGAGGCCGAAGCGGACCTGCGGCTCCTGCGACGCGTTGGCGTCGAAGTCGGCGACCTGGAACCGGCCGAACGTGTCCGGCATCACCCAGCAGCAGAACTGCTCGACCATTAGGTCGAGGAACGGGAGGACCGGCACGAGCGAGAGCCAATGGCCGATCGCCGGGAAGCTCTTGACGTATCGCCGCCGCGACAGGTTGCAGACCTTGTAGACGCGGGGCCGCCGCTGCTCGTCGACGCGGATGCTGACCGCCCCGAGGTAGAGCTTCGACTCGCCGCCCGTGTCCGGGTTCGCGACGAGCAGATGCTCGCAGAGGCAGTCCTTCAGGTACTCGAGGAACCGTGCGAGCAGGTCGTTGTACGCGTTGACCGCCGCCTGCCGGTACGCCGCGAGCTGCGCGACGGGGAACGCCGGCGTTGCTCGGAAGAGCGTGCCCTTTGCCGTGATCAACGTGCTGCTCAGGTAATTGAGGACGTAGACGCGGTCGCGCGCGGGGTCGGCCTGGATCGCGATCGGCCCGAGTTGCGTCGGGACGAAGTTCGTCACCTTCGCGTTCTTCCGCATGTCCACCATCCTGACCGCGTAGCCGTCCTCCGACGTGATCAGCAGCATTCCCGTGGGCGGATAGGGCTCGAGCCGCGCCGCGGTCTTCTCGAGTGCGACCTGCGCGACCTGCGCCGTCCCGCTGTAGGCGAGCAGCATCTTGTTGCCCGTCGACGTTGCCGTCACCGCGTACAGCGTGTCCGTCGGCGCGCCGTCGGCTGCGAGCCAGACGGCGATGTCGTCGCGGCCCTTCATCCCGCCAAGCGGTATCGGGGTGGACGTCGACGAGGAGACGACGTTCTCGAACTGGCGCACGCTCACGTACTCCTTCGCCTCCGCGCCCGCGGCTCCCTCGGTTGCCCACGCGCGGCCGTCGTCGGCGAGCCGCAGGTGGCCGACGGCGTTGAACGGCTCGCTGACGCGCGAGGGCTGCGTGCCTTGCGCGAGCGCGGCCGGGTCGATGCGGTAGAGCCCGTCGCCGACGATCTTCTTGTCGGCGCGCTTCTGCGCGATCCCGTACACCTTCTTCGGGTCGGCCGGTGTCGTCGCGAGCGTGACGATCTTCAGGTCGCAGATGGTGAAGACGTCGTCCCAGTCGATCGAGTCGCGTCCGATCGATCCCGCGCGGAAGAGCGTGTCCTCGCCGTTGCGCGTCGCGGCCACGGCGTAGATCCGCTTGCCGTCGGGCGAGAACGCGACGTCCTGGACCGCCGTGAACCCCGTGTCGATCTTCTGGGCGCGGGTCTCCGTCTGGTTGCTGCGCCCTGCGAACGGGTTGATCTGCGCGACCAGCCGCTTCTCCTTCAGGTCCCAGCGGTTGACCGTCGTCGCGGGCCGCCTCGGGTTGATGCCGCCGCCGACGGAGTACGCCTCGGCGCCGCCCGGCCGCAGGCGCAGGCGCACGTGCTGACCGCGGCCGTAGATCGTGTCGACGTCCTCGAGCCCGTCGGGGAAATCGTCCGGATAGGGTCGCGCGTCGTCGAAGAGGCCGCAGAACGTCTCCAGCGACAGCTCCTCCTTGAGCCCGGCGTAGAACGCCTTCAGGAGCTCGTGCTCGCGCGGCGTGAGCAGGATATGTTGGCCTGATTGCGGGTTGAACCGCTGCGCGAGCAGGTTCGTGAGCGCCGCCACGCGCTCTTGTTGCGGGCCGGAGGGGTCGTTCTCGTGACCGGGGGCGGGCGTCAGCTCGCGCTCGAAGAACCGGCGGACGTCGCTGATGCTGTCATCGTAGAACTCCATCAGGAGCGTCTCGAGCATCCGCTCGTTCAACTCCTTCTTCCAGTCGTTGTTGTACGGCTCGACCCCGAAGCGGTCGTCGCCCGTGCCGCGCCGCGGGTCCCACGTCAGCCACGCGTCGCCCATCCCTGTCGACTCCTGGATGATCTTCGTCGTGTTGCCCTCGTCCTGGTCGTACTTCGCGACGAGGTCCAGGAACGGGAGCGTCGTGTCGGGGATGTGGATGTCGTTGCCCGCGCGGTCGATCACCCAGCCGTCGCGGACGGAGACGGTGCTGCGGTCATCCGGGAACTCGACGCTCACGTCGGCGACGATGCGCTCATCGACATGGGCGTGCGCTCCGCACACGACCTTCAGCCCCGACACGATCCCCCACCCGTGGAGGTAGCTGTTGTGGTGGCGGAGCGAGTGGCTCTCGCAAAGGACGTCGAGCGCCTCCTGGACCGTGTCCGCCGGCTCGCCTTCGGTCGTGACGAGGCCGCAGGCCGCGTTGTCGAACGCGACGTCGTCGGCCTCGATCGCCGTCAGCGGCGGGAAGGCCGGGCGGCAATCCTCAACGACCGTCTCGCCGGGCACCTTGCGGTGCACGAGCGCGAGCGGCGCGAAGTGGTGGCGGATCCCCTGCGGCGGCGCCTCGGCGAGTCGCTCGATGTCGCCGGACGCGGTGCGCGCGGCGAAGATCCAGTGGTCGCCGGCGGCGAAATCGGCGCCGCCGAACGTGATCTCGATCCCGTCTTCGAGCGCCTGCGGCGTCCCGGTCGCGACCGCCGTCGGACCGCCGTCCCAGCGGCGGATACATGCGTGTCGCGCGACGCTGTAGCCGCTGACGTTCGCGCTCAGCGTGAGGATGCGGTCCTCCTCGCTCACGTTCGTGATTTGCACGAACGTCCCCGGCTCGCCCGCGAGGACTGTGTCGTCGTCCAGCACCTCGACCCACTGGCCCTGCCGCAGCGCGAGCACCTGATCGCGTCCGAGCCGCCGAACGCGGATGCGGTCGGTCCCGGCTCCGCCGTCGTTAACGAACTCCTCGATCGCGAACACGGATGCGCCGTTGTCGCGCGACCACTTATAGGTCGGCCCGGTACCGTTCGCGGAATGGATCTCGACGCGGTAGAGGCGGTTCTGAAGCCCCCGGTACCCGGCGCTCGCCGGGATCAAGCAGGGATCGGTCGCGGGCACGGACGGCGTCACGGTCGCCGAGAGCCGACCGCCGCTCGGCGCCGGCGGCCAGCCGGCGACGTCCGCGCATGAGGTCGCAGCGACATCCTCCTGCACGCGCACCTGCCACACCGTGCGGCTGCGGGTCGCCGTGTCGACGCCGCCGAGGGCCTGCTCGAAAAGCGCCGGATCCGCGCTCGCCGTAACCTCGCGCTCCCACACGTCGAGGTAGACGAAGTCGGTGCGGTCGGCGGCCGGCGGCGTGAGCGCCGGCGGCGAGGTGTCGTCCGGCTGCGTCAGGTACGTCGTCGCCGTCCGCAGCCGCGGGTGTGACGCCGCTGCGAACGCGCTCGCGTCGCTCGCGAGTTTGATTTGCGATGCCGACGCGTCGATACTCGCGATCAGTCGCAACTCGGGTGCGACCCCGTCCGCCTCCAGTTCGACCCAGCGGGTCGCGGCCAGAGCCGAATCGTCCGTCGGCCAGTGCGCGAGCTGCACGGTCGTCCCGTCCGGGAACGACGCGATCTCGTATTCGGTCGCGTCGAGCTCGCAGAGGATGCCATCGACGTAGAACCGCCCGGGTGCAAGCGCGAGGTCCTGCGCGTCCGGCGTGAGCGAGACGCGGAAGCTGCCGCCGCCCTTCGGCGCCCCGGAATGCCCGATTACGTCGAGCGCGGTCGCCCGGTCGCGGTAAGCCTGGATGTCGAGCTGCTCGTTCCAGTCCGCGTCGAGCTGGACGCGCCCCTGCTGCATGCGGACGCCCGAGTAGTGCCGCTCGGGCCTGAACGTGACGCGGGTGAAGTCGCCTTTCACGGCAAGCCTCCTCAGGTGACGTGGACGATGGAGGGCTCGAGCCCGAACGGCAGGTACTCGTCGAGCCGGATTCGTAGGTTGCTCTCGCGCTGAGGCTGCTTCAGGTGCGAGAACACGCCCAGCTCGGAACCGTCCTCGGCTCCGGTTGTGATCTCGGCCGGACAGCCCTCGCGCAGTTGCGCATACGCGGGCGAGCCGTAGCGGCGCGACGTGAAGGAGGGGACCAGCCAGGCCTCGATCTCGGCGCGGATCGCGGCCGTCTCGGCCGGCGTCGGCCCCGGTGTGTGCCGCTCGCGCTCGCGCTGCGCCGCGGCGACGGCGGTGTCCGGCTGGCAGCGGAGGCGGCGCGGCGTTCGCGAGTCGGACGGCACAAAGCTCGTGCGGATGCCCCCGGTTTGCGTACGTGCGCAGGTCACGGTATTGGTGAAGATCGAGTCGGCCGCGTCGACCGACCGGACGAGCACGTGGCCGAGGAGCGTTGAGCGCTCGACCGTCAGCGGCGAACCGGGGCGCTCGACACCGGCGCGCAGCGGCCCGCGGACGGCGGCGCCGCCGAGGCCGTCGACGATCGAGTCGAGCAGCCAGGTGCCGGCGGCGTGCTCGGGCGCGATCAACGGCCCGGTGATCGAGTACGCGGCCTCGATCCGGAGTTGCTCATTGATCCGGACCGAGCCGTCGAAACCGAGCGCGTGCACGGCGCCGGCGTCGCTCTCCGCCGTCCCATCGGCGCGTAGGCGCCGGCCAGGGACGATCGTCGAGTGGAGGAGGCGCAGGCGGCCGAGGTCGCCCGTGACGTGCAGCCAGCCCTCGAGAACGACCCCGCTGAGCGTCAGCTCCGACGCGCGATCGGGCGCGCTGCTCGGGACGTCCACCTCGACCTCGAAGCTGTCGTCGGCCGAGTCGTCGGTAAGGAGGACGGGGCGCTCGCCGTCGACGGCCTCGATCACGAGGCGGCGCTCGTTGTGCAGCTCGATCGCCGGCGGCAAGACGTACGAGCGGCTGTCGGCAATCGAGACGACGGTGTTCGGCCGGGCGACCGGCGAGGACGACCAGTGCGCGAGAGCCGCGGCGAGCGAGCCGAAGCGGCCGGCGGCGGGATCGTCCGCGATCCCTTCCTCGACGTGGAGGGCGACCATCCCCGGCGCGCGGCGGACGAGCCACAGCCGCCGGTTGTAAGGGCCGCCACCGAGGTCACCGGCGAACCCCTGGTGGAAAGAGACGTCGACGCTGCGCACCGTCCCGAACGTCGCGCCGACGGCGAGGCGCCCGGTCGCCACGTCGATCCCCACGACCCGGCCCGGCGGGCGCGCCGACGGCCACGGGTCGAGCCGGCGGCACGCGACCTGCGCGCGCGGAACGGCCGTGCCGTTGACCGCGACCTCGAGGCTCGCCTCGCTCGTCGCGATGGGCCCGTAGAGCTCGCCGTCGCGCTCGAGGTCGGCGTGGAAGAGCGCGGGGCGAATCGGCGCCGGCACGCGCGGCTCCTGCGCCCGGGCGCCGTCGCCGTCGCGGCGTTGCCGCGTGAACAGCGCCGCCGGATTGCCGAGCGGACTGAAGTGGTACCGCCACGCACGATCCGCGCGCCGCGCCGGCACGTGTTCGAGCGGGTAGCTCCGGAGCCGCCACGGGAAGAAAGCGACGTCGAGGGGCCCGAAGCGCGGCACGAGGCGGTTCGGGCGGCTGACGGCGACCGTGTGCGCGAGCTCGTCCCACGGGCCGTCGACGCGGTCCGCGCGCTCGGGCGAGCGGATGTCGGCCCAGCCGCCGCCGGCACGGATGTGGTCGACGTGCTGCGCGCGTCCCAGCAGCCCGTACAGCTCGACGACGCGCGCGGGCCAGCCGGTGACGTCGCGCGCGAGCTCCTCGAGCATCGGCACCGTCCCCTTGCGACGGCGGTGCGCGATCGTCCGCGCGACGTCGGCGCGCACGGGCACCGCGACGGCGGGACGCAGGTCGGCCGACGCGAGATCGTCGAACAGCTCGGTGGCCGTCTCCGACGGTGCGATTCGGCCCGCGTCGTAGAGCAGGTCGTTGCCGACGAGGTCGCCGGTGTACGGGATGACCCACGACCGGCACGTCTCGATGAAGAAGTCATCCCAGAGCTGCTCGATGTCGTCCTCGACGAGGTCCGCCTGACGCTGCACGACCTCGAGCAGCGCGCGGAGCGGCGAACCTTGGCCGGCGTCGAGCTCGCGGTAAATTGCCGGGAGGCGGTCGTACAGGTGCGCGGACTCGAGCGCCGTCATCCTTCGAGCCCTCCGGTCGCGTCCAGCGTGACGTCCTGGGCCGGCGCCGCGACCCGCGCGATCTCCGCCGGTGCTACGCCGCCGGGCACTGGAGGATCGGTCCGCGCGGCGAACACGGCGAGGTGCGGCAGCAGCGGCCCGCTCTCCTGCGCCCGCGCGGCTTCGATTGTGGGATCTGCGAAGCGAAGCTCGTCGACGTCGACGTACTCGACGCCCGCCACCTCCTGGAGGACGAGGAAGACGTCGCTCAGGTGCACGGGGCGGCCGAGCTCGAGCCGGTCAAACGAGAGGGCGTCGAGCAGCGCCGCGCGGGCGGCGCCCGCCACGTCGGCGCGCTTGCGCGAGCGCTCGACCGCGACGCGCGCGCGGACGACGACGTCGACCGGAACGTGGTTCGCGATGCGCAGCGGGTGGTTCGGGTCGCGCGCGGCCGTGAGCGCCGCCGCGAGCCGCTTCAGGTCCGTGGGCGAGAACGCAGCTCCCTCCTGAGCGGCGACCGTGAGGTGGATCGCGCGCCCGAGCCCGTCCCACACCCAGGTCGCCTGCGCCTTCGCGACCTCGCCTGTCGCCGTCACCAGATCCTCGAAGTCGCGCAGCGAGACGGCGCGGCCGAACGTGCGCACCGTCCGCGGAGCGTTGCGCCGCGCCGCGTCCACCGGCTCCGGGTCAGCGCCGCCGGTGGCCGGCAGCGGGTTCGTCACCGTCAGCAGCCCCGTCGGCCGGTCGAGCGGCGACGTCAACTGGCCGCCGCGGACGCGGCCGGCGAGCCCGAGGCCGACGCGGTAGGTGGCGTGGACGTTCCCTGAGCCGGTCGGAGGAACGGCGCCGTGGACGCCGTCGCCGAACCGGAGCTCGGTCGCGCCGTCGTCGGTCGCGCGCGTCGCGAACGCGCGCTCGTTTCCGGCGCGGCCGAAGAGGCCGTCGACCTCCTCCCAGCGCGTGCCGTTCACGAACAGGACCAGGCTGCTCTCGAGTCCCGCCGTCGAGGGCACATGCGTGACCGGCGACCGCTTGAGCACGAAGCGCTGGAACCGCTTCGATGCGTCACCGCTGCCGACGACTTCCTCGCGGACGGTCTCGCCGTGGCCGGCGCGCGCGACGTTGCCCTCGACGACCGCCGTCTCGCCGTCCAGGTCGAGCGTCCCGTCGACCTCGAGCGGCACGGCGAGGTGCCCGAAGGCGGCGCCCGCCGGCGCTTGAACCGCGGGCAGCGCCTTGACGCGCGCGGTGACGACTGCGCCGGTCGCGTCGGAGAGGGCGACCCTGCGGCCGACCTCGATGTCGGCCGGCCGCAGCTTCGAGCCGCCGGTGAGCTCGCCGCGCTCGATGCGCAGGCCGATCTCGACCGTGCCGTCACTGCCGATGCGCACGGGGAGGTACACCGTGTCGCCGGTGACGCGGTCGGGATAGCGCTGCGCCGTCAGCGGCAGCTCGCGGCCGAGCTCGTAGACGAGGACGTCGCGCCGGTCGGCGAGCGCTCCGAGTGCGGGCTGGATAGTCACGCGCGTGACCGAGTCCGCCAGCGGCCCCAACTCGTCCTGGACCTGGTCGACCCGGACGATCGTGACGAGCGTCTTCTTCCCGCCGGAGTGGGTGTCGACGACGAGCAGCTTCCCGCCAGCGACGAGTCCGTCGTAGCGCGCGTCGAGGCAGAGCCTGCTGGTGCCGGCCTCGCCGGTCGCGGGCTCCTCGGCCGCGTTGCCAGAGCGTGGATACGCGTAAAAGACGGGCTGCAGGTGCCAGACGAGGTGCTCGGGAGACGAGCGCGCTTGGGCCGACGTGAGCGCCTTCGCCTGCGACTGCGCCTGGATCTGCGACTTCGCCTGTGCCTGCGATTTCGGCGTCGCCTTCGGCTTCGGCTTCGTCGCCTCTGCGAACGCTCCTGTGGCCGCAGCCTCCGCCGCTTGCATGAACGTCGGCGCGACGCCGTGGCCGAACAGACGGAACGTGCGCGCGAAGACGAACGCGCGCGCGCCGCCGGACGCCCACGCTGTGGAAGCGACCGGCTCCGTCCACTCGACGACCACCCGCGAGGTCTCGATCCGTGTCGCGCGCACCTCCTTCTCCTCGGTCGCCGTCGTCGCGCCGGTGGTAAACACGACGACGCGCGTGCGCGGGGCGAGCACCGGTGCGAGCGCGGCGCCGGTCGCAGGATCGAGCGTGGACTCCGTGCGGCCCGCGGCGAGCGGCGGCGCCGCGACCGGCTTGCCGTGGACGGGCAGGCGGTTAAGCCGCGCGTCGGCGCGCAGCGGCTCGAGCGTCTCGAACACCTGCGGCTGCTCGCCCGGCCCCGGCAGGCTCTGCACGCGCAGCCCCTGCGGCAGCGGCACCTCCTTTCCCGCCTCGATCGTGAACGCGAGGTACGTCCCCGCGGCGGCGCCCGGCGCCGGCCGGTAGCCGAGCAGCGCGGCGAGCCGCGCGACCGCCTCGCGTCGCGTCGCGGTGCGCAGGAAGGCGTCGTTCGCGTACCGCTCCTGGTAGAAGGACAGCACGTCGGCGACCGCCGCCCACAGCTCGAGGATCGTCACGGCGTAGTCGTCGCTGCGGCGCGTCGTCAGCCGCGCCAGCGCGTCCGCCTGCGCGAGATCCTCCATCATCGCCTCGCGGAAACTCGGGTAGGTACCGACGCGGTAGCCGAGCGCCGACAGGCCCGGGCGGTTCTCGACCGGCAGCGGGGTCGGTGGCGCGTCCGGCCGGCAGGCGGCCCTGGGGTCGATCACGCCTTGCCTCCCCGCGTCTCGATCCGAAGCACACCGTGCTCGAGGAAGTTCGGGTCGTTCTCGAGCTGCGCGATCTCGCCCGGTTCGATCGGGAGGATGCCGCTCTCGAGCTCCCCGGACGCGGCGCGGCCGAGCCTGCGGAAGGTGCGGATGACCGCCGAGTCCACGCCTTCGACCGCCTCGACCGCCGCGTAGAGCGCGCTCAGCCGCACCGCGCGGCCGAACGTGAAGTTCTCCGGGTGGAAGAAGCCGCGCCGCCCGCCGGGGAGATCGCGGCTCGAGAGCGCGTCGGCGACGGCGGCGGCGACGTCGCCGCGGAAGTAGCCGGGCGCGGTGCAGACTTCGACGTCCAGCTCGACCGGCACGAACGTCGGCGGCAGCAGCTCGAGGTCGTAGCCGGCGATCCGGAACCGGTCGAGGTACGCGCGCGTGCGCTCCTCGAACCCGAGCTCCAGGCGGATGCGGCCGTCAGGATCGGTGACGAGGTCGTCGCGGTCGTGCGGGTCAATGCCGACGAGGACGGCGTACCAGGTCCCGGTCCAGCGAAAGGAGGCGAAGGCGCTCTGGACACCCGGCGCGTCGCCCGCGGCGCGCGTCCAGTCGTCGGTCGTGACTGCGCGGAGGGTCAACGCGCGGAACGCCTGTGGCGCGCGCTCGCGGATCTCGGCAGCCGTCTCGGGGTCGCGCCCGCCGGCCGCCGGGAGCGGGTTCCGGACCGCACCGATCCAGCTCGAATCGACGGACGGCGGCGGCGCGACGTGCGCGATCGCCTCGGCACCGACGTTGCCGGCGCGCCCGTTTCCGATTCGGTAGACGGCCGTGATCGCCGTCGCGCCCGCGATCGAGCGGCCATATTCGTCGTCGCCGAAGCGCAACAACGCGCGGCCGTCGTCGTCGAGCTCTGCGACGAACTGCTGCTCGAACGGCGGGCTGTCGAGCAAGTCGGGCACGGGCCGCCAGGTCTCGGAATCGCTGTCCTCGGACACCTGGAGCGTGACCGCAGGCCCGGTGTCGGCGCGTATCGTCAGCGGACCGCGGCCGAGGCGCAGGCGGAAGCGGGCGTCGGCAGGCTCCGGCAGAGCGTGCGGCTCGACGAGCGTCGCCCCGTGGTCGGCCTCGACGACGTTTCCGCGCGCGACCGAGAGGTTCCGCAGAAGGCCGCGGTCGGGATCGCGCCGCGAGAGGCAGAGCGAGGTGGCGAGGGCGTCGTCGCGGCCCCAGCGGACGTGGAGGAGCGGGAGAGCGGCGTCCGACGGCCCGCGCAGCTTCAGCTCGCCGTCGTCGTCCATCGTCGCCGCGAACAGTTCATCGGCGTCCTCCACCGGATCGACCGTCAGCAGGACGACCTGCCGCCGGTCGAGGTCGGCGTCGCCCGGCAGCCCCGTCGCGGGGCCGCGGGCCTCCTCGAGCAGCAACCGGTCGCCCGCGGCCAGGACCGGGCGCGCCGCGTTCGTCCCGTCGGGTACTGCGTACAGCCAGGCCTCGGTCGCGCCCGCGGGGAGCACGCACTCCTCGTTGCCCCAGCCGTGGATGCGGATCTCGTTATTCGCCTCCGCGCACTCGGCGTCGTGCGCGGTCTCGAACACGGCGGCGCCCGCGAGCGCCGGGTCCGTCTCGAGCGCCTCGGCGCTGACGCGCTCCTCGGCGACCACCGGTCCCGGCGGCTGCGACTGCTGGAGGAGCGGCGACACGATCCGCGACAGCGCCCGCGTCCCCGCCGGCAGAGGGTGGACGCCGGGCGTCCCGGGCTTCACGCGCAGATGGAGCGCGACGCGCGCGTTTGCGCCGTCGTCGATGCGGTAGTCGACGAGGCGCGCGTGGCGGCGCAGCGAGATCCGGCTCCGAGCCGTCTCGAGGTACGCCTCGTTCGCGACCGCGTCCTGGAAGTACGAGAGCCGATCGCCCGCGTACGCGAGCAACTCGATGAGCGCGATCCCGACGTCGGCCGGGTTGCGCTCGACGAAGCGCGGGTTCAGCGTCGGCAGCAGGTCGAGGAGCAGGCGCCGGAAGCTCGCGTAGTCCTTGGCCAGGTAGTCGAGCTGCGGCCCGCCCTCGGCCGGGCGCGGCTCGTCGTCGTGCCGCGTGCTCGTAAGGTCGACGGGGCAGCTCGCGCGGAACGAGAACTCGATGCTCGCGAACAGCGGGTCGAGCTGCGACGCGCGGAGCGAGAGCGTGTACGGCGAGAAGTCGCCGACGCGGTCGACGACGACGTCGAGCCGCCGCTGCGCCGCGCGCGTCGCCGAGAGGACGCGGACGCCGACGATCCGCGTCCCACCCGTAACGCGAACGCGGCTGGGATCGGCGTGGAGCCCGTACGCGTTCGTCGGCAGGGGGTTGAGGAACGTGACGTGCAGGATCCGCGGGTCCGCGTCGTCGACCTCGAGGAAGTCGATCCCGTTCTTCGTCGCGTGCCCGAGCAGCGCAGCGCGCCGCTCGCGCTCGTCGGCGCAGATGACGGCGCTCATACGGTCCCCCCTGAGACGGCGAACGAGTCGACGCGCCGCTCTCCGGTCAGCCGCCGGCGGTAGGCGACGCTGACGAAGAGCCGCTCGTCCTCGACCTCGGCCTCGACCGACTCGACCTCGATCTCGCGCTCGAGCCACTTCTGCAGCGCGCCCTTCACGAGCGCCTGCGTGACGGCTGCGATCGCCGGGTTGTTGGGCATGAAGACGAGCGACTTCAGTCCGCAGCCGAACTCCGGCCGGTTGACTCGCTCGCCGGGGTTCGTGAACAGGACCTGGAGGATCAGGTCGCGGACGTGGTCGTCGACGCCGACGGTCGCCGCGCCGCCGCGCGGGTCGATCGAGAACGGGTGGTCGAGGTACTCGGCCATCACCGCACGTCGATGTCCGGGCTCGTGTCGAGGGGCAGCGTCGCCCCGACGTGGATCCGGAACGCCTGCTCGTTCTTCTGCAAGTGCGCGATCACGCCGCGCCCGATCGCGATGAAGAGCATGCGCCGGTCGTCGTCTGCGATCGGCGGGTCGAGGCCCTCCTCGAGGCGCACGTCGTGGAGTGCGTCCTCGATCTCCGCCGCGAGGCTGCCCTCGAAGTCGTCCATCGACCCGCCGTAGAGCTGATCGGTCATTCGACGAGGTTCTTGGTCGAGATGAGCGCGGGCGTCGGCGGGGTGAGCGGCGGCACGGGCGGCGCAGGCGTGACCGGGAACATCCCCGCCGCGAGCTCGCCGGGGTGGACGTGCGCGTTGAACATCGTCACCACCTGCGTCAGGTAGGTCAGGAGCTGGTCGCCGAAGACGGCGGGGTGCGCGGCGCCCTGGCCGTGCTGGATCAGCGGCGCCTCGAGCACGACGCGGATCGCGCTCTTCACCTCGACCGTGCCCTCGAGGACGCGGATCTGCATCAGGTTCAGCCCGGCGACGTCCGAGATCGAGATCGTCTGCTTGACGTCGTCGAGCGCGACGATCAGCCCGAAGTCGCTGCGCAGGATCTTCGTCGTCGTCTGCGCCGGGATCCCCGTCTGATCAGCGGGCACCTCGCCGGCCGCCCACCACGTGCCGGTCCAGATCGGCCGCGAGACGTCGCCCGCCTCGAACTCGATCCAGACGCCCGCGCCGATCGGAGGGATCACGAACAGGCCGCACTGCGTGCCGCCGTAGGGCGCGCACGGCAGCGCCCAGCCCGACGGCATCTCGCCGAGCACGTCCGGCACCGTCGCCTGGAGCCGGCCGAGCTGGAGCGGGTCCTGGTTGTTCAGCACGATCCCGCGGTGCTTGCCGTAGAAGCGGTCGGCCTTGAGCGCGCGCTCCTCGAGCTCCGGCAAGTGTGTCGTCAGGTCGGTCACAGCTCGACGAACACCTCCGCTCCGGTCATCGTCGCGGCGTTCCGGCGCGCCTCGAACCGCTGCGCGTAGTTGTCGCGCGTGATCGTGTGCGTGACGCGCGTGACGAAGTACGAGCCGTTGTAGAGCCGGCCCGCGCCGCGCACGTTCACGATCCCGCCGGGCCGCAGGACGCCGACGGCCGGTCCCACCTCGCCCTCGGCGACGACGGCGAAGCTCGACTTGTCCGCGATCGCCTGCGCCAGCGACTGCAGCTCCGACGTCCGCACCAGGCCGGTGTCGGCCGGCCGCACGATCGGCGGGGGCAGGACGCGGGTGAGCGTCGGCTCGATCCCCATCGGCGGCTCGAGCGACGCCGGCGCGAGCGCGGGCTGCGGCGCCTTCGTCGTCGTGTCGAGGTTTGCGGCGACGACCGTCGTCGGCTGCGCCATCTCGTAGCGGATCCGGAAGCCGGTGACGTTCGTCTCGTCTCCCATCGCCACGTTCAACACCGCCTGCGGAACACCAAGCGTCTGCCGCGGCCGGAAGAAGCCCTGGTCGATCCCGGTCAGGGGCTCCGGCTGGACGTAGCAGTCGAACCCGTTGCGGCGCGCTAGGCGGCGCAGGAAGCGGATGTCGGTGCCGCGCTGGATGATCGTCCCCTCCGGCTCGACGAGCGTCGGCGGCGTCGGCTGCACCATCGGCACGAGCGCGTGCTGGCCGAAGATCGCGGCGGCGATCGCGCCGTCGGGCAGGTTGGGCCACGGCATCACCTTCTCCTGGAGGTTCATCAGCAGCGTCGCGTCGAGCCCGCTCACCTCGAGGGTGGAGGTGCCGGCGACGTCGCCGTAGCCGACCTCCTGCTTCGACACGTACGCCGTGATCAGCGCCTCCGGAAGCACGCCCGTCTGCACGCGCACCGTCAGCGGAACGAGCGGCCGGAAGACGTCCTCGGTCAGCACCGTCCAGTCTCCGAGGTCGGTGTGCGCGATCCCGAACCGCACACGCAGCGCGCTCGCCTCCTCGAGCGAGCTCTCGACGACGATCTCCTCGACGGCTTCGACGAGCGGCTGCGGCGCCGGCGCGAGCGCGATCTGGAGCATGAACCCGAGCGGCACTACGGGGCCCCCACCGGGATCGAGATGCGGCGGCCGGTCTCCTCGGTCAGCTCCTCCGGCCGCAGCGCGCGGTTCGTGTCACAGATACGCCAGAAGAGCTCGGGGTCACCGAGGTAGCGGTGCGCGAGCAGGTCGAGACGGTCGCCGCTCACGACGAGATGCCCGGCGACGTCCTCCGGCTGCGCGGGGAAGATCCGCAACAGCTTGTAGGGGACGTCGCGGCCGGCGGCGTCGACGTACACCGCCTCCGGCACCTGCGCGTAACGGCTTCCTCTCGAGAACATCCCTCTCCTCTCAGAACGACAGCGACGCTTCGATCTCGAGGCCCCCCGAGACGACATTCGTCTTCGAGAGCACCTCCTTGGCGATCAGGTTCACGACGCCGAGCGTGTCGAACGGCGCGCCGGCCCGGCGGAGCTCCGCCTCGTTCAGCGCCTGCAGCCCCAGGTCGACCTTGGCCCGGATCGGGTTCAGCTTCTCGTCGTACGCCTGCTCGTTGATCGCGACCGACGTCACCCGCACCGGGACGACTCGCGGCAGGCCCCACACGAGCAGCACGACCGGCACCCGCGGCGGCGTGATCAGCGACATCCCGGCCGCCGCGAGCACCTTGTTCAGGATCACCGCGGTCGAGTCCGGGTAGAGGAGCAGCTCGAGCGCGGCGAGCGCGGGATGGACGCCGGTCGCGGCCGCGATCGGGTTGCCCGCGTCGAGCTGGTCGGCCGCGTCGAGCTCGACGCTCAGCGTGAAGCTCTCGACCGGCGGCAGCGTCCGGCCGGTGTCTCCGGAGCGCCTCTGCTGCGCGTCGTCCGCGGGCGGCGCCGCCGCGCGGAAGCTCCGGTTCATCGTGTCCGGGTTGTACTGGAAGACGATCAGGTTCGTCGGCACCGGTACCGACGCACCGAAGACGACGAGCGCCCCTTTCAGGTTGCTCGGGCTACGCGGGAAGTCGGAGGCCATCCGTCGCTCCTCAGTGGCGGATCGTGAAGGTCAGCCCGCCGCCCGAGAAGTCGGTCAGCAGGACGAGGTCGAGCTCGTACGCGAGCCCGCCGGGGCCGTGCGGGGTCGAGAGGCCGCGCGTGATGTTGCGGGCGACGTCGGGGGCGATGTGGGTCGAGAAGATCCCCCAGACGGCCTGGGCGAGTTGCGCCTTGTCAATCGCCTCCCAGCCGCTCGGGACGGTCCCGGAGAGCACCTGGTTCATCATCTCCGCCCGCGCGAGCGACTCCTTCAGCGCCGACGGCGGCGCGCCCGGCATGTCCTCGGCCTCGGGGAAGCCGAGCCGCAGGCCGAGGCTGAAGCTGCCGCTCGAGAGGACCGAAAGCCGAGACGGGAGGCTCGCCGCGGGCTCCTCCTCGGTCGCGGCGGGCGCAGCCGGGAGCACCGGCGGCGTCGGCGGAGGGAGAGTCGGGACGAGCGGCGGCAGCAGCGGGCCGATGCCGAACGTCGGCCGCCGCAACAGCGCCTCGTCCCAGCGGAGCGTGAAACGCGGCTCCGTCCGCGCGGGCTCGGGCTCGCGCTCCTCGTCCTGCGCGTGGACGTCGACGGCCGCTGCGCCGAGCGTGGCCTCGTCGACGGCGCGTCCCGCCGTGATGCGCACGCTTGCCTCGCGCGCGGCCGGCTCGACGTTGTCGGCGCCCCCGGAATGCCGCTGCTGGACGACGTGCGCGAGCTCGTGGGCGAGCAGCGGCTCGTCCCGCTCACCCGCCCCCACGACAACGTGCTCGCCGAGCGCGAACGCGGAGGCGCCGACCAGGCGCGCGACCGCCGCCGCCCGCTTGCCTTCGCGGACGCGAACCGACCCGAGGTCGGCGCCGAGGAGCGGCTCCAGCCGCGCGCGCGTCGCCGCCGCGAGCGGCCGCCCCGGATCGCGCGCCGCGAACGACTCCGCGGCCCGGCGCCGGCGTGCCCGCTCGCCCGCGGTCCCGGTGCGCGTCGTAGTCCTCATGGGCCGGGTACCGCCGCGAGCCCGCCGGCGACTCGCGTCGCCCACGCCGCCTGCTGGGCCGCGATGCAGCCGTTGTCGGTGTCGTGGTCATAGGCGTCCTGCTGCGGCTGGAAGTTCGCGTCCAGCCACGTGCGGACGTCCGCGCGCGGACGCCCGGCGGCGGCGTTGGCGCGCCGGACGAGCGCGCAACCGATGTCGAAGTGAAGCTGCTCGTGGCCCAGCAGGCGTGTGCTTTCGCTCCGAGCGTCGGGGTCGCAGGCCGCCCCGATCACGGTCTCGCACTCGGCACGCGTGTTCGCACTCGCGGCCGTGAAGACCGCCGCCGGGCACCCGGTAGCGGTCCCGCGGGGGACCGTCGCGGTGCTGCCGGGGGCGAGGCCGTCGAACACGCGCTGGCAGTCCCTCACCTCCGGTGCGCACCCGTTGGTCGCCCGTGTGCCGGCGCCGCGGACGCCCGGGAGCACCCAGCAGGAGGCCGTATCCACGAGGGCACGGAAGCCCGTCGAACCTTCGCGCCACCGGACGCCGGTAAACGCACTGAGCGTCGTCCCTGCCGGCGGCGTACCGGCGAAGTCCGCCCACGTGAGCGCGCGCGCAGGCTCGCAGACGGCGGGCGCGGCCGCGGCCGGAGGAGCCTGAGCCGGCGTGGGCGAGGCGCCGACGTCGACGCCCGGCTCGGTCGCAGGCGGCTCGTCTTCCTCGCGCTGGAGCGCTGCCGGGACGCGGTGCGCGACCGCGGTCGGCGCCCGCTCCGCCTCCGCCTCGGCCGCGGGGTCGTCGCGGAGCACGACCGGGCCGCTCGCCGGCGCACCGCCCTGCTGGCGGACGTGCGTCAGCTCGTGCGAAAGTAGCCGTGTTCCGGCCTCGCTCGTCGGGTCGTACCGGCCACGGCCGAAGACGACGTCGCACCCGACGGTGTACGCGCGGGCACCGACCGCCTCCGCCGAACGGAACGCATCCTCGTCGGCGTGGATCCGGACGCCGCTGAAGTCGTGTCCCCACGCTGCCTCGAACGTGGCGCGCGTCGCCGTGTCCAGCGGCCGTGCCGGCGCCTGAAGCGTCCTCTGCACTGCCTCCTGCGCCAGCCGCCGTGCGCGGCACTGCGCGCACTCGCCGGTCGGTCCGGGCGTCCCGCCGCACGCACACGACCGCTGGAGCACGCGCAGGCTCACGTGCCCGCCTCGGCGTCGACGGCGGACGCGACCGCGGCGGCGACGCGGTCCGCGTCGACCGGCACGGACTCGAGTTCGAGCTCGGCGCGCACCGCCGCCTCGACGTCCTCGCCGCGGTCGACGACGAGCTCGTCGATCGTGATCATGACCCGTGGCGGCGTCACGACGGCGCTCCCAGCTCGGCCTCGATCGCCGGCTTCTCGAGCTTCACGTATTCCGTGCGCGCGGCGCGCCCGACATGCGCCATCCGCACCGGCTCGCCCGCGTCGGCGGCGAGGAAGGCGGCGTTGAGCGCGATTCCGCGGATGCTCCCGCCGGACACCGTCAGGCGCGCGAGCCGCTCGAGGTCGAGGTCGTCCGTCGGCACCGCCGCCGGGTAGATCCGCCGCCAGATCTCCTCGCGTTGCGCTGCGTCGGGGAACGGGAACCGGACGACGAAGCGGAGGCGCCGCAGGAACGCCGGGTCGAGCGCGTCCTTCGTGTTCGTCGTCAGGATCGCGAGCCCCGAGTACGCCTCCATGCGCTGGAGGAGGTAGCCGACCTCGATGTTGGCGTAACGATCATGGCTGTCCTTGACCTCCGTCCGCTTGCCGAACAGCGCGTCGGCCTCGTCGAAGAGGAGGATCACGCCGCCGTTCTCGGCCGCATCGAAGACGCGCCGCAGATTCTTCTCGGTCTCGCCGATGTACTTGCTGACGACGCGGCTCAGGTCGATCCGGTACACGTCGAGGTTGAGCTCTCGCGCAAGCAGCTCGGCGGCCATCGTCTTCCCCGTTCCGCTCGGGCCGGTGAAGAGCGCGCTCACACCGAGCCCGCTTCCACCCGCGGCCGCGAACCCCCACGCCTCGTGCACCGTCGTCCGGTTCCGGACATGCGCCGCGATCTCGTGGAGCGTCTCCAGCTCGCGCTCGGGGAGCACGAGGTCGTCCCACCGCGCCACTGGCGCGATCCGCTGGGCGAGCACGTCGAGCTGCCGGCGGCCGCGCGCACGGCACGCGGCGCGGAGTGTCGCGATGGGGTCGGCGTCGCCGGCCACCGCCGCGACCGCGGCGCGTACGCCGCCGGGGCCGGCGTCGAACTCCGCCGCCAGCGCCTCGACGGCGCCGTCGAGCTCTGCGGCGAGCGGCCCGAGGGCATGCCGCCACGCGTCGGCGCGCTCCGGGTAAGACGGTCGCGGCAGCTCGAGCCGCACCGACGGACGCCGCGCTCCGGGGAGTCCGTCGCCCGTGACGAAGATGACGCCGACGACGTCGTCGACGAGCGCCGCGGCCGCACGGTGCTCTTCACCCGCCTCGACGTGCGCCGTCTCGACGAGCAGCGCCACGCCGGCGAGCACAGACTCACGTTCCCAGAGGCGCGCGAGCGCCTCCCGCTCCGCGGGCGCCGCTGGAACATCTGCCGCGCCCAGCGCATGGAGCCGCAGCTTCACGGCGGCACACGAGGCCGCCGCAACGGCGCGTGCCGCGTGCTCGTCCGGTGCGACGAGCTCGACAACCGGGCGGTCGTCGCCCGCGATGAGCGCCGCAGCGCGTTCCGCCACCTCGGCGTGCGACCTCGGCAGGACACTCGGGACGGGCACCTGCGAGACGAGCGCCGCGATGCGCGGGTCGAGGTACGACACGCCCACGAGGTAGTGCAGGACGCGCTCGTCGATTCGCAGCTGCGCCTCGGCGAGGATGTCGCCCGCGCCGAGCTCCACGAGCCGCCAGCGTCGCAGTGGCGCCGCCGGCGTGAGCGCCGTCCAATGCGCTCCCGGCAACGACGCGAGCGCGGCCGCGAACGTCGGGGTGCGCAGCGGGAAGGACGAATCGAGCTCCGGCGCGGCACAGAGCAGGAGCAGGTCGCGCTCGAACTCGGTCAAGCCGAACGCCGCACACAGCGTCGCGAGCGCCGCCGGCGGCCCCTCCGGCTCCGGTGCGGTCACCGGCTCGCGTGCGACGAGCGCGCGCACCCGCGCGACGGCGGCCGTGAGCGCGCGCTGGTTCGCCGTCTGCCAGTCCGCGCTCACGTGATCGTGATCCGCTGCGAGGGATCGAAGACGGGCGGCTCGACGGTGCGGTCGACGAGCGGGCTGTCGATGCCGTCGATGCGCAGGCGAAGCCAGTGCTGTCCCGGCGGCGCCTGGCGGACGATGAACGTCAGCGTCCCCGTCGGCGACGCATGCGTCTGGGCGCGCACCTCGCGCGCCCCGAGCAGCAGCGACGCCGCTTGCGCGCTCAGCACGTTCGGGCGGACCGTCGCCGTCAGCGTGACGGCGCCGGTTCCGTCGCGCGGCGCCGGCGTCGGCGCGATCGTGACCAGTTCGGGGGCCACGGCGAGCGGGATCTCGTTTGTCGTGCGGACGTCGCCGTCAGGCTCGAGGATCGTTGCCGACGCCGCGTACAGCCCGGCCGGGAGCGCGTCCGGATCGTCGGGAAGGCGCACGCGCACGACGCGGTCGGTCCCCCCCGCGAGGGCAGCGAGTTCGAGCGGGTCCGCGAGTCGGTTCGTCTCCAGCCGCACCCACTGCGCGCCGTCGAGGTGATGGCCGTGGAGTGCGACGACGTCGCCGAGGATCGCGGCGTCGCGGCGCTTCGGCGGCTCCGTGCGCTCGAGCGTCGGGAAAGGCGGCGTCGGCTCGGGGACGACGACGGCGCCGACGTCTCCCTCGCCGCGCGTCAGCACGGGCACCGGCGTGCGGGACGCGCGGTCGCTGTCGATCAGCACGACCGAGACGGTGTAGGCGGTCGACGTCCGGTACTCCTTCTGGAAGGAGCCCCACAGCTTCGACATCTCGTCGAGCGTCAGCGGCTCGTGCGAGATCCGGACCCGCTCGAGCTGATCGCCGAGATCGTTGCCGGCGAGGGCCGTAGCGATCTCCTGCCGGTCGAGCACCGAGTGGTCGTGGAGCACGCGCATCGCGCGGCCGAGGATCCTGTGCGCGAGCAGCTCGTCGCTGCCGGCGCCGTAGACAGTCAGCAGGTAGTGCAGGTCGAGCGCGAGCGGCGGCTGAGCCGTGTCGCCGTCGTGCCCGCTCGGCGGGTCCATGTTCCGCCACGCGGCGTTCGGCGTCGTCTGATACAGGAACAGGTTGACCTGGTTGGTGCTGTCGTTCTTCGGCGCCTTGTTGATCGATACGACGGTGATCTCGGCGCCGGAGAGCGCCGAGTCGGCGTGCACGGCCTGCGTCAGCAGGTTCTGGAGCGTCGCGCTGACCGCTGAGATCGCGAGGGCGTTCGACATGTCAGTACCAGCTGCGGTCGAGGTGGCGCCGCGCGAGGGCGAGGTCGCCGAGGCCGCGCGGGGCGGCGGGCGGCGGCGCGGGTGCGGCGAGCCGAGGCGACTCCGGCCGCGCCGGGGCTCGCACCTCGATCCGCCCGATCCGCACCTCGACCGTCGGCTCGCGCTCGATGCGCGGCGCGAGGGCGGGCGGGGGCGGCGCGACGGCCGGAGGCCGCGGCTCGACGGCGACCGTCGCCGGAGGCTCGGCGCGGTTCCGCGGTGAGGCTTCGCGCGGGCGCGGCTCGGGCCGATGCTCCTCGCGCAGGGCGGCGGCGAGCGGAGCCGCGGCCGGCGGCGAGAGCCGCGCATTATCGGGCGGCGGCTCGTACGCGGCCGCCGGGTGGTCGTGCGGCACCGGCGGCGGCTCGACGCGCGGCTCGGCACGGGGCGTGGGGCTTGCCGGGGGCGCCGGCGGCGAGGCGGCGACCGCCGGCACGGGCTGCGGCGCCGCGTCGGGCTCGGATGCGGGCAAGGCTGCGGCAGCGGGCGACGGCAGGGAGGGGGCGGGGACAGGCCGCTCCACGACGACCTGCGTCTCGACGGTGGGCGGGGGCGCCGCGGCAGCCGGCGGCGGCTGCTCGGGCAACGGTGTGGCGGCTGCCCGCAGCGGCGCTGCGGGGTCGGGAGCGCGTTCCACGACGACGCGCGGCGGCACCGGCGGCGAAGCAGCGGCCGCGCCGGGAGCGGGCGCGCCGGGCGCTGCGTGGGGCGGCGGCGCGACCCGCGGTGGAGGCGCCGTGGAGGCCTCCACGGGAGCGGGCGTCTCCACCTCGACGGGCGCCGGCCCAGCGTCGATCGCGAGCGGCGGCGGCGGTACCGGCTCAGCGACCGGCGCCGCGCCCGCCGCGCGGGCGACGAGCCTCGTCAGGAAGTCGCTCACCGGCGGATGGCCTCCGCGAGGTAGGCGACGTAGCGCCGGCGGCGGCGCGTGCCCATCTCGAGCAGTTCCGATTCCTGCCAGCCATAGTGGAGCGCGAGCAGGTGGATCTCGTGCAGCAACACGTCGGCGCGGTCCGCCAGCTCGCGCGCGAGCAGCTCGCCCGCGTCGACCGTCACCGTGAAGCGGTGGCCGCAGATCGCACACGGCATGTCGAGCACGACCTCCGCCTGTGGGTCGAGCTCCGCCATTCGCGCCGCGACCGCGTCGGCCGCAGCGCGCGGAAGCTCGAGCGCGCCCTCGGCCGCTAGCACGCACCGCTCGAGGACGACCCTCACGCCGTCGCCGGGGTCGACCGCCGCCGCCCGCGCCGCCGCCTCCAGATCGCTGCCGGTCGGGAGCCGGAACCGAACGCGCATACCGTCGACGGGAACCGAATGCTCGGGAGCCCAGTCCTCGTACGGCGGCAGGAGCAGCTCGCCGACGCGGAGGTCGAGGCCGAGCGCCTCGCCGCACGCGGGGCACGAGAGCACGAGCTCGAGCCGGTCGCCGAGCGTGAGGCGCCGCAGGTGCAGGAGAAGCGCCTCGCGGTCGCCCACCGCCAGCCAGCGGACCTGCTCATCCCCCGGCGGCTCCCACGGCCCGAGCCGCACGAGGCAGCGCGCGAGCAGCGCCGTCGACCGCTCGACGGGCGCGAGCGCCTCGGCGTCGAGTAGGAACGCCTCGTCGGCGCCCACGACCGGACGAAGCGCGGCGTCGCGCCGGCGGCCGTCGTCGACCGCGACACCGCCAGGCATGGTCACCTCGGCGGCCGTCTCCACCCCGACCACGCTATGTGGGCTCCGTGAACTGCGGCTCGACGGGCTCCGTCACGTCGTAGTCACGCTCCCAGCCCTCGTTCTCGAGCTTGAGCGTCTGGATCGCGACCGCGTTCGCGTTTGCGTCGAGGTCGGGTAGCGCCTGGTACTCCGACACCCAGCAGCGGAAGATGTTGTAGGCGAGGACCTTCTGCCCGGCCTCGTTGTAGACCTCGATCGTGATGTCCTTGCGGAAATCCTTCAGTGAGGTCTCCGACCCGAGGCCGGAGCCGAAGTTCCAAACCTTGTTCGCCCACTTCTCGAACTCGGTGTCGTGCGTCACGCCGCGCTCGAGGGTGACCGCCTCGTATTTCGTGCGCCCCGGCGACTTGTTGCTCGTGTTCGGGTTGCCGCCGTCGCGGTGCTCGACGAGCTCGGTCGAGCGCTTGAGGGCCGACACCTTGCTCACGCCGGCCACGTACCGCCCGTCCCACCGCACGCGGAACTTGAAGTTCTTGTACGGGTCGAAGCGGTTCGGGTTCACGTTGAACTGCGCCACGACAGCCTCCTCACGTCTCGATCTGGCCGGCGATCTGCTGGATGCGCAGGACGACGAACTCGGTCGGCTTGAGCGGCGCGAACCCCACGAGGATGTTCACGACGCCGCGGTCGATGTCGTTCTGCGTGGTCGTCTCCTTGTCGCACTTGACGAAGTACGCGTCGCGCGGGCTCGTGCCCTGGAAGGCGCCCTGGCGGAACAGCGTCTGCATGAACGCGCCGACGTTGAGCCGGATCTGCGCCCACAGCGGCTCGTCGTTCCCCTCGAAGACGACCCACTTCGTCCCGCGGTAGAGGCTCTCCTCGATGAAGAGCGCGAGCCGCCGGATCGGCACGTACTTCCACTCCGACGCGAGCTGGTCGGCGCCGACGAGCGTGCGCGCGCCCCAGACGACGGTACCGAAGACGGTGAACGTGCGCAGGCTGTTCAGCCCGAGCGGGTTGAGCGCGCCGTTCTCGGGGTCGGAGAGCGTGATCGCGAGCTTCTGGGCGCCGCGGACGACGGCGTCGGTCCCGGCCGGCGCCTTCCAGACGCCGCGCTCGGTGTCCGTCCGCGCATAGATCCCCGCAACCGCGCCGCTCGCCGGGAACTGGCGCTGGCGGAAGTTCTGCAATGGATCGGCTGCGACGAAGCGCGGGAAGTACGCCGCCGCGTTCTTGTGGCGCAGGCTCGCGTTGGTGGACATCCAGTTGCGCGCCTCGTCGAGCGTGTCGACCGCCGCCGGCAGATCGATGATCGCGAACGCGCGCCGCTCGTCGCAGAACGCGATCACCTCGGCGAGCAGGCCGGGGTCCGAGACGCCCGGGATGCAGACGAGGTTGAAGATGTCGACGCCCTCGAGCGCGTAGAAGCCGCTCTTCGCGAGCCGGCTGCCGCGCAGGTTCACAGTTGTCGGCAGCGTCCCGTCGGCGCCCGCGACCGGGTCCGCCTGTGCCTGGCCCGCGACGCCGACGCCGAGCGCATAGCTCGAGACGTTCTCCGTCGCACCGCCCCCGGCCGAGAGCATCAGCGTGTCGGCGTGAGCGCCGGCGAATGTGACGCGCGAGCTCGGGTCGCCGCCTGTCTCCACGCGCAGCCGGTTCTCGACCAGGGTCACGCGCGCGCCGTGCAGCTCCACTTGCGCCTGAGCGGTCAGCGCCGCCTCGAGCCGTCCGCGCAGCGCCTGCAAGCTCGTCGGCCGCTCGCCGGCGGTGGTCCAGAGCGTGATCGCCGTCGGCCCGACGTCGCCAGCCGGCCCGTGGGTCGTTACGTTGACGGTCGCAGGAGCGGGGAGCGTCGTGAGGTCGAGGCCGGAGATGTCTCCGCCGACCGTGCCGGTCTGCGCGGGGCGCATCCCGGCGGCGGCGTCGACCTCGCGGCCGCCGTTCGCGAGTCCCATCCTCAGGAGGGTGGCGGCGTTGCGGATCGAGGCGGGGCCGACGCGGACCGACGACTGCTCGCCCTGTGCGCCGGACCGCATCTCGATACGGCTACCGACGCGGACCGCCTCGAACTGAGCGAACGCCGGCGAACCCGGCTTGATCGCGCGCACGCGCGGCTGGATCTGGTTGGCGACGCTCGTGATCTGCGCGTTCTGGTTGCCGCCGCCGGCGCCCCCGCCCTCGTCGAAAATGTCAAATTCGTACGGGCCGTCGCCGTCGATCGTGATCGCGAGCCGCCGCCGGTCGTTGTTCAGCTGCGTGAGGTCGACGGAAGAGAGGTCGCCGCTCGTGCTCGTCCCCCTGGCCGTGCCGACGAGTCCGACCGCCGCGGTGTCGCGCGACAGGCGGATCAGGTTCGAGTCCGCGTTGACGGTTGCGACCGCGTCGTTCGGCGCGAACTGGTTCAGCGTCAGGTTCCGGTGCGTCTCCGTCCGGACCGGCGTCAGCACGCCGCCCTGCTCCTCGAACTCCGTCGCCGTGATGTTGAAGAGGCTGGCGGGGTTCGACGTGTCGTAGTCGACGTCGATGCGGATCCGGTTGCCCCACGCACCCTGGCTCGGAGCGGTGACGTCGAGGACCTGTGAGCCGCCGGGTTGATTGAGGATCGAGATGCCGGCCGCGGCAGCGCCGGCGGCCACGCGAACGATCCACGCCTCGGCGCCGCCGTTCTGGAAGTAGTGCTGGACGGCGTACGAGAGGTCACTGTCCACCGACAGCCCGCCGAACTCGCGCTCGAAGTCGGCGAAGCCGAAAATCTGGGTCGCGTCGTCGGTGGGACCGCGTGAGGTGAAGCCGACGAACGCCGTGACGGAGGTCGAGACTGGCGTGATCGTGCGGACGCCGCTCGGCACCTCCTCGACGTAGACGCCTGGGTAGGTGAGTGTCGATGGCATCGTTCTCCTCTCAGCTCGTGGTGACGCGGCAAGCGCCGCGGATCGCGTCGACGATCGTCTGGGGCGACACCTCGCCGAGCGGCGTCCGCGTCGGGCGGAGCTCGTAGAGAGCGGTGTCCCGCCCGTCAGCGGCGACGACGAGCACCTTGAGGCTCGGCAGCTCTTCCAGCAGCCGCTGCAGCGCGACGTCGTCGTGCTCTCCCGCCGAGATCATGACGTTCGCTCCGGCGCGCGTCAGCGCTTCGGAGAGCATGTCTTCCCGCGGCAGTTCGTCGACGATCTCCATGTCCGGCTGCCCCGCCACCGCCCGCTCGATGATCTCCCGGAGCATCCGGGGCATCTCAACGAGGGCGACTCGTGTGCGTTCCACACAGGCATCCGTTGCGACGACGGATTCTGTCCGTGCCCAAGGCGGACCGCAATGAACCGATGGATCCCTCTTCAGCCCATGCGCAGTCCGGCGGAGGTGGATCGAAAGGCCTAGATCTCTTCGCGCGTAGACCAGTGGGGTGCGCAAACTCGGTCTTGCGTGCAAGTCGTGGCAATGGGTGCATGGCGCGCCGGGCACGGGTCCGCCGCCCGCGCCTGCTCAGGCGTGGCCTGTCACGGCGAGGCGCTACACGAGCTCACGGATCTCGCCAGCCGATCGACGGCCGGCCCAGCACCGGAACCGAATTAATCCACCCCACACGCACCCCTGTTTCTGGGAGACGAAGCCTTGAGCAGTTGCTCGGGATTTCGACGTTGGCGTAGAGGGCCAACAGGCGGACCGAACGAGCACGCGAATGGGGACCGGCGCGGCTTGCAGCCGCGGTTTTACTTCTTGCCCGCGGCGCGCTTCGCGTCGGCGGCTGCGCGTTTGCGCTCGACAGGCGCACGCTGGGTCGAGGTGCGACGCCGCGAGCGCGCAGGCGGCGGCGCGAAACCGGCCGGCGCAGCGTCTTCGATCCAGGCGCCGAACCCATCCGTGCGCCAGTCGATGGCGCCGCCAAAGAGAGTCCGGAAGCGCAAGCCCACGGGGTGCTTGTCGAGTGCTGCGCCGGCACCGGTCGCGTACTCGACGACGGTAATCGCTCGTGGGTCGACCGAAAGCCCACGCTTGAAGAGGTAGATGACGTCGACGTCGTCCTCCGGCATGCTGTAGCCGACAAAGATCGCCCGCTTCGCTTCGCGCAGGGCACGGGCTGCCTCGTACCAGACGCGTGCGATGTGCGGGTTCCTGTAGTCCTTCAGGTGCGTCGGGGTGATCAGGACGGGCCGCAGTCGCGTCCTGCAGTCCTCGCACTGGGTACCGTCGCCCTGATACCTCGCGTCGAGGTCGACGGCACCGTAGAACTGGTTGAGCGTCTTCACGGTTCGGCGTCCGCTGCCTGCGATGCCGAGGTCGAGCCGGTGACAGTTTGGGCAGTAGAGCCAGTTCAGCGACCCGTGGATCTTGAGGAGCGTCCCGAACTTCGACTCACGCCGGTACGCCTCGGTCGCGATATCGCAGCGGTAGTCGGGGAGCCCGAACTGTCCCCGCCGCTCGGCGACGGCCGACATCGCGTTGTCGGCGATGATGTCGTAGTTCAGGGAGAGGACCGTGACGTTCTCGGGCCGATGCGTCGCGTACAGGGCGTCGAGGAAGCGCCGGTAGTGGGGTCCGATCGTTCGAAGACGGTATTCGAGCAGCGCGAAGATCGCGTATTCGAGCGCGGCGCGTACCTTGCGCAGCTCGCTCGGCGTCCAGTGCGCCGCGAACGCGTCGTCCCGGTCGAGCGCCGTGTCGACGAGGCTGAGGACGAGCGGCAGCGGCGGGAAGTGCTCCGGCGCCCGCTCGCGCGGCGCAGGAAGGTTGAAGTTCTCGACGAGGAACCTCTCGAGGAGGTTGATGTGGTCCTGTCGCGCGAGGTGCCGGCGGGATGCGAGGGCGTCCGGGAGGATCTCGTTCGTCAGCGGCCCGCCGCATGCTTTCGTGGCGCCGGCGCCGAAGACCGCGATGGTTCGGTTGTTCATCGTCTTCCCGCGAGCACGCGCGTCAATGGCTCGTCGCGCTCACGACATAGTCGAGCCCGTCGTCCACGTACGCCTGGTCGGTGTCAGGTCCGCCGTTGACGTAGTCGTAGGTTCCGTCCTCGGCGAACAGCGAGTCGTTGCCGTAGTAGCCGTACAGTTTGTCGCCGCCGGTGCCGCCGTCGACCCTGGGGTCGTTGCCGGTGCCGCCGTGGACTGCATAGTCGCTACCGGGGTCGCCGTAGACGTAGTCCGGCCCACCGTGGCCGTAGAGCGTGTCTCGCCCTCCCCAGCCGTGGATGCAGTTCACGCCGGTCCAGTCGTGGATCGTGTTGTCGTTGCTGTTGCCGTTCATGCAGCCGAGCGTACGCCCGGCCGAGACGACTGACGCGAGCGACCGCTGCGCATGCGTCTCCGGCAAGGGCGAGGGCTCGACGTCGACCCAAATGCCACCTTCCTTGAGAACGGCCTCGAGTCCGGTTCCGTCGCCGTTCATCACCCACATTCGATACGGGGCCGACGAGCGAGCCGGGTCGGGGCCGCGAACGAAGAGGATCCGACCGTCGTCCGTCCACACCGGCTCCGAGTCTTCGGACGATCCAGTCGTCAGCTGCCGCTGGTTCTGCCCGGACGAGTTCATCTTCCAGATGTCGAGGCTCGTCCCGTAGCGCGCGAACGCGATCTCGTTCTGGCTCGACCACGCCGGGTCGTTGTCGCGCTCCGGGCCGGTCGTGAGGCGCGTGATCTTCCCCGGCGAGGAGACCGCGACGACGGCGATGTCGGTATTCCCCTTCGCTCTTGTCCAGAAGGCGATGCGCTCGCTGTCGGGCGACCAAGACGGATCGCCGTCGTTGGCCGTCGTTCGCGTCAGATTTGTCGGGGTCGCGCCGCGCTTGACCGGCATCAAGAAGATGTCCGTGTTGCCCGTCGCGTCGCTCTCGAAAGCGACGTACTTGCCGTCCGGCGAAGGGACGGGATCGAACTCGTCGACCTTCGGAGTGGACGTCAGTTGTTGTTGATCGGTCCCGTCAGGTCGCATCATGTAGAGATCCCAGCCCGTCTTGTTTCCGCGGGCGAAGACGATCTTCGAGCCGTCCTGGAAGGCGGTCGGCGTCGCATCCTGGACTGTGTTCTTGGTCAGCGCGACAGGCCGCGCGGAGGGTGCGAGCGCGACCGTGTAGATATCGTCGTCGCCGTCGCGATTGCTCTGGAAGACGACCGTCTTCGTCGCCTCGCGGACGGCCGAGGACGTCTCGGCACCCATCGCGATCGTGACGACGAAAACTGCCGCAGCTTCGACGAGAAACAACCTACCCGGCACGACTGCCTCCCTGAGCTGACCCGAGTACTCTACGACTCGATTGACCGCGGGTCAACGGCCCGTAGAGACGCCCGGCAGCGCGACGTCTCGACGGGCGCGCCGACGCACCTCCGTGATCGGGCCGCAAAAGCGGCAGGCGTACAGGCGGACCGTCGATCCGGGCCCCGCCACGACGATCGCTCGGCCGTCGGCGGCGAATGCAGCGGCGCTGCCGTGCAGACGGAGAGCCTGCAGCTCGCTGTGCGTCGCGACGTCCCAGAAGCGAACCGTCCGGTCCAGGCCGGTCGTCAGAATGAGCCGCGAGTCCGCGCTCATCGCCGCGGTCAGGACGGCGCCCTCGTGCCCGGCGAGCGTCGACGCGAGCCGGCCGGTACGCGCGTCCCAGATCCGCGTTCGCCCGTCGGTTCCGGCCGTGACGAGCTGCCGGCCGTCCGCTGCGAACTCGAGATCGTGACTCGCGGCCGCCGGAATGACGAGCAGTCGCTTGCCGGACGCGAGGTCGAAGACACGCACGTCGTCGAGACTGGCGGCTGCGACGCGACGGCCGGCCGGGTCAAGCGCGAGCGTCGTGGCGAGCCCCGAGGCTCGGACGGCCGTGCGCACCGTGCCTGCGCGGAGGTCCAGCACGCGGATCGTCCCATCCGACGCGAGCGCCACCTGCGTCCCGTCGCCGGTCACGGCGACCGCGTCGGCCGAATGCGGCGCCTTGATCGGGACCGGCAGCACCCGGCCGCCCAGCCGGAAGACTCGTGCGTTCCTCTCGCTGCCCAGCGTGACGAGGACGTTCGACTCGGCACTCAACCGGACGCTCAGCAGCCCGGCGCGCGCCGCCGGGGTCGCCGCCGCTTGCTGCGGCGGTCGGAGACGCCACACGCGGGTCACGCCGCCCGACTCGCTCGACGCGACGAGGAGCCGGCCGGCGCTTCCGAAGGCGACTGAGGTGACGGCGGCTCGACCGGCTCGAAGCACCCGCTGCACCGGGTTCGTCCAGAGGCGGACGCTTCCGTCCTCGCCGCCGCTGATCAGGGCGGAATCGTCGGGGGCGAAGGCGACGCTCGTGACGGCGCCCCGGTGCCCGCGGAGCACGTCGATGACCTCGCCGGAGGCCGCATTCCAAAGTCGGATCGTGTCGTCTGCGGCCGCCGACGCGATCAACGCGCCATCCGAGCTGTAGGTCACACCACGCACCTCCTGCTCGTGCCCCGGCAGCGCTCGAAGCAGCTCACCCGCGAGGGTCCAGATACGGACCTCTCCGTCCGAGCCGCCGGTGACGAGCTGAGATCCCCTCGGCTCGAACGCCACGCTCGCGAGCTTCACGGACGACGTCCCGACCGGGACACAGAACGTCTTCGGCAGCCTGCCCCCGCGCGACCACACCACGCCACCCGCCTCCCCCGCAACCGCGATCGTCCGGCCGTTGGGGCTGACGGCGACACTCGTCGCCTCCGCCGCCCGCGGAGCGCGAGGACACGAGTGGCCCGGCACGGGATAGGGAAAGCGCCGCGGCTGCTGCCGTTTCGCGCCGAAGACGTACACGTCGTTGGCGCCGGCGACCGCTACGACCCCGCCGTCGGAACTGCAGCCAACCGCGACGGTCGGCGTGGCCGGCCCGAGCGGCACCGTCGACGGCCGCGAGCCGAGAAGACGCGCACCGTTTGGCGTTGCGGCGACGATATCCCGGCCGCACGGCTCGACGTCCGCGACCTCTGAGAGGTGGACACTGCGAACTGGGCTCTGCAGGCTCGAGGACCAGAAGCGGACCCGCCCGTCGTCACCGCCGGTCACGATCTGTCGGCCGCCGGCGACGAACGCCGCCGCGCGGACGCCGCCACTCGGGTCGGCGACGGCCGATTCGCGTTCGAGCGAGCGACCGACCGCTTCACGAAGGACAGCCTGCGTCGAGGGCGTCTGCTTCGTGTCGTAGGCATGAAGAGCCCGCACGAGGCCTTCCCGCGGATCCGTGGCGAGCAGTACACGGGCCTGCGCCGTCAGCGCCTGCGAGCGTGCAGTTTGTCGCTGCAGCCACGCGTAGACGGCGAGAGTTGTCGTCACCGCGATGCCGGCCGCCAAAAGAGCGCCGACGGTGAGATACCGCCGCCGCTGCTCCGTGAGACGTCGGTCCGTCACGAACTTCGCTCGCCACTTGAGGACGGCCGGAGCGAGCACGTCGTGGTAGATGCGCCAGCGGTCGTCTGCGGCCGGACGCACGATCCGAGCCCGTGCGAGCCGCTCGAGCACGGGGCGGACGACCGAGTCGTCCACCCCTGCCCAGCCGGCGAGGGCGGCCGTCGACTGCGCGAAGCTCTCGCCGGTCGGCGTCACGAGCCGGTCGAGCGTGTCGGCGGCGAGCGTCTGCTCGTGCGCCGTCAGCGCAGACAGCGCACGACGGACATGCTCGCGCACGATGCCCTCCGGACCGCCGAGCCGGGCGAGAGTCTCTGTGCGCACGATCCGCGACCCGCGCTCGCGCTCGACCTCGACCTCCCAGAGCCGCTCCATGACGAGTTGGAGGTGCGCCGTCTCGACGTGCTGCAGCTCGGGGTCGGCGCCCACCGGCACGGCGTCGAGGACGTCGTCGAGGAGCCCGTTCTCGAGCTCGACACGCTCGTCAGGCGCGCTGCGGGCGTTCCACACCGCGAGCGCACCTTCCACGGCCGTACGCGCCGCATCGCGATCGAGATACGCGAGTCGCAGGACCGTTTCGAATACGCCGGGGAGTCGGTCCTCCACGCGGTCGAGCTTGGCGAGCGACTCCTCGCGAATCGCGATCAGGACCGAGAGCACGTCGCGTGCACTCAGCGCCGCCGCCAGCTCGTCCGCCAGACGCTGGTCACGCTCCCAGCGAACGAAGTAGTCCTCGAACTGATCCAGGATGAGCGCGACGCGGCGGCCGGCGGCGTCGGCGAGCGCGGCCCGTAAGGACTCCAGCGGGTCCTCGACTGCGCAGTCGCAGACCACAACGAGGAAGTCGCCCCGCGAACGCAGGCGCGGGACGACACCGGCCCGGAGCAGCGACGACTTGCCCACGCCGCTCGGCCCGTAGATGAGCGTCAGCGGCGACGCATAGAGGTTGGCGACGACGAGCTCCACGTCGCGCTCGCGTCCGAAGAAGAAGTCAGCGTCGACCTCCTGGTACGGATCGAGACCGCGGAACGGGGAACGACCGGGACCGCCGCCCGCGGGCTCGCCGTTAGGGGGCGCCGATTCCGTCGAGGAACTCCTCGATCGTGAGCTTGTAGAAGTCGACGCCGCGGTGCTGCCAGAGCCGCGTCTCGAGCGTCGTCGGCTTCGCGTCGATCGCCCACGACCGCGGGACGCGGCTTCCGCGGACGGCTCGGTCGATGCGGCTGAGCACGACGCGCAGGTTCCAGTCCCGGAGGCCGTATCCGAGGAAGAGGAATCGGCGCTTCTGGAACGGCTCCGCGAAGATGGCCGGCACCGCCTTCTTCTTCAGTAGCCGCGAGAGGAACTCGACGTAGTCGTCCTCCGTGATCACGTACTGGTCGCGGGCGGCGAGCAGCTGGTCGACCGCGCCGTGCATCTTGTAGATCACGGGTCGTTCGTCCAGGTCGATGTACAGCTTCTTTGCCAGTACAGGCTGCGGCTCCGCCGCACCGCTCGGCCACCACAGGAGCCGCTCGCTCGTGCTCTCGTCGGTCGTGTGGATGACGAGGTCGTACGGGCGTCCCTCGAACGCCTTCTCGATCAGGTCGTCGTAGTTGGTCGTCACGATCAGGAGTGGGCGGTCGATCGATGCCAGGTAGCGGTGCAGGCGCGAAGGCTCGTAGTTCCGTGCGAACACCTGCCGGAGCTCCCGGTTCAGGTCGTCGCGGCTGCTGACGACCTCGAGGTACTGCGCAACCGTCGCGAGATCGGGCTTTGCCCCCTTCGGGAAGTTTGCCCTGGCCGCCAGGCGCGTGGAGAGCATCGATCCCGACGGAAGAACGTCCAGCTCTTCCTCGTCGCCTGCCAAGGCGGCGGCGCGGGCGCCCAGCGATGCCCCCGCCCCGAGGAACGGGATCACCGTGCCGTCGCGAAGGCCCTGGTCGATGATCCGAAATGGAGGGGCCAGAGGGCTCATCGGCTGCGATTCGACCAAGGCGCGCCGGCGTATCGGTTCATTCTCTCATCCCCTCGCCGCACGGCTGACGCGTCCGTGACACGTCCGCGACGCGCGAGCTAATCGCCCGTGGCGCCGTCGGCTTCGCCGGCAGCGGTGCCGGCCGTCCCTGGCTCCGTGCCCTCATCCGCCTCGTCGATCGAGACCGGGATCGACTGGGACATGCCCCCGCCGGGCTCCGGGTTGACCACGGTGAAAAGCAGGAGGCCCGGCGCGGCGACGTCGTCCGCCTCGAGCGTGACGCCGAGCCGCTGGGGGCCGAGGAAGCTCACCTTCCGCGGCACGTCCGGACCTCCGGGCTGGGCGACCCGGACGCTCGACCCGGTGGTGAACCCCGAACCCACGAGGACGAGCTCAACCTCTCCCGCGCGCAGCCGCTGCGGCTCGCTCGCCTCGAGCGTTGGGGTGGGGTGGACGATGCTGTCGCCCCGGGCGTCGTCGCCGTATCCCGGCGCGACGCGGAACGCGGTGTCGAAGATCTCGCGGAGCTTGTCGGTCGCCTGCTTCGAGAAGAGGCCCACGAGGCCGGCGAGGGCGGCCACGCCGTAGGGATTGATGTCGGTGCTGTCCGTGCTGCCGCCGAAGAATCCGCCTCGAATGGCGAAGTAGAACAGCACCGCGAGCGAGGTGCCGACCAACAGTCGGAGCAAGTACCACCAGATCCAGCTGCGCGCGAGCTGGCGATTCCCGACGTAGTCCGTGAAGGAAACCGTGGCGTGCACGTAGCTCCCGAGCGCGCTCACCAGGATCACGAGGATGAGCAGCGCCGCGTCGGGGGTCGGCGAGTACGACCAGCCGAACCACGTGATCGCCTTCTCCTTGTGGGCGTTCGTCGCCGCGCTCTGCACCGCCGGCCAGAGCGCAATCATGAAGTACAGCAGCACGAGGCCAAGCCCCATCAAGAAGAGGCCGAGGAGGGTCTTGATCGGCCAAGGCACTTCCTGCGACGAGTCGATAGGAACGCGCGCTGCACGGCCCTTCTCCGCCGGGCCTGCCAATGCGGCCGTTTGCCGAGCCGAGATGGTGGACATCGGTCCTCCTCGCGTGGTGGGCGGCTTCGGAAGGCGACACGCCTTGGCCGTCGCCCCACGAGAATAACTCTCCCTCGACCGACTTGAAAGTGCGCTTTCGCGACGCGCCGGGTTATCCTCGCCGCAGATTCAATCGGATCGGAGCAGCGTTGTCGCCGTCGCAGAGTGACGTTCTGTCGTTCAAGGCTTTTCTAAGCCACCGCTACAAGTCGCCCGAAGCCAATCGCTATTTCTTCCGGATCTTCGCCGACGCGGCCGAGGTTCAGTTCGAGGTCGACGAGGGCGCGTTCACTATCGACGTGACCCGGCTCGAGCGGATGGTTCGCGACTGCGACGCGTTCATCGGCATCTACCCGTTCCCCGGCCGAGACGCGGTTCCCGAACGCGAGGAGCTCCTTCAGGAATCGCAGTACTTCCGGCTGGAGCTCGATCTTGCGATCCGCGCTCGCAAGCCGGGGTTGATCCTGTACGACCGCCGCTATCGCCAGCTCTTCAAGAGCCCGCTGTCGATCAACTCGCTTGAGTTCGACTCGTTGGAGGTCGAGAGTCCCGGTGAGTCGCCGTCCGCAGGCGTCTTTCAGCGAGCGTTTCGGACGTTCTGTGAGCGTGTCGCCGCGTGGAAGGAGTACGACGTCACGGCCCGTGCCGCCGGCGGCCTGACCGAGGGGGTCGCGCTCGTCCTGCCGCTGCGGGGCCGAGACGTGGACGGCTATTCGCCTGGCGAAGTCGAGGTCGTCAGATCGGCGCTCGCGTCGTGCGGATACGACGACGTCAGCACCGTGCCCTGGCCGCCGGTCCTCGACGGCGAGACGCTGACGCTTCTCCGACAAGCGGATTGGGCCGTCGCGGACGTCGGATACCTCGGCCCGGCCTCGGGAGCCGCAGCATTTCTGCACGGCTCGTTCGTTCCAACGTTGCGGCTCATGCGCGCAGAGAAGAACTCCGGCGAGGTCGCGACGCTCGACTTCCTCTATCGAGGAGTCGAAGTCGGCTACGCAGACGACATCGTCCTCTGGAGCAGTAAACGGTCGCTGGAGAAAGGGCTCCATCAGAGACTGTCGTCCCTCAATCTCCCCGTTCGTCGCATCAGCACGACAGCAGAGGCCGACGAGTACTTCCGCAGCGCGTCGCTTCGCAAGGAGGCCGTCTTCCTGAGCTATTCCGGCAAGGACGAGCAGGTCGCGGCCGGGTTGGGCGCCGCACTCCGAGAGAAATTCCAGACCGTCTTCGATTATCGAGACGGCGAGTCGATCCGACCCGGACAACCGTGGCTCGAGGAGATCTTCACCCAGTTATCGGCGAGCGCCATCGGCATTCCCCTTCTCTCCACCTCGTACGTAGAGAGCGGGAACTGCGAGCACGAACTCAGAGAGATGGTCGCAAAACGCGACGCGAAGAGTATGGAGGTCATCCCCGTGGTACTCGACGAAGGCGTCGAGATCCCCACGTACGTAAGGGATCCGCAGTACCTGCCGCGCTGGAAGTTCGACCACGCCGATGACGTCGTCGACGCGATCGTCAGTGCTCTCTCGTAACGAGCCGCGAGGCGGACTTGACTGCGCGAGGCCCCGTCGTGGGTCGCCTGGGCTCGATCGAGCACTCGAATCGACGGGGAAGACATCAGTCCGGGGCGGCCAACGCCCGCGGCGCATGGTTGATCCAGGCCGCTGCCCGTGAAGGCGGCTTCACTGCCATCCATAACCTTGCGCGCGAGATCGACTCGAGGGAGACGCCCCAGACGCAAGCCACCGTCTACGTCGCCGGCGTGTGCACAGACATGAAGGTGCAGACACTCCTCGTCGGGCTGCGGACGCAGTATGACCTTGAAGGGTCCTTGAAGGGTTTCAAAATTCGGGTTTCGACTTACGCCGCGGCTTGGTGATACTCGTGAATGAGTCCGCCCAGTCGGTCGCGGCGGTCGATCCTCTTGGCCGTGGGTAAACCGGCCGCGTCACCTGCCTCGGGCGTTAGGAGAGCGAGTCCGCGGTGGGGCGTTCGCGGTTGTAGGGGCATGAAACTCCGGGTGTGGAGTTTCTGCGTTATCCGGAGCGGCCGGTAGCCTCGGCGCGTTCCGGGTTCCAGGGAGCAACGCACTCGGGATCGCGCGCATCATCGAGCCGCATGTGGGCCGAGTCGTGTTGGCCACCAGGCGGGCGCGAAGACCGACAAGATCGACGCTCGCACGCTCGCCAAGCTGCTCGCCGGTGGCTTTTTGCCCGAGGTGTGGCCGCCCGACGAGCAGACGCGGATGTTGCGCCGGCGGATCTCGCGTCGGGCGCAGTTGGTCAGGCAGCGCACGCGCCAGAAGAACCAGGTGCACGCGACGCTGATCCGTAACCTCAAGGGAAGGCCGCCCGTCAGCCACCTGTTCGGCGTGCGGGGGCGGCGCTGGCTCGCCGAGCAGCGCTTGCCCGCCGACGAGCGGGAGACGGTCGCGGTCTGCCTGCGCCAGATCGACTTCCTCGAGGGAGAGATCGTGCTGGTCGAACGAGTGCTCGCCGAGCAGGTGCTCGCCTCCGAGGAGATGCGGCGGCTGCTCACCCTGCCGGGGTGAACTTCGTCACCGCGGCGGCGCCGCGAGCGGCGAGATAGCCCGCTTCCCGACCTCGCGGCACCTGGTCAGCTACCTGGGGCTCGACCCGCGCGTGCGCCAGTCGGGCGCTGAGCCGGCCCGGCACGGGCGGATGTCCAAACAGGGGCCAGGCGAGGCACGGCACGTGCTCGTCGAGGCCGCCTGGCACGCCGCGCGCACAACCGGACCGCTGCGCGCCTTCGCCGACCGGGTCGCCTCCCGACGCGGCGCCAACGTCGCGGCCGTCGCGGTTGCGCGCAAGCTGGCGGTGATCGCCTGGCACATGCTCACCCGCGGCGAGGACTACGCCTTCGCCCGCCCCTCACTCACCCGCGAGAAGCTCCGCCGGCTCGAGCTAATGACCGGCGCCGAGCGACGCAAGGGCAAGCGCAACCCCGTCCGCGTCTTCGCAAGCAAGGAGCAGCACCGGCTTGACGTGCTCCCCGCCCGAGTTGACAGGCTAGGCCGCGATGTTTTGTAGATCTTCCCAGGTCTCCTTGACCTCGTAGGGCGTCTTGTAGCCGAGCCGCGAGTGCGGCCGGTGGTTGTAGCGGTCGACGTAGCCGCCGATCCCGCGGCGGGCGTCGTCGAGCGTCTCGTACTCGTTCAGCCACACCTCCCGTTCTTTGAGTTTCCCGAACCAGCTCTCGATGAAGGCCTGCGATTCGGGGTCGCGGTAGCCGCCGCGGCGGTGGCGGATCCCGAGCTCGGCGAGGCGGGCGCGGAAGCGGCGAGCGGTGAAGGCCGAGCCGTTGTCCGAGCCGAGCACGAGCTCGCCCGGCTCGATCCGGTGCTCGGCGGCCGCGCGGTCGACGACGGCGATCGCTTCGTCGGCGCGGCAGCGCAGGCTGAGCTCCCAGGCGACGATCTCGCGGGTGCAGCAGTCGATGATCGCGTTCAGATAACACCAGCCGTGCTCGGCGACCCAGACCGAGGTCATGTCGAGCTGCCACAGCTGCCGCGGCCGTTCGACCCGGAAGAAGCCGGGCCGCTTCCTGCGCTCGAGCGGGCGGCGGCGCTGGATCAGCTTCCGCTCGCGCATCACCCGCAGCACCCGCTTGCGGTTGACCGGCCGGCCCAGCTTGCGCCGGACGAAGGCGGTCACCATCCGATAGCCGTCGGTCTGGTTGTCGCCGGCGACCTCGACGATCGCGGCCTCGACCGGATCGTGCGGCGGCCGCCGCTGCGGCACCTTCCGCGGCGTCGGCACCCGGTAGAGCGCCTGCCGGCTGACCTGCATCACGCGCGCCACCGCCGCCGCGGCGAAGCCGCGCGCGACCAGCTCGCGAGACCGGGCGACGCGCACGCTCACTCCCAGCCCCGCAATGCTTCCCCCGCGATCTCGAGCTCGTACGTCTTCCGTCCGAGCGCCCGCTCCAGCTCGCGGATCTTGCGGCGTAGCTCGCGCTCACCGTTGCGCTCCTCCTTACCCGCCAGCGCCTCCCGGCCGCCCTCGAGCAGCTTGTCGCGCCACGAGTAGAAGAGCGTGTCCGAGATCTCGTGCTCGCGGCAGACGTCCTTCACCGAGCGGTCGCCGCGCAAACCGGCCAGCACGATCTCGATCTTCTGCTGCGCCGTCCACGTCCGGTACTTGCGTTGCTCGCTCAACCTCATCTCCTTGTCGGTCGAGCGGCCCATCCTGAGCCCGCCGCCGGACAGTCCCTCCGACGCTACGCGCCTCCGGGACTGCCCGGCGCTCCAACCCAACTACCTGTCAACGCGGGACCGGGGAGCGGGGCAGAATGCAACCTCAACAGCGAAGTCGGGAAGTGATGGTCCTACGCTGAGATAGTTAGGCACTTAGGAGTACTCCTGTCTGGAGACGAAAGGGACGGGGACACCCCGCCCCCCCTCGAAAATGGAAGGGCGGGACCCGGGAGCCGCAGCAACGACCAACCGGGTCCCGCCTGGATGCCGCGCAGCGGGAGTGGCCCCCACAAGGTTTAAACCACCCCCGCGCACGGCAATCGTTTACACCGTCGCCTTCGCCGGGTCGTACGGTTCGAATAGCTGCTCCCGGCCTTTTACCGCGGGATGATTCGCCGGGACGACGTCGCCGACCCGGATGATCACCTCGCCACCCTTGACGTCACAGCTGAACGTCACGAGCGCGACGAGCGGTTGCTTCTTCGTGGCCATTACTTGGCCTCGAGGTAGCGCAGTGCGTTCGGCACCTGCACCGCAGCACCTACCCGCCAGTAGAAGTACGCACCGCGTTGCCCTGTCGGGAAACGGTTCGTGGCCCCGAACAGATGGGGGATGATCTCCACGGTGCCGCCGATCCGGTCGACGATCTTGTAACCGGCTCGGAAGTCACCCCAGATCCCCAGCTTGGTGCCTGTCGTCGCTCCGGTCGCCATCGTTGACCACTCAGCCTGCGGTTTGCCGAGTAGCGGCCCGCCGCGACCTTCCGGCATCTGCTTCGGTTCCGTCGTCGAACCCTCGGCCACGAAGCGGTAGATCGTGTCGAGTGTGTT
>WNFU01006149.1_pt1 | contig 47662 bp, 32 predicted proteins | sample 5400121 | NCBI WGS metagenome assembly WNFU01 (sample SAMN13153360, study PRJNA577476) | soil metagenome | isolation source: 100 cm soil or saprolite under grassland replicate 1 | place: USA:California | collected 2016-06-15 | reverse complement strand
AATATCGCGTGTTTATTAAGATTCCGAGTTTCGGAGGGTCAAGCGGGGATAATCCTTGGGATTACAATGTAACTGAACCGAATGGGACACACATTGACGGACATCCGCCATACCTGTTTGAGAGCGGAGCAGCCGGTGCTGGATCGAACCGGACAAGGATAGTTGATACTACTAAAAACTGGGCAACGAATCGGTGGGCTGGTTACACCGCGAAAAGGGCGTCTGACAGTGGTATCATGCTAATAACCTCCAATACGAGCAACACGCTTACTGGCTACTACCATGATGGGTATGGTGGTGGCGTAACGTGGAACGCAGGCGACCAATATCAAATCCATAAGGTCTTAATTTCGATGGACCAGCCGTGTAGAGGCGCGGGGAATTTGATCAGAGGCGACTTCGATCATCCGGTGAGCGCAACAACAGGCACGCCGTCATGGGTAAATCAAGCTTTGGAGCCAGCGTATTCCTGGAACAACGTTTACACGCCAACAGGAGCGCGAATAAACATAGAACTGGCAAGTGGTGCATGGACAGTGCTGCGAGAAGGCCGAGACTTCTACAACAATACGCCCATGCCAGGTTACACGTCTTACACCTACCCGCACCCACTCGTGACCGGACGATCACCGTCGACAGCGAGCGCGACTCAGGGCTCCCAGCGCTATCTTAACAAAAGCGGCGAAAGAAAAGCTAGAAAGGTAAAAACGTGGAAGTGGGGCAGGGCCAAGGAAAACTCGGCGAACGAAACGGCTGAACCGATTGCTCCTGGCCAGTAATAAACAAGAATTCACCTGCAACAGCGAAGATGCTTCTAGGTCCGGATTACTCAATTTTCGCTAATTCAATCGGTGCTCGAGCAGCCTTCCTTTCTTACCGCAGACCTCCGTCTCTTGTCCTGAGTCCCTCAGCTCCCTGCTAGGTCTCAAACTCCATACGTGGTGAAACCTGCTCTTGCCGTCTGCCGCTTCTGACTGTCCTCTGAAATGAAATACGTCCTGATCACCGCCGCGCGGAATGAGGAAGCGTTCATTAAAAAGACGCTGGATTCAGTAATTACGCAGACAGTTTTACCTGAGCGCTGGATCATCGTGGACGATGGTTCAACGGATCGTACCGCGGAAATTGTGGAAAGTTATACTAAGCGCCATCCCTGGATCCAACTGCTCCGCCGGCCGCAGCGACTCGACCGAAATTTTGCCGGGAAAGTCCAAGCGGTCAATGCCGGCCTAGACCAAGTGAGATCTCTTCAATTCGAAATAGTCGGTAATCTCGACGCGGACATTTCATTCGAGCGTGATTACATGGAGTTCCTTCTGCAAAGGCTTTCGGAAGACCCGGAGCTGGGTGTCGCAGGAACGCCCTTTACACAGGATGGCGGTTATGACTCAGCTCGAGACAGTTTCGAAGGCGATAATTACGTGGCCGGACCGTGCCAGCTCTTCCGATATCGATGTTTTCAAGAGATTGGTGGCTATGTGCCTAATCCAGCCGGTGGCGTTGACTGGATTGCAGTCATGACTGCTCGCATGAAAGGATGGAAAGTTAAGGCCTTTTCTGAAAAGCGTTTTCATCATTACCGAACCCTGGGTACTGCGGGAAGGGGAACTCTAGGGGCTCTCTTTTCCTATGGAGAAAAAGACTATTACCTCGGTGGTTCACCACTCTGGCAATTGTTCCGCGTAGCATATCGGATGGGAAAGAAACCGGTTCTGCTGGGCGGGCTTGCCCTGCTGTCGGGTTATGTTTGGGCGGCGTTTCGAAGAGCCCAGCGAGCTGTATCGCCGGAACTACAGCGTTTCCATCGGCAGGAACAGATGAAAAAACTGAGAGCGATTTTTTGCACTCTTCTACGATTCGAAAAAGTGAACAGTTTTCGGCCGACGCCGAGCAAAAGTGTTTGACTCGGCTAGCTCAATAAAAAAATGACTTCTACAAGCAGCGACAAGTTTATGGAAACAAATGCGTTCTTAGAACAATACACATCAGAGAATGAGATCTCGAAGTACACCAGGGCCACCGCAGGTTCCGGAATTAACTATCTTCTCGATCATGATTATAAGGCGGTTTACCTTGAAGCAGTCGGGCTCTTGCCTCAACAAACCACGCAACGTGGCATTCGGATCCTGGAATTCGGCTGCGGAGGCGGGATGAATCTCCTTAATCTTATTTCAGTGCTGAGTGGCAAAGGGATTCACATTGCACAGGCTATTGGCACGGACTTCTCGCCTGCGATGGTTCAAGCGGCCACGCGCGAGGCTAAGGTGTATCTTCGGGGGCAGGATTTATGCAGCCCTCAATTCTACGTCGCCAAAAATGAGAGTTTGATTAGCGATCTTGCGTCGGCTGGGATAGACAGATCAACGCTCCTGAATTCGTTTCACTTCATTCTTGGGGTAAACACCGTCCGGTATTGTCACGCCGCGAAAAAGGAGATGGATAACGCCCGAGACATTTTCGACCTCCTGGCGCCGGGAGGCGTGTGTGTTGTGATCGATATGAACAATCGATTTCCCCTTTTCCGGAGCGATTTAAGGAACAGCCTCCGCTGGAAGAAACAGGAACAGTGTTATGTTCCATCATTGGAAGAATATGCCGCGCCATTTGTCAAAGCAGGCTTCGAGGTATTAAGAAGAGAACACTTCTGCTGGGTACCTCATTCCGCAGGCCCATTCATGGCCGGACTACTTCGCACGTTGTCCCCGATCTTGGATGTGGTCGCTCGCTCCAGGGCCATGAGGTCGCTGGTCGTCGCCAGGAAGCCGTCATAGTCCCGGGCTCTCCGGCGTCTCAACGCCGACCAAAATCAGAATCGATGCAAGAAAAAGCATTGCTCCTAACCGCTGACTACCCATCAGCCGACGACCACAGGGCCGAAAGGCTGCTCGAGTTTTTTGGCGTGCGTTACCTAAAACGGCGCGCAACCGAGTTTGCACCACCAGAGAACGAATTCGCCGAAGGGTACAGACTCGTATGTTCTGCGCAGGCTTTTGCACGCGTGATGGGAGACTTGCAGAATTCACGCAACTCGAACGTACTCACGCGACAAATCCATTCTGTTTTCTTGTATTCCAACGGCGACCCTGTCGCGGTTGCGAACGCGATAAGTCAGCTCTCGGGAGTGACGACCTCAATTCGCAGAGGAGCAGGAAGTGTTACCCAATGGCATATCGCGAACGATCCTGACGGTATGTGTGGCGCCATGCGCGATCTCCGCATACAGCCTTCGGCCAACTATCTGCGCAGTGGCGACTTCTTCCATACAGATGGAGGCTCTCTGACTCCGCTGATTGCCGGGGAAGATAAGGCCGCCTTCCTGAAGGTAAGTTGCAACGGCCTGCCGGTGTTTGTCTCGTCGGAACGACTAATCGACATTGACGCCGAACTGACAACCTTCAACTTCGACATTCGCGATCACTTTTTCTCTGCCGTCCCGGTCGTTTCCTACATTAGATGGGCGTTTCCCCGCAGCTCGTGGCATGCACCCGACACGAGTGCGTCTTTAATCATCGATGACCCTCTGTTAAAGCCGACGCATGGGTTTGTGGACTTTCAGGAACTTCTATCCCTGATGAAGCGACACAAGTTTTCTACGAACATCGCATTCATTCCCTGGAACTGGCGGAGAAGCGCTCCCGAAGTTGTCCGGTTGTTCAGAGAAAACCCGGAGCATTTCTCCCTTTCGGTTCACGGCTGCGATCATACCCGGGCAGAGTTCGGCAGCCCCAGCCGTTTACGCCTTTATTGGAAAGCCCAGCAAGCACTGCAGCGTATGAATCGCCATGAGTCTATTACCGGAATTTGTCACGATCCTGTCATGGTATTCCCTCAAGGCATTTTTTCGGAAGCTGCCATGAGCACCCATGGGAAGGGATCGAAAACTTTGCATTCGACTCTCTGTTGGGGAAACCAGCGATAGCAGTGATCCATCATGACTTTTGCAGCGATCACTGCGCGCGCCTGGTCAACTTTATCGAGCAACTAAATGCTCTGCCATGCGCGCCGACTTGGCGTAACCTGGGCGAAGTAATTCGACGTAGCTGTCGTCAAAGAGAAGATTTGGAAGGCGCCGTGGACATGGAGATGTACGGGACGGAGCTACGGATTGAGAACCGCTCTGGACGGCCAAAGCGTTTCCTAATTAGAAGACGGGAGTGCGAGCCTTCGGCGATACAGCGAATTTGCACGGACGCTCAAGAGATTGCCTGGCGACAGACCGACGGACGCATCGACTTTGAAATCGAGCTCAATCCTGGTGAGAACCAAGTAATTAAAGTAAAATTTCATGATCTCGCGGGGAAAGAACGCAACGGAGATAATCTACCGTACAGGTTCAAGACGATGCTAAGGCGTTACCTTTGTGAGATGCGTGATAATTATGTTGCGCCTTTGAGATGCAGGTTCGCTGGGTCTCGTTAAACCATCGAAACGTAAATCGGACCAGGGTAGTAACTGAAAACGCAACACAGCCAATAAAGCGGGAATTCAAATGCGAGCAGCAAAGACATCCGATCCATTGGAGGCCAGGGTCTCCGACGTTCTAACAGACTTCACCGACTGGCTTCGCGTCTTCGGTGAAAAATCGTGGGACTTTCAGAGCTTTTTTGCTGGACCGGTTGGGGGGCGGGCCAAGGCGCTCTATTATCGCCACAGACTCGTTGGAACCGCAGCCGTGGCGCCGATGATTTTCTGCGAAGCATTCCTGCCGTCAGCGCGACGGCTGTTTCATCATCCGATGCGATTCCCGATTGCGGATGCTCATTATGCGATGGGTTTTGCGTTCCTTTACCAGGCGACCGGAGACGTTTCGCAACTGGAAAACTCGATTCATTTTCTAACTGAACTCGAAAAATCGCGCTGCCACGAGTTCAAAGAATATTGCTGGGGTTATCCATTCGACTGGGTCTGGCGCGGAGGCACCATTAAGCGCGAAACACCCCTGATCACAACGACGCCTTATGTGTACGAGGCATTCCTTCAAGCGTTCGAAGTGCAGCCCCGAAACGAGTGGAAACTGATCCTCCAATCAATTGCGCGCCACGCCGCGGCCGATATCCAGGATTTCCGGACCTCGGAAACGGCGAGCAGTTGTTCCTATACTCCTTCCGATGAGGGAGGAGTCATTAATGCCGCTGCTTATCGTGCCTTTTTGCTGACCAGCGCCTCCAAGGTTTTTGGCAACGAAGACTACTGGAGGATCGCAGAACGAAATTTGAATTTCGTTCTAGAGAATCAGAATTCAGATGGTTCGTGGTTCTACGCCATCGATGGCGTGCGCGATTTCGTCGATCATTATCACACCTGTTTCGTGATGAAATCATTGGCCAAGATCCACGCTCTGACCGGCCATGCGGGGATTGTTGGAGCGTTGGGCAAAGGCGTCAGTTATTACTTGAATAACCTCTTTGAATCGGACGGTCTGCCGAAGCCGTTCTCACGCGCTCCCCGCCTGACCGTTTACAAGCGCGAGCTCTACGATTGCGCCGAGTGCATTAACCTCTGTCTGCTTTTGCGCGATCGTTTCCCCCAACTAGAGGCAACCTTGGAGAAGGTAGTCACTCACATTTTGGAAGCATGGACGAAGCCCGATGGATCGTTTCGATCCCGGAAGCTGCACCTCGGCTGGGACAACGTTCCCATGCATCGATGGGGACAGGCGCAAATGTTTCGAAGTTTGGCGTTCTACTTATGCGAGTCTACTGAGGCCGCAAAAGAGCAAGGACGAAAGTGCGAGGGCGGCAGTCAGAAGACGAGAAATGCTCAAGATGGCCAAATCGTCGGAACCACGATGGCAAAATCGGAAGCGTTCTGTCAGCAACCCTAGATCCTCCTCCGGCCGTCCCCAAAAAAATCGCCTGACTTTCAACTAATGTTTGACTTTCTCATAGTAGGGGCAGGTTAACGCGTACGACCGTTACGATGAAGCGGGCGTTTTACTCCATAATTACGGTCCCCATTATTTTCGTACAAACTCGCAACGGATTATCGACTACCTGAGTCAGTTCACCGAATGGCGGGAGGTGGAATACAAAATCCTATCGTGGACACATGGTCGATTTTGGCAATTCCCTATCAACCTGAACACGTTCGAGCAACTTATCGGACGGCCATCAACTAGTGAGGAAATGGAGGCCCGACTCGCCGAGTGGCGGATCGACATCGACAATCCAAAAAATTCCGAAGATGTGATCGTTTCGCAGGTTGGATGGAAGCTCTACGAAATGTTCTTCAAAAATTATACGCGCAAACAATGGCAACGCGATGCAAAGGATCTGGACCCTTCGGTGTGCGGGAGGATCCCGATCCGTACGAACCGCGACGATCGTTATCTCTCGGAGAAGTTCCAAGCCCTGCCAAAAAAGGGCTACACCGCGATGTTCCAGAAAATGCTGAAGCATCCGCTGGTTGAGGTGCGGCTCAACACCGACTACCGCGAAGTACGAACGCAGGTGGCGTTTCGGCATCTTATTTTTACCGGCCCCATCGACGAGTACTTCGATTATCGCTTCGGTCGTCTCCCCTATCGGTCGCTTCGGTTTGAGCCGGAAACTCTGGAGCAGGAGTTCTTTCAGCGGGTCATGCAGGTTAATTACCCAAACGACCATGACTTCACGCGCATTGTAGAAATCAAACACGCTACCGGGCAGAAACTTCCGTTAACGACGATCGTTCGTGAATATCCCCAGGATTTTGGACCCGGCCGGGAGCCGTACTATCCCATTCCCGCTCCTGATGCCCGAGCGCTTTATCAGAAATACGCCGAGTTGGGTGTTGCCGAAAAAAATGTCAGCTTTGTGGGCCGCCTTGCCACGTATCGTTATTACAATATGGACCAGGTTGTGGGAATGGCGCTCGCAGAATTCGATCGCCTGCGGCGGAATGAAGAGATACGAATGACAAACGGCAACCGATTAGTTCCCGCTGTTTCCTGAGTTATCGTCGTCTCGGAATACCAGCTTTCGATCAGACGAACTGATAGCTTCAACCCTCCTCATTGTAAGCTGATAACATTTTAATCATCTAATCTTCATCTATGTGCGGCATCGCAGGCCAATTTAATTTTCAGCGAGGCGAACCGGTCGAGCGCGAGACGATTGTGCAGATGGCACGTTCGATCGCGCATCGAGGACCTGACGACGAAGGCTTCTTCATCGCCGGGCCAGTCGGTCTGGGATTCCGACGACTATCGATCATCGATCTCGCCAGCGGTCATCAGCCGATGTCGGATGCAGAGGAAACCGTGTGGATAATCTTCAACGGCGAGATTTACAATTACAAAGAACTGCGAGGGGAACTGCAAAGCAAGGGCCATCAGTTCAGGACGAATTCCGATACGGAAGTAATCATCCACGGCTACAAAGAGTGGGGCACAGATGTATTCAATCATCTCAACGGCATGTTTGGCTTGGCCATTTGGGATGTGCTTAAGCAACGCCTGGTCGTGGCGCGTGACGCCATGGGTATCAAGCTGGTCTATTATCGGCTCGCTGATGGGCAGCTTACGTTCGGTTCGGAGATCCGCGCGGTGCTCGCAGCCGAGGATACTGCTCCGCAGGTGGACGCCTCAGCGGTCAACCTTTTCCTGCGATTCCGATACACTCCGTCGCCCTATACGATCTTCGAAGGTGTACGAAAACTGGCGCCAGGCACACTTCTCGTCGTGGAAAAGGGCAAATGCCGGGAGGAACGCTGGTACAATTTCGTTCCGACTCCGTTCGCCACACCGAAGAAGGACAAGGAAGCTGTCGCAGAGCTTCTTGATCTCTACAAACACGCAGTTCAGCGGCATCTGCTGAGTGATGTTCCAGTGGGAATTCTCCTGAGCGGCGGCGTCGATTCCGGTCTGCTCCTGGCGCTGATGAATGAGCATGGGGACTCCTGGCCAGCATACACCGTAGGCTACGGCAAAAGCTTCGCAGATGACGAGCTGTTCGATGCCGCGGAGACGGCCTCTCTTCTTGGTGCCCGGCATGTGACGGTGATGCTCGACCAAGGCGAGTTTGAGCGCTCTCTACCGAAAATCGTGGAATGCTTGGAGGAACCCATTGCGACATCGTCGATCGTTCCGATGTACTTTGTCTCTCAGCGCGCGCGGCAAGACGTCAAAGTAGCTCTAATTGGCCAGGGACCAGATGAACTGTTCGGTGGCTATAAGCGGCATCTGGGCGTTCATTACGGAAATTGGTGGCGCGGGCTGCCTGCAGGTCTCCGATCGATGGCCGACTTCGCAGTCAATCGATTACCGCGCAATGAAATGTTAAAGCGCGGCGTTCGTTCGCTCGGAAGCGAGGATCGGCTCAAGCGGTATCAGGACGTTTTTTCGCTCACGGCGACAGAAATTATAGATGGTCTCTTTCGCGATGACGTTCTACCTCGGAGCAATAGCGACGAACTAGTCGATTCCTGGCGTGAATTGCTGCCGCAAATGAAGTATACTGATGAGCTTGGGGGGTTTCAGCTTCTTGAAGTTCGCTCTTCTCTGCCCGATGAACTGCTCATGTATGCCGACAAGCTCTCCATGGCGCATAGTCTCGAAGTTCGCGTGCCCTACCTGGATCGGACGGTGGTGGAGTACGTGCAACGGCTCGGCGCGAATCTTAAAGTTCGCAATGGGACGCGCAAATGGCTGCACCGTCGGGTATGCCAGAGTTACCTTTCGCCGCGAATTCTTAAGCGAAAGAAACGCGGTTTCGCTTCCAATGTAGTGGACCAATGGTTCCAATCATCATTCAACGGCGGGCTTTCGGAGGTGCTCCTGGACGAAAGCTCTTTTGTGTTCGGTTTGCTTGACCCTAAACCGGTGCGAAGACTCCTCGAAGGTCACCAGTCCGGCCGTCAGGACAATCACAAGCTTCTGTTCAGTCTGGTTATGATCGAGCAATGGTTGCGCGGAATCCATAGGCATCAACATCATATGGCGCAGGTGGATCCTTCCCCTGTTCGCCAAGTCGTCTGATTTAAAGCGCTAAGCGTTAATTTGTAATGCAGAGGGTTGATACAATTATGACAATCAATGGCCAGAGGGTCTTGGTCGAAGGGAAAGCTCTGCGGATCGCCAGTCTCGAGCAAGAATGGTACGAGGATATCGAGGATCCCAAAACTTTGATTAACGAGCTGTCGAAGACCGAAGTGAAGCCAGATATTCTGACGTTCTGGCAACGTTTGCCGGACACAGAACCCAAATACTCCTATCGTATGGAGCTTGATCCCATCGCAGCACTTCCAATCAAGAGCTACTCTTTTTGGTGGGATAAGCAAATCGACTGCAAGACCAGAAACATGGTGCGCAAATCCCAAAAAAAGGACGTCACTGTGAGGATGGTCAGTTTTGATGACGAGATCGTTCGGGGGATGACGTCGATCTTCAACGAGACCCCCATCCGGCAAGGGCGACGGTTTTTACACTATGGCAAAGACTTTGAAACCGTAAAACGCGAGTTCAGCCGGTTTTTGTTCCGCGAAGAAATTTTTGGCGCATATGTGGGCAATGAACTCGTTGGCTTCACTATGCTTGCTGACGCGGGCAGATACGCATATCTGGGTCAAATTATCTCAAAAATCGCCCGTCGCGATCTAGCGCCAAATAACGCGCTCTTGGCCAGAGCAGTGGAACGCTGTGCAGAGAAAGGAATTCCATATCTTACGTATGCGCTTTGGCTTGAAGATGGCCTTGGCGGGTTCAAACGAAGCAATGGTTTCGAAAGGTTTGATCTTCCCAGGTATTTCGTGCCTCTAACTCGTAAGGGAAAGCTGGCCTTGAAGCTTGGCTTTCATCGCGGTTGGAAGGGGGCCGTTCCAAAGCATCTTAGACAACCGCTGAAGAATCTCAGAAAACGCTGGTACGCTTTGCGTTGGCGGCCGGGGAACGAACGGACCGCAAGTCCTCTTCTAGGGTCCTAAAAGCGGTCATTCGGCGATTATGCTACGCATCTTGTTGCTAGCTCCCAGTAGTAACCCAGACGGGACTCACGGCTCTCTTATTGGGTATTCCCATGCCGAGGCCCTGGCACAGCTCCATGCCGTAACGGTGGTCATTCACCATGATAACGAGGAGGCCGTTCGCCGTAAGCAGGCCCCATTTTGTGGCATCGAAGTCGTTCGTCTCCCATGGCTCGATCGTATCCACGCCTGGTGCTTTCGCTGGATCTTTAGGAATAACTATGCCAGTCAGGTTTTGACGGCCTTCAACTATCTTTTTTGTCTGGCCTTTGAATGGCGCGCCTGGCGGCAGACGCGCGCTCGGATTATGACGGGCGACTTTGATGTGGTCCTGCGCCTCTTGCCTATTTCATCGGTCTTGCCGAGTCCTTTCGCCTTTTTCCTTCGGCGAGGGCCGATCCCGTTTGTGATCGGACCGATCAACGGTGGTTTGCCGTGGCCCACGGGTTTCAGGCAGGCCGATAAACAGAAAGAGTGGATATCTAACCTGAGAGGTTTTTATCGTTTGCTACCTTTCGCCCGGTCAACCTATCGCTGTGCGGCGGCCATTATCTCAGGCTCCTCGCAAACCTACACAGAGTTTGAAGCCTATCGCGAGAAGCTATTCTTTGTTCCAGGGGAAAATGGTATCAACTCTTACCTTTACCCGACTCCCTCACGGACTTCGCAACGCAGCGATAAGCTTAAGCTGATCTTTGTCGGCGGGCTCGTTCCAATTAAGGCTGTCGACCTCGCCCTGCGTGGGGCTGCGTCGCTCCTGCAAGCGGGCCACGCCCGCTTCACCATCGTCGGTGATGGCCCCGAGCGGGCGAGCTTGGAGCAACTTACGAAGTCCCTTGGGATCCAGAAGGCTGTCTCGTTCTGTGGATGGCTACGCCATGGCGAAGTCCTGCAGCGCATGGGAGAAGCCGACGTACTGGTATTTCCATCAGTTCGCGAGTTTGGTGGTGGTGTGGTATTCGAGTCTCTGGCGATGGGGGCAGTACCGGTAGTCGCCGACTTTGGTGGACCCGGGGACATTGTTCATCCCGAGATTGGCTTCAAAGTGCCTCTGACTAATGAAGAGGATGTAGTGTTGCAAATCGAAAAGATTTTGTCGAATCTTCACGGCGATCGAGGTCTTCTCGAACGGTTGCGCCAGCAAGGCATGCGCTACGCCCGAGAATACCTGAGCTGGGAACGGAAGGCGCAGCTGACGTCTCAGATCCTGACTTGGGCAGTAGGCCAAGGTCCAAAGCCGGATCTTCCACCGCCTCAAGTTGCTCGGACCCTTGAATTGCTTGCCACCCCTGAACTCACATGCCTGGCATAGTTGGAATAATCAGTCAGCGTCGATCAGAGCAATACTCTGATCTGGTGAAGTCCATGGCTAAATGCCTGATGCATGAATCGTTTTATAAGGAGGGTACGTACGTCAACGAGGAGCTCGGCCTCTGGCTAGGCTGGGTCAATCACGAAGGGTCTTTCTCCGACTGTCTTCCGATTTGGAATGAAAAGAACGACATCTGTCTTTTGTTTTCAGGCGAGGATTTCGCAGACCAGGCTGACATCGACGCCGTTAGAACGCGCGGACACAAGTTTGGCTCAGATGACGCAAGTTACCTCGTCCACTTGTACGAGGAAATGGGCTGTGCGTTCCTCGAAAAGCTCAATGGTTGGTTCAGCGGTGTCTTGGTGGATCTTCGTGAGCAGAAATTAGTTCTGTTTAACGATCGGTATGGAGTAAATCGAATTTATTATCACGAAGACGCTGGCGGATTTTATTTTTCTTCAGAAGCGAAGGCTTTGCTTAAAATCCTTCCTGCGACGCGCCAACTTGATCTGCGTAGTTTAGGCGAGGTTCTCAGTTGCGAAGCCGTTCTGGAAAACAGGAGCCTTTTCTCCGGAATCTCGTTGCTTCCAGGAGGTTCGTCGTGGGTGTTTTCCCGGGGCGCACCAGTGAAGAAAAAGACTTACTTCAAGAAGGAGACGTGGGAAAATCAGCCAGAGTTAAGCGAAGCTGACTTTTATGAGAAGTTGAAAGAAACTTGGGCACGGATCCTTCCCAGATATTTCCTTGGAAAACAATCCATTGGATTGTCTTTAACCGGCGGGGTTGATAGCCGAATGATTCTGGCCTGGGCGCCTCGTGAGTCAGGGAAACTTCCATGCTACACATGGGGCGGCACATACCGTGATTGCGCGGACGTGAAGATCGCCCGGCGGGCCGCGAAACTCTGCCGGCAGCCTCACACTACGATTCCCGTTGGGGGTGAGTTCTTGTCGCAGTTTCACGACCTGGCTGAGAGAGCCATTTATATCAGTGACGGCACAATGGATGTAACTGGGTCGATCGACCTGTATGTCCAGAGGCTGGCACGACAGATCGCCCCAGTTCGGCTCAGCGGGGTCTGCGGCGGCGAAATCTTGAGGCGTCTTGTCATGTTCAAGCCCGATCCTCCCCAGCAAGGTGTTTTCGATCAGGACCTGGAACGGTCCTTTCGGGGCGCCGCAGCCACATACGCAGATGAGCTTCAAGGCCATAGGCTCTCGTTCACTTCCTTCAAGCAAGCTCCATGGTATATGGCGAGCAAATTCTCCGTAGAAAGATCGCAAGTGACATATCGAACGCCTTATTTTGATAATGATCTCGTTGCGCTGGCGTACCAAACGCCGGCGAACTTATTGCACAATGAGCCGGCACTCCGACTCATTGCTGATGGCAATCCAGGACTGGGAAAGATCGGAACGGATCGTGGTCTCGCCTTTCAATCAGTTCCCGGCATTAATCGGGTGCTGCATTGGTATCAAGAGTTCATGTTCAAAGCAGAGTACGCCTATGACTATCGCATGCCGCAATGGGTAGCCAGAATCGACCACGCTTTTGCACCGTTTCACCTCGAAAGATTCTTCCTCGGTCGGCACAAGTTCCATCACTTCCGTGTCTGGTACCGCGATCAGCTATCGCGATGGTTAAGAGAAACACTTCTCGATTCGAATGCGCGCACTAGAGCCTACCTTCGTCCGAATCGTTTGGAAGAAATCCTCAAAGCCCACACCAGTGGCCGTCGAAACTATGCCTTTGAGATACACAAGATTTTGACGCTTGAGTTCATCCAAAGAAAACTGATTGAACTGAATTAGGCATACACCAGCTCCAAGTAATTAACTTCGGATCAGAGATAACTCATCGATGAATACGCCAGCCAGACCTACCAGCGGAGTTTATGACCTCCAATCTCCTTCGTATCATCACGAAGTGGCGGGCTCGGCTTCTGGCGTCAGTGCTCGTTCATCAGCTGCCCTGTCCGTCCGCCAAGCCACAAGCCAAGCTGAGCCGAAGGCCATCAGCTCTCCTTCGACCCTGCATGTCGCCTTGCTGACCGGTGGCTCTGATAAACCCTATGCGCTGGGCATGGCGACGGCTTTAAGCTCGGCGGGAGTATCCGTCGATTTCATTGGTAGTGACGAGTTGGACCTTGCGGAGCTGCATAAGCTTCCGAAACTACGTTTTCTTAATTTGCGAGGTGATCAAAGCCAGGAAGCGAGTTTCCGGAGGAAAATCGCACGAGTAGCGAGATACTATTGGCGCCTTATCGGATACGCGGCGACTGCCCGGCCGCGGATCTTCCACGTTCTGTGGAATAACAAGTTCGAGTTTGTCGATCGGGTGTTATTAATGGCCTATTATCGCCTGCTTGGCAGACGGATCGTTCTTACGGCGCACAACGTAAATATTCGTAAACGCGATAATTGCGACAGCTGGTTTAATCGGCTGTCACTGCGCATTCAGTACCATCTGGCGCATCATATCTTCGTGCACACCGAGCGGATGAAGAGCGAGCTTCTAGCTGACTTTGGTGTCCCTGAGAACAAGACAAGTGTTATTCCGTTCGGGATTAACAACACGGTTACAAACAGCAGTATCACGGCTGTCGATGCGAAGAGAACATTGGGTCTCCGTAGCAACAACAAAGTAATGCTCTGTTTTGGCCAAATTGCGCCTTACAAGGGGCTTGAATATTTAGTTGATGCATTTAGCGAAATGGCAAAGAGAGATGAGAGTTATCGGCTGATCATCGCCGGTAAGGTGAAGCAGGGACAGACGGAATATTGGAACAGGATTCGACGCAAAATCGACGATAGTGCAACACGAAGCCAAATCATTCAGAGAATCGAAAACATTCCCGATGAGGAAGTGGAGCTATATTTTAAGGCGGCGGACGTGCTTATCGTGCCGTATATCCACATTTTCCAAAGTGGCGTTCCATTTCTGGCATACAGTTTTGGCCTGCCTGTGATCGCAACAGATGTGGGCTCGTTGCGGGAGGATATCGTTGAGGGAAGGACAGGTTTTGTCTGCCAACCGCGCAATTCGTCCGATCTGGCCGGAACCATCGACAGATACTTCAAGAGCGAATTATTCAGAGACCTCGAAGGCCGGCGATTGGAGATCAAGGAGTACGCAAACGAGCGATACTCATGGAATAAAGTCGCCGCGATAACAACAGCTGTTTATTCCAATCTCTTATCTTCTCACTGATTAATGAACATAACCTCAGATAACGCGGTTTCCAGGATTACGTTGCCGATTTGCCGATTCAACGATTTGACGTTTCAATGTTTCGCCACTGTCCTCTGTCTTCCGTTCTCTGACCTCTGATCTCTGATCTCTGTCTGTAATGACACAGTTAGTTTCCATTTTAATACCGGCATACAACGCCGAACCCTGGATCGCGGAAACGTTGCGCTCAGCGGTTGGGCAGACATGGCCCAACAAGGAAATCATCGTGGTGGATGATGGATCCACCGATCAGACACTATCGATTGTGCGGAGGTTTGCTTCCAAAACGGTATCTGTTGTTACTCAGGAAAACCAGGGCGTGTGCGCAGCGAGAAATAAGGCGTACGAGCTTTGCCAGGGAGATTACATTCAATGGCTGGATGCGGACGATCTCCTGTCACGAGACAAGATCGCAAAACAAATGGAGGCAGCGGAGCAAAGTCAAAGCAAACGAACTCTGCTTTCTTCAGCTTGGGGATATTTTATTTTTCGGGTCAGCAAAGCCCGCTTTGTTCCAACATCGCTCTGGTGTGACTTGTCTCCGATTGAGTGGTTGCTGCGACGGTGGGAGGAACATCTCCATATGAACCCTGCAACCTGGCTTGTGACTCGTGAATTGACCGATGCCGCTGGCCGGTGGGATACACGACTGCTGGGAGGCGGGACTGATGATGGAGAGTATTTTTGTCGCGCAATCTTAGCAAGCGATGGCATCCGGTTCGTACAGGATGCCAGGGCATTTTATCGTATAACAGGATCCAGCAGTTTGAGCTACATCGGGCGATCCAATAAAAAAATGGAATCGCTCCTTCTCGCCATGCAATTGCAAATCGGCCATCTTCGGTCTGTTGACGACAGCGAAAGAAGTCGCGCTGCATGCGTGAATTACATCCAAGGCTGGCTGCCAAACTTCTATCCGGACCGCCCGGACATTGTCAAACAGTTGGAACAGCTCGCTTCGAGCCTTGGCGGCCACCTGGAAGCTCCCAGTTTATCCTGGAAGTACGCCTGGATTGAAAAGTTGTTTGGTTTCGCGGCTGGGAAGCAAGCGCAATTATCCTACAACCAAACGAAGTCGTTCGCGCTAAGAACGTGGGACAGGATGATGTATGCATTGGAAGGCGAGAACGGGCTGCTTGCCTAAACGCACAACTTCGATTTCTCCTTTCACTGCATGGTCGCAAACGACACCAGTGTATAACAAATCCGGTCGTTAAATGAGCGTGTTGATCATCAAGCTTGGGGCCACAGGCGATGTCGTCCGGACGACGCCGTTGTTGAGACGATTGAATGGGAAGGTTAGCTGGATCACAGCGGAAAAGAATCTTGCGCTGCTCGAAGGAATCGATCGGGAAGTGAGTTGCGTCTCATGGGAAAATCGCAGGCGCGTCGCCGACACCGTCTATGATCTTGTGATTAATCTGGAGGACGATCTGGAGACGAGCAGGTTTTTGAAGGAATTAAAGTTCAAACAACTCTTCGGCGCCCATCTCAACGGAGAAGATAAACTGACTTATACTTCAGATTCGCGGGACTGGTTCGACTTAAGCTTGATCAGCACCTACGGGCGGGAAGAGGCGGATCGCCTTAAGCTTCTAAACCGCCGCACTTATCAGGAATTGATCTTTAAGGGTCTGGGTTTTCGCTTTTGCGGTGAGCCATACTATCTGCCGCCACCGTGCCCGAGAGGACTACAGGGAGATGTGGCCATCTCATGCACCGCCGGGCCCATCTGGCCGATGAAAAAATGGGCCTACTATGACGACTTGAAGAACGAACTGGAGTCAGAAGGCGTAAAAGTGAACATACTTCAAAATCGGCCTAGCTTGCTTGAGCATTTGGCCGATGTACAGGGCCATTGCTGTCTGGTCTCTGGCGACAGCTTGCCGATGCACCTGGCCCTTGGCAGCGGAGTGCGCTGCGTTTCCATTTTCACCTGTACCAGTCCCTGGGAGATATACGGATACGGATTACAAGAAAAGGTCATCTCGCCGTTCTTGGAAAAGTTTTTCTATGCGCGCGGCTATGACACGCGCGCAACTACGGCGATCATGGTAGATGAAGTATTCAGTGCCGTGATGAACCAGCTCAGCGCTGCCGCACCAACCGCCAAGGCCATGGTTGACTCGGCAAAATATCGGATATAGGCATGCCTGCGGTTTCGGTTATAGTACCTACGTTTAACAGGAGTAAGCTTGTTGTAAATGCAATCCAAAGTATCCTTTGTCAGACCTATCGAGATTATGAGATCATTGTTGTTGACGACGGGTCGACCGACAACACGGCGGAGGCACTCACGCCGTACATGGATCGGATCCGATATGTGTATCAAGCGAATCTTGGAGCGAGCGCGGCACAGAACAAAGGAGTACAACTGGCAAGAGGCAAGTGGATCTCGATTCTGGCGTCAGACGATTTGTGGCTTCCCACGAAGCTTGAGGCACAATTGAAGGTTGTAGATATCCTCGGCAAGGACTTTGGGGCGTGCTTTACAAATTGCGATTTCTTTGGAAACACGCATGTCATACCTTCTGCGTTTGAACAGGCGGGATGGCATGAGGAGCTGCCATTCGGTCCGCTGGAGGACCCTTTCAAAATCATTTTAGCGCGGCATCCAGCAATCTACGTTCAGAGCCTACTGGTCTTACGCTCCTTGGTGGAATATCCCAATGGATTCGATGAACGTATAGTCGTGGCAGAAGATACAGATCTGCTGTTCAGGTTAGCGTTCAACACAAAATTTTGTTTCGTGAACGAACGCCTTGTCAGAATCGACAGGACACCGTCCCGGGAAGTGGGCCTGATGGAGCTCTTCTCAAGGAGCGATGATCGTGCATTCGGTTCGAGGGAGCACGTATTGCAGAAATGGATTTGCCTACCAGAGAATATGGATCGGGGGCTTCGCCGGACGCTTGAGGAATGGCTTAAGGCCCTATACTATGACTGGCTTGTGACAAAGCTATATCGCTTCCGATACGTGAAGGCCTTTGAGATTGCCGGGAGAATAAGGGCGACAGGAGATAACAATAAGACGATATGTCGGACGCTTGCTTCTCGAGCAAAAAGGAAGATATCTTCACTCGTCAATCAGTTCCATCGTAGCTGATACCACGTGCGAAGAGGCGCACGACTATAATTACTAAAAGCTGGTTCTGCCGATTGAATTCAACAGCTCGAGACTCCAACGAACCAAGAAGAACCGAGCACAGCCTTCCAGCCCCGCGCCCAATGCAAGAGAAGCGAGTATTATGCAGCAGCCGCCTGCATCCAACCAAACTGGGACATTCACAAACCGCGGAGTCATGACTAACAACAGATCCAGCGTCACCAACGGCGAGGATGTGTCCGTTAGCGTGGCTCGACCGGAAAGAACCGAAGGAGACCGGCAGCGCAAAATGATCGATCCGAGCGAGAAACATCTTGGCACTGATCACCTCTTGGGCGATCTCAAGGGCCGGACGATCTCCGGAACTTTTATCACGATCGCGTCCCAGGGAACCCAGTTCCTGTTAAACCTCGCGTCCATCATGGCGATGGCGCGTCTGCTCGCACCAAAGGATTTCGGCCTCTATGCCATGGTCACGACAGTCATGGGTTTTCTGTGGATGTTTCAGGATGCCGGGCTCTCGACGGCCACAGTGCAGCGGCAGGAAATTACGCATGCACAGGTGTCCAATCTGTTCTGGGTAAACGTCGGCTTGGGTGGTGTTACTACACTGGTCGTCGCTGCCTTGGCGCCGGTAGTCGCGTGGTTCTATCGCGAACCGCGGCTTGTAGGCATCACGCTGGTACTCGCAGGTACCTTTCTGCTCGCCAGCTCGGCGGTTCAACACATTGCGCTGTTGAACCGGCAGATGCGTTTCGGGGCCATCGCGATGATCTCCATTGTTTCCCCCCTTGCCGGTTATCTGACCGGCGTTGGCATGGCTCTAATGGGATATGGATACTGGGCTCTGGTCGGCGCCGCTGTGACGCAGGCCGCTGTTAAGCTTGTGCTGGCCTGGTTAATTTCGGGGTGGCGACCTAAATTACCCTCCCGCAACACTCAAACCTGGCACATGTTGACGTTCGGCGCCCACATTACCGCCGGGAGCCTAATATTCTCCCTCGCCCGTGGTGTGGACAACCTTTTGATTGGCCGGTTTTTTGGTGCCGCTGCAGTAGGTTTGTATTCCAGGGCTTCTATCCTTCTCATCCGGCCGCTGGAACAATTCACCATACCAATCAATGCCGTGCTGATTCCGGCGCTATCGCGGGTCCAGACTGAACCAGAGCGATACCGTCGCACATTTCTTCGCGTGTATGAGGCCTTGGCGCTGATAAGCTTCCTTTCCACCGGCCTGCTACTACCTCTTGCTCGTCCCCTGACTCTCGTTGTGCTTGGGCCGAAATGGGAACAGGCAGCGCCTATTTTCGCTGGCTTTGCCATTGCGGCGCTTTGCATTCCACTGGGGGGGGCTTCAACCTGGCTGTTCCAGACCCAGGGGCGCGGCAAAGATTGGTTATTTGCTAGTTTGCTGGGTTCTTGTTTTACCGTTGCCTCATTCGTTGCCGGTCTCCCGTTTGGTCCTGCCGGACTGGCCATAGCCTATTCCGTGGCCGTGCTTTTCCTCGGCGTACCTAATCTTTACTATTTTGCCGGACGGCAGGGACCCGTCAGTACGGCTGATTTATGGAGCGTCATTTTTCGCTACCTTCCCCTTTGGATAGTTGTCTGCGGCGTGACATGGCTGGTGCACCTCCCTCTCATGAACTCCCCCTCCTTGGTGCAATTGGTCGTCTCCGCTCCCGTTGGCCTTCTCGCTGGAGCGATCTTAATTTATCTTGTACCTTCAATGCGTCGAGTGGCGTTTTCGCTCGTTGATATTCTGCTAGAACTGAAATCCCGTATCAGTTTCTTCAATGCAAAATAGTGTTGCTTCGTCTGGTCCGTTGGCACAGCCGCCGGTCCGTGCGATGTGGGGCGTATTTGATCGAAAGGAGCGATGGTCGCTTTCCTGGCGCGGCCGGCTGATTCTCGCTTCAGCCGTCTTGCTGGTCGGCGCCCTATGCGTAAAGGGCATTTATCCTTTTCTCGCGATAACCAATCGTGTCGGCGCGGATGTCCTTGTGGTTGAGGGATGGGTTCATGAATACACCATTCGGGCCGCAGTGGATGAGTTCAGGTCTGGTTCGTACGAGCGCGTTTTCGCAACGGGCGGACCGGTGGTAGGAACTGGAGGATACATCAACGACTTCTATACTTCGGCCAGCGTAGGCGCCGATCTATTAAGAAAGAACGGCCTGGCAAGCGAATCGGTGCAAATGGTTCCCTCGCGCGTAATGGATCGGGATAGGACATACGGTTCGGCGGTCGCCCTACGGAACTGGTTTCGCGAACACAATATGCCCGTGTCTGGCATTAATGTGATCACCGAAGATCTCCATGCGCGCCGCACGCGCCTGCTCTTTCAGGAAGCTCTTGGCGACAAAGTGAAGGTAGGCGTCATCGGAATTCCAAATCCGGATTATGATGCAAAGCACTGGTGGCGCTACAGCGATGGAGTGCGAGAAGTTATAGGCGAGAGCATTGCCTACGTATATGCCAAAGTGTTCTTTCGTCCCTCCGAATCGGTGCGTGGAGAGAAGCAGCCGTAGCCTTTCAGGCCAAGGGCAAGGACTCCGGCTGATCGGACGAGGACGTTCGCGACCTATTTTGTCTGTGATTCATATAAAAAACCTTGCGAAATAAATTGCCAAAACAGAAAAAATTTTACTTGCCATGAGAGTTGAGACTGATACGTCCAACGGATCGGCATCGAATGTACAGGCTTTGCATAACTCTGCGCAAGACGGCGACACGATCACGCTGCCAGCGGGAACATTCTTTTGGGCGACGACGGTCACTATCACGAAAGGCATCACAGTGATAGGTGAGACTACGACTGATCCTGTGCATAAGACGGCGAACGATCAGACGATCGTCCTGGCCAATACCGGAACGAATGGAAATCAGCCCCTCTTAAATCTGGCAACTGCGTACGGCAAATCCTACCGCCTGAGCGGAATCACTTTTCGAACGGGGCAAACGCAGATCGTCAATTCCAACGGAATGGTTCAGCTGCAAGGCGGATCTCACGCGGTCAGAGTCGATCACTGTCATTTCGACGACCTGCCTTATGAGAACAATTACGTCGCGGTCTGGCGCGCGCTATATGGCGTGATCGACCACAACGTTTTCGATTTTCGCAGCCCAAACAATCACGCCCAATCATTGTACATTAACATGTCAGACTGGGGGGGACGTTCATACGGCGATGGTTCGTGGGCCGAGCCCCCATATTATGGCAGCGAGAAGTTTGTTTTCATCGAAGACAACTGCTTCAATAACACGACCAGCAACGAGTTTGCCGGTGTTATCGATGGCTGGAGAGGTGGACGTTACGTCTTTCGCCATAACCACGCTTACAACGCGACACCTACGAATCACGGGACTGAGATTGGCCGGGAACGAGGCTTTCGGTGTGCCGAAATCTACAATAACGATTTTCATTTCACGGATGCCCGTGGTAGTTTAGGTGGAACGCGCTCCGGCGGATGGATAAGCCACGATAATACCGTCGACGGACAGCAACTTGCGCGCGGCGCAACGCTCGGAACATATCGAGTCTTCTTCGCGTTCATAGGGGCGCCATTTACCGGAGCGAGCGGCGATAATCCGTGGGATTACAATGTCACGGAGTGGGACGGGAGACACATTGATGGTCACCCGCCGTATTTGTTCGAGAGTGGCTCGGCAAGCAGCGGTTCAGATGGGACGCATATAGTTGATCTAACAAAGAATTGGAGGGCAAACCAATGGATTGGATACGCGGCGAAAAGACTTTCAGACGGCAAGATTGCCCTTGTTTTCTCGAATACCACTAACACTTTGAACGTTTATTATCATGACGGATATGGCGGCGGCCCGATTTGGCAGGCGGGCGACCAATACCAAATCCACAAGGTATTAGTCGCATTAGATCAGCCGGGGAGAGGAGCAAGCGATTTAATCAATACTGCCAGCCCAGCATGGCCACACCAACAATTAGAGCCGTGCTACGAGTGGAACGATGTTTATACGCCTACAGGCGCGCATTTAATGATGACTCAGGCAGTGGGGGCATTCGCTGTCCTCCAACAAGGCCGCGACTTTTACAACACGGTAATGCCAGGATACGCGCCTTATATTTACCCGCACCCGCTGACAGGGGGTGTGGGTACGCCTCCGCCCCCGCCGAGCACCTGCGCCCAGCTACAGCAACGCTTAGACCGACTCCAACGCCGCCAGCAACGGTTACAGCGACTCCATCGCTCAAACCAGAAGCTAAACCGACGCATACGTCGACTACAACAACAACTCCAGAATTGTCCCTAACGGCCACGCCAACACCGTCCAACAGCGGTTTTAGTATCTCATTAACAAGGCTTATACCGGTTCTGCAATCGGCCCAACTCTTCCATCTGCCTGGAGCTTCGCCGTGCCGTAAGTGAAGTATTAGACGCTGCGACGCAAGGCGATCGTCAAGTTCTTGAAATGCGCAACATTAAAAGCGTTGGGCTCCCCGGCTCATGCCGATGAGATCGGCAGCAGCGTTTGTGATCCGCGGTGTGTGATGCGTTCGATTTTTACCTGCAAGATTCGATCGGAAATATACGAAGCATCTGGTATCAATCCGTATTTCTGCGCACAGCGATGAAATGAGGATCGGTGACGTCCGACTGGATCAACCTTTCCCCGTCCAGGTTGTCGGATGAGGTGCGCCGAGGTATGAAAATATGCACACGCTAAACGACCAAGGCGGGGGACGATGCTTGTCGCAACCATCGGAGTCATCGCCCGCACCTCGGGTTTGCATGCCAACCTGGAGAGGAGTCGCTCGCATGGCGTTCGAGGCGGCGAACTACGTGGGCTTCAGGTTTAAGGAAAAATGCCAGCGCAGGCTTTTGTGGAAGGACGTGACTCGAGGGCTCGCCTCTGTCAACCCCGGACTCCGTCCGGTGAGACTCAAAAAGGAATACGACCTGTTTTTTTGCCGCTTCCAAATTCTTCAAGATCTGCTTTACGTGAACGCCGTGCAGGGTTGGAAAGATCGGTGCAGGACAAGCGTGTGTTGGCTGGACGAATTGTACGCCGCCGATGCGGTCCATAGCCGAAATTACCTGCACATCCTGAAACGATTCGATCATGTGTTCGTTGGCTTCAAAGGGAGCGTGGACGCGATCACCAAAGTAATTGGACGGCGTTGCCACTTCCTTCCCAATGCGGTGGACGCGATCCGTTTCAGCCCTTACCCGAACCCCCCGGCACGGGTGATCGACGTTTACAGCCTGGGCCGCCGACTGGAGGGTCTTCACCGGACGCTTCTTAAGTTCACGGCTGAGCGGAACATGTTTTACGTTTATGAGACGCTCCAGACTGGGGCGGAAAACTTGGTGTCCAACCATAGGCAGCACCGTGAATTACTGGCGAATCAGATCAAGCGAAGCCGATATTTTTTGGTTGCCCCTGGCAAAGCAAACCTGCCGGAGGTGACTCGAGGCCAAATTGAAGTGCCGGTTAGATTTTTTGAAGGGGCGGCGGCGGGTACAGTGATGATCGGCCAAGCCCCGGATTGTGATGCGTTTCGCCAGCTTTTTGATTGGAAGGACGCGGCTATTGCAATCGACCCTAATAACTCCGAACTGGCGGAGGTTTTGGCTGAGCTTGCTGGGCAACCGGAGCGGCTCTGCGAAATCAGCCGTCGCAACGCCGCGGAAGCTCTCCTTCGCCACGACTGGTCGTATCGTTGGAAACAAATTCTTGCCATTGCCGGACTCAAGCCCATGCCGCAGCTTGAGTTGCGGGAGAAACGACTGAAAGAACTGGCGGACGTTGCCAGAAATTATCCAGTAATGTAGTGCCCCAGCGGGAGTGAACGACATTACCTCACGCGGAGGGTCATCACTTCACTACAGCTCTCCTCGTACCAACTGCGTGTGCATTAAGCAACTCATAAAGTAACAGTGCTCGACTAGATCTTTGGTCGCCACTGGCAAAAGATCTTGATCGCGAAATGAAACAAAACAAAAAGAGTAACAAAATTGTCTTTTTCGGCGTGTTTGGCAATCAGAATTTAGGTAATGAATGCACGTTGCAGGCTACTATGTACAACATCCATAAGGCCTTGCCGGATGCAACATTTACATGTCTTTGCACAGTCCCCGAGGATACAGAACAAAGACACGGTATCCCTGCATTTGCGGCCCAACGAGAATATCCAGCTTGGTTAGACTCCCAATTGTGGTCTGGGCGAGGCTCAAGGTTGATGAAATTACTGCGAAAGATTCTTTTCCGAATTCCGCTAGAATTGATCCATTGGGCTAAGGGCTTTAAGGTCGTTAAGGGAAGCCATATGCTCATCGTCCCGGGAACGCAAGTGGTGTCAGATTACCTGACCGGACCCTTTAGCTGGCCCTACGATATATTCAAATGGGCAATCATTGCTAAACTGTGCAGGGCTAGGTTGCTCTTCCTAAACATCGGAGTCGGCCCGATATATCACCCTTTGAGCAGATGGTTTATTAAGGCAAGTCTCAATTTCTCGGACTATCGTAGCTACCGAGACATCGCCTCGAAACAGTACGTGGAGAAAATGGGGCCTTGTCGGGATTCTGACCTCGTTTATCCCGATTTAGCGTTTAGCTTGCAAAACACCTTGTTACCAGCATGTCAGAACGTAGGTAAACAAAGGCCTGTCTTCGGTATTGGACTAAAGGACTACCTGGGTCGAGGGGGCCTGCGTGATCGCCACAATAATCGCACCTATCGCGATTACTTGAACACGCTAGGAGACCTTGTGGCCTGGTTGTGCGAGCGAAAGTACATGGTGCGAGTGATAATCGGAGATGTTTTGTACGACAGCGGCGTGAAACAAGATTTCATGGAATCGCTGCACGAGCGTGGATTAATGAATCAAGAAGGTCAGATTGTTAATGAACCGGTCTTTACGGTAAAGCAGTTGTTGTCTCAAATCGCAGCCGTCGACTTTTTAGTCACATCACGGTTTCATAACCTGGTATTGGCTCTCATGCTGAATAAGCCAGTGGTCTGCTTGTCAGACCATGGAAAGCTAGATTCCTTAATGACCGAAATAGGGTTGACTGACTACTGTCTTCCTCTTGCTAACTTGGATTTTGACGATTTGATCGATAGACTTGTTAAACTCGAAAAGAATGCCGAGGCGCTTAAGCTTTATATTAAACACAAGACCGAGGAGTATCGTAGAACTTTGGACAAGCAATACAGCCTTATCTCCAAATGCGTTTGAGCGAACGATGCGCTCAGAGAATTTCATTGTGATAAACAACCAAGTGTATCATCCAATCCTGGCGAAGGCGGCGCGCTTCCAGGTCTTAGGAAAGTCTCCTGCCGGCTTTTACTTGCGGCTGAATAAGCAGGTATGGGAGCGTCTCCCTTCTCGCGTACGAAATCTGCACGCCCTTCGTTCGTACGGGGTATGGTTGCATAGCTTGGTTTGCCTCGGCGCGAGGCGCCAGCAGTTCTTCGGCACATTCTTCCTAAGGAATCGTCCAGTGCTGGAATTGATGCGCCGCCTGGCCCGGCAGAAACCCCACGGCTCGACTTTGAGAATTGCCGTGCTGGGTTGCAGTATCGGGGCCGAAGTTTATTCAATCCTCTGGACCATCCGCTCGGCACGGCCGGACTTGAAAGTGCTCCTGGATGCGGTGGATATTTCGAAGGAAATACTGAGCTTCGCCGAGAAAGGCATTTACGCTCCCGACACCTCCCAGTTGGTCGGTGCTTCGATTTTTGAACGGTTGACCAAGGCCGAGATGATTGAAATGTTCGATTGGGAAGGCGACCAGGCTACAGTTAAGTCCTGGCTCCGGGAAGGGATCACGTGGCGGCTTCTGGATGCCGCTGATCCGGAACTTGTAAACACTCTTGGGCCTCAGGACATGGTAGTCGCGAGTAACTTTCTCTGCCACATGGCCCGAGCCGATGCCGAAAAGTGCCTCGGCAATATAGCGCAACTGGTTAGTCTAGGAGGGTACCTGTTTGCTTCAGGAGTCGATTTGGACGTTCGAACGAAGGTCGCACTTGACCTCGGCTGGGAACCGGTAACGGAATTGATAGCAGAAATCCACGACGGGGATCGTTCTGTCCGAGCCGACTGGCCCTGGAAGTGGTGGGGGCTCGAGCCTCTCAACCGAAAGAGGCACGATTGGCAAACCCGTTATGCTGCCGCGTTCCGGATTGCTAGTCCGGAACGCCGGTGACTTCGTGGGGCTCGCCACAATGGCTAAGCAGACCGGGGTAAAGCGTGTCCTTTGAGAAGATTGCAAACATTTGCCCGGGTTCAGATGCTCTTGGAACGCTCGACGCTGAGCGACACAACTTTACGACCTGCTCGAGCGGATTGACATGACGAAAGAGGTCTTCGAATACGGGACCTTCACGCACCTGAAACAGTTGGAGTAATTGATACGGACCAAGCAGATGGATCGTCAGTTCTTCTGGACGAGTGTCGTTGGGGCGTTTCGGGAACAGGGCGTCGCTAACTCAGCAAGCCGAGCCTTGCCCTACAATTCCCCTACAGACTGACCTCGGTTGCGCGCAATTCGACCTCAAACATGCTCTCTTGTTCTGCAATTCGCCAGCCAGAACGCCTGCCACTCGTTTTGTCGGCAATTTCTTGGACGATCAATCGTGATTGGCGAATCGTAAATCGGGTTGCGCGCGAATAATCGGTAACGTGTGCGGCTACACTAACATTTTCGAGAACTTGGGGTTGCAATTGCCGGAGAACACATAAAGGAGGCGACCAGGAAACTGGTCGCCTTGATTGATTAAGCTTGAAGGACGGGCGCCAATTATTGACTACGGGCCAAATCCTACTGCACACGACGAACGCGCAAAACAAGTATCATTCATGCTGAGGAAAGGCCATAATCTCCCTGTAATATGCGCAAGCTACCTCAGGGGAGGAGTCGAAGCCTGCATTCTACGAATGAGACGGGTCGCCGCGCTGGCGTGGTTCGCGACTGCCGCGTGCGGTCTTATCTTAGGGGGTAACCTCTCTGCAGCTACCGTGCCGCCGGGGTTTACTGAAACCGTAATCTCGGGACCATGGACCAATGCCGTTGGAGTCGCTTTCGAAGACAACGGGCGTATGTATGTGTGGGAGGGAAGCGGCCAGCTCTGGTTCAAGGATCCTGGCGACGCTAATTACACACTTCTGCTCGACATCCACGACGAGGTCGGTAAGTGGGGTGACCACGGGATGCTTGGTTTTGCGCTGGATCCCGATTTTCGAGACAACGGGTACATCTATGTGTTGTACGTCGTTGATCGGTACTATCTTTTCCATTCCGGCGATCCCGATTACGATCCCAATGTAAACGAATACAACGCAGCGACGATCGGGCGGCTGACCCGGTACACGTGCCGTTCCGCAGATGGCTTTCGGTCAGTGGACCCGACCAGTCGGCAGATTTTGATTGGGGAAACCAGACAGACGGGAATCCCAATTTGCTCCACAACTCATGGAGTGGGGAGCTTGGTCTTCGGTGAGGATGGGACCTTATTGTTATCGTGCGGGGACGGGGCCAGTTATCAGGTTGCCGATACTGGTGGCGTTCAAACGGGCAGTTATGCTCCGCAAGCTCTGGCCGATGGCATTATCCGGCCAAAGGAAGACGTTGGTGCTTTTCGCGCGCAATTGGTTGATTCTCTCAATGGAAAGGTGCTTCGGATTGATCCGGCCACGGGCAACGGTCTGCCCAGCAATCCTTACTACGACGCTGCCAATCCAAGGTCGGCGCGCTCACGTGTTTGGGCATTAGGACTGCGCAATCCGTTCCGCATGAGCCTGCAGCCCAATACGGGCAGTCATTTTCCACCTGACGGCAACCCCGGGATCCTGTACATTGGGCATGTCGGTTATAACACTTGGGAAGCATTGGACGTTGTGACCGGCGCGAAACAAAACTTTGGCTGGCCGACCTATGAAGGATTGAGTATCAACCCTGACAGTGGCTATGATGTCGACATCGCCAATCAGGACGCTTTAAACCCGTTGTATCCCGCTGCGGGGTGCACCCAGTATTTTTCTTTCAGACAACTGCTTCACGAAGACACTCTGAATCCCGCCGGACAGCCGCCATTCGCAAATCCGTGCAACGCTTCCCAGAGCATACCCAGTTCTATCCCGCAGTTTCTCCATACCCGGCCGGTACTGGATTGGAATCACAGTAGCGCAATCACACGGACGCCGATTTACGGGCCCTCGGGCGATGCGCAGATAGCTAACGTGGGAGATCCCGGATCGCCGGTGTCCGGAACGCCGTTCAGAGGAAACTGCGCTATTGGGGGCACCTGGTACACGGGCACGAACTTTCCGGCGGCTTATCAAAACCTATATTATTTTGCCGACTGGGGTCAGGGGTTGATCAACACCCTCACTTTTGATGCCAATAACAAGCCGGTTGCACTAGGTAGTTTTGCGACTAACGGAGGCGCCGTTGTCGACATGGTCCAACATCCTGTCGACGGCACCCTTTATTACATCACTTACGACTACAATGGGGGGGCGTTAAAGCAACTTTCTTATACCGGCAATCGGACGCCCATCGCAGTTGCCTCCGCGGACCGATATTACGGCACCACGCCCTTGGCGGTCCAGTTGAGCAGCAACGGTTCGTACGATCCTGACGGGCAGCAGATCACCTACTCATGGAATTTTGGCGACGGTTCGCCGGTGAGCACGCAGGCCAACCCCGCACACAACTTTACGGCCCCGCCCGGCGTGCCGACGGAGTATGTGGTGACTCTGACGGTGACCGACACCGGCAACTTGTCGGCGCAAACGACCTTAATTATCTCCGTTAACAACACGCCCCCCAACGTGACGATTACTAGCCCGGTGGATCACGCGCTATATTCGCCATTCAACCAAACCACGATCAACCTGACTGCGACAGTGAACGACGCTGAGTCGGGTGACGCACAACTCTCTTATCAATGGCAGGTGCTGCTGCATCACAATGATCACAACCATCTCGTTTACTCGGATACGAACCATTCCACCACGGCCGTGCTCGATCCGACCGGGTGCGACGGGATCAATATCTATTACTACCGGGTTCTTCTGACCGTTACGGACCCACAGGGGCTGGCGACGACTCGAGAGGTGCGGCTGTATCCAGATTGTGGGCCGGATACCCCGCCGACAATTTCAAACATTCCCAATCAAACTATTCCTCAAAATGGTTCTACCGGTCCGATTCCGTTCACGGTGGGCGACGCGCAAGTCGCACCAGCAAATCTGCAATTAAGCGGGGCGTCATCCAACCTAGGGCTGGTACCCAATGGGAATATTGTGTTTGGAGGCAGCGGCGCCAACCGCACCGTAACCGTAACACCGGCGGCCGGACAAACCGGGAGTACGACGATCACGGTCACGGTGAATGATGGGCCCAACAACACCAGCACGAGCTTCGTGGTCACGGTGAATGCACCCACTCCTACCCCCACTCCCACACCATCGAATGCATCCTGTCAACGATCCCTGACGATCGACCACACCAAGGTTCCCAGCACGCAGTCCAATTTCACGGTCCTAGTCAGCCTCACTGATCCTGCGCTTAAGACGGTTGCCAACGGTGGTCACGTAGTCAATGCCAACGGATACGACATCGGGTTTTACTCTGACTCCGGGGGGACTATCAAGCTCAAGTGGGAAGTGGAGAGATACGATGGCACAACCGGCAACCTGATCGCATGGGTAAAGATCCCCTCCGTCTCCAGTTCTAGTGATACGGTCTTTTACCTGATGTACGGCGATAGCTCGATCAATACAGACCAGTCCGATCCGCCGAATACGTGGGACTCAAACTTCAAGGGTGTGTGGCACATGTCCGACAGTGCGGCGAACACAACCATTAGAGAGTCCACTGTCACTGGCGCCAATGGCACGAACAATGCCAACACAAGCACCAAGACAGCAACAGGGGAGATCGGCAAAGCTCTGAGTTACAACGGCAGCACTGACGGTTCATTTGCGGCCATTAATCTAAGCGCCACCAATATCGCCACCCTATCGTTTTGGATGCAGTGGACGACCAACGCGAACGATGATGACTTGGCCTTTGAATACACCCCCAACTATAACTCGAACGCTGGAGGTTTTATTGCCGACTGGAATTCCAGCGGCTTTGGTGGCGGAAGATTCGAGACGGGCATGGGCAAGGGAGATCACACCTACTGGAGCGATCTTTTCGCCAGGCCGTCAGCGGGGACATGGCACCTTATCCACCTGGTGTTCAATCGCTCCGGATCAGCTAATAAGGCTTATGTAGATGGCTCCCTCCAAACGCTAACAACCGCCACCCACACCGCTTCCAGCATGGGCAATTTTTCCAATAGCTCGCTCTATTTCATGTCCCGCGCAGCGAGCTCGCTCAATGCCGCCGGGACGCTTGACGAAGTCCGGCTGTCGACAATCGAACGCAGCGCCAGCTGGACTGCTACGGAGTATAACAACCAAAGCTCGCCGGGAACATTTATCACCATGGGGAACGAGACTTGCGCTACACCGACACCGACTCCAACTCCGACTGCGACACCAATTGCAACCCCCACTCCGACTCCACCACCACCCACACCTACGCCGACTCCACCCACACCAACGCCAACGGCAACTCCGACTGTCACTCCAACACCAACACCAACATCGACCTCAACGCCGACTCCTACTCCAACTCCTAGACCTGGTTTGGTGGCGGCGTATGGGTTCAATGAGGGGAGCGGGACAGTGGTGACCGACGTGTCTGGTAACGGTAACAATGGAACGATTAGCGGTGCGACCTGGACGACGTCGGGCAAGTATGGCAATGCGTTGATATTCAATGGAACCAACGCGCTGGTGACTATTAATAATGCGGCTTCACTGCAATTGACAAGCGGAATGACGTTGGAGGCATGGGTGTATCCAACCACCGTAAGCAATAAATCGCGAGACGTGATCTACAAAGGCAACGATAACTATTATCTGGAGGGCAGTACGAACAATTCCCGTCGCCCGGCGTTGGGTGGCACGTTTGGTAGTCCGATCTATGGGACAGCAGCGCTGACAGCGAACACGTGGACGCATCTGGCAGGGACCTATGACGGAGCGACAATGAGTTTGTATATAAACGGGGTGCAGGTGACCAGTCGAGCACAGACCGGTGCCATCGCCACCTCGACCAATCCTTTACAGATCGGTGGAGATAGCATTTACGGCCAGTATTTTGCGGGGCGAATCGACGAGGTCAGGGTGTACAACCGGGCGCTGGGCGCCGCTGAGATCCAGAGCGACATGAATACGCTGCTCATTGCGGCGAGTGATGATTTTAACCGGACGGATGGAGGGCTTGGTCTGAACTGGGCCAAGCCCCTACCTGCGTCGGAACAAACCTTAGTCATCGTGAACAACAAAGTGACCCCCGACATCGAACAAGCGCACTGTTACGCATATTGGGTCGGGAACACGTTTAGCCAAGATCAGTATTCCCAGGTGCGGATCAGCAATGTGGGGGCATGGAATGGCGTAATTGCCCGAGCCCAGCCTATCATCGACCGGTTCTATATGGCTTTTGTATTTGGGGCCAACGACTATCGCATCTTTCTGCGAAAGGACGGGCTTTATTATACCCTGAGCACGGGCAACACGGAAACATGGGTCGCTGGTGACATCATCCGGCTGGAGGCATCGGGTTCAAACCCCGTGCAACTGACGTTGCTCCGAAACGGGAATCCGGTTTTAACCTATACGGACACGACACAGAACCTCGTTGGAGGCAGCCCGGGTATCGGGATCTATTCGTCGCCGCCCGGGGATCACCTAGCGATTGACGACTGGGAGGGTGGGATTCTTGGGATGCAGGGGATTCTCGTGCCACAGTCTCAGGCACCGAGTGCGCGGGGGAACCTTGTGGCGACGGCATTAGACGTGAGCGAAGTCAAGCTGAGTTGGACGGCGTCGACGGACAACGGCGGTGTTACAGAGTATGAAGTAGAGCGGCAGGACCCCGGAAGCACGAGTTTTGTGCACCTGGGGACGACTGTAGGAACGAGCTACTACGACGCCGGATTGGAAGCGGGGAGCAGCTACAGTTACCGGGTCCTGGTGAGGGATGCGAAGGGGAGCCTGAACGAGTATTCGGAAGTGGTGAGCGTGACAACAGCTTCACCGACGATCAATCCTCGCAGATCACGATAACAAAGAGGGGTCGTGGCGAAAGAATTCAAAATGGCCGGTACCTGTTGGACGGCAACAACGCTCCTTTTCTGATAATCGGCGGCGCGCCACAATCTATCGTGTCAACCGAATTCGAACGACAGGGCCTCCTATCTTTACGGCTCAAAAATCCAACCAAGGGACCGTTGATCTTCCGCGCAAACCGCTGTCTGCGGCTGGTACGTCTGCGGTTATCGGATTCATTCACTATGACTCAAGAACCATGAAATCCGCCACGGAAGTCATCGCCATGGATTTAGATTTGTTGTCGCATCAGTTGCGGGCGGAGTTTGACGGCTTGTCGGGTCGCAGCGTGCTTATCGCAGGTGGCGCCGGCTTCCTAGGCTACTATCTCGTCCAGAGCGCACTCCATTGGAATCGTACCCACGCTGCTCAGCCGCCCATCCTGGTTACCGTCCTCGACAACTTCATTCGCGGTGTGCCCGGTTGGTTGATGGCACTGGAGCAGGACCCGAATCTTCGCCTGCTGAAACATGATATCACTCAACCGCTGCCGGCAACGCTGGGCGACGTTGAATACCTGATCCACGCTGCTTCGATCGCCTCTCCGACTTACTACCGCAAGTTCCCCATCGAAACGATGGACGCCAACGTCAACGGTCTGCGCTTCCTGCTCAACTACAGCCTGGCGCAGAAACAAAAGGGCAAGCCGGTCGAAGGAGTCCTGTACTATTCCAGCAGCGAGATATACGGTGATCCCACCCGGGACAGCATCCCCACGCCGGAATCCTATCGTGGCTACGTCTCCTGCACCGGGCCCCGCGCCTGTTACGATGAGTCGAAACGGTACGGTGAAACCCTTTGCGTTAACTTCGCTCGTCAGTATGGCCTGCCCATCAAGGTCGCCAGGCCCTTCAATAACTACGGTCCCGGCCTGAAGATTACCGACGGCAGAGTCATCGCAGATTTCGCTCGGAACATTCTCGGTGGCGAGGACATCGTGATGCTCTCGGACGGCTCGGCCAGACGCACTTTCTGCTACGTCGCGGATGCCGTGGCGGGTTATTACAAGATCCTGGTCAAGGGGAGGTCGGGCGAAGCCTATAACATCGGCGTGGAGATGCCCGAGATCAGCATGGCGGAACTGGCCGACCGGGTCGCGGCGCTGGGCCGGGAATTGTTTGGCTACACCGGCAAGATCGCCCGGCAGCAAAGCGCGGACAAGGATTACCTCGTGGATAACCCGAGCCGGCGTTGCCCGGTCATCACCAAGGCGAGGACGGAACTCGGTTACAATCCGCAAGTGACCATTGAGGAAGGCTTGCGACGCTCCCTCATCTGGTACTCGGGCAACCGCGAGGCATCGGAGGCTTGATGAACGTCTCGATTGTCGGAACCGGCTACGTGGGTCTGGTCACGGGTGCCTGTCTGGCGGACAAAGGCCACCATGTGACGTGCGTCGATATTGATCCTGAGCGGGTGGCAGCGCTCAACCGCGCGGAGTCGCCTATCTTTGAAGCCGGCCTCGATGAATTGCTGCGCAAGCACGTCGGACGCACACTGAAGGCGACCACGGATCTTCCGGCTGCGGTCTCAGATTCGGAAGTTACTCTCATCGCTGTCGGGACGCCGTTCGATGGTCAGACGATCGACCTGGCGGCAGTGATGGCTGCGTCGCGGCAGATCGGTTCAACGTTGCGGAACAAGACCTCTTATCATGTTGTGGTGGTCAAGAGCACTGTTGTCCCGGGGACCACGGACTTGCACGTGATTCCCGCTCTTGAAGCCGCTGCCGGCAAACGGGCCGGGGTGGATTTTGGTGTGGGCATGAACCCCGAATTCCTCTCCGAAGGCGAAGCCGTGCACGACTTCATGTTCCCGGACCGCATTGTGTTGGGCGGGAACGACGCACGGACCCTCGACACCCTCGAAGAACTGTACCGGCCTTTTGCCGCGGCTCCCCGCATCCGGACCAACACGCGCACTGCCGAACTCATCAAGTACGCCTCAAACGCCCTCCTAGCGAACCTCATGTCGTTCTCGAACGAGATCGCGAACCTTTGTTCTGCCTTGGGGGGAATCGATGTCATGGATGTCATGAGGGGCGTCCACCTGAGTCAGTACTTTGGCGACCACAACACCGAGGGATTGCCCCCAATCGTGTCTTTCTTGCGGGCTGGTTGCGGATTTGGCGGAAGTTGTCTCCCAAAAGATGTCAAGGCGCTCATTGCTCACGGACAAGAGGCGGGTCTCCCGATGAGCCTCCTGGAGTCCGTGATCGAGGTTAATGAGGAGCAACCCAGGAAAGTGGTCGCTCTTTTGGAGAAGCATTGGGCGGATCTCATGGGAATTCGGGTGGCCGTATTGGGATTAGCCTTCAAACCGGGAACCAACGATGTCCGGGAGAGTCCGGCCTTCCCGATCCTGCGCGAACTGCTTAAGCGGGGTGCGGTGTTGAAAGCCTTCGACCCCGTTGCAATGGATGAGGCGCGCCGCGTCATCCGCGACGCAGGTATCACTTACTGCGAGAGCCTGTCGGCAGCACTGCTCGATATCGATGCCCTTATCGTGGTGACCCCTTGGCCGGAATTCCGTGAGGTTCCGGCACTTCTGCGGGGCCGCCATCCCGCTCCAGTGTTTGTTGACGTACGACGTGCCTTTGAACGTGGAAGTGTGGAGCGCTATGAAGGCATCGGTTTGTAAGATCTACTTATGGAATTCATCGAAACAGCACTAAAAGGGGCCTTCCTGATCCGGCAGAAAAAGATCGAGGATCACAGAGGCTATTTCGCGCGTGCCTGGTGCCGCGAAGAGTTCATCCAGCATGGCCTGAATCCCGACATGCTCCAGCTCAACACCGCGTTCAGTTTTCTGCGGGGCACGGTTCGCGGTATGCACTACCAAGAAAAGCCCCACGAGGAAGCCAAACTGATCCGCTGCACCCGAGGCGCCATCTACGACGTAATCATCGACTTGCGCCCTGATTCGCCGACCTGCGGCCAGTGGCACGGGGAGGAGCTCACCGGCCCGCCCTTTACGCTCCAGAGGCGGCACGAGGCGTGCGTTATGACGCTGTGGCTTTCGGCATTCTCTGGCCGCTTCCGGTCACGGCGATATCGGACCAGGATCGGAAATGGCCGGATAACTGGCGATGAGCCCCATACATTTGGCATTGTAGTTCAACATTAGCGTAAAGATCCTTATGGTTATCGCGGCGGATACGGTCTTGGCCCAACGCGAGAGCGACGGCAATCCGGTGCGTGTAGCAATGGTCGGGGCTGGCGTTACAGCACGGATGATTGCGCTTCAGTTGGCAACCCCGATTCTCGGTATGCGTTTGGTGGCGATCGCCAACCGTACGGTCGAAAAGGCGACTCAAGCTTTTTCCAATGCCGGGGTGCCGGACGCCGAGGTTGTATTGGACCTCGGCAGGCTTGAAGAAAATGTTCATAGAGGCCGTGCTTCCGTTGTGAAGGAACCAAACCTCGTTTGCCAGGCTGGCAATATCGACGTCATCATCGAAGTTACCGGTACCGTTGAGTTTGGCGCTCACGTTGCCTCCGCCGCCATCGGTCACCGCAAGCACGTTGTCCTGGTCAATGCCGAACTCGATTCAACGGTCGGTCCGATACTCAAATTCCACGCTGAACGGGCTGGCGTCGTGCTGACAAATGCCGACGGAGACGAACCGGGAGTGGCGATGACGTTGCTGCGGTATCTGCGCAGCGTGGGTTTGAAGCCCGTGGCTGCCGGGAATCTCAAGGGGATGATCGATCGGTATCGGACCCCGGAGACACAGCGCGAGTTTGCCACTAAGTATAATCAGGACGCCGCCAAGGTCACCTCCTTCGCTGATGGAACGAAACTCTCGATGGAAACCTGTATTCTGGCGAACGCCACCGGGTTTAAAGTCGGGCAGCGGGGCATGTATGGTCCCAAGTGCGCCCACGTCCGGGAGATGGCGAAACTATTGCCGTTGGACCAACTGCTGGCCGATGGCTTGGTTGATTACGCGTTGGGGGCTGAACCTCACACGGGAGCCTTTGTGATCGTGCACGAGGAGCATCCGCGCAAGCAGAAGGAGTTGGCTTATTACAAGTTGGGGGATGGACCCTGCTACGTTTTCTACACGCCTTACCATCTGCCGCACATCCAGATCGCCTCAACCATCGCCCGCGCTGCCTTGTTTGGCGATCCCACGGTGACTCCGCTCGGCGCACCAATTTGCGAAGTGATTACAATCGCCAAGCGCAACCTCCAGATTGGCGAGGTGCTGGATGGGGTGGGCGGATTCATGGCCTACGGCGTCATCGAGAATGCCCCCATCAGTGCAAAGCAGAATCTCCTGCCCATGGGTGTTTCTGAAGGGTGCCGACTGCTTCGAAATATACCCAAAGACCAACCAATTACGTATGCTGACATTGAACTGCCGCAGGGCCCTCAACAACGAGAGAAGAAATTATGAAAGTGGTCTTATTTTGCGGTGGTTTCGGCATGCGTATGCGCGAATATTCCGAAGCTGTACCCAAGCCGATGGTGCCCATTGGGTACCGGCCCATCTTGTGGCATGTGATGAAGTATTACGCTCACTATGGACACAAAGACTTTATTTTGTGCTTAGGTTACAAGGCTGACATTATAAAAAAGTACTTCCTCGAATACAACGAGTGCGTGTCAAATGACTTTGTCCTCTCCCGAGGGGGCAAGAATGTTGAACTGCTGAGTAGCGACATCGATGACTGGAACATCACGTTTGTGGACACTGGGCTTACGTCCAACGTTGGTCAACGCCTCAAAGCTGTCCAAAGGCAGCTTGAAGGAGAGGAGATGTTCCTTGCCAACTACACCGATGGCCTTTCGGATGTCCCGCTCCCGGCGGTCATTGAATCATTCAGGGAAACCGGGAATATTGCCTGCTTTGTGGGTGTGAAACCGCGGGCTAGCTTCCATCTTATCACCATGGAGTCAGGTGGTGTCGTGACCAGCATCGAGCACGTCGGAAAATCCGGGGCGCGGATGAACGGTGGCTTCATGGTGTTGCGACAGGAGATCTTCAGTTACATAAAGGACGGCGAGGAATTAGTGGAAGAACCGTTCCAGCGTTTGATCGGCGCTGGCCGCCTGATGGTCCATCCACATGATGGCTATTGGGCCTGCATGGATACTTTCAAGGAAAAACAGGACCTTGAAGATCTCTTCGGCCGTGGCAGTGCGCCTTGGGCGGTGTGGAATCATCAGCACGAAATCAAGAAATGATTTCGTGCAATCTGAGCCGCGTGAAGCGGGTAATGTGCCTGGGGGCGCACAGTGACGACATTGAAATCGGATGCGGGGGAACGATCCTTAGCCTCATCGAGAAGTCGAACCGAATCGAGTTCTATTGGCTCGTTCTATGTGCTAACCCGGAACGGACCATGGAAGCCAGACGCAGCGCCAACGCGTTCCTCGCGCGAGCGCGCAAGAAGACTATCGTCGTAAAACCCTTTCGAGACGGATTCCTGCCTTATCTCGGTCCACCGGTCAAAGAATGCTTCGAGGAACTCAAGAAAGTCTTCACGCCGGATGTAATCTTCACCCATTGCCGGCATGATCTTCACCAGGACCACCGTCTGGTGTGCGAGTTGACGTGGAACACTTTTCGCGATCACTTCATCCTCGAATACGAGATCCCGAAATACGACGCGGATCTGCGTTCACCGAATTTTTTCGTGCCGTTGAGCGAGACCCATGCACGGAAGAAAGTGAAGAGCCTGATGCGGTACTTTACAACGCAACAGAATAAGCAGTGGTTCTCCGAGGAATTGTTTTACGGCCTCATGCGGTTGCGGGCCACCGAAGCCGCCTCAGCCGCCCGTTACGCGGAAGCTTTTTACTGCCGGAAAGTGCTGCTCGGGATAACGAATCAAGCCGTGTAACAGGCGTGCGATGAATTCGCCGTCCACGAATTCTACCCATGCATGAGTCCGTAATCATCGGAGGCGGGATCGTAGGATTGGCGACGGCGATGGATATAGGCAAAAAGCATCCCAAGGCGAGGGTCCTCGTCCTGGAAAAGGAGCCGGATGTTGCGATACTCGGGACGCAATGGCTGACGCTTATGTTCCGCCAAAAAATTTGGAAAGCGTACGAACGGAAACCTTTTATCCCCGATTCCATCGCATTTATCTTGCCTGCCACCAGTTTTGTAGAGTAAACAACGTTGCATGACGCAGAACAGACGACAGATGTTGGACGGTCAACAAATGCCGGATACTGATATGGCTTACCATAAACGCGAATCGAGCCTGCCCACTTCTCTTTTTGCTCTCCTGGTTTTTGTCGCCCTCACATTGGGCAGCTGCCAGAGCCCGTTACCGCCACTGCCGAATCCGCCAGGTCCTTACACAGCTGTAAGGCTCTCTCCCGGAGACGTGATTAAGCTTTCCTTTGCTGAGGAGACCGATCTGGATCAAACGCAGAAAATTCGCAGGGACGGAAAGATAAGTCTGCCCCTTATTGGCGAAGTGCAGGCCGCGGGCAAGAGGGTTATCGATTTTCAACATGAGCTTACGCGCCGCTACGATGACCAGCTTGAAAATCCGGAGGTGCTGGTCACATTGGAGAACGGTTCTGCCACCGTCATCGTGTCAGGATTCGCCACCTATCCAGGCAAAGTTACGTTTGATCGCCCGACGACTGTGTATCAGGCGATTATGCAAGCGGGCGGAGTAAGTGACTATGGAAGCCTCAGCAACATTCATCTCACTCGCATAATCAACGGAGTGCAGCGCACGGAGACAATTAATCTTCGGCCGAATATTCGCGGCAAGCCTACACTACCAAAATATGTTCAGGACGGGGACGTGATCTACATCTCGCGCAGCTTGTTTTGATTTGACGTGCCGGGGCAGGGCGCGACTTGCAAACATGATTTTGCCATGTCGAATTCACCGGACCCGTAAGCGCAACCGCGTTGATTCGCTGCCCCTCGCGCTCGTGTTCACTTTTTGCTTCCTGGCTTCGATCGGCGAAGTCCTGAGTCAGGAAGCGTTGAGTTCGGCGTCGGAGGCGGCCGGGCTCGGGTGGCTGCCAGCTGTTCCAGTTCAAATCACCGCCGGCGTGGATATGGGCTACGATGACAACGTTAACACGACCTCGAATGGTCAAGGCTCAGTGTTCGCGAGAGAAAACATTGTTCTAACTTATTCTCGTCCCTCGGAGCGCACACAAATCGGTTTGATTGGGGTCGGACGCTTCGAACAGTTTTTCGATTTAGGCACGGACGATAAGAACGGGAACGTCACCTTGTCGATTACCCATCACAGCTCGACGCGACTATCCTTCTACGCCAGCGTTTACGCCGCGTATGAAACCGAGCCGGATTTCAAATCCGATGTCGGCCCAGAGAATGTGCGCGCCGATCATTTCAACACGATCGATATTTTTGCGGTCACTTATCAATGGCTGCCCCGATTAAGTACGGTAACAAATTACACGTTCCAGCGCGTTAAGTACGCCAGCGCGTCAATTGGAGCTGAACAGGACCGGATGGATAGCACGTTCGGCGAGACGGTTCAATTTAGCCTGACGAGCCGGACGAATCTGGTCGGCGACTATCGTTACCAAATAACAGATTACGATACCGCTCCGAACGATTCCACCACTCACTACCTCCTCGGCGGTATCGATCATCATGGCGATTCGACCACCCCATACTTCGAAGGTTCGCTTGAGTACATTAGGAGCAACCACTCGCTGAACTGGACGACAAGCTATGGCTTCGAAGCGCCCACTGAGGCAAACGCGTCGGTCCGCAAGACGTTCCGAACCGGCCTGGTGCTGACGTATAATCTTACTTCGAGACTCAGCTCTACGACCGCCGTCTATTTTCACCACGATGAAAATCAAAGCTCGGCTTCATCCGGAACCGGATCGGCTGGGTCGCAGGATTCTCTCGATCTTTCGCTCGGCTTTAACTATACGATCAATAAGCGGCTTGCCCTGCATGCTAACTACAGCTATACGTCTCAGAGTTCGTTAGAATCGACACCAGGTTACTCGCGAAACAGCTACTCCGCTGGTGTGACTTACACTTACTGAGAACTATCAGACGAAAGAGTTTAGCTACAGGTAACTCCACGAACAAAGTCGACAACTGCCCCTGACCCCCCCCGCCAAAGAGGCACCTTGGCAATGCTGCATCTACCAAACGAAGCTACTGCTCGAGACCCGATCGTTCGCGCGTCAGCGCGGAACGTCTCCGAATCAGGCACGTCAAGTCACAGGAATATGCGGCGGTTTTGGGGCGGTGCTTGTTTTGTGATCGTGCTGCTGGCCGCGTTTGGCCAGCCGCTCCTCGGATTGGCAAATTACGCGGCCCACAGTTCGCTGCACTCGTACATCTTACTGATTCCCTTTGTTTCTGGCTACCTCGTTTACCTTCGACGGGATCAACTGCCGAAAGAACGGGTCGCCGATCTTCCCCTCGGCATCTTGGCACTGGCCGGCGGTCTCGGCATTTTCCTGTTCGCTCACTGGTTGGCCTTCGCTGAACAAGCGCCCACAGACAATTCCCACTTCGTGCTTCTGACTATCTCGTTCCTTTGCTGTCTCGCAGCGGGAGGTTTTTTCTTTCTCGGACGCGACTGGATGAGAGCAGCGGCGTTCCCACTCGCCTATCTCATTTTTATGGTTCCGATGCCGGATGCCATGGCAGATGCGCTGGAGAGCGCTTCTAAATATGCCTCCGCGGAGGTGGCGAATCTCCTTTTTCACCTTAGCGGCACGCCTTTTCTTCGCGCCGGTCTTATCTTCCAACTGCCGAACATTAAGATCGAAGTTGCGCAGGAATGCAGCGGCATTCGATCAAGCTGGGTTCTTTTGATGACGAGCATCCTGGCAGCCAATTTGTTCCTAAAGACGCCATGGCGGCGGTTTGCCCTTGTCGCCTTCGTCATTCCGCTCGCCATTTTGCGAAATGGCTTCCGCATCCTCGTGATCGGCCTCCTCTGCGTGAATGTGGGACCACAGATGATTCATAGTGTAATCCACCGCCGCGGCGGGCCTGTCTTTTTCGTGCTTTCGCTGATTCCGTTGTTGCTGCTGTCGTGGTGGCTGCATAAGGGTGAGGCCCGAGCTCGACCAGTGGAAACGCATCAAGTCCAATAGAGGGGGCGAACCTCTGATTTTCCGTCCGCACCCTCCCGCCTGGCGCCTTCCTTTCATTTTAGGCAATTTTTAAGGAACTTAGCCGTCCCGTTTCCGGAGAAACGTTCTAGAGACCCTGGCTCTCCTGCGTTTGGTCCGTAGGCTCCATTTATTCCCCTACGGCTTCAGCCCAGAGAAGGTTTGGCTTAACGAATGAAATTTCGATTTAGTAATAGCCCGGAAACTTGTGCCGTAGCTGGAGCTGCAATGCGGTTGACGGTGTCAGCTCGGAGCGATTTGTGAGTCTGAACACCGTGTTAGCTTTGGCCGCCGGCATGTTCAGCGCCGCCTTGGCAGCGGCTGCGGCTTGTCGAAAGCAGCGTTCGCTTGCGATCTGGTGTTTCTCCGCCGGAATGCTGATTTTTGCCTTGGAAAGTCTCTTTGGCGCAATAGCAAACGATACGCTCCTTCCTGAGAGAGCGGTCTTTTGGGCAACCCTTTCTCTGGTGGCGAAATCATTTCTGCCTGGCGTTTGGTTAACTTTCAGCCTGACGTATTCCAGGGCAGATTACCGCGATTTCCTCGTTCGATCGCGGTGGACGCTTGCCGGGGCTTTTTTGGTTCCGCTGCTGGCGCTGGCAGCCCTTTATATCCCTTTCTTTTACGTCGTCGCTTACGAGCCGCCCGCCCACGGTTGGGGACTCAGGCTGGGTGAACCGGCGAAAATTCTAAACATTCTGATCCTCGTCTCGACCGTGCTAATTCTGACGAATATCGAGCGCACCTTCCGAGCCGCTGTTGGAACCATGCGCTGGCGAATCAAGTTCCTGGTTCTGGGAATTGGAGTGATCTTTGGCGCCCGTATTTACACTGGAAGTCAAACGCTCCTTTTCTCTCACTACAGCCTGGGTCAACTAAGCGTGGAAACGACGGCTCTTCTTATCGGATGCTTGCTGATCGCCGTCGCTTACATCCGAAGTGGATTCGGCGAGATTGATGTGTATCCGTCGCGCGCCGTCTTACACACCTCGGTCACAGTCCTACTGACTGGGGCATATCTTTTCGTTGTCGGCGTATTGGCTCAAATCGTCGCCCGGTTTGGCGGCACCGCCAGTTTTCCAATAGCAGCGTTGGTTGTCCTGATTGGCGTAGCTATCCTCGCCGTTCTGTTTCTTTCCGACCGGGCTCAGCAAAGTCTGCAGCTGTTTGTCAGCCGCCACTTTAAGAGGCCGCAGTATGATTTCCGGCAAATATGGGCACGATTCACTCAAAGTCTCTCGGTTGCCCTCGATGAGACGGCGCTTGCCACAATCGCGTCGCGGTCGATTTCAGACACGTTTGGAGCCTTGTCGGTCTCAGTTTGGCTTTTCGATGAACAACGAGAACGCCTCTGCCGAGTAAGCTCGACGTCTGATGGAGATCAGGTGCAGACCGAAGATTTGACCAGCTCGATAGCGGAAAAAGAGCTCAATTCAGCACGTTTAGTCGAGCTATCACGGCCGTTCGATCTCGGTAGAGCAAAGGAAAAGTGGGCGCGCGAGCTCATGGGAAAAAGCAGCAGCCAATTCCGAACGGGGGGCAGCCCAATTTGTGTTCCACTGGTTGGTGGAGAGCACTGGCTTGGTGTGATCGTCCTCGCAGACCGCGTCAGGGGCCTCGGCTACTCGGCGGAAGAGATGGACTTGCTAAAATGCATCGGCGAGCAGGTGGCGGCGAGCCTGCTGAAACTGCGGCTTACAGAAGAGATCATGGAAAGAAAAGAGCTAGAGGCGTTTCAAACCATGTCCGCGTTCTTGATTCATGACCTAAAGAACGCAGCCTCAACGCTGGGCCTCATGTTAGAGAATTTGCCGGCTCACTTCGACAATCCCGCGTTTCGACAGGATGCCTTCCGTGGAATCGGAAGTGCCGCCAGCCGGATCAATGATCTTATCAACCGTATGAATGCTTTGCGCCATGAGTTGCCCCTCGAGCCGGCCAAACTGGACCTCAATCTCGTCGTAACGGAAGCACTCGCGAACTTAAACGGGACACTCGCCACCAAACTTGTAACCAAATTCGATCAGGTCCCAACGATATTGGCGGATCGACAGCAACTGCAAAGCGTGTTTACAAACCTCGTTCTCAACGCGCGCGATGCGGTCGGCACGGATGGCCGAATCACGGTGGAGACGACCCGGAACGGTGACTGGGTAGCCTTGTCTGTGAGCGATAACGGATGCGGAATGACTGAGCAGTTTATCAAGAATTCTCTCTTCCGGCCGTTCCGCTCCACAAAGAAAAAAGGATTGGGCATTGGTATGTTTCAATCCAAGACGATTGTCGAAGCGCACCATGGGAAGATTCAAGTAGAAAGCGAACTCGGCGTCGGCACAACTTTTCGGGTCATGTTGCCTCTGAAAATCCAAACAACATGAAACCCACTTTGCTCATTGTCGATGACGACGAAGCGATTCGGACCCAGATGAAATGGGCCTTAAGCGAGGATTATGACGTTTGTTTCGCCCAAGAACGTCGAGAAGCGCTTGACGCCTTTGAGGCTCACTCGCCGGCGGTAACATTGCTAGACCTGGGACTTCCACCCCGGCCTAACGACAGCGATGAAGGATTGGCGGTATTATCCGACCTACTCGCGATCGATAACACGGCCAAGGTAATCATTATTTCGGGGCAGAGCGAAAAACGCAACGCCATCGAGGCAGTGGGCGCGGGCGCCTACGACTTCTTGTGCAAGCCGGTGGAGATGGAAGAACTAAGGCTCCTCCTTCGCCGCTGCATCCATGTGGTGGAACTCGAAAAAGAATACCACAAGCTGCAACAAAGCCAGCGCTGCGATGTCTTTGAAGACATGCTCGGCACCAGTCCGCAAATGCAGGCAGTTTTTGCTTTCATCCGCAAGGTAGCCGGGACGAATGCTCCAGTGCTCTTACTGGGAGAAAGCGGCACTGGCAAGGAAATGGCGGCAGCGGCAATTCACCGCCGCAGCACTCGCAAAGACGGCCCTTTTGTCGCCATCAACTGCAACGCTATTCCCGAGTCTCTTTTGGAGAGCGAGCTGTTCGGTCACGAAAAAGGTGCCTTTACCGGTGCTCATGTTCAGCGCAAGGGACTCCTGGAAACAGCTAGTGGCGGTACCCTGTTCCTGGATGAGATTGGCGAGCTTCCCCCATCCATCCAGGTGAAGCTTCTCCGATTTCTCCAGGAACAACGCTTGCAAAGAGTTGGCGGGAGACAAGAGATTCAGGTCGATACCCGGCTTGTTACCGCGACCAACGCTGATCTAAAAGAACTAATCGGTAACGGCAAATTTCGCGAAGACCTCTATTTTCGTCTTGCCGTCGTCACCATTCGCCTCCTGCCGCTGCGTGAACGTGGAGAAGATATTGTGTTCCTGGCCCGCGAGTTTCTGCAAAGGTATGCCAGCCAGAACGGGGCGGCCAAAATGGTTTTTGCGCCGGACGCGTTGCGCGCGATGATCCGTTATTCATGGCCTGGAAATGTTCGCGAACTCCAAAACCGCGTGAAACGCGGCGTCATTATGGCGAGCGGATCGCGAGTGAGCGCAAAAGATCTTGAGTTGGATCATGGGAAAGAGGCGGCTGCCTCATTGGCAACGACACTCAGACAAGCGCGCGAACACGTGGAACGGGAAATGGTTGAGCAGGCGCTTAAGAAGAACTCTGGAAAAATCACTTCCGCAGCTGCCGACCTAGGCATTAGCCGACCAACTCTTTACGAACTAATGGAAAAACTTGGCATCGCCAAAGAGCGCGCACACACAAACGTCAACTAACATCAAAACAATCCTCCATATGCAAACATCGAAAACTCTATTTAGAATTGTTTCGCTTACTCTTGCGGCTGCAGCAATCGTCGCGTGCTCAAAGGAAGCCAAGAAGACACGGTTTCTCGCCGAGGCGGATAATTATTTTAAAGCCGGCGATTACGACAAGGCAAAGGTCAGCTACCTCAACGTGGTTCGGCTGGATCCACAAAGTGCACTGGCCTTCGAAAGAATCGGAGCGATGTGGCTGGAGGACGGAGCACCCCTGCGAGCGGCGCCATTCCTCGCAAAGGCGGCCGAGTTGGCTCCTAAGAACGATCAAAACCGGATACGCCTCGCCCGTTGTTATCTGGCGATAGGGCGGTTCGGCGACGCGAGCAAAGAAGCGTTCAAGCTGCTCAAGGAAACGCCGGACAATGGGGACGCGATTATCGCGTTGACTGAAGCAGCGCGAAACAAAGAAGACATTCAGGCGGCGTGGGAACAGCTCGAGAGATATCCCCAGAAGGACAACGTTTCTTTCCATCTCGCTTCGGCGAATCTACTTCTTAACAGTGGCAACTTGCCGGCGGCAGGAGACTCCCTCCGGCTAGCGCTTACTGCCAATCCTAATTCTTCTGCCGCGCACATGGCGATGGGAGATCTGTATCTGCTCAAGAAAGATCAGAAACAGGCCGGCGAAGAATTCAAAAAAGCGGCCGAGCTTGCGCCTGTTCGTTCCATGGAACGCTTGAAATACGCAGCGTTCATGTCCGCGGCCGGTGATACCGCAGAAACAAGAAGAATTTCCACTGAGATGACCAGACAGGCTCCCGATTATCTTCCAGGCTGGACTTTGCTAGCCGAGCTTGCCTTTAAGGACGCTAAATATGACGAGGCTCTCTCGCTTCTTGAAAATGTTTTTAGTCGCGATCCGGAATACATCGATGGCCACAGACTGGAAAGCGAAGTGCTGCTAGCAAAGGGCGACACGAAAAAAGCCACTGAAGTTTTGGAACGGCTTGACCAAACCTATCCGGATACTCCCCTTATCAAATACGAACTGGCGCGTGCTTATGTCAAAAATAGTAACATGAACCAGGCAAAGGTAGTGTTGGATCAGGCCATCGCAATTAACCCGAACTACGCCGATGCCGTACTGCTTCTTGCCGACATCAATCTTCGTTCCGGCCATGGCGAAGCTGTTATTGAACCAATGACACGGTTGCTGAAGAGAAATCCCGAGCTAAGACCCGCTGCACTGCTTTTGGCAGCCGCATACGGCTCGCTTGATCGCTTCGATGATGCCGCTGTAATCACTGGCGAGGAGGCGAGGCTTGCGCCGCGCGATCCACAAGCCCAGATGGCATTCGGTCTGACCCTGCGTCAGGCCAAAAGAAATGACGAAGCACGCCAGGCATTTGAAAAAGCCGCCGAGCTCGCACCAGAAAGCTTGTGGCCAGTCGATCAACTCGTGGAACTGGACTTGCTGGAAAAACATTTTGATGCTGCGCAGCAGAGGATACGTCGTCACTTCCAAAAGACGCCTGATTCGCCAGCGGCCCATTTTTTCGAGGGAAAGATCCTGGCGGCGGAAGAAAAATGGGCTTCAGCCGAGACAGAGCTTCAAAAGACGCTCCAACTCGACCCAAATTTTGCCGGCGCATATGACTTGCTGGTCCAAACTTATCTTGCGACCAACAAGCTTCCGCAGGCGCTCAGCCAATTGCAGACGCAGCTTTCGAAAACTCCTAACGATGCATCAGCCCTCATGACACTAGCACTCCTACACGAGCGGACGAACGAGTTCGCAAAGGCGCGCGATGCTTACGAGCGGCTGCTCTCGATCAACCCTAACTCGATTTCTGCACTGAATAACCTCGCTTACCTCTATGCCGAGCGACTGAATGATCTCGACAGGGCTTACGACTTGATACGCAAAGCCCGCGAAGTGCAGGGAAACGATCCTGCAATAGCCGACACGTTTGGCTGGGTTCTGTCCAAACGCGGTGAGTATCAACAAGCCCTGGCGATTCTGCAGGAAAGCGCCGCAAAGCTTCCCGATAGTCCGGAAGTCCAATTCCACCTTGGCATGACGGCTTATATGATGGGTCAGACAGACTTGGCCAAAGTGGCTCTCCAAAAAGCCGCGAGCGCGACCAAGGATTTCCCCGGCAAGGAAGAAAGCAAACGTCACCTTGCTTTGCTCAAAAGCGGTATCGTCGCCTCTCCGGAATTGTCGCTCTCACAGCTCGAAGCAATGGCGAAAGCGCAACCTAACGATGTCATCGCTCAGATGCGTTTGGGCGAGGCTTATGAGAAACAAGGCGCAGCGGATAAGGCGGCCGCGGCTTTCGAGCAGGTACTGAAACTGAATCCCAGGTTGGCTTCGGCAGCAACCAGGCTCGCGCAACTCTATGCCGGGCCACTTCAGAATAAGGAGAAAGCTCTCTCTTACGCAAAAAAAGCGCGCGAGCTCACGCCGAATGATCCCCAAGTCACCAGCATTCTCGGAAAGGTTGCCTACCAAAGTGGCAATCTCGCTTGGTCGTACAGCCTTCTGCAGGAGGCAGCCCGACAGCGCGAAAACGATCCATCGATCCTCCATGATTTGGCTTGGGCTGCGTATAGACTGGGAAAAGTGAATGAGGCTCGTGAAATGATGCAAAAAGCCCTAGCGACTGGTTCCGATTTCCCGGAGGTCGCTGACGCCAAAAGATTTCAATCGTTGACGGCATTGCAGGATAACCCGAAGGAGCTGTTGGCTGCCGAGAACGGGATCCAAAAAGAATTGCAAACTGATGCGGAATATCTGCCCGCCCTCATGGCTCAAGCCGCCCTCGATGAACAGCGTGGTCAGACAAAGCAAGCGGCCGAGATATATACGACCGTCCTGCGCCGATTGCGGGACTTCGGGCCTGCGCAGAAGCACCTCGCCACATTGTATGCTCAAGAGCCATCCACAACGGCTGCCGCCTACGATCTCGCCGCGAAAGCGCGCAAGACGCTGCCGGACGACGCCGAGTT
>WNFU01001269.1_pt1 | contig 47713 bp, 37 predicted proteins | sample 5400121 | NCBI WGS metagenome assembly WNFU01 (sample SAMN13153360, study PRJNA577476) | soil metagenome | isolation source: 100 cm soil or saprolite under grassland replicate 1 | place: USA:California | collected 2016-06-15 | reverse complement strand
GCGCGGGACGCCAGCAACAACACCGTCACCGGGTTCACCGGGACCGTGGACATCACTTCGACGGGGACGCTTCAGGCCGGTTCGGGCACGACCGCCGCCTTCAGCGCCGGCGTTCTCGCCTCTCACACCGTGCGGTTCTCGAACACGGGCAGCTTCACGATCACCGCCACCAGGACCGCGGGCACGGAGACCGGGACGAGCAACTCGTTCACGGTCAATGCCGGCGCGCTGAACAACTTCCTCGTCGAGGCGCAGGGCGGCGGAGCGATCGGCACCCAGACCGCCGGTGCGAACTTCAACATCCAGGTCACCGCGCGGGACGCGAACAACAACACGGTCACCGGGTTCACGGGCACAGTCGACGTCACGTCGACCGGAACGCTGCAGGCCGGCTCGGGCACGACCGCCGCCTTCAGCGCCGGCGTGCTCGCCTCGCACACGGTGCGGTTCTCGAACACGGGCAGCTTCACGATCACCGCCACCAAGACGTCCGGAGTCGAGACCGGGACCAGTAACAGCTTCACCGTCAACCCCGGCGCGCTGAACAACTTCCTCGTCGAGCAGGCCGGCGGCGGAGCGATCGGCGCCCAGACCGCCGGGACCAGTTTCAACATCAAGATCACCGCCCGCGACGCGAACAACAACACCGTCACCGGCTTCACCGGGACCGTCGACCTGACCTCCACGGGCACCCTGTCGGCCGGGGGCGGCACGACCGGCGCCTTCACCGCCGGCGTCCTCGCCTCGCGCGCGGTCACTCTCAGTAACGCCGGCAGCTTCACGATCACCGCGACGAAGACGAGCGGCTCCGAGGCCGGGACCAGCAACACGTTCACGGTCGACCCCGGCGCGCTGGACAACTTCCTCGTCGAGCAAGCCGGCGGTGGCGCGATCGGCACGCAGACCGCCGGCACGAGCTTCAACGTCAAGATCACCGCCCGCGACGCGAACAACAACACCGTCACCGGCTTCACCAGCACCGTCGACCTGACCTCGACGGGCACGTTCTCGGCCGTCACCGGCTTCACCAGCACCGTCGACCTGACCTCGACGGGCACGTTCTCGGCCGGTGGCGGCACGACCCCCGCGTTCACAGCCGGCGTCCTCGCCTCGCGCGCGGTCACCATCTCGAACACGGGCAACTTCACGGTCACCGCGACGAAGACGAGCGGCTCCGAGGCCGGGACCAGCAACACGTTCACGGTCGACCCCGGCGCGCTGGACAACTTCCTCGTCGAGCAAGCCGGCGGTGGCGCGATCGGCACGCAGACGGCGGGGACGAGCTTCAACGTCAAGATCACCGCGCGTGACGCGCTGAACAACACGGTCACCGGCTTCACCAGCACCGTCGACCTGACCTCGACCGGCACCGTCTCGGCCGGCGGCGGCACGACCGGAGCGTTCACGGCCGGCGTGCTCGCCTCGCGCGCGGTCACTCTCAATAACACCGGCAGCTTCACGATCACCGCGACGAAGACGAGCGGCGCCGAGGCCGGGACGAGCAACAGCTTCACGGTCAACCCGGGCGCGCTGAACCACTTCCGGGTCGACGCTGCCGGCGGCGGGAACATCGGCAGCCAGACCGCCGGCACGAGCTTCAACATCCGCGTCACCGCGCAGGACGCGAACGACAACATCGTTACCGGCTTCACAGGCACCGTCGACATCACGTCCACCGGCACGCTCTCCGCAGGCGGCGGCACGACCCCGGCGCTGACCGCGGGCGTCCTCGCCTCGCGCGCAGTCACGATCTCCAACACCGGCAGCTTCACGATCACCGCGACGCGGACGAGCGGCGGTGCCGAGAACGGGGTCAGCAACTCGTTCGCGGTCGACCCGGGCGCGGCGACGAAGCTCGCGATCACGGCCGTGCCGGGCACCGTCGCGATCGGCGCGAACTTCTCGGTGACCGTCCAGTCGCAGGACGCGAACGGGAACCCGTCCAACGTCGTCGGCGCGACCGGGATCAGCCTCTCGGGCAGCGGCAGCGGCTCGTTCAGCGGGAACACGGCCACGATCGCCGCGGGCACGAGCTCGAAGACGCTCTCGACCGTGACCTACGACACGCCGGAGACGATCAACCTGACTGCGTCGCGGACGAGCGGCGACGCGCTTTCTGCGAGCGCGCCGAGCGCAAACGTCGTCTTCAAGGACATGCCGGCCGCCGCGATCACCTTCCCCGCGGCCGGCGGCAACCACAACGCGGCGGCCTGGGCTGCCGGCTGCGCGAGCGCCGGCTTCTGCGGCAGCGCGACCGACAACAGCGGCACCGGCCTCGCCGGCGTCGACATCAGCATCCGCCAGGGTGCCGGCAGCTACTGGGACGGCAGCGGGTTCAACTCGGGTACGGAGCAGTTCCTGGGGACGACGCTGAGCGGCTCGAACTGGTCGTACGGCTTCACGCCGCCCGCCGATGGCTCCTACACCGTTCGCGTGCGCGCGCGCGACAACCTGGGTGGTCAGCAGTCCCCCCCGCTCTCACGCTCCTTCACCTACGACGCGACAGTGCCGACGACGGTCGTGACCGCGCCGACCGCCGGCGGCTTCTACCGCGCGGCGACCTGGGCCGACTCGGCCGGCACCGCGTCCGACACCGGCGGCTCGAACCTGCAGCAGGTCGAGGTCTCGATCCGCCGCTCCTCGACGGGGCTGTACTGGGACGGCGCGAGCTTCGCCGACTCGGGCGAGAACTGGCGCACTGCGGCCGGCACGACGTCGTGGTCGCTGAGCTTCCCCGCCTCGAACTTCCCCGCCGACGGGAACTACGTCGTCCGCGTCCGCTCGGTCGACAACGCGAGCAACACCGAGTCGGCGAACTCGTACTCGATCACGTACGACACGGCTGCGCCGAACACGACGATCGACTCGGGCCCCGCCGACCCGTCGAACGCCACCGGGCCGAGCTTCACGTTCTCCTCGAGCGAGGGCAGCTCAACCTTCGAGTGCCGTCTCGACGGCGGCTCGTGGGGCGCCTGCACCTCGCCGAAGAGCTACACCTCGCTCGCGCAGGGCTCGCACACCTTCGACGTGCGCGCGACCGACCAGTCCGGCAACGTCGACGCGACTCCCGCCTCGCAGACGTGGACGATCGACACGACCCCGCCGACGAGCACCCTCGCCTTCCCTGCAGCCGCCTCGACCTACCGCAACGCGAGCTGGAGCGACTTCGGCGGCACAGCGTCTGACACCGGCGGCGCAGTGGTGCAGACGGTCGAACTCTCGATCAAGCGCGACTCGACCGGGCTGTACTGGAACGGGACGACGTTCGCGGACTCGAGCGAGAACTGGCACACGGCAACGGGAACGACGTCCTGGTCGCTCACCTTCGCGGCGACGAGCTTCCCTGCAGACGGCGACTACACCGTTCGCGTGCGCGCAACGGACACGGCGACGAACCCGGAGACGACGCCGATCTCGCGCACCTTCACGATCGACAACGTCGCACCGAACACGACGATCGACTCCTCGCCCGCCGATCCCACCAGCGCGACCTCGGCCGACTTCACCTTCTCGTCCTCCGAGACCGGCACGTTTGAGTGCCGCCTCGACGGCGGCTCGTGGGGCGCCTGCACCTCGCCGAAGAGCTACGCCTCGCTCGCCGAGGGCTCCCACACCTTCGACGTTCGCGCGACCGACGCGGCGGGGAACACCGACGCGTCTCCCGCGAGCTTCACGTGGGTCGTCGACGAGACGGCGCCGAGCTCGACGGTGAGCTTCCCGACCGGCGGCGCGAACTACAACATCGCGGGCTGGAACGACCCGAGCGGCACGGCCGCCGACACGGGCGGCTCCGGCCTCGACAAGGTGGAGGTTTCGGTCAAGCGCGAGTCGACCGGACTGTACTGGAACGGCACGGCCTTCGGCGACGGCACCGAGAACTGGCGCACCGCCGCCGGGACCTCCGCCTGGGCCCTGAACTTCCCGACCTCGAACTTCCCGGCCGACGGCGATTACACCGTGCGGGTGCGCGCGCTCGACAACGCGGGCAGCACCGAGACGGCCTCGACGAGGACGTTCACGATCGACGCGACCGCGCCGCAGACGACGATCGACGCGCAGCCGGCGGACCCGACAAACGCCACGGGCGCGTCGTTCCAGTTCGGCGCGAACGAGAGCGGGACGTTCGAGTGCCGGCTCGACGGTGGCGCGTGGGGCGCCTGCACCTCGCCGAAGAGCTACGCGTCGCTCGCGCAGGACTCGCACACGTTCGACGTGCGCGCGACCGACGCCGCGGGCAACACCGACGCGACCCCCGGGAGCTTCACCTGGACGGTCGACACCACCGCGCCCACCTCGACCTTCGCCTTCCCGGCGGCGGGGGGCACCTACAACGACGCCGGCTGGAGCAACCCGAGCGGCTCGGCCTCCGACACCGGCGGCGCCGCCCTCGACAAGGTCGAGGTCTCGATCAAGCGCGTGTCCACCGACCTGTACTGGAACGGCAGCGCCTTCGGCGACGCGACCGAGAACTGGCGCACGGCCTCGGGTACCGGCTCCTGGTCGCTCGGCTTCTCGACCACGAACTTTGCCGCGGACGGCGACTACCTCGTGCGCGTCCGCGCGACGGACACCGCAGGCAACGTCGAGACCGCGTCCTCGCGCACGTTCACGCGCGACACGGTCGCACCGAACACGATGATCGACTCCTCCCCCACCTCGCCGACGAACGCGACCGGCGCGAGCTTCCAGTTCTCCTCGTCGGAGAGCGGCTCGAGCTTCGAGTGCCGGATCGATGGCGGCTCGTGGGGCGCCTGCACCTCGCCGAAGAACTACGCCTCGCTCGCGCAGGGCTCGCACACCTTCGACGTCCGCGCCACCGACGTGGCGGGCAACACCGACGCCTCGCCCGCGAGCTCCACTTGGACTGTCGACCTGACCGCGCCCGCGACGACGGTGACCTTCCCGTCGGGCGGCGGCATCTACGGCGCGGCGGGCTGGAACGATCCGGCTGGCACCACCTCCGACACCGGCGGCTCCGCGCTCGACAAGGTCGCGGTCTCCATCAAGCGGGTCTCGTCGAACGAGTGGTGGAACGGCAGCACCTTCGCCGACACCTCCGAGAACTGGCGCACGGCGACAGGCGCGGCCTCGTGGTCGCTCGCCTTCCCAGCGTCGAACTTCCCGGCTGACGGCGACTATCTCTTCCGGGTCCGCGCGCTCGACACCGCGGGGAACGTCGAGGCGGCGACCTCGTACACGGCGACTTTCGACACCACCGCGCCGGACACGTCGATCACGTCCAACCCGGCCGACCCGACGAACGCGACCGGTGCTTCGTTCTCGTTCTCCGCCGGCGAGTCCGGGACGTTCGAGTGCAAGCTGGACGGCGGCTCGTGGGGCGCCTGCACCTCGCCCAAGAGCTACGCCTCGCTCGCGCAGGGCTCGCACACCTTCCAGGCGCGCGCGACCGACACGGCAGGGAACACGGACGCGACGCCCGCGAGCTTCACCTGGACGGTCGACACGACGGCGCCGAGCTCGTCCGTGACCTTCCCCGCGGCGGGCGGCACCTACAACACGCCGGGCTGGAACGACTTCGCCGGTAGCGCCTCCGACACCGGCGGCGCGGGACTGGATACCGTCGAGCTCTCGATCAAGCGCGACTCCGACGGGACGTTCTGGAACGGGACGGCGTTCGCGGACGCGATCGAGAACTGGCGCACGGCCTCGGGCACCGGCTCCTGGTCGCTCGCCTTCGCTGCTTCGAACTTCCCCGCCGACGGGGGCTACACGATCCGCGTCCGCGCGACCGACCTCGCCGGCAACGTCGAGACGCCGACGAGCCGCTCGTTCACGGCTGACACCGTCGCGCCGGACACGACGATCGACTCGTCGCCCGCCGACCCGACGAACGCGACCGGCGCGTCGTTCACCTTCTCCGCCTCCGAGAGCGGCTCGACGTTCGAGTGCCGCCTCGACGGCGGCACGTGGGGCGCATGCGCCTCGCCCAAGAGCTACACGTCGCTCGCGCAGGGCTCGCACACCTTCGACGTCCGCGCAACCGACAGCGCGTCGAACACCGACACGACTCCGGCGAGCTTCACCTGGGCGGTCGACACGACGGCGCCGAGCTCGACGGTCGCCTTCCCGACCGGCGGCTCGACGTACGGCAACGCGGCCTGGAACGACCCGAGCGGCACCGCGTCCGACACGGGCGGCTCCGGTCTCGACAAGGTGGAGATCTCGATCCGGCGCGACTCGACCGGTCTGTACTGGAACGGCACCGCGTTCGGCGACGGCACCGAGAACTGGCGCACCGCCGCCGGCACCTCGTCTTGGGCGCTCGGCTTCCCGACCTCGAACTTCGCCGCCGACGGCGACTACACCGTGCGCATCCGCGCGCTCGACGCCGCGGGCAACTCCGAGACCGCCTCGAGCCTGACCTTCACGCGCGATACCACCGCTCCGAACACGGCGATCGACTCGCAGCCGGCGGACCCGACGAACGCGACCGCGGCGACTTTCCAGTTCTCGTCAAACGAGTCCGGCGCGACCTTCCAGTGCCGCCTCGACGGCGGCGCGTGGGGCGCCTGCACCTCGCCGCAGAGCTACACCTCGCTCGCCGACGGGCCGCACACCTTCGACGTCCGTGCGATCGACGTGGCGGGCAACGTCGACGCCTCGCCCGCGAGCTTCACCTGGACGGTCGACACGACCGCGCCGAGCTCGACGATCTCCTTCCCGAGCGCGGGCGGCAACTACACCGGCGGTGCCTGGAACGATCCGAGCGGCACGGCCTCCGACGGCGGCTCCGGACTCGACCGCGTCGAGATCTCGCTGCGCCGCGTCTCCACCGGCCTCTACTGGGACGGCAGCTCGTTCGCGGACGCGAGCGAGAACTGGCGCAGCGCTGCCGCTGCCGCCACCTGGTCGCTGAGCTTCCCGGTCGCGAACTTCGCCGCCGACGGCGACTACGCCGTGCGCGTCCGCGCGGTGGACGCGGCAGGCAATGCGGAGCCTCCTTCAGCGCGGACGTTCACGCTCGACCGGGCGGCGCCGAACACGACGATCGACTCCGCCCCGGCGGACCCGACGAACGCGACCGGCGCGTCGTTCTCGGTTTCCTCGTCCGAGACCGGCTCGACGTTCGAGTGCCGGATCGAGGGCGGGGCCTGGGGCGCCTGCTCCTCGCCGAAGACGTACGCCTCGCTCGCGGAGGGGTCGCACACGTTCGAGGTCCGCGCGACCGACGCCGCCGGCAACGTCGACACAACGCCTGCGTCCTTCACGTGGGCGATCGACAGGACCGACCCGAGCTCGACGACCAGCTTCCCTGCGAACACAACGGCGTACAACATCAGCGGCTGGAACGCGGGCTGCTCGCCGAGCGGCGTCTGCGGCACGGCGTCCGACACCGGCGGCTCGGGTCTCGACCGCGTCGAGGTCTCGTTGCGGCGCGACGGCACGGGCGACTACTGGAACGGCTCGGGCTTCGCCGGCGCGACCGAGGTCTGGAATACGGCGACCGGCACGAACGCGTGGCACCTCGACCTCGCGGCCGCGAGCCTGCCCGACGGCACATTCACCGTTCGCGTGCGCACGCGCGACAGCGCGGGCAACGTCGAGCCGGCCGCCAGCCGCACCTTCACGATCGATACGGCTGCGCCGAACACGACGATCGACTCCGGCCCGGCCGACCCGACGAACACGTCCGGCGCCAGCTTCGCGTTCTCCGCGAGCGAGTCCGGAACGACCTACGAGTGCCGCCTCGACGGCGGCTCGTGGGCGTCCTGCACGAGCACGCAGGCCTACACCGGTCTCGGGGAGGGCTCGCACACCTTCGACGTGCGCGCGACCGACACCGCCGGCAACCCGGACGCCTCCCCCGCCTCGCAGACGTGGCGCACCGACCAGACCGACCCGACCTCGGCGTTCACCTTCCCGGCGGCGGGCGGCTCCTACAACACCGCCGGCTGGCAGAACCTCAGCGGCACCGCGTCCGACTCCGGCCTCGCAGGCCTCGACCGCGTCGAGCTCTCGGTCCGGCGCGTCGCCGACGGTCAGTACTGGAACGGCACGGGCTTCTCGAGCGCGACCGAGGCCTGGAGCACGGCGGCGGGCACCGCCTCCTGGTCGCTCTCGTTCGCCGCCGCGAACTTCCCGGCGGACGGCGACTACGCGGTGCGCGTGCGCGCGCGCGACAACGCCGGCAACCTGCAGACGCCGGTCAGCCGCACGTTCACCGTCGACACAGTCGCGCCGGAGACGACGATCGACTCGGCGCCCTCGAACCCGCTGAGCTCGACGAGCGCCGGCTTCGACTTCTCGGCCGACCAGCCGAACTCGACCTTCGAGTGCCGCCTCGACTCAGGGACATGGGTGTCGTGCTCGAGCCCGAAGGGTTACGCCGGCCTCGCCCAGGGTCCGCACACGTTCGAGGTGCGCGCGACGGATCCCGGCAACAACACGGACGCGACCCCGGCCTCGCACACCTGGGTCGTCGACACGGTGCCGCCCGTCGCGAACATCGACGATCCGGGTCCGTACCACAGAGGCGTCGTGAGCCTGAGCGCTTCGGCGACCGACACAGGCGGGACGGGCGTTGCTTCGACCACGTTCCAGAAGTCGGCCGCAGGCGCCGGCTCGTGGGCAGCCGTGCCTGCCTCGTGGAGCACGACGGCCGCCGACGACGGGCTCTACGACTTCCGCGTGGTCGCGACCGACAATGCGGGCAACGTCGCGCAGTCGACGCCGGTCACGAACATCTGGGTCGACAACACGCCGCCGAACGCGATCCTCGACGACCCCGGGGCGAACGTGAGCGCGACGGTCAACCTGACAGACTCGTCGACCGACGCGTCGTCGGGCGTCGCCTCGAAGCAGTTCGAATATCGAGACCTGCCCGCCGGCACCTTCCAGTCGACGCCGGCAGCCTGGAACACGAACGCGCTTCTCGACGGCTCGTACGCCGTGCGCGTCGTCGTGACCGACCGCGCCGGCAACAGCGCGCCTTCCCCGGCCGACACGGTGCTGGTCGACAACACCGCCCCGACGGTTGCCTTCACGGCACCACTGGACGGCGGCTCCGTCAACTCGACGGCCGCCGACCCATACGGCCTCGCGGCCGCGGCCGATGATCTCGGCAGCGGCGTCAAGGAGGTCGAGTTCTACGAGTGCATCGCGGGCGGCGCGAGCTGCACGAGCTCGTCCTCGCTCGGCGTCGACAACGCCGCGCCGTTCCAGGGCAGCTGGCCGCTGCCGGCCACCGACGGGTTGCACTCGGTGAAGGTCGTCGCGCGCGACTTCGTCAACTACGAGGCGAGCGCCGTCGTGACCGTGGCCCTTGACCGAGCCGTCCCCGACACGAACCTGATCTCACATCCGGGCGATCCGTCAAACGTCGCGACCCCGGCGTTCACGTTCGACTCGACGGAGCCGGGCTCGACCTTCGAGTGCCGGGTCGACGGCGGCACGTGGACCGCGTGCTCCTCGCCGCACACGACGGCCGCGCTCGCCGACGGGAGCCACACCTTCGAGGTGCGCGCGATCGACGCCGCGGGCAATGTCGACGCCTCCCCCGCGTCCTGGACCTGGCTGCTCGACGCGACGCCGCCGACCGCCACCATGAACGACCCCGGCGCGACGCTGCGCGATTCGGTGCCTCTGACCTCGTCGCAGGCGGACACCGGCGGCAGCGGCATCGCGACCGTCGAATACCAGTACTCGCTCGCCAACGCAGACAACTGGGTCGGCACGGCCTCCCCGTGGAACACGAAGCTCAGCAACGACGACCTCTACGACGTGCGCGTCCAGGTAACCGACGTCGCGGGCAACGTCACGGACTCGGCGCCGGTCGAGGACCGCCTCGTTGACAACACGCCGCCGGCGACCGCGATCGACGATCCGGGCGCGAACCTGCGGGCAATCGTCAGCCTGCGGGGCACCGCGACCGACACCGGCTCGGGCGTCCAGAACGTCGACTTCCAGATCAGCCCGACCGGCGCGAACTCGTGGACGACGATCGGTTCGGCGGCCGGAGCTCCCTACGAGGTGCCGTTCGACACGTCCGGCTACACGGACGGCCTGTACGACTTCCGCACGGTCGCGCGCGACGTCGCCGGCAACGTCAAGGAAGGCGACCCGGTCGTCGGCCGCCGCATCGACAACACGCCGCCGGCCGCGACGATGAACGATCCCGGAGCGAACCTGCGCGGCACCGTCAACCTGAGCTCGGTGTCCGACGACCTCGGCGGATCGGGCGTCTCGAGCGTCGTCTACGAAGCGTTGATCGGCGGCACCTGGACGGGCATCTCACAGACCTGGGCCACAAACTCCGTCTCCGACGGCGCCTACGACCTGCACGTCGTCGTCATGGACGTCGCCGGCAACGTGACGACGTCCCTGCCCGTGGCAGGTCGCCGCGTCGACAACACGAAGCCGGCCACGACCGACAACGCGCCGTCCGGCTGGCAGTCGAGCGCGGTAACCGTCTCGCTGAGCGCGAACGACGCCGGCTCGGGCGTTGCGAACACGCAGTACTCGGTCGACGGGGGCGGCTATTCGAGCGGCACCAGCGTCACGATCTCCAGCGACGGGATCCACACGATCTCGTACTTCTCGACCGACGTCGTCGGGAACATCGAGTCGCCGAAGACCGCAACTGTGTCGATCGACACGACGCCGCCTGATCCGGGCGCGAACGATCCGGGCAACTACCTGCGCGGCAACGTCACCCTGAGCGCGAACCCGGCCACCGACGGCGCCGCGATCACGCAGGTCGAGTTCCAGTACGGCGCGAGCGGCACGTACACGTCGATCGGCACGGTCATCGCTGCGCCGTACTCGGTCTCGTGGCCGACCGGGGGCGTCTCCGACGGCTCGTACGACCTCCGCTTCATCATCACCGACGAGGCCGGGAACACGACGACGGTCGACATGGCCTCGAAGATCGTCGACAACACGGCGCCGACCGGCGCGATCGGCTCGCCGCTCGCCGGCGCCACGATCTCGGGCTCCGTGAGCCTCGGCGTCACCGCCAGCGACGCCAACCCGATCGCCTCAGTCGAGTACTTCGTCAACGGCGGCTCGATCGGGACCGCCTCCGCCCCGCCGTTCCAGCGCGGCTGGAACTCCGCCTCGGGCTCCGACGGCTCGGCCTCGATCTCGGCGCTCATCACGGACATGGCCGGCAACAGCACGACGACCGGCACGGTCGGCATCACGGTCGACAACTTCGCGCCGGCGGTCTCGATCTCCAGCCCGGGCGCGAACGTCCACGGCACGGTCTCGATCGGCGCCTCGGCCGACTCCGACACGGTTCAGGTGGCCTTCGAGCGGCGGCCCACCTCCGGCGGCGGCTGGACGACGATCGCCGTCGACACCGGGGCGCCGTGGTCGGCTTCCTTCGATACGACGGCCGCGACCGACGGCACCTACGAGCTGCGTGCGATCGCGGTCGACGCGGGCGCGAACTCGGGTACTTCGAGCGCTGTCGGCACGCGCGTCGACAACACGAACCCGTCGGGCGTGGTCGTCCGGCCGAACGACGGGTCGCGCGTCGGCGGGGCGAACGTGGTGCTCGAGGCGACCGCCTCCGACAGCGGCTCGGGCGTGTCCTCCGTGACGTGGGAAGCGATGCCTTCCGGCGGCGGCTTCTCGGCGATCGCGTCTGACTCGAGCGCGCCCTACGCGGCCACGTGGGACGTCACCGGGCTGCCCAGCGTGACGCACAACATCCGGGTCGTCGTCACCGACAACGCCGGGAACGCGTTCACGAGCGGTCAGATCACGGTCGACGTCGACTCGACGCCGCCGGGCGTGACCCTCGCCGATCCTGGCTCGCCGGTCTCCGGCACGGTCGCACTCAGCGCTGTGACGACCGGCGACGCCGACGCCGTCACCTTCGGCTACAGCCCGGCCGGCGCCGCTAGCTGGACAGCGATCTCCACTGACGGCTCGGCGCCCTATGCGGCGAGCTTCGACACGACGCTCCTCGGCGACGGCATGTACGACCTGCGCGCAATCGTCACGGACGCGGTCGGCAACACGAGCCAGTCGGTGCGCGGCGGAATCGGCGTCGACAACTTCGTCCCGATCATCGTCTCGTCCGTCCCCGCGAACGGCTCGATCGTCGCGAGCGCGAACAGCATCACGATCACCTCCAGCGAGGCGATCGCCGGGCTGACGGGCGTGCAGCTCGACGGCGCCCCGGCGGTCGCTCCGGTGATCTCGGGCAACTCCGCCACGTTCAACACCGGGGCGCTCAGCGAGGGTTCGCACGGGCTGACGGGTACCGTCCGGGATGCGTCCGGACAGACCAGCTCGTTCTCGATCTCGTTCCTGGTCGGCGTCCCGGCGCCGGCTCCGGAGTCGCAGCTGCCCGGCACGCTGGCGCTCCCGCTCCCGCTGGTCCCGGCGCCCACGGGCTTCCGAGGTTCGATCGAGACGGACGGGACGCTGACCCTGCGCTGGGAGCCGGCGAAGAACGCGAAGGGCGTGCCGTTCCCGACCGTGCTCTTCGTCGACGGGATCGCGACCCGCAGCCTCGCCGCGGGCGAGGACGAGGTCAACCTCGGGCCGTTCGACCCGGCCGACATGCGCGTCTTCTCGATCGCGGCGGTCGACGACAAGGGCAACGCGAGCCCCGCCAGCTCCAAGCTTCGTTCCTCGTCGACGCTCGCGGGCAAGAGCGGCGAGGAAGCGAGCGCGATTCTCGTGAACCGCGGCTTCGAGGCCGGCGAGATCCGCGGCGTCGGCAGCATCGTCGTGAAGCCGGAGCGCGCAGTGATGGCGCCGCTTGGGTCGAAGATCGATCTCGAGCTCGGCGAAGCGGGCGCGCCGCAGACGAAGCTCGTCTTCAACGTCGTCGGGGCGAAGAGGTTCTCGTGGACGCAGCGCAACTTCATCGCGCTCCACACCCAGACGACGCGCCCCTCGCAGGTCACCGCGACGCTGCTCAGCCGGAGAGGCGAGCGCGTGTACCGCTGGCGGTTCCAGCTCAAGGCGGGCACGCAGGTGATCAAGCTGACGATGCCGCCGCAGGTGCGCCGGCCGGGCAAGTATCGTCTCGTGTTCACGGTGCAATCGGGCAGAGAGGTCGTCAAGCGGACGCTCGTAGTGGAGATCGTCGGCAAGAACCTCCGCAAGTCCGTGGCGCCCGACAAGCGTCCGGTCGAGGTCGTGCTTGCCGGCAGCTCGCACATCCGGCGCGACATCGCGCTGGGGCTCGAGAACGACGGCATGAAGGTGATCTCGGCCGTGGGCGACGACACGTGGGCCGTCGCCGGTGACGCGAACCGCAACGTGCGCGTCCTCGTGATCGACGTCGACCGCTACGGCGTCCCGCTCGTGCGCGATCTACGGACGGTCTTCCCGAGCTTCGCGATCATCGCGCTGACGAACGATCCTCGGCGGCTCGCGCAAGCGGTGCGCGCCGGCGCGACGGTCGCAGTACCTGCGACGACGCCGCCGAAGGATCTCGCGAAGTTGATCCGGCGGCTCGCGCCGCGCCGCTAGAGCGCGGCCTGAACGGCGAAGGCCGCGGCGACCGCGAGCAGCGCGGCCCCGATCGCGCGCCGGAGCGCGGTCTCGCTCAGGCGTCCGGTAGCGCGTGCGCCGAGCCAGGCGCCGGGGATCGCTCCCGCGAGGCCGGCCGCGAGCAGGCCCCACTCGACCTCGAGCTGGGCGGCATGGGCAGCGAAGCCGGCGAGGCCGAGGAGGAAGCCGACGACGAGATTCGTGCCGACCGCTTTCTGCGCGCTCAGGCCGACCGCTCCGAGGAGCGCTGGCATGCGGAGCGTCCCGAGGATAACGCCGATCGCGCCGCCGATCAGTCCGATCACGAAGCCGAGGATGACTGCGGGCGCGCGCCTCGGGTGCTCCCGCGGCCGCGCCCGGATCGGTCTTGCGATCAGGTCGATGCCGTTCCAGGCGAGCACCGCGGCGACGAGCGCGTAGAGGGCGCGGTCGGGCACGCGGTCGCCGAAGACGCCGCCGACGATCGCTCCGGCGACCGACGGCGGGGCCATCCACGCGACGGTGCTCCAGTCGACCCGGCCCTCGCGTGCGTGCCGCCAGCCCCCCGTCGCCGCGGCGGCAGTGCTGATCGCGATGTTCGTCCCCGCACCGGCCGCCGGGGACCCCGCGAGGACGAGGAACAGCGGAAGCCGCAGCGTCCCGAGCACGAGGCCGACAGCCGCACCGAGGTAGCCGGCGACGAACGCCCCTGCGACGGCTAGCGCGTACTCCCAGGCTTCCAGAGCGGCTCGTCGCGGTTCGCGGCGGCGTTCGCCGCGCGCGCGAGGATGAAGAGCAGGTCGGAGAGGCGGTTCAGGTAGACGCGCGGGAGCGGGTTCACCGGCGCGTCGAGGGTCGCGCGCTCGGCGCGGCGGCAGACGGCCCGCGCGAGGAAGAGGCGGGACGCGAGTTCGGTTCCTCCTGGTAGTACGAAGCTCTTCAGCGGCTCGAGTCGCTCGTTGTACGCGTCGCAGTCCGCTTCGAGCCGGTCGATCTGCGTCTGCGTGACGCGCAGGCCTTCCTTCCCGGGCGGGAGGGTCAGGTCTGCGCCGAGGTCGAAGAGCTCGTTCTGGACGCGGGTAAGCGTTTCCGCGAGCTCTCCCTCCGCTTCGATGAGCGCCCAGCCGAGCAGTGAGTTGAGCTCGTCGACCTCGCCGCCGGCTGCGACGCGGGCGTCCGTCTTCGGCACGCGGCTGCCGTCGCCGAGGCTCGTCTGACCCGCATCGCCCCCGCGCGTGTAGATCCGCGTGAGCCGCACGGGCTCGTTGGGATCGCGCGGGGCCACGGGCGTAGATTAGGCCGCGTGGAACTCCGGCGCGCCCGCGAGGAGGACGTCCCGCTCCTGGCGCGGATGCTGCGCGCCTCGTACGACGCGATGACGTATGTGCCGAGGCTGCACACGCCTGAAGAAGACCGCGGCTACCTCGGCGGATTCATCGTGGCGGGTCATGAGGTCTGGGTCGCCGAGGACGACGGGCGCGTCGTCGGCTTCGCCGCGGTCTCGGACGACGAGCTGCTGCAGATCCACGTCGAGGCCGACGCCCAGAATCGCGGCATCGGCAGTGCGCTCTTCAGGCACGCGACCGAACGGCGCCCCAAGGGGTTCGTCCTGTGGACGTTCCAGAAGAACGAGGGCGCGCGGCGCTTCTACGAGCGCCACGGCTGTCGCGTCGTGCAAATGACCGACGGCGCCGGCAACGAGGAGCGCGAACCGGACATCCAGTTCGAGTGGCGCCCGCCCGCCCACGCGCTTCCTTAACAGTGCCTGGCACTGTTAGCTCACAGTGCCAGGCACGGTTCGCAACAAAACCGTCACGGAACCGTAGAAAGATCTGCACGGCGGCCATCCGCAACGAGGAAGCCGTCTACCGTGAGCGTATGGGCCGTCTTCCTCGCCTCCAGGTCGCCGGAGCGCTCTATCACGTCACGTGCAACGGCGCGCGCGGGCTGATGATCTACCTCGACGACGATGATCGTCGGATCTGGCTCGACATCCTCGGAATCGCCGTCTCGCGCGCCGGCATGATCTGCCACTCGTACTGCGAGATGGGCACGCATTACCACCTGCTTATCGAGACACCGGAGCCGAACATCGCCGCGGCGATGCAGCGGCTGAATTGGCTCTATTCGCGCACGTTCAACAAGAAGCACGGCACTCGCGGCCACCTCTTCGAGGATCGCTACGCCGCGGAATTGATTCAGAGCGAAACGCACCTGCTGCGAACGATCCGCTACATCGCACGCAATCCGTGCGAGGCGGGAATCTGCGAATCGCCACTCGACTGGGGGTGGAGCAGCTACCGCGCGACCGTCGGCCTGGCCGAGCCTCCGCACTTCCTCTCGACCGCCTGGGTCCTGGCTGCGATCGACGATCGCCCGGACGTGGCGCGGCGTCAGCTCCGCTGGATCGTCGAGGGCGTCGACCCGCTCCGCCGCGCCGCGTAGCGGGATCACGCGCTTCCTTAACAGTGCCTGGCACTGTTAGCTCACGGTGCCAGGCACTGGTACTGGCCGTTTTAGCCCTGCGCGAGCGTTCGCGCCTGGCGCTTCAGGCCCAGGATCGCGCGGGCGATCACCATGCGCTGGATCTCGCTCGTCCCCTCGTAGATCTCGGTGATCTTCGCGTCGCGGTAGTAGCGCTCGACGGGGAACTCCTTCGTGTACCCGTAGCCGCCGAGGATCTGGATCGCCTCCCCCGTCTGGCGGCGCGCCATCTCCGAAGCGAACAGCTTCGCCTTCGCGCCCTCTTCCGTATGCGGCCGCCCTTGCTGCTTCAACCACGCGGCACGGTAGACAAGGAGGCGCGCCGCGTCGATCTCCGTCGCCATGTCCGCGAGCTTGAACTGGATCGCCTGGTGCTCGGCGATCGCCTTGCCGAACGTGCGGCGCTCCTTCGCGTACGAGCGCGCGACGTCGAAGGCGGCCTGCGCGATCCCGAGCGCCTGCGCCGCAATTCCGATCCGCCCACCGTCGAGGGTCTGCATCGCAACGCGAAAGCCGTGACCCTCGTCGCCCAGCAACCGGTCGCGCCCGACCAAAGCACCCTCGACGACGATGTCGTTCGTCACCGACGAGTTCAGCCCGAGCTTCTCCTCGTCTCGCGTCACGCGCACGTGCTCGGCGTCGAGCACGAAGGCCGAGATGCCGCGCGCGCTCGCCGACTCCGGGTCGGTGCGGGCGAAGAGCAGGAACGTCCCCGCGTAGGTCCCGTTCGTGATCCACTGCTTCGCGCCGGTGATCCGCCAGCCGTCGCCGTCCGCCTCCGCGCGCGTGCGGAGAGCGCCCGCATCGGAACCAGCCTCTGCCTCCGTCAACGCGAACGATCCCAGGTGCTCGCCGCGCGCGAGAGGCGGCACGAAGCGCGCCTTCTGCTCCTCGCTCCCGAACGTGAGCAACGGAAGCGTCACCGCGCTCGTGTGGACTGCGACCGTCACGCCCACGCCGGCGTCCGCGCGCGAGAGCTCCTCGAGCACCAGCACGTACGAGAGGAAGTCCGCGCCCGCGCCGCCGTACTCTTGCGGCACGCACGCGCCCATCAGCCCGAGCTCGGCGAGCTTCGCGTAGAGCTCGCGCGGAAAGCGGTGCTCGCGGTCCCACTCGGCGGCGTGCGGCTCGATCTCGGCCCGGGCGAAGTCGCGTGTGAGCGCCTGGATCTCGCGCTGGTCCTCGGTCAGCTCGAAGTCCACTGCCCGGACTATAGTCGCGCCCAGGTGCGCCGCCTGACCGCGCTGGCCGTCCTCGCTCTCGCCGGCTGTGGGTCGGGAACCCCGTCCCCGGAGAGCGTCGTCCGCGCCTGGTCCGAAGCCGTTAACTCAGAGGACAACGCGTCCGCCGCGCGCCTGTTCGCAGAGGGCGCACAGGTGATCCAGGGCACGGACATACGCAGGCTGCGCACGTTCGAGGAGGCGCGAACGTGGAACGAGGGCCTGCCGTGCTCGGGCCGGATCCTCGCGCTCGAGGTCCAAGGAGCCGTCGTCCGCGCGACGTTCCTGCTCGGGAACCGCGGGCGCACCCGCTGCGACGGTCCAGGCCAGCGCGCACGCGCGCTCTTCCGCGTCGAGCACGGGAAGATCGTGCTCTGGCACCAGCTCGACCCTCTTCTCGAACCGGAGGAAGAGTCGGCCTAACGCACCTGGGCCGCGGCGAAATCGACGTGCACGGCGCGCAGGGAGCTCTCGCACGCGCGAAACGCGTCGACGACGTCAGGATCGAACTGACGCCCGACCTGCTCGACGATCTCCTCGCGCGCATCGCCCCACGGCAGCGCGGGCCGGTAGGGTCGGTTGCTCGTCATTGCGTCGAGCGTGTCCGCGACGGCGAAGATGCGCGCCCCCACCGGAATCTCCTCGCGCATGAGCCCGTCCGGGTAGCCGGCGCCGTCCCAGCGCTCGTGGTGCGAGCGCACGATCCGCACGCCTTCGCCCTGCAGGAACGCGACGCCGTCGAGCATCTGCTCGCCGAGGATCGTGTGCGTCTGCATCAGCGCCCGCTCGGACTCGTCGAGCGGCCCCGGCTTCTGGAGAATCGAGTCCGGGATCCCGATCTTGCCGACGTCGTGGAGCAGGAAGCCGTACTCGGCGGACGGATCGTCGGCGAGCTCGGCGTCCATGCAGCGCGCGAGCTCGATCGCGTAGCGCTGCACGCGCTGCGAGTGCGCGCGTGTTCCGGTGTCCTTGGACTCGAGCGCGCTCGCGAGCGCCAAAACCGTCTCGCGGTAAGCCTGCTGCACGAGTGAGCGCTGCGCCCGCTCGATCTGGAGCAGGTGGCGCAGATCGCGCGCGTAGAGGATCAGCTGTTCTTCTTCGGTGCCCTGCTTCCGCATCGCGCGGAACGGGACGCCGTAGAGGCCGCCGGCCAGGCGCTCGACCACGGCGAGCAGCTCGAGCGGACTGAACGGCTTCGGCACGTACGCGTCGGCGCCCGCGGCGTCGGCCGCGACGCGGCTGCCGCCTTCCGAGCCAGAGAGCAGGACGATCCCGATGTTGCGCGTCTCGCGGTTCGACTTCAGCTCGCGGCTGAACGCGATCCCGTCGACGTCGGGCATGAGCACGTCGAGGACGATCACGTCGGGATGCTCGGCCTCGATCAGCGGGCGCGCCTCTTGGGCGCTGCCCGCCTCGACCACGTCGATGTCGAAGACGTCGAAGGTCGTGCGCAGCAAGGCCCGGAGACCCGCGTCGTCGTCCACCAACAGCACCCGCACCCAAGCCCTCCTTCGGGAATTTCCGAGGACCTATCGGCCGAGCCGGCGCTTGACTTGAGTCCTAGTACTCGTAGAACCCACGACCCGCCTTTCGACCTAGCCGGCCCTGGGCCACATAGTCGCTCAAAACGGGGCAGGGGGCATATTTTTCGTCGCCGAGGCCCTCATGGAGAACCTCCATGATCGCGACACAGGTATCGAGGCCGATCAGGTCCGCCAGGGCCAGCGGGCCCAGCGGATGGGCGAAGCCGAGCCGCGCGATCGTGTCGATCGCCTCGCGCTCCGCGACGCCGTCGTGGAGCGCCCAGGCCGCCTCGTTGATGAACGGCATCAGGATCCGGTTCGAGACGAAGCCGGGAAAGTCGTTCGCCTCGGCAGGCGTCTTCCCGAGCTCTTCGGCGAGCGCCACGATCTCGCGCGCCGTCTCGTCGGAGGTGCCGTGCCCGCGCACGACCTCGACGAGCTTCAGCACCGGCACGGGGTTGAAGAAGTGCATGCCGATTACCTTGTCCGGCCGCTGTGTGGCCGCCGCGAGTGACGAGATCGGGATCGACGACGTGTTCGACGCGAGCACAGCAGCGGGCGGCAGCGTCGCGTCGGCGCGACGGAAGACGTCGAGCTTCACGTCCGCGTCCTCGACGACCGCCTCGACCATCAGGTCCGCGGGCACGACCTCCTCGACGGGCGTCACTCGCGCGAGCACCTCGTCGGGATCTGCGCCGCCCTTGTCCGCGAGCTTCGCCAAGCTCTTGCGCATGGTCTCGAGGGCGCGGTCGGTCGCGCCCGGCTGGGCGTCGTGCAACGAGACGCGACGGCCGGACGCGGCGACCACCTGCGCGATGCCGCCGCCCATCTGCCCAGCGCCGACGACCAAAACGTGCTCGAAGCGCACGCGCGGAGGCTATAGGCTCCCGGCCCTGCGTCTCCTCGTCGTCATGCTTGCGCTCGCGGCGCTCGAGCGTTCTCTCACCCGAACGTGAACGCGTAGGCCTCGAGGCCCCGCGTGAAGCGAAGCTCGAGCAAGCCTTCGCGGGCATTCGGGAGGTCGAGCAAGGTGTAGAGCTGCGCTCCGTCGACCGCGACGGTGCGCACGACGCGGCCGTCCAGCCCCACCTGTACGGCACCCTTGCCGCCGAGCACGAGATAGACGTGTCGCGCCACGAAGTGGAGCCGCAGCCGCGCGCCGGCGCGGGCGACGATTCGCTGCGACTCGACGCGCCAGCGTCCTGCGTACGCCAGCTGGTGCGGGAGCAGCTGCGGTGGAAACGCGTACGTCGCCTCGCGGCCGACTCGGACGGGGCTGCCGACGAAGCGGTCGAGCCGGAGGTAGCCGAGGTACGTCTCGGGCGTCGTCAGCTCGCGCGGGGTGCGGTCGGCGACCGCTGCCGCACGATCGGCGGGCTCTCCGAGCAGCAGGCGGATCGCGGCTTCGGTCTCGTCGTACCGGCCTTCGCCGAAGTGCACGTGCCGGATGCGGCCGCCGCGGTCGATCAAGTACTCCGCCGGCCAGTACTCGTTCTGGTATGCGTGCCAGGTGGCGAAGTCGTTGTCGAGCGCGACCGGGTAACGGATGCCGAACTTCGCGACCGCACGCTCGACGTTCGCAGGCACGCGCTCGAACGAGAACTCGGGACTGTGTACACCGACGATGACGAGGTCTCTCGAGCGGTACGCAGCGTCCCACGCCTTCAGGTGCGGGAACGTGCGGATGCAGTTCACGCACGAGTACGTCCAGAAGTCGACCAGCACCACCTTGCCGCGTAGCCGCTGGAGCGTGAGCGGCGGGCTGTTCAGCCAGCGCGTGACGTTCTGGAACTCGGGCGCCCGGACCGCGGTCGGTTCGCGACCGGAGAGCTTGCGCAGCTCGCGTTCAGCGACGTCGTTCCGTTCCACGCGCGTCTGCAGCGCGTTCGTGTAGCCCGGCAGAGCGGTCGTGAAGCGCTGGTCGAGGCCGAGCGCGATGGCGAACGCGGTCACCGCCATCGCCGCGCCCGCAGCCGTCCTGATCGCCGGAACGTGGGGCAGCCGTCGACCGGTCAATGCGATCGCGAGCATCGGCCCGGCCGCGCCGGCCGCATACGCGGCCGTAACGGTGACGGTGCGGAGCCCGAGGTCGCCGGTGGCGGAGAGCGCGGTCACGGCGGCCAGAACCGGCCCGGCGCAGGGGACGAAGACAAGGCCGAGGCTCGCGCCGAGCACGAAGCCGTTCGCCTCCACGCCGGCCCGCCGCCGCGTGAGCGCGAGGAACGGCCGCTCGAGGAGCACCGCGAGGCGCGGAACGAGCAGCGTCGCGGCCAGCAGGAAAAGCAGCGCGAGCGCCACGTTCCGGAGCGTGTCGTCGGGCAGCCCGAGCGCGTCGAGGAGCGCCGCGCCGACGAGCGTGAAGGTGGTGAAGCTGCCGACGAGCCCGCCGACGATCGCGTACGGCCGTCCCCGGCCGCCCGTCGCCCCGCCGGCGAGCAGGATCGGGAGCACCGGTACGACGCAGGGCGAAATCGCGGTGATCACCCCGGCGAGGAACGCGATTCCGATCAGCACGACCACGTATTCCTCCAGTCCCGGCAGCGCCTCGAACGTTTCCCTTCCATTTGACAGCTGACCGCCGTATCATCGGGCACGACCGAGGAGAGGTGAGCGTGAGGCAAGACCGCAAGTTGCTCGCGCGCCTGGGCGGGGCCGTGCTCCTGACGATCGCAGCGATCGCCGCGATTGCCTGGTCCGGCGCCGCGGCCGATGCCCGCGACACCACTGCGCGAGCCGTGGCCGGCACGCTCGCGCAGCATCAGTATCCGGCCGAGCGCCCCGGTTGGGGCTGTGGGGACGACAACCACGTGCACACAGGGCCTCCGGGCGCCCAGTATGGCTCGACGCCGCCTCCGGGCTGCTCCCAGTACAAGGGCCCCGGAAGGGACGAGTATCCGACGACGCGGCCCGGTTGGGGCTGCGGCGACGACAACCACACGCATACAGGGCCTCCCGGAGCGCAGTACGGGAAGGCTCCTCCGCCCGGCTGCTCGCAGTACCGCGGCGGCCGCTGAGCCCAGTCGCGCGCGGGTCGCTCTTCGCGTTGGCGTTCGCCGTCGTGACGGCGCTCGCGGCATTCGACGGTGGGTATTACGCGCCCTCGTGGGGCTGGAGCGTGCTCGCTCTCGTCTGGGGAACCGCCCTCGCGCTGCTGATTCGCCGCAACGTCGAGCTCGACCGCCTCAAGCTCCTGTGGCTCGGGGCGTTCGTGGCGCTCGCCGGCTGGATCTGGCTCTCGAACCTCTGGTCTGAAAGCGCCACGCTCAGCCTCCTCGAGGGCCAGCGCACGCTCGCGTACGTCGCGGGCGCCGCGTTCGTCGTCGTCGCGACGCCGCGTGCCGCCGCCGAGAGTCTTCTCGGCGCAGTCGCGGCCGCCGGCTCGCTTGTCTCGGCCTACGCCCTCCTCCAGCCCGACGAGCTCGCGTTCGGAGAACCGGTCGGATACTCGAACGCGCTGGCGCTGTTCGCTGCGATGGCCGCGTTGCTCGCGCTCGGCTTCGCGCTCCACGCGAGTCGACTGTGGATCCGAATCGCAGCGGCAGCCGCGCTGGTTCCTCTGGGAGCCGTGATCACGCTGACCGCATCGCGAGGTGCGTGGCTCGCACTTGCGGCCGGACTCGTGGTCTTCGTCGCGCTGAGCGAGCGTCGCCGCGTGACGATCGCACTCGCCGTGACAGCGGTCGCCGTGCTTGCACTCGCCGGAATTGCGTCGCTCGCGCTGCTCACACGCGGTTCGGAGTCGGCGCCGCACGCGACCTCGCTGCGCGCTGACCTCTTCACGCTTGTAGGCAACGATCGCGGGCACTACTGGGCTGCTGCGCTCGAAAGCATTTCCGACCACCCGTTCCTCGGGAGCGGCGCGGGAACGTTCTCCCGCATGTGGCTCAGGTACCGGCACGAGGATCTCGGCGTCCTCGACGCGCACAACCTCTACCTCGAGGCGCTCTCGGAGCTCGGGCCGATCGGACTCGCTTTGCTGATCGGGACGCTCGCGATTCCATTCGCCGCCGCCGTTGCGTCGCGAAACGTCCCGCTCGTGGCACCCGCGGCGGCGGCGTATGCCGCCTTTCTCGTGCATGCGGGCGTGGACTGGGACTGGGAGATGCCGGTGGTGACGCTCTCGGCTGTCCTCGTGGGCGGTTACCTCGTTGTGTCGGCGAGCTCACGGCATCGCGCCCTGGCCGCACGCGAGCGCGTCGCAGCAGTCGTCCTCACGCTCGCGCTTGGGTCGATCGCGTTCGTCGGGCTCGTTGCGAACAGCGCTCTGACCTCGGCAACCGTCGCGCTGGAAGAGGGGCGTCCCGGGCGCGCCGCCGCCGAGGCTCGGCGCGCCGAGCGCTGGGCCTTGTGGTCGGCGGAGCCGTCGCGCCTGCAGGCTGAAGCGCTCCTCGCGCAGGGCGAGCTGCGTCCGGCGCGGACAGCGCTCTCCGAGACGCTGCGCCGGGATCCCGGTGATGTCCGCTCCTGGCGGCTGCTCGCACAGAACTGGCCGCGCGACCGACGCCGTGCGTACGCCATCGTCGCCCGGCTCGACCCGCACGGCCCGCCGCCGTAGGAACGCTGAAAGCGCTTGTACAGTTGGCGACGTGAGTGAAACGCGCGAGCTGCTCGAGCTGACTGCCGAACTCGCGGCCTCGTTCGTCGAGTCGCTCGATGAGCGTCCGGTCCTGCGGGAGGTCGACCTGGAAGCGCTGCGTGCCGCGCTCGCGCGGCCGCTCGCCGACGGGCCGTGCGATCCGCGGGACGTGATCGCCGCCCTCGCTGCCGACGCCGACCCCGGGATCGCCGGCATGCCCGGCGGGCGCTGGTTCGGTTTCGTGATCGGCGGCGCGCTTCCCGCGGCGCTCGCCGCCGACTGGCTCACGTCGACGTGGGACCAGAATGCCGGCCTGTTCGCGCCCGCGCCGTCGGCGGCGATCGTCGAGGACGTCGCGGGGGAATGGCTGCGCGAGCTGTTCGGGCTGCCCGAAGGCGTGTCGTTCGGCTTCGTGACCGGCTGCCAGATGGCGCACGTGACCGCGCTCGCGGCAGCGCGCGCGCAGCTGCTCGAGCGCGCCGGGTGGGACTTTGGGCGCGAGGGCCTCTACGGCGCGCCGCGGATCCGCGTGCTCGTCGGCACGAAGCGGCACGCGACCGTCGACCGCGCGCTCCGCCTGCTGGGTATGGGCGCGCCCGAGGTCGTCGATGCGGACGACCAAGGGCGGATGCGCCCGGACGCGCTCACGCTCGACGGCGTGCCCACGATCGTCTGCGCGCAGGTCGGCGAGGTGAACACGAGCGCGTGTGACGACGTCGATGCGATCGCCGACCTGACAGAGCCTGCCGGCGCCTGGCTCCACGTGGACGGCGCGTTCGGGCTCTGGGCCGCCGTCGCGCCGAGCCTCCGCCACCTCGTGCGCGGCATCGAGCGCGCCGACTCGTGGGCCACCGACGCGCACAAGTGGCTGAACGTTCCATACGACTCCGGTGTGGCGTTCTGCGCACATCCCGAAGCGCATCGCGCCGCGATGGGCGCGCAGGCCGAGTACCTCGTCTTCGACGCGGAGAACCGCGACCAGGTGGACTGGAACCCCGAGTTCTCGCGCCGCGCGCGCGGGTTCCCGGTCTACGCCGCGATCCGCTCGCTCGGCCGCTCCGGCATCGCGGAGCTCGTCGAGGGCTGCTGCGCGCACGCGCGCCGCTTCGCCGAGGAGCTGTCGGCACTTCCTGGCGCGCAGCTTCTGAACGAGGTCGTGCTCAACCAGGTGCTGTTCCGGTTCGACACCGACGAGCGCACGCAAGAGATCCTGCGCCGCGTCCAGGCGAGCGGCGAGGCGTGGATGAGCGGAACGACGTGGGCCGGACGCGCGGCGATCCGCGTCTCCGTCTCGAACTGGCAGACGACCGACGCGGACGTCGAGCGCACCCTCGGGGCGTACCGCGAAGCGGCCGTGACGGCGCCGGTCGCCTAGCGGCCCGCGGCTAGCGCACAGACGCCAACGCGTTCGTCACGGGCATCGGGAGGGTCCGGAGCACCGCGCCGGCCCGCGCGGGAGCGATGCCATCACGGCACGCACTGCCCGTACTACGCCGCCGGCGCGGCCGATCGTCAGACCTCCAGTAGAAGCGCGTCGCCTTGGCCGCCGCCAGAGCAGATCGCGGCGAGCCCGAGGCCCCCGCCGTTTCGGCGGAGGTCGTGCACCATCGTGCCGACGATTCGCGCGCCCGAGGCGCCGATCGGGTGCCCGAGCGCGACGGCGCCGCCGTTCACGTTCACCTTCTCCGGGTCGGCGCCGAGCATCTTCATCGAGTTGACGACGACCGACGAGAACGCCTCGTTCAGCTCGACGCGGTCGACGTCGTCGATCGTCTTGCCCGCTTTCGCGAGTGCCATCTCCCCCGCCTTCGCGGGCGTGCGCGCGAGGAACGCGAAGTCGTCGGCGACGTACGCCTGCGAGACGATGGTCGCGAGCACCTCGAGGCCGCGGCGCTGCGCGAACTCCTCGCTCGTCACGACGACGCAGCCGGCGCCGTCGTTCACGCCCGGCGCGTTCCCCGCCGTCGTCGTCCCCTCCGGATCGAAGACCGGCTTCAGCGACGCGAGCTTCTCGAGCGACGTCTCCCGCCGCGGGCCTTCGTCGGCCTGGACGCCGTCGAGGGGCGCGATCTCGTCCGTGAACAGCCCCTCGTCCATCGCCCGAACCGCGCGCTCGTGCGAGCGGAGCGCCCACTCGTCCTGGTCCTCGCGCGAGATCCCGAGCTCGCGCGCGACGAAGGAGGCCTGCTCGACCATGTGGCGCTTGTCGAACGTCGACGTGAGGCCGTCGTACGTCATGTGGTCGATCAGCGTCCCGTCGCCGAGCCGGTAGCCGAAGCGCGCCTGCTTGAGCAGGTAGGGAGCGTTCGACATCGATTCCATCCCACCGGTGACGATCACGTGGTGGTCGCCCGAGCGGATCATCGCGTCGGCGATCTCGACGGCTCGGATCGAGGAAGCGCAGACCTTGTTGATCGTGTCGGCGGGGAGCTCCTTCGGGAGCCCTGCGGCGATCGCGGCCTGGCGCGCGGGCGCCTGACCGACGCCCGCCTGCAGCACCTCGCCCATGATCACGTACTCGATCTCGTGCGGCTCGAGACCCGCCCGCTCCAGCGCGGAGCGGATCACGTGCCCCCCGAGCCGGGGCGCCTCGTAGTCCTTGAGGCCGCCGCCGAGACGCCCGAACGGCGTCCGCACGGCGGCCACGATCACGGAGCGGGCCACGGCCGGAGCGTAGCCCAGGCCGTGGCCCTGACCGAGCCAAGCAACAGTCTGTTACTTGGAAACGAGCCCAGCCGCGGTCGAGGGGAGCCCGTTCACGACGCCCACGTGCGTCAGCGAGCCGTCGCCCGCGATCCGGAACGCGTCGATCTTCGCGAGCGCGGGATTCCGCACGTAGAGGAAGCGCGAGTTGCCAGCGAGCGCAGCGTCGGTCGCAGCGCCGCCGACCGTCGCGTCGACGCCGTTCGGCGAGAGCAGCGAGAGCGACCTGTCCTCGTCGATGCGCAACCCCGTGACGTCACCAGTGCCGCCGTTCGTGACGTACGCGAAGCGGCCATCCTTGGTCACCACGGTCCAGCAAGCGGCCGTGCGCATGCTCGGAACGAGTGAGGAGATCGTCTGGACCGACGCGCCGTCGAGACGGTACGACGAGGCGCCGCTCGTGCCGGCGGCATCCGAGACGATGAGGGTGCCACGATGTCCGAAGCCGAAGCCGAACGGGCCGGCGCCTCCCGACGCGAAGACGTACGACGCGCCGGGGATACCGTCTTTCCCGAGCGACCACGTCATGATCGAGTTCGTCGCACGCTCCGTGACGACGAGCGCATCCCCACCCGGAGCGATCGCGATCTGGGACGGCGTGGTCTGCGCGGCCGCGAGCGACCGCACGGAGCCTGCGATGGGCGTGAGTGCGCCCTTCGCATCGAGCCGGAAGCCGGCGATCGAGTTCGGGACGCCTGCGTTGAGGACGTAGACGAGTCCGTTCTGCTCGGCGACGCTCGTCGGCCGTAGCCCGCTTGACGACTCCACGTCGCGCAGATCGAGGCCGTCGGGCTCTACCGCAAACGTCGAGACCGAGTGCGAGTCCGCGTTGACCGCCAGCAGAATGCGGCCGTCGCCCGACAGCGTGACGGCCCCCTGCGACCCGAGGCCGCCGCCGGTGCCGAGCCCGCCGGTCGCATACGAGCCCGCGTACGAGATAGAGCCGTCGGCAGCGCGTTCGTACACGAGCACTGCGTTCCCTGCGACGGAGTTGGACAGTGCATAGACGGCGCCGGGATCATCTGTGGCGCCGGCGGGAACGGCGATCGCGAGCATCGCGAGGACCGCGCCCAGGAGTGAGCGTCGAAACACTTGGTGAACCTCCTCTTCAGATTTGCGCCGCTTGTGCGCAGCGACGTTTGTCTAGTCGTTTGCTTCGCGCGTTCGTTACAGGGCGGCGAGACCGGCGACGGTCGCGGGCAGTCCGTCCCACGATCCAATCGGCGTCAGCTTGCCGTCGTCGCCGACGGCCCAACCGAAGACGCGACGCGCGTCGGCGTCGACGGCGTAGAGGAACCTTCCGTCGTCGGTGAGGTCCTCGTCCCTCAGTCCGGCGGCGCCTTCGATCGCGCTCGCAGCGACGGCCTCGTCGAGCGTGATCGTTCCGTCGTCCGCGATCGCGTAACGTGACACCGCGCCGTCGGCGAAGTTCGTCGTGAAGACGTAGCGGTCGTCCTTGCTCACAACGGCCCAGCAGATCTCGCTGCGCCCATTGCGGATCGAAGACGACACAGGCGACGCGCGGCCTGCACGCACGAGGTACGACGAGGCGGCGGCCTTGCCCCTCTCCGCCCCGAAAGCTTCCGTCACGACGAGCGTGTCTCGGCCGGCAAACGCAAACCCATACGGCGTCGGGCCCGACGACGGCTGTATACGAGGCTCTCCGACGCGCCCGTTTTCGTCTACGGGGTAGAAGACGATCGCGTTCGTTCCCCGTTCCGTTACGACGAGCGTCGAGCCGTCGGGCGTGAATCCGACCTGCGCCGGATCGGCGCTCTCGCGCAACTCACGGCGCGAGCCGGCGAGCGGCTCCAGTCCAGTGTCCCGCAGGCGGAAGCCGGCGAGCGACGGCTCGCCGGTGTTGAGCACGTACACCAACCCGTCATGCTCCGCGACGCTCTTCGGCGCCGCGCCGCTTTTCGCGGTGTGGACGAGCTCGAGCCCCTCGGATTCGACCGCAAAAACGCTGATCTCGCCGCTGCCGGCATTCGCGACGAGGAGTCTCGTCCCGTCGCGGGTGAGGACGACCGAGCCTTGCGAGGTCAGGTGCGGGACGCCGTCGCCGGCGCCGCCCGTCGTGTAGGTGTCGATCAGGGCCAGCGTCCCATCCGGGACGCGACGGAACGCGACGAGGCGGTTCGCGTCAGCCTCGTTCGTCTGGACGAAAACTCCAGGGAAGGACATCGTCTCTCCTTCGTTTGCTTAGGCGCGGACGACGAACCAGCCGTCGACGTCGTTGCAGAGCACCTGCCGGCGGCGTTCGTGCGCATACGTGTAGACCGGGAGCCGGTCGTGCGTGAGCTGACGACGTCCATCCGGTCGCCGGATCACACCGAACGTTCCGCGGGTCCCGGAGATCCGCCTGGGCACTTGCACGCCGCGGGGCACGATCAGCGGCGGCCAAACCCGCGCACAGGCCCCGGTGCAGTGGACCTTGAAGTCGCGCCGCTCGCGACTCCAGTAGTAGAGCGCCTGCCCGTCGGAGCGGGCGAGCACGCGGCCGAAGGTGGCGTCGCGGAACGTCGTCACGAGCGGTGCCCTGGACTCCGCGGTCGCCGGCAGGACAGCAACGAGCACGACGAAGATGACGAGCAAGCGTGTCATGCTCCTCCGTCTCGGCAGGGCGGCGAGCGTTACACCGCGTCAGCGGGCAAACGAGATCCCCGGCGCGAGGCGCTGCGCGAACGCCGCGATCAGCTTCGCGCACGCCTCGACATCGTCGAGCGAGACGACCTCCGTCGGCGAGTGCATGTACCGCAGCGGGATCGAGACGAGCCCTGTCGCTACGCCCGCGCGCGAGATGTGCATCGCGTCCATGTCGGTCGACGTCGTTCCGGCGGAGACCTCGATCGTGTACGGAATCCCTTCCGCTTCCGCGGTCTCGACGAGCAGATCGAACACGCGCGGGTTGATCGTCGAGCCGCGGGAGATCGCGGCGCCGCTTCCGAGCTTGTGGTCGCCGTCCTGCTTCGGATCGCCTCCGGGCTGGTCGGTCGCATGCGTGACGTCGACTGCGAGCGCGACGTCCGGCTCGAGCGCGAAGACGCTCGTCCGGGCGCCGCCGAAGTCGCCGACCTCCTCCTGCACGGCCGCGACCGCGGCGACGCCGCCGGGTGCACCGCCTGCCTCCGCCACGAGCCGCGCCGCCTCGAGCGCCACGTACGCGCCCAGGCGGTTGTCCATCGCGCGGGAGACGACGCGCCGATGCGGGAACTCGATCGGTTCCGCGGCCACGACGCCCGGGTCGCCCGGACGCACGAGCCGGCGCGCCTCCTCGGCATCCTGAGCGCCGATGTCGAGATGGAGATCGTCGATGTCCGTCCGCGGCGGCTCCTCGCCCCGCTTCGGCTTCCGGCGCGGGCGTCCGACGACGCCGACGACCGGCCCGTCCTTCGTCTGCAGCTCCACGCGTTGCGCGAGCAGCACCTCTGCGCTCCAGCCGCCGATCGGCCGGAAGTAGACGAAGCCGTCGTCGCCGACGTGCGTGACGATCACTCCGATCTCGTCGATGTGGCCGACGATCGCGAGCAGCGGCCCGTCGCCTGTCCCCGCGACGCGCGCGACCGATGAGCCCAGCGTGTCGCTCGAGACCTCGGCGAAGGCCGCGGCGGCCTCGCGCCACACCTTCGCGGGCGCCGCTTCATAGCCCGAGGGGCCGGGCGCGGTCAGCAGCGACCGGAGGACTTGAGGCAACGCCACGGCCGCGGGAGCGTACTTGACGGATCGTCCGCCCGTCCCTACGCTCCAAGGCGATGACTCCTTCCTCGCGGACCTGGTGGGCGTGGCGCACCGAGCGGGGCGGGAGCCTGCGCTAGCCCGACTAGCCGCCACAGCCCGTCTCGCTCGAACCTGGCCCCGGAAGGGGCTTTTTGCATTCCCATGATCGTGCAAACCGTCATCGCAACCGACCTGCTCACCCCGCTCGGGGCGTACCTGCGCCTGCGCGGCGAGGGGCGCGCGTCGTTCCTGCTCGAGTCCGTCGAGCACGGGCGGCTCGGCCGCTACTCGCTCGTCGGCGCGGGCTCGCGGCTCGTCGACCTCGACGACGCAGAGGCCTGCGGCGAGCCCGTCGTCGGCTACGTGAGCTATGACCACGTGGCGCAGCTGGAGCCGACGGTGCCGATGCCGCAGCTAGGGCCGGACCTGCCCGAGAGCCGTTTCATCGTCGCGGACACCCTCGTCCGCTTCGACCACGTGTCCGGCATGGCCGAGGTGCTCTGCGGCGATCCCGCGGAGGTCGAGGCGCAGCTCGAGGCGCCGCTCGGCTCGATCCCGAACGGGAGCGGCGCGGCGGGCTCGCTCCGTCGGCTGCCGTCGCGCTACGAGTACGAGCGGATCGTCGGCGTCGCGAAGGACCACATCCGCGCTGGCGACGCGTTCCAGATCGTCCTCTCGCAGCGCGCCGAGCGTCCGACGAGCGCGGGCGCGATCCAGCTCTACCGCTCACTCCGCCGCGTCAACCCGTCCCCGTACCTGTTCCTGCTCGAGTTCGGCGACGAGCTCGCCCTGATCGGCTCCTCCCCGGAGACGCTCGTCAAGGCCGAGGGCCGTCGCGCCAGCGTGAACCCGATCGCGGGCACGACGCGCCGCGGCGAAGGCGACGCCGAGCGACTCCTCCGCTCCGAGAAGGACCGGGCCGAGCACGTGATGCTGGTCGATCTCGGCCGCAACGATCTCTCGCGGGTCTGCGTGCCCGGCTCGGTCCACGTCGAGCGCTTCCTCGAGGCGGAGCGCTTCTCGCACGTCACGCATCTCGTCTCCGAGGTTGCCGGGGAGCTGCGCGAGGACGTCTCGCACTTCGACCTCCTGCGCGCGTGCTTCCCTGCGGGGACGGTGAGCGGCGCGCCGAAGGTGCGAGCGATGCAGATCATCTCCGAGCTGGAGGGCCACCGACGCGGCGTCTACGCCGGCGCAGTCGGGTATGCGCTCCCCGGCGAAGCCTTCGACACATGCATCGCGATCAGGACGATCGTATTGCGGAACGGCGTCGCATACTTGCAGGCGGGCGCGGGCATCGTTGCGGATTCCGAGCCGCAGGCCGAGCAGCAGGAGTGCCTGAACAAGCTCGCGGCCGTCGAGACGGCGATCCGGCTCGCGGAGGCTCGCGGATGATCCTGGTAGTCGACAACTACGACTCGTTCACGTACAACCTCGTGCACCTGTTCGGCGAGCTCGGCTGCGAGGTCATCGTGCGGAGGAACGACGAGCTCGATGCGGACGAGGCCGAGCGGCTGGCTCCCTCCTATCTCGTCGTCTCCCCCGGTCCCGGGCGGCCGGAGGCGGCCGGTGCATCGCTCGAGATCGTGCGCCGGCTCGGGCCGCGCACGCGCACGCTCGGCGTCTGCCTCGGGCACCAAGCGATCGTCCAGGCGTTCGGCGGGCGAGTCGGGTTCGCGCGCGAGCTCGTGCACGGGAAGGCGACCCAGGTCGTCCACGACGGGCGCGGAATCTTCGACGGCCTGCCCTCGAGCTTCGAGGCCGGGCGCTACCACTCGCTCGCCGCGACCTCGGTGCCCGAGTCGCTCGAGGTCTCGGCGACGACGGCGGACGGCGAGGTGATGGCCGTCCGTCATCTCGAGTTCCCGGTCGATGGCGTCCAGTTCCACCCCGAGTCGGTGCTCACCCCGCTGGGACCGGCCATCGCGAAGAATTTCCTGGAGGCGAGATGATCCAGCAAGCGCTGCAGCAGCTGCTCGACAAACGCGACCTGACGCGCAACGAGGCGCGCGAGGTGATGGACGGCGTCATGCGCGGCGAGGCGACCCCCGCGCAGATCGGCGGCTTCTTGATCGCGCTCCGTTTGAAGGGAGAGACCGCGGACGAGATCGCCGGTTGCGCCGAGGCGATGCGCGCGCATGTCTTGCCGGTCCGGCCGTCTCGGGCCGACCTCGTCGACACCGCAGGCACGGGCGGGGACGGCGCGCACACCCTGAACATCTCGACCGCGGCCGCGCTCGTCGCGGCTGCTGCGGGAGCTGCTGTTGCCAAGCATGGCAACAGAGCGGTGTCGTCGGCGTCGGGTTCGGCGGACGTGCTCGAGGCGCTCGGCTTCGACCTGGAGCAGGCGCCGGAACGGATTGCGCAATCGATCGACGAGCTCGGTTTCGGCTTCATGTTCGCGCCGACGCACCACCCGGCGATGCGCCACGCGGCCCCGGTTCGCCGCGAGCTCGCGACGCGCACCGTCTTCAACGTGCTCGGCCCGCTGACGAACCCCGCGGGTGCCCGCGCGCAGGTCGTCGGCGTCTACGCCCCGGAGCTCGTGGGCACGCTCGCCGACGTGCTCTCGCGGCTCGGCGCACGCCGCGCGTTCGTGGTGCACGGCGCGGCCGGGATCGACGAGCTCTCGCCGGCGGGCCCGAACTTGGTCGGCGAGGTCGTGGACGGCGACGTGCGGATGCGCGAGATCGATCCGCTGGAGCTCGGCGTGCCGCGCTGCGCGCCGGAGGAGCTCACCGGTGGCAGCCCGGCCGAGAACGCGGCAGCGATCCGCGCGATCTTCGAGGGCGCCGACGGCGGGCGCAGAGACGCGATCCTCCTCAACGCCGCGGGCGCGATCGCAGCCGGCGGGCACGCGAAAGACCTCGGTGACGGGCTCGGCTATGCGCGCGAGGCGCTCGAGTCGGGCGCCGCGGCGACGCGGCTCGCCGAGCTCGTCGCATTCTCGAAGGGTGCAATGGTCGCATGAAGTTTCGCGACGCTCTCGCGCAGCCCGGCCTTTCGGCGATCGCCGAGATCAAGCGCCGCTCGCCGTCGGCGGGCGACCTGCGGCCGGACGCGGACCCGGCGAGGCTCGCCGCGGCGTTCATGAAGGCGGGCGCGGCCGCGCTCTCGGTGCTCGTCGACGAGCGCTTCGGCGGCTCGCTCGACGACCTACGCGCCGCGCGCGCGGCGACGACGCTGCCGATTCTCGGCAAGGGCTTCTTCACCGAGGAGCGCGACCTGCAAGAGTTGCGCGAGGCAGGCGCGGACGCCGCGCTGATCCTTCTGCGCGACGTCAACGACGACGGGGCGCGCGCGCTGATGCGGTATGCGCGCGAGCTTGGCCTCGACACGCTCGTGGAGGCACACACGGCCGAGGAGCTCGACCGCGCGGTCGCGCTCGGCGCCGACCCGATCGGGATCAACGCGCGCGACCTCGGCACCTTCGCGATCGACCGCAGCGCGCAGCTCGAGCTCGTCGCGCGCGCCCCGCGCGAGCGCATCGTCGTCGCCGAGAGCGGCGTGCTCGCCGCAGCACACGGCGCGGCCGCGGAGCTCGTGGGCGCGGACGCTGTTCTCGTCGGTAGCGCGCTGATGCGTGCCCCCGATCCGGGGGCGAAGCTCGCCGAGCTGATCGCGCGGCCGCTCGTCAAGGTGTGCGGGCTCACCCGCGAGGAAGACGTGGCCGTGGCCGCCGAGGCGGGCGCCGATCTCGCCGGCTTCATCCTCGCGCGCGAGACCCCGCGCCGCGCGCCGCGCGTGCTCGACGTCCCGGAGACGATGCTGTCGGTCGCGGTCTTCGTCGAGGACGTCGAGGAGACCGGCGCCGACCTCGTCCAGCTCTACCGGCGCGAGAACGACCACCGAGCCAGAGACGCCGCGCTGTTCCGCCCAAGTAACAGTCTGTTGCTTGGCACCGAAGTGGCGCGCGTGGTCGACCTGCCCTGGGAGCAGAGCGACCCGCTGCACTTTCGGCGCGCGGCCGCGCTCGAGGGGCGCGTGATGCTCGCCGGCGGGCTTTCGCCCGAGAACGTGCGCGTAGCGATCGAGGCGGTCCGGCCCTGGGCCGTCGACGCTTCCTCGTCGCTCGAGACTTCACCCGGCATCAAGGACCACGACCGGATCCGTGCCTTCGTGGAGGCGGCGCGATGCTGACCTACGGCCAGTACGGCGGCCGGTTTGTGCCGGAGACGCTGATCCCGGCGCTCGACGAGCTCGAGGCCGGCTGGCGCGCGGCGGTCGCGGACGACGCGTTCCACGCAGAGCTGCACGACCTACTAACCACCTACGCCGGCCGCCCGACGCCGCTCACGCTCGCGGAGCGCTTCGCGCCGGGCAAGCGGCTCTACCTGAAGCGCGAGGATCTCCTCCACACCGGCGCGCACAAGCTCAACAACGCGCTCGGCCAGGCGGTGCTCGCGCGCCGGCTCGGCAAGCAGCGCATCGTCGCCGAGACGGGCGCGGGCCAGCACGGCGTCGCGACGGCGACGGTCTGCGCACGCTTCGGCTTCGAGTGCGTCGTCTACATGGGCGCCGAGGACATGCGGCGCCAGCGCCCGAACGTCGAGCGCATGTACCTGCTCGGCGCGGAGGTCGTGCCCGTCGAGTTTGGAACGCGGACGCTGAAGGAGGCGACGAGCGAGGCGATCCGCGACTGGATCACGAACGTCGAGACGACGCACTATCTGATCGGCTCGTGCGTCGGCCCACATCCGTATCCGGAGATCGTGCGCGAGCTGCAGTCCGTGATCGGCCGCGAGGCGCGGGAGCAGATCCTGGCCGCGGAGGGAGCGCTTCCCGAAGCGGTCGTCGCCTGCGTCGGCGGCGGCTCGAACGCGATCGGGATCTTCGCCGGATTCCTCGACGACGACGTACGGCTCGTCGGGGTCGAGGCGGCAGGCGCCGCGTCGCTCGGCACGGGCCGCGCCGGCGTTCTGCATGGCGCGCGCTCGTCCGTGCTCGCGGACACGGACGGCCAGATCCTCGACGCGCACTCGATCTCAGCGGGGCTCGACTACCCCGGCGTCGGCCCGGAGCACGCGCACCTGCGCGACACGGGGCGCGCGGAGTACGTCGGCGCGACCGACGAGGAGGCGCTCGCAGCGTTCCGCCGGCTCGCCCGGACCGAGGGGATCATCCCGGCGCTCGAGCCCTCGCACGCGCTTGCACGCGCAGCCGAGCTCGACGCGGAGCTGATCGTCGTCTGCCTCTCGGGACGCGGAGACAAGGACCTCGCGCAGGTGGTCGGCGAATGAAGCAGCTTGCGATCTACCTGATGTGCGGGCCCGACACGCCTGCGCTCGCGGAGGCTGCCGTCGAGGGCGGTGCCGATCTCGTCGAGCTCGGATTCCCGTTCTCGGACCCGCTCGCGGACGGGCCGGTGATCCGCAAGGCGGCCGAGCACGCGCTCGCGCAGGGGATGCGCACCGGCGCGTGCCTCGAGTGTCTTGCGACCACGCGCGAGCGCGTCGACGTGCCGCTCGTGCCGATGACGTACTCGTCGTTGCTGGAGGCGTACGGCTGGGAGCGATTCGAGACGGACGCGCGCGCTGCGGGCGCGACGAGCCTGATCGTCGCCGACCTGCCCGCCGACGAGCGGCCTCAGCTGCAGCGCGTGCAACTCGTCGCGCCGACCTCGACAGACGACCGGATCCGCCTCGCCGCCGAGCGCACCGACGGCTGGCTCTATCTCGTCACGCTCACAGGGACGACAGGTGCGCGCGACAACCTCTCTCCCGCGCTCGCCCCGCTCGTCGAGCGCGCACGCGCCGCGACCGACGTGCCGCTCTACGCAGGCTTCGGGATCTCGACGCCCGCACACGCCACGGCAGCCGCCGAGCTCTGCGACGGGATCGTCGTCGGGTCAGCCGCGCTGATCGCGGCGGAGGGCGGCCCGGACACGTTGCGCGGCTACGTCGCGTCGCTGCGTTCCGCACTCGACGCCCCCGTCGTGGTCTGACCCAGTCGTAGAGTTCTTCGCATGGCTGGAGTGGTGACGGCAGTGAGCCGTAGCCCGACGCATACGCTGAGCAAGCCCAACGAGGCGTGCGTGCGACTCCTCGCCGCGCGGAATCGACCTGCTCGCGCTGCCGGCCGGCACGCGGCTGCGGCTCGGCGGCGAGGCCGTCGTCGAGGTGACGGGCCTTCGCAACCCCTGCACCCAGCTGGAACGCATTCAGCCGGGGCTGATGGCCGCGACGCTCGAGCGCGCCGAGCACGGCGAGCTGATCCGGAAAGCTGGGATCATGGGCATCGTCGTCGCCGGCGGCGAGGTTCGGCCGGGCGACTCGATTCGCATCGACCCGCCGTCCCATCCGCACCAAGCGCTCGAGCCGGTCTGAGCCGCCGGTACCCCGGAGAGACGCGGCATGCGGATGTCGACCAGCGCGACGTGCGGCTTTCGCAGCTCGATCTTCGGGGGCCGGGGGGGCCGGAGAGTTTGTGGCTCTGAGCCACAAAGTCCGCGCCCCCGGTTATCGCACGCTCCGGCGGGCAGAATGCTCCCGTGGAGTCGCTGAAAGGCCAGCTTCTGATCGCTTCGGCGGATCTGCTCGACGAGAACTTCCGCCGCACGGTCGTCCTGATCACCGAGCACCCGTGGTCGAGGCGGTGCCGGGACTGACCCCGCTCGTCGACGACGAGGCCCCTGTCTACGTCGGCGGCCCGGTCGACCAGCGCTCACTGCTCGTGCTCGCGGAGTTCGACGATCCCGACGAGTCCGCGTCCACGATCTTCGAAGACGTCGGCTTCATCCGCGGCGACGCGGACATCCCGCTGGTCGCGGGCGCGATCAGGCGTGCCCGCGTCTTCGCAGGGTACGCGGGCTGGACCGCGGGCCAGCTCGACGTCGAGCTCGAGGCAGAGGGCTGGATCCTCGCAGACCCCGAGCGAGAGGACGTCTTCGGCGAGACCGACGGCGAGCTCTGGAGCGAGGTCTTGCGGCGCAAGGGCGGCGCGTATGCGCTGCTCGCGACGATGCCGCCGGATCCGTCGCTCAACTAGACGGCTCGCGCCTCGTTACAAGCCGCTCGGCTGCCCGGGCGAGCTGCTCCTCGCCGAAGAGGTACGGCATCGCGTTTCCGAGCTGGTGATGGGGTGCGTCCAAATCGTCAGATCCTTCGGCGGCGTTCAAGGCGTAGCGCACCGGAATCTCGTGCGTGACGACGAGGATCGTGCGCTCGCGCCGGGCGAGCAGCCGCTGGAAGCCGCGGCCGTAGCGAATGGCCGCCTCGTCCAGGCTCTCGCCGCCCGGAAACCGGTCGCTGCGCGTGTGCCCCCGCTTCCAGGCGCGGTAGTCGTCGATCGTGAGGCCCTCGAGGTCGCCCACGTAGACGTCGTCGAGGAGCGCCTCGACCTCGAACGGCACGTCGCGGCCGTCGAGCGCGAGCTCGGCCGTCTCGCGTGTTCGCCCGAAGCGGGTGTGTACGCAGAGGTCGAGCTCGATGTTGCGCACCTCGGCCCCGAGCCGCCGCGACTCCTCGCGGCCCTTCTCGGTCAGGCGCACGTCGACGTTCGGATCGCCGTTCACGACGCGCTCGATGTTGAGCGTCGACTCGCCGTGACGCGCGAGCACGAAGAGCCGCGTCACGCCGCCGAGCCCAGCAGCGCGCTGACCGCAGCGATGACCGCGCCGCCGACGGTGACCGAGAGGAACGAGCGCACAAAGCTCGTGTTGAAGAAGCGCCAGCGCAGGAACGCCAGCGCGACGAGCTCGAACGCGACGGTGATGACCGCGACGACGATCGCCACCGAATAGTGCGGGATCAGGAACGGCAGCGCGTGCAGCACGCCGCCGATGAACGTCCCGACGCCCGTGATCGTTCCGCGCGCCCAGGGGCTGCCCCGACCCGTCAGCTCCCCCGTGTCGGAGAGCGCTTCCGAGAACGCCATGCTCACGCCCGCCCCGATCGCGGTCGCGATCCCAGCCACGAAGGCGGTAAAGGGCTCGTGCGTGGCGAGGGCGACAGCGAAGATCGGGGCCAGCGTCGAGAGCGAGCCGTCCGTCAGTCCGACCATCGCGGGCTGCACCCGCTGAAGCAGGAACACGTGGTCGGCGTGCGCGGCGGACGTCATTCGGGCGAGCATAGGGGTGCAGGTGGACCTGACACGCGAAACGATCGACCTCGGCCCGCTCGCACTCGAGATCCTCCGGCCGCCGAGCGCCGACGCGCTGATCGACGAGGCGCGCTTCGCCGACGACGAGTTCATGCCGTACTGGGCGGAGCTCTGGCCGAGCGGGCTCGAGCTCGCGCGCGCAGTCGCGTCACGCGAGCTCGACGGCGTCCGCGTGCTCGAGCTCGGCTGCGGTCTCGGGCTGCCGAGCCTCGCCGCTGCGGCGCGAGGCGCGCGGGTGTTCGCGACCGACTGGGCCGCAGACGCCCTCGCGCTGCTCGGTGAGAACGCCGCGCGCAACGCGCTCGCGGTCGAGACGGCGCTCGTACGCTGGACCGAACCCGAGTCGCTCCGGGCGGGTGCGCCGTGGGACCTCGTGCTCGGCGCCGATCTCCTCTACGAGCCGCGGAACGTCGACGTGCTGCTCGACCTGCTTCCTCGGCTCGGCGAGCGCGTGCTGCTCGCGGAGCCGGGACGCTCGACCGCCGAGCGCTTCTTCGCCGGCGCCACGGCGACGTGGGAGATCTCGCAGCAGGGCCGCGTCTACGAGCTGGTCGCCCGCTAGCCTGCGCCGATCGACCGCCGCGACTTCCTGCTCCGCTCCGGCGGGCTCGTGCTCGGCCTCGGCATGTGGGAACCGGCCGGGGCCGCGTCGGACCCGCGCCTGCGCGAGCTCGCGCGTTCGGTTCGCGGACCCGTGCTGACGCCGTCGAGCGTGGCCTACGCGCGTGCGCGCCTACCCTTCAACAAGCGTTACGACGGGGTGCGCCCGCTTGCGGTCGCGCAGCCTGTGAACGCGCGCGACGTGCAGCAGGTCGTGCTCTGGGCACGCAAGCACCGCGTGCGGCTCGCGGCGCGCTCGGGCGGGCACAGCTACGCGGGCTACTCGACGACCACCGGCGTGCTCGTCGATCTCTCGCGCCTGAACGCGATCCGGCTCTCCGGCGGAATCGCGACCGTGGGCGCCGGGGCGCGGATGATCGACGTCTACCAGGCGCTTGCCCGGCGCGGCGTCACGATCCCCGGCGGGTCGTGCCCGACGGTCGGGGTCGGAGGACTCGCGCTCGGCGGCGGCGTCGGGCTGGCGTCGCGCCGGTTCGGGGCGACGAGCGACAACGTCGTCTCGCTCGGGGTCGTTACGGCCGACGGACGCTTCCGCACCTGCACGCCGAAGCAGAACGCCGATCTCTTCTGGGCCTGCCGCGGCGGCGGCGGTGGCAACTTCGGGATCGTCACGGATTTCCGGTTGCGCGCGCGCCGGATCTCGAACGTCTCGTGGTACGCGGCGTCGTGGCCGTGGTCGCAGGCTGAGGAGGTCGTGCGCGCGTGGCAGGCGTTTGCACCGCACGCTCCGGACGCGCTCTTCTCGCTCTGCTCGCTCGGGAAGGGGACGCGGCCGGGGATCCAGTCATTCGGACAGTTCTTCGGCTCCGAGGCGCAGCTCCGCGCGTTGCTCCGCCCGCTGACGAGCGTCTCCGGCGCGTCGCTCTCGACGGGGACGTCCTCGTACTTCGACGCGCAGCTGCGCTGGGCGGGGTGCCTCGGCGAATCGCCTGCGGCGTGCCGGGTTCCGCGGCGATCGGCGTTCGCCGCGAAGTCGGACTACGCCAACGTGCCGCTGCGCGCCGACGGGATCGCGACGATCGTACGCTGGATCGACCGCGTCTCCGGGTTTCGCTCGGGCTCGCTGCTGCTCGATGCGTACGGCGGCGCGATCAACCGCGTCAAGCCGGACACGACCGCGTTCGTGCACCGCGACGCGCTCTTCTCGATGCAGTACCTCGTGTACTGGGCCGACGCCTCTGCGCCGGCGTTGGACTGGATCCGCGGCTTCTACGCGGCGATGCGCCCGCACGTGTCGGGCTTCGCGTACCAGAACTACATCGACCCCGAACTGACGACTTGGAAGCACGCGTACTACGGCGCGAACTACGCGCGCTTGGCGCACGTGAAGCGCCGGTACGACCCGGACTTCTTCTTCCGCTTCCCGCAGGCGATCGCGCCCGCTTAACGCACCGCGAGCCAGACGGCGAGTGCGATGAGGGCGAGCATCACGGTCGCGATGATCGTGACGCCGAGGCCGACACCCGCCAGGACGATGCCGAGCGCCGCACCAGTCTTCCCTTCCTCGGCCTTCTTCTCGAGCCGCGCCGTCTCCTCGAGCGGATGGCGCACGAGTCGCTTCAGCTCTTCGGCCGCTTCGTGGCGCAACTGGAAGTCGGGATCCGGCTCGTGGTCGAACTGCGACATGCGCCGATTCTCGCAGGCAGGCGGCGCGAAGGCCACCCGCCTGCCGCGCGGACGCTAGCTCTTGACGACGCCGACCATGTGCCCCTCGGGGTCGGCGATGCGCGCGAACGTGACCATGTTCGGGATCTCCGTCACCGGCATGACCGTCTTGCCGCCGAGGCTCTCGGCCTTGTCGAGGTACGCCTGCGGATCGTCCACCGCGACGTAGAACGTGACGTGTCCCTCGCCGGTCTCGGTCTCCCCGATGCCGCCGCCGATGCCCGCTTCCGATGCGTCGACGATCCCGTAGTTCATCGGGTTGCCCGCCTTCACGGTCCAGCCGAAGAGCTGGCTGTAGAACTGCTGCAGCTTGCCGCCGTCTTTTCCGGTGACCTCCCAGTGCACGACCTTGTCCGCCATTCCGCCTCCTTGTCGATGGGTCCTTCGTCTCTCCAGACGAACAGACCTCGCAGATTTCGACCTACGCGAACAGGGTCAAGTCCGGCTCGCGCGCGCCGCGCAGCCCGTCGAGATCGATCTCGACGCTGAGGAAGCCGCGGCCGTCCGCCAGCTTCGCGACCTGCGGGCGGATCTTCTGCGCCGCGAGGATTCCGCGGCAGCCGGACATCGCCGGGTCGAGCCGGATCCGCTCGAGATAGCGCGAGAGCTGCTCGACGGACTCCATCGTCGCGATCCGCTTGATCTCGACGGCGACCCACTGGTCGTCGCAGTCGCGGCACATCAGATCGACCGGCCCGATGTCGGTCGGCCACTCGCGCCGGACGAGTCGTAGGTCCTCGCCGAGCGCAGACGGGAGCGCCGCGAGCGCCTCCTGCAAGTCGCGCTCTACGCCGTCCTTCTCCAGCGCGGCCGCCTCTCCCATGTCGTGCGTCACGTCGCTCAACACCTCGACGAGACGAATCTCGAGCCGGTCCTCCGACCGACCCGCGCGCTTGCGCACGACGAGCTGGTCTCCATAGTCCTCGAGCACCGTCGGCGGCGTCATCCAGTTCAGCGGCTTGTAGCCACCCGCGTCGGCGTGGACGAGCACCGAGCCGTCGGTCTTGAAGATCAGCAGCCGCGTCGACTCCGGCAGGTAGGCCGAGAGCCGGCCGGTGTACGACACCTCGCAGCGAGCGACGATCAACCGCACGGGCGCTCACCGTACTGTCCTTTCCGGACAGCCCAGCCCGGCACGTTTTCCTAACAGTGCCTGGCACCGTGAGCTAACAGTGCCTGGCACCGGGGCTGTCCGTTTCGGACAGCTCAGGCCGCGATCAGCTGCTCGATCTCGGCGAGAGTCGCCTCGTCGAGATCGAGGTCGCCGGCCGGGAGCCAGTCGTCGACCTGCGCAGGCCGGCGCGCGCCCACGATCGCGCCGGTCACGCCAGGGACCGTGAGCGTCCACGCGACGGCGAGCGTCGGGAGCGAGCAGCCGAGTCGCTCCGCGATCGGTCGGAGCCCGTCGACCACGCGCAGCGCGCGCGAGAGCTCCGGCTCCTGGAACGCGTCGCTGTGACGGCGCCAGTCGTCCGGCGCGAGCTTGTCGAGGCGCTCGCGGCTGAACGCGCCCGTGAGCAGACCCGAGGCCATCGGCGAGTAGACGATCACGCCGGTGCCGTGCTCGCGCGCCCACGGGATCACGTCCTCGCGCGCGCCGGGGTTGAGGAGGCTCAGCGGCGGCTGCGCCGAGTCGACGTGCCGGATCGGCTCGCAGCGCTCGAGCAGGTCGACGCTGAAGTTGCACACGCCGGCCCAGCGGATCTTCCCCTCGTCGGCGAGCTCGGCCATCGTCCCCCAGGACTCCTCGACCGGGGTCCCGGTCTTCGTGTCGGGCCAATGGAACTGGTAGAGATCGATGCGCTCGACGCCGAGCCGGCGCAACGAGTAGTCGCACTCCTCGCGGATCGACTCTGGTCGCAGCCCGTCGCCGTGCGTGTGCCCCGCGGCGTCCTGCCAGGGCTCGCCGCACTTCGTGAAGACGAGCACCTCCTCGCCGGCGCGGTAGGGCTCGATCGCGCGGCCGACGACTTCCTCGGAGTGGCCGTAGCCGTACACGGCGGCCGTGTCGGCCCACGTGACGCCGGAGTCGATCGCATGCCGGATCGCCGCGATCCCCTCGTCGTCGTCCGAGGGTCCCCAGCCGAACTTCCAGGGGCCGCCGAGGGCCCACGACCCGAAGCCGAGGACGCTGATCTCGGGGTCCTGAGAGCCGAGCCGACGCGCGCGCACGCGCCGACCTTAACGCTCTTAGGATCTGAAGCTTGGCGGACCGGCAAGTAGCGCTCGGCGTGATCGTGGCGAAGCGGTTCGAGCGCGAGTCCAAGGACGAGCTCGTTGGAGATACCGAGCGGGGCTCGTCGCGCGGCGGCGTGTTCGCCGGCCTGCGCCGTCGCTGGGAAGCGCGGGCGTTACAGGAGCTGGCGACGGACACCGACACACAGCCGAGCGGCACGCCGATCGTCTTCGTCTCGGCGGTCCTGTTCGGAAACCTTCGACTGCTCGTCGGCATGGTGCGCGCGAACCGGCCGTGGCGTTTGGCGACGACGCTCTACCGGCACTTGGCGGCGGCGCTGGCTGCGGGTGCGTTCGGCGTGGTCAGCCCGGACATCTGGCACGTGTCCGCGGCGCTGGAGTGGTGGCGCCTTGTTGCAGTGTCGCTCCTCTCGATCACGATCACGGTGGTTTCGGTGATCGCCGCGCACAGGCTCTGGGAGCACGCGCCGGATCCGCGCGTCCGGGAGCAGGTCGTGCTCTTCAACGTCGCGACGGCGGGGACGGTCACCCGGCATCCTCACGCTCTACGTTTCACTCTTCGGGCTGATCCTGCTGGGGGCCGCCCTCGTGATCGCACCGGACGAGTTTCGCACGAACGCTTGGGCATGACGTCGGCGTCGGCGACTACCTGAGGCTCGCGTGGTTCGTCGCCTCGCTCGCGACCGTCGGCGGCGCGCTCGGAGCCGCGCTCGAGTCCGACGAGGCCGTGCGCGAAGCGGCCTACGCATCCACGCCGGACGACGGCGAAGCTGCGTCGGCCTGAACAGGCCCTACCGCGCCCGGGCAAGCGCCCGACCAAGGGTCGCGGATCAGAAGTTGAAGCAGTCGAGCAGGTCGCTGATGTCCTCCCTCGCGTCGCGCGGCGGCGCGGGCGCGCCGTTCGCCTGGTAGTTCGAGCCTATCGGCGTGCTCGTGTCGAAGAGGTGGTTCAGCGAGGCGAGCGTCGCCAGCCCATGCAGCTTCTCGAGCAGCTTCACCGTCGACGTGAGTTCGCCCGGCTTGCTCGTGACGATCGGGCCCTTCTTCGCGAGCGGCGAGACCACCCAGAGCGGCACGCGCACACCGAGGCCGTAGGCGTCGATCTGCGGCGGCGCCACGTGGTCGAAGTAGCCACCGTGCTCGTCGTACGTGAGCAGGTACGCCGAGCTTTCCCACTGCGGTGACTCGCGCAGCGCGGTGATCACCTCTTCCTGCAGCCCCATCCCCACGGCCACGCTTGCCGGCGGATGCTCGTCCCACCCGCGTGCATAGCTCGGGATCAGCCACGAGACCTGGGGCAGCCGCCCGAGGCGTGCGTCGTTCAGGTAGGAGCCCTTGCTCCCGCGCGTCCGCTGGTCGTTCGCGTACTTCTTCCAGAACACGAACACGTTGTCAGTGTTGCCATACGGGACGCTGTCCCAGCCGAGGTTGTAGACCTTCCAGGTCACGCCGGCGGCGTCCAGAAGGTCGAGGATGATCGGATAGTCGAAGACGCCGTAGCCCCAGATGCCGTTCGTCGTGATCCCGCCGGACGTTGCGGCCGCGGTGTAGAACCGGTTCGGCCACGTCGGCCCGAGCAGCGAGCAGTAGAAGTTCGCGACGAGCGCTGAGTTGTCGAACAAGCTGTAGTAGAACGGGAGCTCGGCTGCGGTGTAGTAGCCGATTGCCGCGTCGCCGTCTCCGATCCTCGCCGCGGAGCTCTTGTAGAAGCCGTCCATCGCCCCGCCGTTCCACTGCTCGTGGACGGCGTTCCACGAGTGCGGCGGGTCCGGCGTCTCGAGCGCCGTGAACTCGAACGGGTAGTGCGGGTTCCCGGCGGCGTCCGGCTGCGAGTAGCCGGGAGGCGGACCGTATCCCTTGGCCTGCACCTGCGGCGCGTAGCCGTAGTAGTGGTCGAAGGACCGGTTCTCCTGCAACGAGATGAGGACTTGCTTGATCGGCGTTCGCGCTTTCTGCACCCGACGGGCCCGCGCCCCCGCGGGTCCGGTCGCGTAGAGCGACCCGCCGAGGACGGCGGCAGCGCCGGCTCCTGTGCGCTTGACAAAGGTGCGACGGGTGAAACGCCCGCTGAGCAGGTCCTGGCGATCGTGCGGCATCGATCCTCCTCGACTCGACCCTATGAAGGCACGAACCTACGCCCGTAGACGGCGGCAGGTCAACAGCCGCCGGGGATCAATTCACGCGTTGCCCGCGTGGATCGCGCGGACGGTATCGATCGTGTCGGTCTCGTCGACGCCCTTGTCCTCGCGGTAACCCTTGACGCGTGCGAACCGGAGCGCGAGGCCGCCGGGGTAGCGGGAGCTCGCCTGGACGCCGTCAAAGGCGACCTCGACGACGAGCTCGGGGCGGACGTAGACCGTGTAGCTGTCGCGGCGCGTCTCGAGCTCGAGCAGCCGCTCGGTCTGCCATGCAAGCATCGCATCCGTCATGCCTTTGAACGTCTTGCCGAGCATGACGAACTCGCCGGTGGCGGGGTCTCGCGCGCCGAGATGGAGGTTGCTGAGCCACCCGCTCCGGCGGCCGTGCCCCCACTCCGCTGCGAGCACGACGAGGTCGAGCGTGTGCGCGCGCTTCACGTTCAGCCAGCTTGCTCCGCGCCGGCCTGCCTCGTACGGGGCGTCGAGCGCCTTTACCATCACGCCTTCGTGGCCGTGCTCGAGCGCATCCGCGAGCAAGCGCTCGGCCTCTGCGGCGTCGGCCGTCTCCAGTCTGCGTACGCGGAGCTCTTCCGGGAGCAGCGCGTCGAGCGCGGAGAACCGCTCCACAGCCGGCCGGTCGAGCAGATCCTCGCCGTCGACGTGGAGGACGTCGAAGAAGACCGCGGAGAGCGGAACCGCGCGGGTCGTCCGGCTCCCGAAGCGGCTCATCGTCACCTGGAACGGACGCGGGCGGCCGCCCTCGTCGAGCGCGATGGCCTCGCCGTCCAGGACGAGCTCGTTCACCGGTAGCCCCCGGATCAGCTCGACGACCTCGGGGACGCGGTTCGTGACGTCTGCGAGGTTTCGCGTGAAGACGCGTACCTCCTCGCCGCGGCGATGCGCCTGGATGCGCGCGCCGTCGAGCTTCCACTCGATCGCGGCGGCGCCGACCCGTCCGATCGCGTCCTCGAGGCTCTCGGCTGTCTGCGCCAGCATCGGCTGCAGGGGTCGCAGGACGTCGAGCCGGAACGCCGAGAGTCCCGCTTCGCCCTCGGTGAGCGCCGCCGTCGCGACGACCCCGAGGTCGCCGCTCAGCATCAGGGCGCGCCGGACGGCGTTCGCAGGAATCCCCGCAGCCTTCGCCACCGCGTCGGCCATCACGCCCGCAAGGGCGCCTTGACGCAGCTCGCCCGTCAACAGAGCGGTGAGAAAGCGCTGCTCCGGCTCCGTCGCGCGCGCGAACAGCTCGGTGAGCAGGCTCCGCCGGAGCGCTTGCGAGCCCGGCCCCGTCGTCTCCCCGATCCGCCTTAGCGTTACGTCGACATCGAGGAGCTCGAGCGTCGGCGCGCTCGCCGGCGAAGGCAGCTCACGGAGCGCAGCCCAGCCGACGCCGATCGGCGCGTGCGGAAGCTCGCCTGCGAGATAGGCAACGGCAATCGGCACCTCTTCCGCGCTCAGACGTGCGAGACAGGAAGCGAGCGCGTCGATCTTCTTAAGGCGCGCAGCGGTGCCTGCCACCTCCGCTGAGGTGCGAGCCACGTCCTCGAGGAGCACGGCGTGATTCTGCTCAGACGGCGAAGGGGTACGTCTCGGGCAGCTCGCCGGCCACCCATTCGCTCGTGCGCTCGAGCGGCTCGACCGCGCGCGTCTCGTCGATGTGGATCGCCGCGTCGAACTGGTGGCCGAGCCTGGCCTCGAAGTAATGCGAGAGGCGCTCGGTCTCCGGTCGGTAGATGACGCCGATCGCGCGCTCGAGGCGACGGCCGTCGACCGCAGCCGGCAGAAGCAGGAAGCTCGGCGCGCCGGTCTGGTGGAACGCTTGCTCCCAGCTGCCGTCGAGTGCGCGACGGACACGCTTGCGCTCCGCCCGCCCGCCCCAGTCGGACGCGGCGGTGACGGTGCCCGTGTAGGTCGTAAAGCCGACGAGCAGTGACTCGCCGCCGTGCCGCTCGCGCACCAGCTGGCCGATGTTGAGCTCGCCCCGCTGGCCGAACTGGGTCGCGCGGGCGTCGCCCACGTGTGAGTTGTGCGCCCAGATCGCGACCTTCGCCGGACCGGCCGTCGGCTCGAGGTGCGCGACGAGCGCCTCGAGTGTCTCGGCCATGTGGCTGTCACGCAGGTTCCAGCTCTCGGCGCCGCCGCGGAAGACGGACCGGTAGTACTCCTCCGCGTTCACGACCAGACGGGCGTTCTGCTCGGCGTAGAAATGGTCCTCCGCGCGGCGTGCTGCCTCGGCCGCTGCCACCTGGAGCTCGACCAGCTGAGCGACGGACTGCGGCTCGCACGACTCGGCGCCGCCGAATTGCGTCTCGTACGCGTACACCTGTGGGTCGCGGTTGAAGTGGTCGAAGCAGGCGTAGCGCTCGCGCGCCCGCACCGCCGCTTCGGGATCGACCTCCTCGAGATACCGCACCACGGCCTCCATCGACGTGTAGAGGCTGTAGAGGTCGAGTCCGTAGAAGCCGACCTTGGCTGCGTCAGGACGGTTGTCGTTCCACTCGCGGAGCCAGGTGACGAACTCGACGACGTCGGTGTTCCGCCACATCCAGGCGGGGAAGCGGCGGAAGTCGGAGAGCGCCTCTTCCGCGTCCACGTCGTCGCTCTTGCCGCGCACGAACCGGTTCACGCGGTAGGCGTCCGGCCAGTCGCCCTCGACGGCCACCGCTGCAAAGCCATGCTCGGCGATCAGCCGCTTCGTGATCTCGGCGCGCTCGCGGTAGAACTCGTGCGTCCCGTGCGACGCTTCGCCCAGGAGCACGAAGCGCGCAGCGGCTGCTCGCTCGAGCAGCGGGTCGTAGTCAGTGCTCGCCATACGCCTTGAAGTGCTCCGAGAACCATTCTGCTGCGAGCCGGGCGACCTCGTCGAGCGCACCGGGCGCCTCGAACAGATGCGTGGCGCCCGGCACGACCACGAGCTGCTTCTCGGCTCGCAAGACCTCGAGCGCGCGCCGGTTCAGCTCGAGCACGACCTCGTCCGCGCCGCCGACGATCAGGAGTGTCGGAGCGCGGACGAGCTCGAGCGCCCGGCCGGCGAGATCCGGCCGGCCACCGCGCGAGACGACGGCGGCGACGTCGTCAGGCCGCGCGGCTGCGGCGACGAGCGCGGCGGCGGCACCGGTGCTCGCGCCGAAGAGGCCGATCGGCAGTTGCGCGTACGGGCCCTGGCGGAGCCAGTAGATCGCGGCGATCAACCGGCGGGCGAGCAGCTCGATGTCGAACCGGTGCTCGCGCGTGTAGAGATCGACCTCTTCCTCGGCGGGAGTGAGCAGGTCGACGAGCAGCGTGCCGATCCCCGCCTGGTTGAGCGTCGCCGCG
>WNFU01000648.1_pt1 | contig 47714 bp, 42 predicted proteins | sample 5400121 | NCBI WGS metagenome assembly WNFU01 (sample SAMN13153360, study PRJNA577476) | soil metagenome | isolation source: 100 cm soil or saprolite under grassland replicate 1 | place: USA:California | collected 2016-06-15 | reverse complement strand
AGGACCGCCTTGTTGTCTGTGATCCGGAACTGGCTGCCGAAGTTCACCGAGCCGGTGACGCCGGTCTGATCGAGCTGCCCGCTCATCACGAACGTGAAGGTGAACTGCAGATCGCGGATCGGCTGCCAGAGCAGTTGGTTGTTGAGCTGCAGGCTGCCGGACGCCCCGCTGGTGAGCAGGTGGAAGGTGCCACCCATGGTGAGCGACTGCTCCAGCCACAGGCTGCCGCGATGGCCCCAGGTCAGGTCCAGGATGTGCAGACCGAGTTTGATCTGCGGGTCGGTGAAACTGCTCGGCGGGGTGACCTGGAAATGGTCGCCGAGCCGGATCTGACCGAGGTTTCCGATCGACCACGTCGGCGCGTAGCCGGTGACGGTGAAGGAGCCGCCGGAGAAGCTGACCTGCGGATCGCCCATGACTGACTCCTACGCGATGGAACCGGACGACGAGTCGTCGGGCTCGGGTTCGTAGCCGGCCGAGGTCAGCTCGTCCATGGAGAACTGGATGCCCTCCTCGGTCGCATACTCGTACTCGATGACGACGTCCTCGTTGTCGTCGGCCCCTGGCTCGCTCGACTGGCCACCTTGGCTGTACCCGTAGCCACCCTGGTCGCCGCCGTACTGGTCGCCGCTGCTCTGCTGACCGGCGTTCTGGTCGCCGCCGTCCTGCTGGTCGCCGTAACCTTGGCCGCCGCTGTAATCCTGCCCGGGGTATTCCGACATGGGACGTCCCTTTCCGAGTTCGCCCTGCCACCCTCCGGCCTTGCCGACCCGCCAGCAAGACGCCGTGGGACAGCGGAACGGGCACCGGCCCTCGCCCCTTCGGGCGACCCTGGCCGGACCGGCGCAGGGCGGGATCGGCTGGCCATTAGGCGGGCGGCTGCTGCGCCACCCCGACGTCGAGGCCCGCGGTCGGCCTCGCGGGCCGGTTGCCGGCTCAGCCGGGCTCGCCGCGCCGCTTGCGCCGCAGGATGATGACGATGTCGATCAACGCGACGACGGCGAACACCGGCAGCACGACGGTGAAGAACACCGGCACACCGGCCAGCGCGAAGATGACGGCGCCCAGGGTGCACACGACGAAGCCGAACACCGCGAGGATCAGCCGCAGGGTCAGCGCGCTGCGGGCCGGAGCCGCTCCACCGATTCCCGCGGTCGGATCGTGGTAGCCGGGGCCGCCGCGCGGGCGGGCGGCCGGACCAGTCTGACGTTCCGCCATCGCCAACCTCCTCCACCGGTACCGGCACCGGCGCGGCGGCCGGCAGCCGATCCCTGGTCATTACCCCGAAATGCGCAGCGGATACCGCCATCCGGGTCACCCAGACGTTTCGGTCCGGCACAGCCGGGGATGGACACGTCGCCGGCTTGTCCACGCAAGGGGCCGTCCGATGACTACCTCCGTACGTACCGCCCTCGTTCCCGCGGTCGCATTGGCATGCGGCCTGGCGCTGGCGGTGACGCCGGCGACGCCGGGTGCCGCGGCGACCGTACCGCCGGGCGCGCCCGGCCAGCCCGCGGTGTGGACACCGGCGGACAAGCACGGGTTCGGAACATCGACGACGGTGGCGAGCCCGGTCTGGTACACCCTCGGCCACGGCGCGCTGACCGAGGTGTACTACCCGGACCTGGGCACGCCGAGCGTCCGCGACCTCCAGTTCGTGGTCTCCGACGGGACCTCGTTCGCCGAACGGGAGAGCGACTCGACCGTGCAGCGGACCCGGCTGGCGGACCCGCACTCGCTGACGTACCAGCAGGTCAACACCGAGCGGTCCGGCCGGTGGCGGATCGAGAAGACCTACGTGACCGACCCGGCGCGGCCCGGCGTGCTGGTGGACGTGCGGTTCGTGTCGCTGACCGGCCGGCCGTACCGGCTGTACGCGCTGTACGACCCGTCGCTGGCCAACAACGGCATGGACGACACCGGCCGGTCGGAGGGCGGCGCGCTGGTGGCGGCCGACGGCGCCGCCGGCAGCGGGCTGGTGGCCGCGCCGGCCTTCACCGCCACGTCGAACGGCTACCTCGGCGCCAGCGACGGGTGGACCGACCTGCGGGACGACTACCGGATGGACTGGCAGTACCCGTCGGCGCCGGCCGGCAACGTGGTGCAGACCGGGCGCACCGCCCTGGACGGCACACCCGGCAACCAGCGGCTGACGCTGGCCCTCGGCTTCGGCTCCACCGGCGACGCCGCCCTCGGCACCGCCCGGGCGTCGCTGGCCGACGGCTTCCACCAGGTGGCGGCCGGCTACGTTGCCGGCTGGCACTTCTACCTCGCCAAGCTGAAGCGGTCGCCGCTGAGCCTGCGGACCGCGGCGGAGCGGTCGGCGTACGAGGTGTCGGTGATGACGCTGGCCGCGCACGAGGACAAGACCTACCGGGGTGCGTACGTCGCCTCGCCGACGATGCCGTGGGTGTGGGGCACCGGGCTGGAGAACCCGTCCGGCGCGTACCACCTGGTCTGGGCGCGCGACCTGTACCAGATCGCCACCGGCCTGATCGCGGCCGGCGACCTGGCAGGTGCGCAGCGGGCGCTGGACTACCTGCTCACCCGGCAGCAGCGGCCGGACGGGTCGTTCCCGCAGAACAGCCTGGTGGACGGCACCCCGCACTGGGGCAGCCTGCAGCTGGACGAGGTGGCCGACCCGATCCTGCTGGCCTGGCAGCTCGGCCGCCGCGACCCGGCGACCTGGAGCCATGTGAAGCGGGCCGCCGACTTCCTGCTCGGCTGGCGCGACAACGAGGGCCACGCGGCGCCGTACACCCCGCAGGAACGGTGGGAGAACCAGGGCGGGTACTCCCCCGCGACGATCGCCGCCGAGATCGCCGGCCTGGTGTGCGCGGCCGACATCGCCCGGGCCAACGGCGACGCCGCCTCGTCCCAGCGCTACCTGGAGGTCGCGGACGCGTGGCAGCGCGCGGTGAAGACGTGGACGGTCACCACCACCGGTCCGTACTCCGACCGGCCGTACTTCCTCCGGCTCACCAAGGACGGCATGCCGGACGCCGGGACCACGTACAACATCGGCGACAGCGGGCCGGACAACGTGGACCAGCGCCGGGTGGTGGACCCGAGCTTCCTGGACCTGGTGCGGCTGGGCGTGCTCCCGGCGGACGACCCCGCGGTGGTCAACAGCCTCGCGGTGGTGGACCGCCAGCTCGCCGTCAGCACACCGAACGGCCAGTTCTGGCACCGCTACAACTTCGACGGGTACGGCGAGCAGCGCGACGGCGCACCCTGGGACATCGGCTTCCCCGCCGGCAGCCAGGCCACCATCGGCCGGGTGTGGCCGATCTTCGCCGGAGAGCGCGGCGAGTACGAGCTCGCCGCCGGGATCCCCGCGAAGGCCCGGCTGGCCGTCATGGCCGCTACCGCCAACGACGGTGGCCTGATCCCCGAGCAGGTGTGGGACGACAACCCGCCCGCCGGTCAGCCCGGGTTCGTGCCCGGCACCGGCACCTTCTCGGCCACCCCGCTGGCCTGGTCGCACGCGCAGTTCGTCCGGCTCGCCGCTTCGATCGAGGCCGGCCACCCGGTCGAGCAGCCGGCCGTCGTGGCCCTCCGCTACTCATCGGACCGCTAGCGGCACCGCGGGACGGCCCGGTCAGGGCCTGGCCCGGGGCACGGTCAAGGTCGGGACCGACCACCACGCTGCGTGGTCGGTCCGCGGCGCGGCGGGTTGACAGCGCGGCACGGTGTTGAGTATGAAAATCGTTGCCAACTACCGCCGCGACGATCGGAACTCCCTGACCATGAAGACCGCCTTTGTCGGCAAGGGCGGCAGCGGTAAGACCACGCTGGCCGCGCTGTTCACCCGGCGCCTGGCCGCCGCGGGCCGTACCGTGCTGGCGCTGGACGCCGACATCAACCAGAACCTCGCCGTCGCGCTGGGCGCCACCGCCGAACGGGCCGCCGCCCTGCCCGCGCTCGGCGAGCACCTGGACGAGATCAAGGACTACCTGCGCGGCGACAACCCACGGATCGGCTCGGCGGCGGCCATGGTGAAGACCACCCCGCCCGGGCGCGGATCGCGGCTGCTGCGGGTGGTCGAGGACAACCTTGTCTACGCGCGCTGCGTGCGGGAGGTGGCGGGGGTGCGGCTGGCGGTCACCGGCGGATTCGCCGAGTCCGACCTGGGCGTGGCCTGCTACCACGGCAAGGTCGGCGCGGTCGAGCTGCTCCTCAACCACCTCCTCGACGGGCCCGGCGAGTACGTGGTGGTGGACATGACCGCCGGCGCGGACGCCTTCGCCTCGGGGCTGTTCACCCGCTTCGACCGCACCTTCGTGGTCTGCGAGCCGACGGTGCGCAGCGTCGGGGTCTACCGGCAGTACCTCGACTACGCACGCGACCACCAGGTGGCCGTCTCGGTCGTGGGCAACAAGGTCGCCGACGCCGGCGACGGGGAGTTCCTGCGGGTCGAGGTCGGCGCGGACCTGCTCGGCTGCGTCGGCGTCTCCGGGCACGTCCGGGCCGCCGAGCAGGGGCGGGTCCGGCCGATCGGCGAACTGGAGCCGGCCAACGCCGCGGTGCTCGACACCATGCGGGCCGCCGTGGACGCCACCCGCCAGGACTGGCCCCGTTTCACCCGGCAGGGGGCCGCCTTCCACCTGCGCAACGCCGAGGCCTGGGGAAACGCCAGGACCGGCGTCGACCTGTCCACCCAGGTCGACCCGGAGTTCGTGCTCGGACCGCCGGCGCTGACCGGCGTCGCCGGGTGACCCGTCCCACCAGCCGAAGGAGTAGCCCCATGTCCCTGGACGTACCGACCGCCCTGCTGGAACGCGCCGAGCACGGAGCCGTCGACGACGCGGAGTTCGTCGACTGCGTGCGGTACTCGCTGCCGTACGCCTGGACGGTTGTCAGCCGGGTGGCCGCCGACCTGGCCGCCGGCGAGGAGGAGTTCGCCGACCACGCGGTGCCGCCGCCCAGCGATGCCGAACGCGGCCAGTTGCTGCGGGCGCTGGCCAGCGACGCGATCCGCGGCAGCCTGGAGCGCCACTTCGGTGTCACGCTCGCCTTCCAGAACTGCCACCGGGTGGCCGCGTTCCGGCCCTCCGCGGTGGGTGGGCAGCGCTACCGGGCGTTCGTCTCCCCGCGCGGCCAACTGCTGAACCAGTCGCCCGAACTGCGTGACTGCTAGTACCACCGTGGACGGGGGCCGGCCGGGCGCGCCGGCCCCCGTCCGCGTCGACCTGTTCCTGCTGGCCGGCCAGTTCCCCGGCACCGGCCACGGCCAGGCGCTGCGCGACGCGCTGAGCTACGGCGTCGCCGCCGAGCGTGCCGGGTTCGACGGCGTCTGGATCGCCGAGCACCACTTCCTCAGCTACGGCGTCTGTCCGTCCGCGCCGGCGTTTGCCGCGCACCTGGCCGGCCTGACCAGCCGGGTGCGGGTCGGCACGGCCGCGTGCATCCTGCCCGCACGGCACCCGGTGGCCCTGGCCGAGGAGGCGGTGCTGCTCGGCGAACTGTCCGGCGGCCGGCTCGACCTGGGGGTGGCCCGCGGCGGGCCGTGGGTGGACCTGGAGGTGTTCGGCACCGGGCTGGCCCGGTACGCCGACGGGTTCGCCGAGTCGCTGGACCTGCTGCTGGCCTGGCTGTCCGGGGCGCCGACGGTCGGCGCCGACGGCCGGCACTTCCGCTTCCGGCCGGTGCCTGTGGTCCCGCTGCCGCGCCGCCGTACCCCGGTCTGGGTGGCCGCGACGACGCCGCCCACCGTGGACCTGGCCGCCGCGCGCGGGCTGCCGCTGCTGCTCGGAATGCACGCGGATGTCGCGGAGAAGCGGCGGCTGCTCGACCGGTACGCCGCGACCGCCGCCGCGCACGGACATGACCCGGCCGCCGCGCCGCACGCCGCGGCCCACCTCTGCCACCTCGACCGCACCCCGGCGCGGGCGCGGGCGGCGCTGCGTGAGTCGATGCCCGGGTGGCTGGCGAGCACCGCGCGGTACGTCCGCATCGACGGCAGCGCCGGGCCGGACCGGGACCCGCGGCAGTACCTGGAACACCTGCTGGACATCCATCCGGTCGGCCCGCCCGGGCTGTGCGTGGAGCGGCTCGCCGCGGCGGTCGCCGCGACCGGGATCCGCCGGCTGCTGCTCATGGTGGAGGGCACCGGCTGCGCGGACCGCACCCGGGACACCATCGCCCGGCTCGGCGCCGAGGTGCTGCCGGCGCTGCGCGGCTGACGGCTACCGGCGCGCCAGCTCGGCGTCGCCCACGGTGGCGAGCGGCGCCGGCACCGGCCGTTGCCGGCGCGGGCGGACCAGGAACGCCCCGGCGTAGATCCCCGTGGCGACGGCCAGTATGGCGAAGCTGGGCGGCACCCGGGGCAGCAGGTAGCTGGCCGACAGCCCGGCCACCATCGCGGTGGCCGACAGCGCGGCGGACAGCCACAGCGCCAGGTACGGCCGGCTGGTCAGCCGCTGTGCCGCGCCCGCCGGGGCGGCCAGCAGGCCGAGCAGCAGCAGCGCGCCGACCACCTGCGTCGCCTCCGCCGCGGTGGCGCCCACCAGGGCGAGGAAGCCGATGCCCAGCGCCCGCACCGGGACGCCGCGGGCCGCCGCCACCGCCTCGTCGATGCTGGCGAACAGCAGCGGCCGGGCGACCAGCAGCACCACCAGGATCAGCCCCGCGGCGACCAGCGCGGCGGTGCGCGCCCGCGCGGCGCTCAGCCCGAAGATCGACCCGAACAGCACGTTCACCCCGGCGGCGCCGTTGGTGCTGGCCCGGGCGCTGGCGGTGTACACCGACAGCGCCAGCACGCCGAGCCCGAGCACCCAGGCGAATACCGTGCCGATCACCACGTCGTCGGCCCGCCCGCGGTCGCCGAGCAGCCCGAGCACCATCCCGACGGCCACGGTGGCCGCGAACAGCCCGACCCGGGCATCCACCCCGAGCGCCAGCGCGGTCAGCGCCCCGGTGAACGCGACGTGGCTGAGCGCGTCCCCGGTGAACACCTGGCTGCGCAGCACGACGAAGTAGCCGACCACGCCGGCCAGCACCGCGACCGGGACGCCGGCGAGGAAGGCGTGCCGCATGAACGGGTGCGCGAACACCTCGGACAGCCCGGTGCCGGTGGCCAGCAGCGCCGCGGTCACGGCACCGCCCCGGCCCGGGTGCGCGCGGCCGGTGCCGGCGCGGCGGGTGTCCGCGCGGCCGCCGCCCGCAGCCGCCGCCAGCCGCCGGCGGCGAGGTAGGCGGCGAACGCGAACGTGGTGAGGAAGAACCCGATCGGGTACGGCGAGAAGTACGCCACGAACAGCGCGAGCCAGGTGATCAGCACGCCGACGGCCACCGTCAGCGCGGCGCTGGCCGCCGGGCGCGCCGTGAGGGCCTGCGCGGTGGCCGCCGGGACCACCAGCAGCGTGAACACCAGCAGCGTCCCGGTGATCTGCGCGACCTCGGCCGCCGCGAGCCCGAGCAGCACCAGGAAGGCCACCGACAGCACCCGGACCGGCACCCCGCGCGCGGCGGCGACCGCCGGGTCAACCGAGGCGAACAGCAGCGGCCGGGCGATGAGGCCCAGCACCGCCAGGGCGAGCACCGCGACCGCCAGCAGGGTCAGTACCTGGTCGCCGGTGATGCCCAGGAAGCTGCCGAACAGCAGCGCGTTGACCCCGTTCAGGAACCCGCCGTACAGGCTGACGAACAGGAACCCGCAGGCCAGCGCGAAGGACTGCACGGTGCCGGTGACGGCCGACTCCTCGCTCCGGCCACGGCCCTGGTGACCGCCCTGCGCCCGGGGCACCAGCGCGATCACCAGCGCCGCGGCGACCGGGAACACGAAGAACCCGTACGTGGCGCTGACGCCGACCAGCACCGCGCCGGCCGCCCCCGGGAAGCCCACCAGGGCGAGGGTGTGCCCGGCGAAGCTCTGCCGGCGCAGCACCATGAACCAGCCGACCAGGCCGGCCAGCACCGCCACGATCGTCCCGGCCCGGAACGCGTTGACCATGAACGGGTAGTAGAGGACCTGGCGGACGTCCTCCACCAGGTTCCAGGTCAGGTGCGGCTCCGGGCCGCCGACGGCGAGCACCGGACCTCAGGGCGCGTGCCGGTCGGTGTGCAGGGCCGGTGCGTCCGGCGCCCCGACCACCACCAGCCGGCCGTCCGATGTGGACAGTACCTCGATCGGCGTGCCGTACAGCCGGGTGAGCGTCTGGCTGGTGATCACCTCGCGGGGCGTGCCGGCCGCGGCGCCGCCCGCCGCGATGTAGACCACCCGGTCCAGGTACCGCAGGATCGGGTTCACGTCGTGCGCCACCATGAGCACGGTCACCCCGTCCTGCCGGCAGATCCGGGAGATCAGCGCCGCGACCGCGCTCTGGTTCGGCAGGTCCAGGCTGTCCAGCGGCTCGTCCAGCAGCAGCAGCCGCGGCCGGGACGCCAGCGCCTGGGCGATCAGCAGCCGCTGCTGCTCCCCGCCGGAGAGCTGGCCGACCGGGCGGTACGCGTACGCCTCGGCGTCCACCAGCCGCAGCACCTCGCGGACCCGGGCCTGGTCCGCGCGGGCCCGCCGGCTCCAGAGCCGCGCGCCGGGCAGCGGCACGCCCCAGCGGTTGCCGTCCAGGCCGAGGCGGACGATGTCGGTGCCGCGGACCCGGAGTTGGGCGTCGAAGCTGCGGCGCTGCGGCAGGTAGCCGATCCGCTGGTTGGCCGCGCCGGGCGGACCGCCCAGCACCCGCAGCGTGCCGGCGGCCAGCGGCACCAGGCCGAGCACCGCCTTGACCAGCGTCGACTTGCCGACACCGTTGGGACCGAGCACGGACACGAACTCGCCCGCGCGCACCGACAGGTCGACCCCGCTCCACAGTGTCCGGCCGCCCATCCGGACGGTGGCGCCGCGCAGCTCCAGCAGCGCTGCACCGTTGGCGCCGCCGGACTCCCGCGGCGCCTCGTCGCCGGCAGCCGAGGGGTCGGCGCGGGCGGCGTGCGCGGCGTGGTCGAGGTCCCGGTCGGTCACCCGGGTCATTGTCCGGTGGCCTTCGCGAGCGCGTCACGCAGGGCGGTGAGCTGGGCCGTCTGCCACTCCTGCCAGGACGCCGTGGCAGGGGTGAGCGTCTCGGTGATGGTGGTCACCGGGATGCCGTGCGCCCTGGCCGCGGCGATCTGGGCCTGGATGTCCGGGGTGGCGTTCTGGCTGTTGTACACGTACACCTTGATCTTCTTGTCCTTGATCTGGCTGTCGATGGCCGCCTTGTCCGCCGCGGTCGGGTCGGTGCCCTCGCTGATCGCCTTGAGGAACGACGGTGGCGTGAGCAGGTCCAGCCCGAGCGCCGGCGCCGTCATCGCGAAGATGCTCTCCGAGGCGCCGACCGGCGTACCGGCGTACCTCGCCCTGATGTCGGCGATCACCGCCCGGTAGCCGGCCAGCCCGGTGGTCTCGAACGCCGTCTTCTGCTGGTCGAAGTACGCGGCGTCGGCCGGGTCCACCTTCTTGTAGTCGGCCACGATCTCGTCGATGACCTTCTGCACGTCGTCGGGGTTGTACCAGCGGTGCGGGTTGCCGCCGGCCGGCACGCCCACCAGGTCGCCGACGGTGAGGACGGTCCGGTTCGGTGCCGGGTTCGCCTTGACGGCCTGGGTGGCCCAGGTGTCGTAGCCGACGCCGTTGATCAGCACGAGGTCCGCACCCGCGATGGCGCGCCCGTCTGCGGCGGTGGGCTCGTAGTCGTGCGGGTCGGCGTCCGGGCTGTCGATGATGTTCGCGACGGTGACCTGCCGGCCGCCGAGCTGCGCCGCGATGCTGCCCCAGAAGTTCTCCGCGGCGACCACGTGGATGGTCCTGGACCCCGCGCCCGGACCGCTCGCGCCGGGGGCGGGCGAGGCCGGCGCGGTGCTGCAACCGGCCAGCACAACTAACGCCGAGCCGGCCAGGACGGTGACACCAGCAAGCCTCGTCCGCACTCCGGAGCTCCTCAGGTCAGCAGGCCGCCACCCCGGCCAGGTTAACATGACATCGGATTTCATTATCAGAGTCAAGCGGGTGGCCATGGTGGCCGTACCCGGATACGAGCGGCTCGCAGCTGCCCGCGTTCGCCGGCCTCCGCGGCTACCCTTGGTCTGCCACTGCTGACGAAGGGGAGCGCATGGGCATCGCCGGAACAAAGCCCCCCATCCGTGCCACCCGCCAGCGCGCAGCCGTGGCCGCGGTGCTCGACGAGGTCGAGGACTTCCGCAGCGCCCAGGAGCTGCACGAGCTGCTGCGGCGGCGGGGCGAACGGATCGGCCTCACCACGGTCTACCGAGCGCTGCAGATGCTGGCCGACGCGCAGGAGGTCGATGTGCTGCGCACCGCGGACGGCGAGACCACCTACCGGCGGTGCTCGCAGGGGCACCACCACCACCTGGTCTGCCGCTCCTGCGGCCGGACGGTGGAGGTCGACGGACCTGCCGTGGAGCGGTGGGCGGACAAGGTGGCCGCGGAGAACGACTTCGTGGACGTCAGCCACACGCTGGAGATCTTCGGTACCTGCCCGAGCTGCAGCCCCGTCCGGTAGCCCCTCGGCGGTCCGGCAGCCGCCCGTGGTCCGGTAGCCCTCGGCGGTCCGGTCAGCCGCCCGGCGCGGCGGTTCCGGCCATGCTCCGGCCGATCACGCGGCCTTCGGCGGGCTCGTCGCCGCGGGCACCGACCGGTCCGGATGCCGCGCTGACCCGGCGGGACCCGGCAACGGTCTGCCAGCTCACCGCGTAGGCCGGCTCCACCGCGGCGTCGACCCGGGGGTCGGGCAGCGCGCTGCTCGGCCGCGGGGTGTGGTAGTAGTCGGCCTGGACGCGCTGCGGCGTGACGTCGATCAGGGTGTAGCCGTGGCCGAGCCCGTCCAGGTACCGGATCCACGGGTTGGCACCCGCCACGGTGGCCGTGATGCCCTGCGTCGTCGCCACCGCCGCCGCCACCGACGTGCCCGCGGGCAGCGCGGCACGGACCAGCTCGTAGAAGCCGTCGCTGGTGACCGACGGGCAGACGAACTCAACGCCCACCGGGGTGTACGCCGGGTCGGAGCGGCTGGCCGGGAGGTCCATCGCCCAGGAGGAGTGGATGTCGCCGGTGAGTACCACCACGTCGCCCGCGCCCGGCGGCTGGGCGCCGAGGTGGGCGAGCAGTGCGGCCTGGTCCGCCTGGTAGCCGTCCCACTGGTCGGAGTTGACCAGGGTGAGCTCCGGCGGCGCGCCGAGCACCGCGCCGGGGAAGCGCACCGGGGTGAGGATCACCTGGTTGCCGATCAGGTGCCACGGGCGGCCGCGGCCGGCGACGCCGTCGGCCAGCCAGCCGAGCTGCTCGGGCTCGGGCAGGTGCCGCGCCGGGTCGGCGAGCTGGGCGTCCACCGCCGGGATGCCGATCGGGATGAGGCCGCCGCCGGTGCTGGTGAACGGCGGGACATCCACCTGGGGGCTGCGGTTCTGCCGGGTCTCCAGCACGGACAGGTCGCCCAGCGGACCGAACGTGAACCGCCGGAAGAACCGGGTGCCCTGGTGCGGCACCGCCTGCTGGTCCGGCAGCCGGAACGGCATCCACTCCAGGTACGCCTGGTAGGCCTGCCGGCGGCGGAGCGCGAAGTCCCCCTCGGTGCCCGGGGTGTGGTTCTCCGCCCCGGCGGCCCAGGTGTTGTTGGCCACCTCGTGGTCGTCGAAGATCGTGATCCACGGGTGCCGCCGGTGCGCCAGTGCCAGGTCCGGGTCGGACTTGTGCAGGGCGTGCCGCAGCCGGTAGCCGGCCAGGTCGATGGTCTCCGTGGCCGGCACCCCGTCCCGGGTGCCGACCAGGGCGAGCGGCCCGTACCGGTCCGCGCCGTTGCCGTACTCGTAGATGTAGTCGCCGACGTGCAGCACGAAGTCGAGGTCGTCCCGCCGGCCGAGCGCCCGGTAGGCGGTGAAGTAGCCGCCGGTGTAGTTGCTGCACGAGACCAGCGCGAACCGCAGGGCGTGCAGCAGTCCGTCGTCGGGCGCGGTCTGGGTACGGCCGACGGCGCTGGTCTGGCCCACGGCGCGGAACCGGTACCAGTACCGGGTGTACGCGTCGAGGCCGCGCACGTCCACCTTCACGGTGTGGTCGCTGGCCGGGCTGGTCCACACGTGGCCGTGCCCGACCCGATGGTGGAAGCTCGCGTCCCGCGCCACCTCCCAGTGCACCTGCAGCGGCTGGCCGAGACCGCTGCCCGGTGCGGCCACCGGGTCGCCCGGGCGCCGCGGTGGCGGCGTGGCCCGGGTCCAGATCACCACCGCGTCCGCCGTCGGGTCACCGCTCGCGACGCCGTACCCGAAGACGCCGTCCGATGCCGGCGCCGCGGCCGCTTCGGCGTCGAAGACCCGTAACGGCCCACCGGCGACGGCGGCCGCGGCGAGCGCCGCACCCTTCAGTACGGTCCGGCGGCTGGGCTGCACTGTCATGAAGCCTGACACTGGCCCGGCCACGCTGAAAGGACAACCCCAGCGGTGAAGTTCGCCGGTCCCGCGGACCGCTCAGGCGGCGGCAGCGCGCGGGCGCGCCGCCGGCGTGGGCCGCCGGCGGCGCCGGGATCAGCGGGCGGTGACTGACGGGGTTTCCCATCTCATCCGGGGGCGGAGGGCCTTGTCGCGTTGAGGCCGTGGCCGATCAAGGTAGGTTGACGGGCTGTGCCGATGAAGATCAGCGAGGTTCTTCGGCTGCTGGAACAGGACGGCTGGATACTCAAGCGTGTCACCGGCTCGCACCGTCACTACGCGCATCCGACCAAGCCCGGTCTGGTCACGGTCGCCGGCAAGCCGAGCGCGACATTGAAGCCGAAGACCGAAGCGAGCATCCTGAAGCAGGCTGGACTACGAAGGGAGCGGCCATGAGGGGCTATGTGGTCGTCTTCGAGGGCGACGACGAGTCGGGCTACTCCTCCTACTCCCCCGACCTGCCAGGCGTGGTCGCAGCCGGCGACACCCGCGAGGAGACCCAGCACCTGATGCTCGAGGCCATGGCCGAACACCTGGCCCTGCTACGAGAGACCGGCCAGCCGGTACCCGAGCCGGCCGACGCCGCCAGTGTCACCATCCTCGACCCTGCCGCCGCGTAGAAGACTTCCCCGTGCAAGGATCGGCGCCCGGTGCGCACCTCCGCCGGCTACCGGGTACTGCCCGAGCACGACGCCGCGATCCTGGCCACCGCGGGCACCGTCGTCATCCCCGGGATCTACGGCGGGTCGGCGATGACCGAGGGCCGGCTGGAGCCGGAGCTGGCCGCGGCGTTGGACGGCGCGGCCGGACGGGCCCGGATGGTGTCGATCTGCGCAGGCCCGCTGACCGGACGCAGGCCGCGGCGACGCCTTGCGGAGGGATGCGGGTCGAACGGCCGGAGGCGGGATCGGCCCGCCTCCGGCCATTCTGGTACGCCGCGTGGTCCGTGCCGGGCGGAGGTGCACGGACCCGCGGCCCCGTGCCGCGGCGGCCGGCCGGTGCCGGGGAAACACCAGCGTGTCGGCGCGCGGCTAGCCAGGACAACGGATGGCGGGCGCACCTGGTTCGATCCGCGGCGGCGGAATTTCGCGGAACCCTCGCCGGGGCTGCTCCGGGGAGACCACGACGACGTACCGGGTGATCGCCGACGCGTTCGAAGCCCAGGTGCACCGACCGGACGCCGGTCGGGATCGCGGCCGGCCGGGTTTGCGGTGTAAGCCGCGTCCGGACGGGGCAGTATGGGGTCGATGACAGGTGTCGGGCCGGCCAGCACAGGGCGTAGCGGGGGGTTACGGTCGCTCCCCCAGCCCTGGCGGTGGATCGTTGCCGGACCGTGGTCCCGGTCGAGGTCCAGAGCGGCCGCTCGGGCCGGTCGTGCCGCCCCGGCCGGGCAGGCGGCACCGTCCACCGGCGGCGAGACCACACACCTGCTGATCGTGTCCGGCGACGGCCGACCAGGGTGGCAGCTCATCGGTGAGGTGGACCTCGCCACCCGGTCGGTCCTGCAGGCGGCGCTGCACCGGGCGGTCGAGGGCACCGGGGACATCGAGCTGGACCTGGCCGAGCTCGCCTTCATCGACGTGGGCGGCGCGACGGTGCTGGCCGATGCCGCGCAGCGGCTGGGTGCCGGACGGCGGCTGGTCCTGCACAACCCGTCGCCGATGCTGCGCCGGATCATCGAGCTCGGGTGGGGGCCGGTGCCCGGCCTGGAGCTGAGGCCATGATCGCACCAGAGGGGGTCGCCGGCACCACCGCCCTGACCGCCGGTTCGGACCCGTTCGTGCACGAGGCGCTCTTCTATGCCGACGCGGAGGAGTACCTCGCCGGCACGGTGCCGTTCATCTGTACCGCACTGGCCGCCGGTGAGCCGGTGCTGATGGCGGCGCCGCAGCCGGGACTCGACCTGGTCGGCTCCGCTCTCGGCACCGATGCCGGCAGCGTGCGCTTCGTGGACATGACCGTGGCCGGCCGCAACCCCGGGCGCATCATCCCCGAGGTGCTGGACGCGTTCGCCCGGCAGCACGCCGGCCGCCGGGTGAGCGTGATCGGCGAGCCGATCTGGCCGGGGCGGTCCACTGCGCAGTACCGTGCGGCGCTCCAGCACGAGTCACTGATCAACGCGGCGTTCGCCGGCCGGGCCGCCACCATCCTGTGTCCCTACGATGCCACCGGGCTGCACCCGGCCGCGCTGGCCGACGCCGAGCAGACCCACCCGGTGCTGGTCCAGCGCGGGTTCCGCCGGGCCAGCCCGCTGTACGTCGACCCGGCGGAGCTGCGGCCGCGCTTCGATCTGCCGCTGCCCGAGCCGCCGCCGGCCACGCCGGCCCTCGCCTTCGACGGCACCGGCCTGCGATCGGTCCGCGAGTTCGTCCGCGAGCACGCCGGCCGCGCCGGCCTGCCGCCGACCCGCATCGTGGACCTGCTGCTCGCGGTCAACGAGGCCGCCACCAACACCGTCAGCCACACCACCGCGGGCGCCGGCACCGTCCGGGTGTGGCCGACCGACGGCGGCGTCGTGTGCGAGATGAGCGACGGCGGGCACATCGGCCAACTGCTCGCCGGCCGGCTGCCGCCGGGCCCGGACAGCCAGCGCGGACGCGGGCTGCTGATCATCAACCACCTGTGCGACCTGGTCGAGATCCAGTCCGCCGAGGGCGGCACGACGATCCGGATGCACGTGTCCCAGCGCTGAGCGCCCCACGCCGCGGGACCGGATCCCGGCGCAGCGTGACCGCCGCGGTCAGCGCGGGCGCAGGCCGTCGAGCGTGATGCGCAGCAGGCGGCGGCTGGCCTGCGGGTCGCCGCGGTGGCGCTGTATGGCCTGGCAGCCCACCAGCAGCGCCTTCAGGTCGGCCACGTCGATGTCGGCGCGGACCGCCCCGGCCTTCTGCGCCGCGGCGAGCAGGTCGGCGAACGCCTCCCGCAGGCTCTGCTCCGATCCCGGCGCCGCGGTCTCGATGTCGAAGCCGACACCGGCGAGCGCATCGGCCAGCACGAGGTCGGACGACCCCTCGTCCACCAGCGCGGCGAAGTAGCCGAAGAACGCCGCCCCGGGGTCCCCCGCGTCCGCCAGCGAGCGGGCCTGCTCCACCAGCCTGTCGATCCGGTCAACCACGATCGCCTGGAACAGCGCCTCCTTGGTGGGGAAGTGCCGGTACACCGTGCCCGCGCCCACGCCGGCCCGCCGGGCGATCTCGTCGATCGGCACCGACAGGCCCTCGGCCGCGAACGTCTCGTAGGCCACTTCCAGCACGCGCGCCCGGTTGCGGCGGGCGTCGGCACGCAGCGGCCGGGCCGCGGGCTGCGGCTGGGCGGCGGGCGGCGGCCGGGCGGCGGGCGGCGACTCTGGCATGGCTCGGTCGGGCTCCATCGGGTCAGTGGACAAGCGGGGCGCGCGTTCCGTATAGTTCCAACCGGGGCGCGCGTTCCGCATAGTCCAAGCGGGGCGGTGGTTCCGATTATAGCGTGCGTGGCCGCGTCCGCCGGGGCGCCACCGTCCGTACACCGCCGAATGGGATGGAATCCGAATGAGCAACAGCACCGACCGCTGGACCGCCGCCGACGTGCCCGACCAGACCGGCCGCACCGCGGTCGTCACCGGCGCCAACACCGGGATCGGCTTCGAGGCCGCCGCGGTGCTGGCCGCACGTGGCGCCGCCGTCGTGCTCGCCTGCCGGAACCTGGACAAGGCCAAGGAGGCCGCCGCCCGCATCACCGCCGCCACCCCCGGGGGGATCGTCGAGGTGCAGCGCCTCGACCTGTCCGCGCTGGCGTCGGTGCGCGAGGCCGCCGAGGAGCTGCGGGCCCGGTACGACCGGATCGACCTGCTGGTGAACAACGCCGGCGTGATGTGGACGCCGAAGGGCACCACCGCGGACGGCTTCGAGCTGCAGTTCGGCACCAACCACCTGGGACACTTCGCGTTCACCGGCCTGCTGCTGGACCGGCTGCTGCCGGTGGCCGGCTCGCGGGTCGTCACGGTCAGCAGCCTCGGGCACCGGCAGGGGCGGATCGACTTCGCCGACCTGCAGTCCGAGCGGCGGTACGGCCGGCACCTCGCGTACAGCCGGTCGAAGCTCGCCAACCTGCTGTTCACCTACGAGCTGCAGCGCCGGCTGGCAGCGGCTGAGGCCGGCACCGTCGCGGTGGCCGCGCACCCGGGCGGCTCCAACACCGAGCTGATCCGCAACTCCCCCCTCGTGTTCCGCGCACTGAACGGGGTGCTCGCGCCGCTGGTGGCGCAGAGCGCCGAGATGGGCGCCCTGCCGACGCTGCGGGCGGCCACCGACCCCGGCGTGCGCGGCGGGGAGTACTACGGGCCGGGCGGGTTCTTCGAGACCCGCGGGTACCCCAGGCGCACCCGGTCCAACACACGCTCACACGACGCCGAGGTACAGCGCCGGCTCTGGGCGGTGTCGGAGGAGCTCACCGGCGTCGGCTACCCGATCTGACGCGCGCGGCCGATGCAGGTGGTCGCCGCGGAGCAGGCCCGGGCCACCGGCACCGTCCCGCCGTCCTGACCGCGGGCGTCAGGACCCGGCGCCGAGGCAGACGAAGCCGGCCGCCGCGGCGACGGCGGCCGGGTCGCCACCGCCCTGCTCCTGCTGGGCGGTGGCGAGCGCCGCCGCCGGCGGCTGACCGGCGGCGAGCCGGTGGTGGAACGCCGCCATCAGCGGGGCGGTCTCCACGTCGGGTACCGGCAGGACGGAGGCGACGAGGTGGGCGGCGCCGCGGCCGATGAACGTGGCGGACAGGCCGAGCAGCTCATCGCCGGTCCGCACCACCGAGCGGCCGCTGTCGCAGGCGGCCAGCACCACGGTGTGCGGGACCCGGGCGAGCCGTTCCAGGTCGTAGACGTACAGCGGACCATCGGCGAGCAGCAGGTTGGAGAAGAGCGGGTTGTCCGCGGACAGCCGCCCGTGCGCGGCCAGGTGCGCCACGGTCGCGGTGCCGAGCGAGCCGAGCACGGCGTCGACGGTCGCGGCCGCGCCGACCAGCGCGGCGGTGCGGTAGATCGCGGCCACCGCGCGCGCCTCCTCCCGGGCGCCGGGCAGCTTCGGCCCCGCCGCGACGGCCACCTCCGCTCCCTGGCCGCCCGCTCCGGGACTGGCCGCTCCGGTGGTGCCGTTGGGCGTGGCGGCGGGAGCGCCGTCGGCGCCGACCGGGGCGGCGGGGCGGGTGCTGGTCGAGTGCCACAGGGTGGCCGACGGGGCGACGGTCACCGTCCGGCCGGCGCAGGAGGGCAGGACCGACCACGGCAGGCTGTGCAGCGCCCCGGTGGGCACCACCACCAGCGGCCGGTCGCCGAGCTCGGGCAGCGGCCGGAGCAGCGCCGCGTCCAGCCGCGCCGCGGCGTTCCGCAGCAGCATGGCGGCGGCCGCGTGCGACTGCGCCGGCCCGGACCTGCGCGCCAACCGGTGCAGCGCGAACGGCAGCCGCTGCAGCAGCGCAGCCACCTCGGCCACCTGCCCGAGCGGGCGCATCCGCAGCCGGCCACCGGCCAGGGTGAGGGCGTGCAGCGCGCCACCGACCTGCAGGTACTCCACCAGCGCGGCCTCCCCCAGCGCCTGGCCGAGCCTGGCCGGCGACACCGGCGCGGGCAGCCGGCCGTCCGCCGCCGAGCCCCGTCGGTCAGCAGGCCGCGCGCTCGGCTCCGCATCCGGCGCGGGACCCGGCACCCCACCCGCCCGCGCACCGGGCTGCCGGCGGCTGTGGTCGCGGATCCGCCGTTCCAGCGCGACCTGGCGCTGCATCAGCCGGGCGGTTCCATGCCCCGCCTCCCGCGCCTGGTCGATCTCGCCCGCTGCGGCGCGCAGCTCCGACAGCAGCCGAGCGAGCGTCGGGTCCTCCGGCGGCCGCACAGGGCGGTGCAGGAGCTGGGTCGCCCGCCCGCGCTCGGCCCACTCGAACACGCGCGCCGGCCGGCCGTCTTCCATGGCGGTCCGCAGCCCGAGCCGCACCAGCTCGGTACGGTGCACCGCCGCGTGCGCCCGCAGGTCCGCCGCACCCATCGCCGCCGCGTGCTCGTCCAGCACCCGCAGCCCTGCCCGGGCGGCTGCGACCGCCCCGCGCCGGTCCCCGCCCTGCTGCCGCAGCAGCGCCTCGGCGTACCAGCCCCGCGCCCGCAGCGCCGCCGGCCCGCGCCGCCTGGCCCGGCTCGCCTCCGCCAGGTGGGCCCGGCCGCGCTCGCCCGCCCCGCGCAGCGCCGCCAGCCGCGCCGCCACCAGCCGCGCCTCCAGCGCCACCGCCGGCCATCCGGTCCCGCCCAGCACCTCCACCATGGCCTCGACCTCGCCGGCGGGGACGCGCGGGCGTACCCCGGACGCGAGCCGGGCACGTAGTGCCTCCAGCCGCGCCAGCTCCGCCCACTCCGGGCGGCGCTGCCGGGCGAACTCACGGCGCGCCTGCCCGGCCTGCCCGAGCGCCCCGGACCAGTCGCCGTCCAGGTACGCGGCCTGGGCGATCAGCAGCCGTACCTCCGGCACCTTGAGCAGCCGCCGCTCCCGGTTGAGGGCGTGGACCGCCCGTTCGGCTGCGGCCCGGGCCTCCGCCACCAGCCCGACGGTCAGCAGCAGCTCCGCGCGGTCCCGGTGCACCATGCCGAGCTTGCCGCCCTGCGCGGCGATGACCCGCTCGGCCCGCTCGAGGTGGGCCAGCGCGGCCGGCACGTCACCGCGCAGGCCGTCCAGCAGGCCCAGGTTCTCCGCGATGATGCCGATGGACAGGCCTCGACCGAGCTGGGTCGCCAGCCGCTCTGACTCGCGCAGGTCCGCCATGGCGGGGGCGAAGGCGAAGCGGTCGATGTGCAGCAGGGCCCGGTTGACCAGCGTCGGCTGGACACCGCGCGCATCGTCGGCGTCGGTCAGGGCGGTCAGCGCGGTGCGGTACTCGACCAGCGCCTCGTCCAGGCGGCCGGCCTGGTGCAGGATGAACGCCCGCTGCGCCCTGGCCCGGGCACCCACCACCCCGTCGAGGGCCTGGACGGCGGCGTCGATCTCGGTCAACGCCTCCCGCAGCCGGCCCCGCTGCACGAGCGGGTAGGCCAGCTTCATCCGCGCCTCGCCGGCCAATGGCGCCGACCCGGACTCCTGGCCGTGGACGATGGACCGGCGCAGGTGCCGGATCGCGCCGTCCATGTCGCCGCAGTACACCAGGACGTGGCCCCAGGCCCGTTCGGCGACGGCCGCTGCCGTCGGATCCTGTTCCCGGCGGGCCCGCCGCGCCGCGCGCTGCACCACCGTGACGGCGCGCCCAGGTTCCAGCTCGGCCAACCGCATGGCCGACTCGGCGTCCTGCAGCGCCGTCGTTGCCCCCACGGCGACCAGCGTGCCCGGTGCCCGATTCGGGTTCAATCGAGAAAGTCACCCTGCGTATGCATCATGTCCGGCACCCTCTACTCCGTGAGGTCAGGAGCGCACACGCCCAAGGGGGAGCTGCCCAGATGACCGGCCTACCCGAACCGTCGCGAACGACCAGCCCACCGCAGTTCGAGTTGGAGGACCTGGTCGTGGCGTTGCACGACCGGGACCAGGTTCTGTACGTGCTCTCGCACGAGTACAACGTAACCCCGCGGAACGTCAGGACGGACGACGCGCTCGGGTTGGCCCTGCTGGAAGGGCTGCAGGGTCTTCCGGCTCTGGTGCGGCCGCCAACGGCATGGCGACAGGAGGACAAACCCGCTTGGTGGCCGGCCAGGACCGACCTCGACGTGCTGCTGGAGAACCTGCGCGAGTACTTCGCCAGGCAGTTCAACGGGTGGGTGCCGGCGATGGGCAAGAACCGGGAGGTCACGAGCGTCGTGGCCGCACCCGGCGGCGGCGGCAGCAGGACCCTGGCCGTGGGCAACCCGGAGATCCCCGCCGAGCCGCCGGCGCCGCGGCGGCGGCGCAGCTCCGCCGGCTCCGGCGTCCGCATCGGGATCCTGGACGCGCTGGTGTACCCCCACCGGCGGCTGGAGGGGCACGTCGCGGCTGAGGAACTGCTGTTCGCGCTGGCCGACCTGCGTTCGCACGGCCCCGCGTGGCGTCCCTGGGAAGGGCATGCCACCCTCGTCGCCGATATCGCGCTGCAGCAGGCGCCGGCCGCCGAGCTGGTGATGCGGGCGGTCCTGAGCGCGGAGCACGGCAACGCCACCGCCTTCGACACGGCGAGGAACATGATGACGTTCGCCGGGGCCGGCATCGACATCCTCAACCTCTCCCTCGGCTGCCGCACCCTCGACGGGCAGCCACCATTCGCGCTCGCCTGGGCGGTCGACCGGCTCAGCCCAGAGGTGCTGGTCGTGGCGGCGGCGGGCAACCACGGGGACCGGACGGGCGCGGAGAAGGACCCGGTCTACCCGGCCGCCCTGCCGGACGTGGTGGCCGTGGGCGCCACCGAGAGGCCGGGCTCGCAGTTCAGTCCCAAGCTGCCGTGGGTCACGTGTACGGCGCCGGGCCTCAACATCACGGGCGCGTACCTCGCCGAGGACGTGCTGGAGTTGGACGAAGCCGGTCGCCTGACCGAGAACACCACCAGGTTCCCCGGGTACGCGAGGTGGAGCGGGACGTCGTTCGCGGCCGCACATGTCAGTGGGGCGATCGCGGCGGCGATGGAGCCCGGCAAGACCGCACGTGAGGCCCTGGACACATTGCTGGCGGAGCCGAACGGGACCGTGCGGAGGTACGTGTACGAGCCAGAGAAGGACGCGTAGGACCGAGACCCCTGCCGCCCGGCTGCGAATGTCGGGCGGCAGGCGGACGGGCCTACCCCCGCGGCGGGCGGTCTCGGCGTGGCCCAGCGGCTCAGGTCGCTCAACGGCTCCGCGGAGACCCGCGGCTCAGTGGTCGCGGCGGGTGGCCAGCCGTGCCAGCGCGCCCAGCTCGGCGGCCGCCCGCGGCACCGGGTCGGCCGCCCGCAGGTGGTCGAGCACCTCCGCCAGCAGCTCCTCGATCCGGGTCCGGCACCACGCGAGGCCGCCCGCGGCGTCCGCCAGCGCGGCGGCCCGGGCGAGCTCAGCAGCCGAGAGGGGGCGGTCGCGGCGGTACAGCGCGGCCAGCTCGCGCCCGGCGGCGGTACCGGAGGCCAGCGCCGCCACCACCGGCAGCGACTTCTTCCGGTTGCGCAGGTCGGAGTGAACCGGCTTGCCGGTCACCGCCGGGTCGCCCCAGATGCCGAGCAGGTCATCGACGAGCTGGAACGCCAGGCCCAGCCGCTCGCCGAACGCGCCCAGGTGCCCGACCTGCTCCGCGCTGCCGCCGCCGTACCGGGCGCCGAGCACGCAGGCGCAGCGCAGCAGCGCCCCGGTCTTGGCCGCCGCCATGCGCAGGCACTCGGGCAGCTCGACGTCGGCGCACGCCTCGAAGGCGAGGTCCGCGCTCTGGCCGTCCTGCAGGTCGAGCACCGCGGCGCTCAGCATCCGGACCGCGTCCGGGGCGGCGGCGAGGTGCCCGCCGGCGGCCAGCACGTCGAACGCGAGGGTCAGCAGCGCGTCACCGGCCAGGATCGCCGGCCCCATCCCGAACACGGTCCACGCGGTGCGGCGGTGCCGCCGGGTCCGGTCGCCGTCCATCACGTCGTCGTGCAGCAACGAGTAGTTGTGCACCAGCTCCACCGCGGCCGCGGCCGGCACCGCCGCGGCGGGGTCGCCGCCCACGGCCTCGGCGGCCAGCAGCGCCAGCGCCGGGCGGATGGCCTTGCCGCCGCCGGCGGCGCACGGGTGGCCGGCCTCGTCCTGCCAGCCGAGGTGGTACCCGGCGATGCGCTGCAACGAGGCGGGCAGCGTGCCGACGGCCGTGCGCAGCGCGGACTCGACCGCGGCGCGGCTTCCGGCCAGCACCGCGTCGGCCGGCCGGGCATCGGAGACGACCTGCACGGTGGCCATGTCAGCGCCCGATCTCGACGTGCTCGAGGACGCCGAGCGCGTCCGGCACCAGGACCGCCGCGCAGTAGTACGCGCTGACCAGGTAGGAGAGGACCGCCCTGTCGTCGATACCCATGAACCGCACCGACACGCCGGCCGCGTACTCCTCCGGGACGCCGGTCCGGTGCAGGCCGACCACGCCCTGGTTCTCCTCGCCGGTGCGCAGCACCAGGATCGAGCTGGTGCCGGCGTCGGTGACCGGGATCTTGTCGCAGGGCAGGATCGGCACGCCGCGCCACGCCTGCGCCGGCCGGCCCTCGACCTGCACCGGCCTCGGGTAGACGCCCGCCCGGCTGCACTCCCGGCCGAACGCCGCGATGGCTCGCGGGTGGGCCAGGAAGAACTGCGACTTCCGCCGCCGGGACAGCAGCTCGTCCAGGTCGTCCGGGGTGGGTGGGCCGGTGCGGGTGTGGATGCGCTGCTTCGGGTCGGCGTTGGGCAGCAGCCCGAACCCGGCGTTGTTGACGAGCTCGTGCTCCTGCCGCTCACGCAGCGCCTCCACGGTCAGCCGCAACTGCTGCTCGACCTGGTTCATCGGCTGGTTGTACAGGTCCGCCACGCGGCTGTGCACCCGCAGCACCGTCTGGGCCACGCTCAGCTCGTACTCCCGCGGCGACACCTCGTAGTCCACGAACGTGCCGGGCAGCTCCGGCTCCCCGGTGTGCCCGGACGCCAGGTCGATCGACGCCTCGCCGTGCCGGTTCCGCGGCATGGTGGCGCCGGCCGCGCGCTCGGCCACGTGCGCCCACAGCGAGCCGGCGTCCGGGCCCAGTTCGCGCAGCGACCGTTCCGCCAGGGTGAGTACGGTGCACCGGGTGGCCGCGCGCATGGTGAACTGCCACGTCCCACCGCCGGCCAGCATCTGTCCGCCGAAGTGGTCCCCGTCGGCCAGCACCCGCAGCACCGTCTGCCCGCCGTACTCGCCGGTGCCCAGCCTGCTCACCTTGCCGTGCGCGATGAGCACGATCCGGTCGGTGGGCCGGCCGGCCTCGGCGATCACCTCGCCGGCCACGTACTCCCGCTGCTCGAACCGGTCGGCCAGCGCGGTGAGCACCGCCTCGTCGTCGAACCCGCGCAGCAGCGGCAGCTCGCACAGCTCGCCGGGGACGACACGCACCCGGGACCCGCTGGTGGTGAACGTGACCCGGCCGTCGCCCACCGCATAGGTCAGCCGGCGGTTCACCCGGTACGTCCCGCCGGGCACCTCCACCCACGGCAGCACCCGCAGCAGCCACCGCGGCGTGATCTCCTGCGTCTGCGGCACCGACTTGGTCGTCGTCGCCAGTGTGCGCGCCGCCGCGGTACCCAGGCTCGACCGGACAGGCCCGTCCTGGATGCCGGGATCCGGCCCCGTCACGGTCACGGTCACCACCATGGCGTCACTGCGCCGCGCCGATCTCGGCATGCTCCAGGATGGCCAGCGCGTCCGGGACCAGCACGGCGGCGGAATAGTAGGCGCTGACCAGGTAGGAGATGACCGCCTTCTCGTCGATACCCATGAACCGCACCGACAGGCTCGGCTGGTACTCGTCCGGAATACCGGTCTGGTGCAGGCCGACGACACCCTGGCTCGCCTCGCCGGTGCGCATCAGCATGATGGACGAGGTGTGCGCGCTGGTGATCGGAATCTTGTTGCACGGCAGGATAGGCACGCCGCGCCACGCGGGCACCTTGTTCCCGACCAGGTCGGTGCTGCTCGGGTAGATTCCGCGCCGGCTGCACTCGCGGCCGAATGCCGCGATCGCGCGCGGGTGGGCCAGGAAGAATGCCGGCTCCTTCCACACCATCGCCAGCAGCTCGTCCAGGTCGTCCGGGGTGGGCGGGCCGCTGCGGGCGTGGATGCGCTGCTTCAGGTCGGCGTTGTGCAGCAGCCCGAACTCGCGACTGTTGACCAGTTCGTGCTCCTGCCGCTCGCGCAATGCCTCCACGGTAAGCCGCAACTGCTGCTCGACCTGGTTCATCGGCTGGTTGTACAGGTCCGCCACCCGGCTGTGCACCCGCAGCACCGTCTGCGCCACGCTCAGCTCGTACTCCCGCGGCGACACCTCGTAGTCCACGAACGTGCCCGGCAGTTCCGGCTCCCCGGTGTGCCCCGAGGCCAGGTCGATCGACGCCTCGCCGTAGGTGTTCTGCGGCTTCGCCGAGCCCGCGGTGGCCCGCTCGACGTGGGCGCGCAGCTCCTCGGACTGGTCCACCAGTTCCTGGAAGTCCCGCCGCGGCAGCGCCAGCACGGTGCAGGAGGTCACCGCCCTGACGGTGAACTCCCAGATGCTCTGCGGGTCCACCAGCGCCTGGTCGCCGAAGTAGTCCCCGTCGGCCAGCACACCCAGCACGGTCTGGTCGCCGTACTCGCCGACCCCGAGCCTGTTCACCTTGCCGTGCGCGAGCAGGAAGATGTGGTCGGCATGGTGCCCGAACTCCACGATGACGTCGCCGGGCGCGAACTCCTGCTGGTCGAACCGGTCGGCCAGCGCGGTCAGCACCGCCTCGTCCCCGAACCCGCGCAGCAATGGCAGCTCGCACAGCTCTCCCGGGATGACCCGCACGTCGGATCCGGTACTGGAGAACGTCACGCGGCCGTCCCCGAGCGCGTAGCTGAGCCGCCTGTTCACCCGGTACGCACCGCCGGAGACCTGCACCCACGGCAACACCCGCACCAGCCACCGCGAGGAGATCTCCTGCATCTGCGGAACGGACTTGGTCGTGGTCGCCAGATTCCGCGCGGCGGCGGTACCCAGGCTGGACTGCGGCCGCTCGCCCTCCACACCGGCACCCGATTCCATCGACTCCGTTACAGTCACGACGTACACCACCAATCTGCGGTTCAGGACGAATGGAGAGAACGACCGCGAATACGCGGGAACGGCGCGCCGGCCGGGCGCCTGCGGACACGGAACTGCGAACGGACTCAGGCGGCGGACTACCCGCGCCGCCGGGCTGACCGGATGTCGGCGCCATTCGGCGTCCACCGTGTTTGTCGCTCGTGCCGGATGGAGACGTCCCACGCCGATAAGCTCAGCAATCCCCCGGACGTGTTATCCCCGGCACGGTTACCGGCAGCTAGCATCACCTCCCATGGTAGTGACGGACCGTAGCCAATGGTCACTCTAGGTGCAAGCCGGGGGCCGGGCCGGCGGTGGCGATGCGGCGCGCGCTCAGTCGACCCGGCGGTCCCGCGAGGCCGCCACCGCGCCGACCGACAGCAGCACCACCGCGCCCACCAGCAGCGCCAGCGGCACTGTCCAGCCGCCGGTCGCGTCGCGCAGCGCGCCAACCAGGAACGGCCCGGTGGATCCGATCAGGTAGCCGATGGTCTGCACCGTGCCGGACAGCGCCCGGGCCACCTCCGGGCCGCCCGCGCGCAGCACGAGGAGGATGAGCAGCAGCCCGATCCCGCCGCCCTGGGCCAGCCCGCCGACCACGGACCAGAGCAGGTACAGCCGCGGCGCCGCCAGCAGCCCACCGACGCAGACGAGCCAACCCAGGCAGAGCAGTACGGCCACCCGGCGCTGGTCCGGTCGGCGGGCGGCGAGCACCGGGACCCCCAGCGAGGTCGGGATGCCGAGCAGGTTGAACAGCGACAGGGCCAGGCCGGCACCCCCCGGCGACGCCCCGTGGTCGCGCAGCAGTGCCGGCAGCCAGGCCAGCAGCGCGTAGAACGTCAGTGACTGCAGCGACATGAACAGCACCAGCGCCCAGGTGACCGGGCTGCGGCGTACCCGCCGGTTGGCGTGCCCGGGCGGCGGCGGCACGTGCCGGCGGCGGACCTGCGGCAGCCAGACCGCGGCGGCCAGCAGCGCTGGGGCGGCCCAGGCGAGCAGCGCGACCCGCCAGCCGCCGGCCACGTGGTCCGCGACCGGGGCGCTCACCGCCGCCGCGGCCGCCGCGCCCGCGGTCATCGCGGCCGTGTACAGCCCGGTCACCGCCCCGGAGCGATGCCCGAAGTCCTGCTTCACCACGACGGGTACCAGCACGTTGCCGATGGTGATGCCGGCGCCGATGACCGCGGTGCCCACGAACATCCAGCCGAGGTCGGGGCGGAACCGCAGCGCGCTGCCGGCCGCCACCGCCAGCACCGCCACCAGCAGCGCCCGCTCGGTGCCCAGCCGGCGGCCGAGCAGGACGGCCACCGGCGCCAGCACCCCGAAGCAGATCACCGGCACCGTGGTGAGCAGCCCGGCGGTGCCCCGATCGATGTGCAGGTCCGCGCGGACCTCCGACAGCAGCGGCGCCAGCCCGGCGATCGCGGCCCGCAGGTTGGCCGCGATCAGCAGCACCCCGGCCAGCGTCAGCGCCGCGGAAGGGCGGCGCTCCGGCGCCCTTCCGGGTGCGGCGACCACCTGGTCGGATCCCACCCCCGCAGCCTCCCAGGCGACCCGCACGCCCGCCCGGCCGGCTGCCGGAGGATCACTTAGGCGTCCCTTAAGGCTGGCTTGATATCCGTGCGCAGCCCGGTCGATAGCGTCGCCGGTAAGGATCGCCATCGGACCGCGTCGGGAAGGCAGGTGGCCGCGGTGGACGCCGCCGCGAGCCGGCCGGACTCCGAACTGGCCGCCGGGAACATCAACGGGTGGCCGCCGGACGCACCGGGAGAGCCGGGGTGAGCGCCTTATCCCTGGTCGGCGACCCGGCCGTGTTCTGGTACCTCAACCGGGCGTCCGGCCTGGCCCTGCTGGTGCTGTTCAGCGCCTCGCTGCTGCTCGGCCAGCTCGTCACCGCGCGGACCACGTCCGATCTCGTCCCGCGGTTCGTCACCCTCGAACTGCACCGGGACGTCAGCCTGGTCGCGCTGCTGCTGCTCGGGCTGCACGTGCTGACCGGCGTCCTCGACGGGTACCTGGACATCGCCCCGCTGGACGCGGTGGTGCCGCTGCGCTGGTCCTACCGGTCGGTCTGGCTGAGCCTCGGCACGCTGGCCCTCGACGTGTTCGGCGCGGTGGTGCTGACCACCGCGCTGCGGCACCGGATCGCGCCGACCGGCTGGCGCGCCGTGCACCTCCTCGCCTACCTGGCCTGGCCGCTGGCACTGCTGCACGGGCTCGGCGCCGGGACGGACACCCGGCAGCAGCTCGCACTGCTGGTCACCTTCGTCTGCATCATGCTCGTGGTGTTCGGCCTGCTGGTCCGGATCGCGATGCTCAGCGGGCTGCCCCGCGGCGCCCGGCCGGCGCTGAACCTGCTGGTGCTGGCGATGCCGCTGCTGACCAGCGTGTGGCTGCGCGCCGGGCCGCTGCAGCCGGACTGGTCCGGGCGGGTCGGCATCCCGGCGCCGGTGAGCAGCCCAAGCGGTGTCCGGTGAGCAGGTCCGCCGCCCACCCGGCAGCCAGCCCGGCAGCCAGCCTGGCAGCTGACCCGGCGGCTGACCCGGCAGCCCACCCGGCAGCCCACCCGGCAGCTCGCCCGGCCGCCAGCCTGGCAGCCCACCCCGCAGCCCACCCGGCAGCCAGCCCGGCCGCCAGCCTGGCAACCCACACCGCCGCCCACCCGGCAGCCAGCCCGGCCGCCAGCCTGGCAGCCCCGGCTGCAAGCCTGGCAGCTCGCCCGACAGCGAGCCCCGCAGCCAGCCTGGCGGCCAGCGCCCACGCGGCCGTCCCCGGGCAGCCCTGCGAACTCCCGCCCCAGTGGCAGACGCAGCGACTGCTGGCCGGGGTGGGCACCGCGCCGCTGACCCTGGCCGAGCACCAGCGGGTGCACGGGCCGCTGCCGCGGTTCCTCTCCCGGGCGGTGACCACCGGGACGCTGACGCCGGGTGGGCTGATCGACGCGGTACGGGCCTGCGGGCTGCGTGGCCGGGGCGGCGGGTACCCGCTGGCCGCCAGGCTGGCCGCGGTGGTGCGCCGGCGCGGCCGCCCGGTGGTGGTGCTCAACGGCGCCGAGGGCGAGTCGGCCGCCCGCCGGGACGCCACGCTGCTGGGGCGGTCGCCGCACCTGGTGCTGGACGGCGCCGCGCTGGCCGCGGAGGCCGTCGGCGCGACCGAGGTGATCGTCTGGCTGACCCGCGACGCAGGCCCGGCTGCAGGCGCGCTCCCGGTGGTACGGCCGGTGCTTGCCGCGATCGCCGAGCGAGCCGCCGCGGGCGCCGACCCGGTGACGTTCCGGGTGGAGTACGGGCCGCGGCGGCACGCCGCCGGGCAGGCCTCCGCGCTGGTCAACCGCCTGTCCGGCCGAGCGGAGAAGCTCAGCCTCGCCCAGCCCGCCACCGAGCGGGGGGTCCATGGGCGCACCCTGGTGTCCAACGCCGAGACGCTGGCCCAGGTCGCGCTGCTGGCCCGGCACGGCGTGCGCTGGTTCCGGGCTGTGGGTGACCCCGACGAGCCGGGCACCCTGCTGGTCACGCTGACCGGTGCGGTTCGCCGGGACGTCGTGGTCGAGGTCCCGTCCGGCACCCCGGTCGGCGCCGTGCTGGCAGCCGGCGAGCCGGTGACCAGGCCGCAGGCGGTGCTGGTCGGCGGGTACGCCGGCGGCTGGCTGCCGTGGCCGTACGCGGCGCAGGTGCCGCTGACCACCCGGGGGCTGCGGGCCGCGGGCGGGGCGCTCGGCGCCGGGCTGCTCGCGGTGCTGCCCGCCGGACGGTGCGGGCTGGTGGAGACCGCGCACCTGGCCGGCTGGCTGGCCGGGGAGGGCACCTGGAGGTGCGGCCCCTGCGTGAACGGGCTGCCCGCCCTCGTCGCCGCGCTGCGCGACCTGGCGCTCGGCCCGGCCGAGGTCGGCACCGTCCAGCGGCTGGCCCGGTGGTCGGCCATGGTGGCCGGGCGCGGCCTGTGCCACCACCCGGACGGCATCGCCCTGCTGGTGCGGTCCGCGCTGGTCGCGTTCCGCCCGGAGATCGCCGCGCATCTCGGCGGCCGGTGCTCCGCCTGGGACCGCACGCCGCTACTGCCGCTCCCCCGCCACCGCGACCCGCTTGCCCGGGCATGAGGCGGCCGGGGTCCGACGTGCAGGGCGCGGTCCCCCGGTGCAGGCCGCAGTCCCCACCTGCAGGGCCCGCGGTTCCGCAGGTACAGGTCGCGGCCCGAGGTGCAGGTCGCGGCCCGAGGTGCAGGCCGGGCCCGAGGTGCAGGCCGGGCCCGAGGTGCACCTCGCGGCCCGAGGTGCACGTCGCGGTCCGAGGTGCAGGCGACGGTCCGAGGTGCAGGCCGTTTCCGGGTGCGGCCGGGACCGGCCCGGGCTCCGGCCGGAGCCAGTTGGCGTTAGCCGGTCGGTGCTGATCCGGGTCTGTCCCAGACCCGGGTCAGGGTGGCGCCCCGGTCCGCCGGACCCCGGGCACCACCCGGCTACGGCGCACTGCTCGTCGGGCTGGTCGTGGGAGTCTCGGTCGCAGTGGCCGCAGGCGGGTCGCTGGGTGGCGGCTCGGTCGATAGGGGGGTTTCCGTCGGCGTGGGCGTGGGCGTCGCCTCGGCGGCGGGCGATGGCGCCGGCTCGGTGGTCGGTGGAGGGTCCGTGGTCGGCGGGGGGTCAGTGGTCGGTGGGGGCTCGGTGGTCGGCGGCGGGTCGCTCGGCGTCGGCGTGCCGGTGGGCGACGGCGTCGGGGTCGGGGTCGACGTGCCGGTGGGCGAGGGGGTCGGGGTCGGGGTGGCCGACGGGCCCGGAGTCGGGCTCGTCCCGGGGCCGCTCGGGGTCGGCGTGCCGGACGGCGCCGGCACGGCTGGCGCGGCGTCGCCGGGGTCGGTGGTGCGCGGCACGGCGGGGACCACCCGGACGGCGCCGATGTACTCGTCCAGCCACACCGGCGACAGGTGGATCACCTGACCGGTCTGCGGGGCGTGCACCAGGATCCCGTCGCCCGCGTACATCGCCACGTGGTGGATGGTCTTCGCGTTGTGCACGTCGTGGGCATAGAAGATCAGGTCGCCCGGCAGCAGGTCGGCCAGCCGCACCGGCGTACCGACCGTGGCCTGCTCCGCCGAGGTCCGCGGGATGAGCAGGCCGGCGTGCAGGTAGGACTGCTGGGTCAGCCCGGAGCAGTCGTACGCCAGCGGCCCGTTGCCGCCCCACAGGTACGGCAGGCCGATCTGGGCGAACGCGAACGCCAGCGCCTTGAGGGCGGCCGGCGCGGGGGTCAGCCCGTGGACACTGCCCGGTGCGGCGTGCAGCAGCCTGGCGGCCAGCGCGTCCTGCGCGGCGCCGTCGGCCACCACCGCGGCGGCCACCGCGAACGGCTGGGTGGCGGACGGCGCGTGCAGGCTGGACAGCGAGGCCAGTTCCTTGACCTGGACGCTCGGCGGCTCGGGGTTCCAGTCCGGCCCGGTCAGCCCGCCCTGCTCCACCACCTGCGGCGCCGCCGGCAGTGGGTCGGCCAGCGGGAGAGCGGTGCTGGCCAGGGCGACCGACGGGACGCCGGTGGTGCCCGGTACCACCGCGACCAGCGCCACCACCAGTACCCGGGCCCCGGCCTGCCGACCACGCCTGCGAACCACCCGACGCGCGCGCCTCATCGCTCACCCCCCGCACGGCTCTGGCCGCGCTCGCCACCTATGGTCGGGCCCATCGGCCGTTCCGCCCACGGAATGAACCAAAAAGACGCGGCAATCGGCCCAATCGGGCAGTCTTCGCCGCACCAACCTGCCTGGCGGGCCCCGGTAAATGCGTTGCCCGGGTCGGCTCGGATCGGGCATGGTGACCGGGTTCGGTGCCGGCTCGGCCGGCGGACGCAAAGGGGGTGGCCGCACGTGACTGTCCGTGTCTTCACGCTGCCCGCGTTCCGCCCGCTTCCGCCCACCGGCTGACCGATCCGCGCGCCGGTGGGGCGCTGACTCCCGATGGAGAACACCCACCGTGCGACGACGAAAGCTCCGGTTCGACGACGACGAGCCGACCTACCTGAAGAACCAACACCAGCAGGTGCAGTTCGACCTGTCCGACGACGCCATCCCCGGCGGCGGCGACCGATGGTCCACCTGGGACCTGTCGCAGGCCGGCGAGCGCGGCCCCGACCCGTACCCCGACTGGCTGGTCACCGAGCTCGCCGCCGTGGACGTGGAGCTGGGCGTGTTGAAGACCGGCAAGGAGGCCGACGTACACCTCCTCCAGCGCATCGTGCCGGACACCGGGCACGGCTGCCTGCTCGCCGCCAAGCGGTACCGCGGCGCCGAGCACCGGCAGTTCCACCGGGACGCCGGGTACCTGGAGGGCCGCCGGGTGCGGCGGTCCCGGGAGATGCGCGCCATGCAGAACCGGACCGCGGTCGGGCGGCAGCTCATCGCCGGCCAGTGGGCGTTCGCCGAGTTCGGGGCGCTGCGCCGGCTGTGGCCGCTCGGCGTCGCGGTGCCGTACCCGGTGCAGATCCTCGGCACCGAGCTGCTGCTGGAGTTCATCGGCGATCCGGACGGTACGGCCGCTCCGCGGCTGGTGCAGGTGCGCGACGACCTCGAGGAGCTGTGGGTCCAGCTCCTGGACATGCTGGTGGTGCTGGCCCGGTCCGGGCTGGCCCACGGGGACCTGTCGCCGTACAACCTGCTGGTGCACGAGGGCCGGCTGGTGATGATCGACCTGCCGCAAGTTGTGGACGTGATCGCCAACCCGCGGGGCCCTGCGTTCCTGGACCGGGACGCCGCCAACGTGGCCACCTGGTTCGCCGCCCGCGGTGTCCCCGACGCCGAACCGGACGCGCTGGCCAAGCTGCTGCGCGTCGAGGCCGGCCTCGCCTAGCCTCCGCCCCCAGCCTCCCACCGCCCTCCCACCGCCCTCCCCACCGGTGATCGTCGCGCTGTTGCCACGGCCAGCACCGTAGCTACGGCGCGATGATCACAAGGGAAAGGCGCTGCGGGCAGGGCGGCGTCGCCTAGCCTCCGCCCCCAGCCTTCCGCCGCCCTCCCGCCGCCCTCCCGCCGCCCTCCCTGCGCCCTCCCATCGCCCTCCCATCGCCCTCCCATCGCCCTCCCCACCGGTGATCGTCGCGCTGTTGCCACGGCCAGCACCGTAGATACAGCGCGATGATCACAAGGAAAAGGCGCTGCCGGCGGGGGGCCGCCTCGCCCAGCCTCCGCCCCCAGCCTTCCGCCGCCCTCCCACCGCCCTACCCACCAGTGATCGTCGCGCTGTTGCCACGGCCAGCACCGTAGCTACAGCGCGATGATCACCACTGGAAGGCCGGCGCGGCGGGTGGGGCGGGCGGGATCCGGTCCCTGCGGGACGGCGGGGCCCGATTCCTGCGGGACGGCGGGGCCCGATTCCTGCGGGACGGCGGGGCCCGGTCACTGCGGGACGGCGGGGCCCGGTCCTTGCGGGACGGCGGGGCCGGGACGGCACATGCGGGACGAGGGGCCGGGACGGGTACTTGCGGGGTGGCGGGCCGGCACGGTGAGGTACCGCCATGGGGGAGATCGACCACGTCGTCGTTGTCATGCTGGAGAACCGCTCGTACGACCACCTGCTCGGGCTGCTCAGCGACGACCCGGCGTACGAGGGCGTACGGCTCGGCGACCCTCGTTTCAGCAACCCGCTCGATCCCGGCGACCCGGCATCGGAGCGCATCGGGGTCAGCGACGACGCCGTGTTCGACATCGGCGTCGATCCGCCGCACTCGCACGCCAGCGTGATGGAGCAGCTGGGCCGCCGGCGCCACACCCGCGGGCACCGGCTGTCCGGCGAGCCGGCAATGGACGGGTTCGTGGCGGCGTACGCCCGCAAGATCGCCGGCCACGAGCTGGGCCGGCCGGTGGTGCACTGGGCACGCATCGCCGCGGTTGCGGGGCTGCTGCTGACCGGGGTGGTGATGGTGGCCGCGCTGCGCTGGTCGGCTCCGCTGCTGGTCGGCCTGGCGGCCGTGCTGGTCGCGGTCGAGGGCGGGGTGCTGTGGGCGTACCGGCGCCGGCGGGCGCTGCCGGTCCGCGCGTTCGGGCCGCTGTTCGCCTGGCCGGTGGTGGCCGTGTCCGGGGTGGTGCTGGTGGCCGCGCCGCTGCCTGCGGTGATGGGCTACTGGCAGCGCGTCGGGGTGCTCGGTGTGCCGGTGCTGGCCACCGTCGCGGCGGTGCTGCTGCGGATCCGTGCGCGGCTGCACGCCGCGCCGCCGACCGACCCGGCGCTTGCCCGCAACGTCATGCGCTGCCTGCGGCCGGACCGCCTTCCGGTGCTCGCCACGCTGGCGCGCGAGTTCGCGGTGTGCACCCGCTGGCACTGCTCGGTGCCCGGCGCGACGTGGCCGAACCGCAACTTCGTGCACGCCGGGACCTCAGACGGCACCGTGGACATCGAGGTCGGCTTCTACCGCGACGCCACCATCTTCGAGCGGCTCACCGAGGCCGGCGCGAGCTGGCACATCTACCGCGACGGCATGGCCCAGGTCATGGTGTTCGAGAACCTGCTCGAGGAGCCGCACATCCGCAACTGGTACGAGATCAGGGACTTCGCCCGGCACGTGGCCGCGGGCACGCTGCCGCGGTACAGCTTCATCGAGCCGCGCCACGACGGCCCCCGCTCGAACAGCCAGCACCCGGGCAACAACGACTTCGACGCGCCGCCGGGCTGGCGGACCGACTTCCAGCGCGGCGAGCAGCTCATCGCGTCGATCTACCAGACGCTGCTGGCCAACCGGGCGGTCTTCGACCGCACCATGCTGGTCATCACCTACGACGAGCACGGCGGGTTCTACGACCACGTACCGCCGCCGACCCGGTTCCCGGCGCCGAGGGACACCCTGGGCGGGCATCCGGCGAAGTCGCCGCTGCCCCGGATCCTGGGGTGGTTCGTCGAGCAGCCGGCGTCCCGGTTCCGGTTCCGGCTGCTCGGGCCGCGGGTACCCGCCGTGGTGGTGTCCCCGCTGATCCCGGCCAGCCCGGACCCGACCCTGTACGACCACACCGCGATCCCGGCGACGGTGCGCAGACTGTTCGCACCGGGTACTGCGGAGCTATCCCACAGGGAGGCCCGGTCGAACACCCTGGAGCACCTGTGCAGCCTGGCGGAGCCGCGCGAGGACCTGCCCGACCTGAGTTCCCTGTTGCTCCCCCGCCCTTCCGACGCGGTCGGTAGGGCGGCGGAATCGGCGGCGGTGCTGGACGGGGCACGGGCGCCCTCCGCGGCGGCGCCCAGGGACGACGACTTCGCCCGCAAGCTGCGCGCGTTGGCCCCGCAGGTCGGGCGGAAGCTCGCGCCGGAGGCAGTGCCGGCGGACGCAGTCTCCGCTGGCGTCGCGGCGCCCGGCACGGCACCGCCCGACCTGACGCCGCCCGGCACGGCATCGCCCGACCTGACACCGCCCGGCACGGCACCGCCCGAACCGGAGCCGCTCGCGGTGACCCCCGACCTGGCCAGCCAGGTCGTCTCCGCGGCCGCCGAGGCGGCCCGGCGGGATGCGCGTCCCGCCTGACCACGCCCCGGTGGCCACCGCCACCCGGGCCGCCACCACCGCGCCGGCCGCCACCCGGCTCACCAGCACCGGCCGGCGGCCACCTCGCCGGCCGCCTCCCCCCGGCGGATGTGGGCGGCTCGCTCAGTGCAGGCAGAACTCGTTGCCCTCCGGGTCGTGCATCGTCACGTGGTAGTGCTTGTCGGTCTGGTCCCGGTAGCCGACGGTGGCGCCCGCGCCGGTGAGCCGCTCGACCTCAGCGTCCACGCGCTGCTGGCGGGTCTCGATCGGCACGCTGCGGCCGCCCGCGACGTCTAGGTCCAGATGCAGCCGGTTCTTCACCGCCTTCTGCTCGGGCACCTTCTGGAAGTACACCCGCGGCCCGGCGCCGTCCGGGTCCACGACCGAGGCGCCGTCGTTCCACTCCGACTCGGGCACGTCGAGGTCGGCCAGCAAGGCCTCCCACGACCCGTACCCGTCCGGCGGCGGCTCCGGCACGTAGTGCAGGGCGGTTGCCCAGAACTCCGCCTGGGCGCGCGGGTCACCGCAGTCGATCGTGATCTGGACCCTGGTCGCCACCGTGATCACCTCCGGACCGCACCGTACCGGCACGGTCGGACAGTTCGGCGCGCTCGGCTTGGGCGGCCGCCCCCACCGGCACCGGCTCCTCCTCGCGGCCGTGGTCGTCGTCCAGCATGGTCGACTCGTCGAACGGGTCCTCCCCGGCCAGCACCCGGTTGGCGCGTTCCCGGTCGAACTCGCCGGTCCAGGTGCCGATCAGCACGGTGGCCACCGAGTTGCCGGCGAAGTTGGTCAGCGCCCGCGCCTCGGACATGAACCGGTCGATGCCCACGATCAGCCCGACCCCGTCCAGCAGTTCGGGACGGTGCGTCTGCAGCCCGGCCGCCAGGGTGGCCAGCCCGGCACCGGTCACCCCGGCCGCGCCCTTCGACGCGATGATCATGAACAGCAGCAGGGAGATCTGCTGGCCGAGGGACAGCGGCTTGTCCAGCGCGTCCGCTATGAACAGCGAGGCCATGGTCAGGTAGATCGCGGTGCCGTCGAGGTTGAAGGAGTACCCGGTCGGCACGACGATGCCGACCACCGCACGGCTCACCCCGAGGTGCTCCATCTTGGCGATCAGCCGGGGCAGCGCCGTCTCCGAGGAGGAGGTGGACACGATCAGCAGGAACTCCCGCGCCAGGTACCGGAACAGGGTGAGGATGCCCAACCGGCTCACCACCCACAACAGCGGGCCGAGTATCACGAACACGAACAGCAGGCAGGTCACGTAGAACCCGAGCATGATCACCGCCAGGCTCTTCAGGGCGTTCACCCCGGTAGAGCCGACCACCGCGGCGATCGCCCCGAACGCCCCGATCGGGGCCACCCACATGATCATCGCCAGCACGCGGAACACCAGCCGCTGCAGGTGCCCGATGCCGCGCAGGACCGGCACCGCCGGCGGCCCCATGAGCTGCAGCGCGAAGCCGACCAGCAGCGCGACCAGCAGGGTCTGCAGCACCGAGCCGGAGGTGAACGCGGAGAACAGCGTGGTCGGGATGATGCTGAGGATGAAGTCGGTGCCGCCTACCGGGGCCGAGGACGCCTGCTTGGCGCCGAGCCCGCGCAGCGTGTCGGTCAGGTGCAGCCCGGAGCCGGGGTGGATCACGTTGCCCACCACCAGGCCGATTGCCAGCGCCACGGTGGACATCACCAGGAAGTAGGTGAGCGCCATGCCGCCGACCCGGCCCACCCGGGCCGCGCTGCGGATCGAGCCGATGCCGAGCACGATGGTGCAGAAGATGATGGGGCTGATCATCATCCGGATCAGCGCCACGAACCCGTCGCCGAGCGGCTTGAGGTTCTTGCCGACGCCGGGCGCGACCAGCCCGACCACGATGCCGAGGGCGACCGCGGCGATCACGGCCAGGTAGAGCAGATGGGTCCGGTCCCGGCGGGGCGGGGTGCGCTCCTCGGTCGGGCCGGCCGACGTCTGGTCGGACATCGGGCCTCCTCGGGGTCGGCCGCCGGGCGGGCCGGCGGCGCACGGGGGTGTGGGGCAGCGCTGTCGGGGCAACATCCGGACACGCTGTGACCGGCGTCACCATTCTGCCCAGTCCGTCCAGCCGGCACAGCCGGGTGCGTGGCCGTGTCCGCCGACGTGGCTGCCGAGCCGCGCGCCCGTCGGGCCGCTCGTACCGTCCGCGGAAGGGAGGCCGGATGACCCCGGTGATCGTGGTGATGGGCGTGTCCGGCTCGGGCAAGACCACCGTCGGCGCCGCGCTGGCCGGCCGGCAGGGCGTCGAGTACGCCGACGCGGACGACTTCCACCCGGCGGCCAACATCGCGAAGATGTCGACCGGCCAGCCGCTGGACGACGAGGACCGCCGCCCCTGGCTGGAGGCGATCGCCCGCTGGATGGGCGCGCACCGGACCACCGGCGGCGTGGTGAGCTGCTCCGCGCTGCGGCACCGCTACCGGGACGTGCTGCGCGGCGAGGCCCCCGACGCGGTGTTCCTGCACCTGGCAGGATCGCCCGATGTGGTGGCCAGGCGGGTCGCCGGCCGGCCGGCGCACTTCATGCCGGTCGCGCTGGTGCGGTCGCAGTTCGAGACGCTCGAGCCGCTGGCCGATGACGAGCGCGGCGTCGCGCTGCCGCTGGACCTGCCGGTGGACCGGATCGTCGCGCAGTTCCTGGACTGGCTCGGAAGGGAGACCTGATGGGCTACCCGCTGCCGCAGCCGCTACCCGCCGACCGAGGCCAGGTGCTCGTGCACCAGCCGGACCGCCATGGACCCGTCGCCCACCGCGGCGGCCACCCGCTTCACCGCGCCGCTGCGCACGTCACCCGCGGCGAACACCCCGGGGGCGCTGGTCTCCAGCAGCAGCGGCTCGCGGCCGATGTCGGCGAAGTCGCCGGCGCCGGCGGCGCGTGCCGCGGCGCCGGTGAGCAGGTAGCCGCCCGCGTCCCGGGCGAGCGAGCCGGCCAGCCAGTCGGTGGCCGGTTCGGCGCCGACGAACACGAACAGGTCGCGCACCGCCAGCCGGCGCCGCTCGCCGGTGTCCAGGTCCTCGACCACCACCGCCTCGAGCTTGCGGTCGCCGACAAGCTCGCGCACCTCGGTGTGCAGCAGCACCCGCACCCGCGGGTCGCGCTCGATCCGGTCGGCCAGGTAACGCGACATGTTCTCGTCCAGGCTGCGCTCGCGCACCACCAGGTACAGCGGCCCGGCGTGCTCTGCCAGGAACGTGGTGGCCTGCCCGGCGGAGTTGCCGCCGCCGACCACGGCAACCGGGTCTGACGCGCACAGCATCGCCTCCACCTGGGTGGCGGCGTAGTAGACGCAGGTGTCCTCGAAATCGGCCAGCCGGGGCACCGGGAGCCGGCGGTACCGCGCGCCGGTGGCCACCACCACGGTGCGGGCGGACAGCGTGTCACCGTCCTCCAGGCGCAGCAGGTGGTCCCGGTCCCGGCGCTGCAGCCCGACGGCGCGCGCCGCCACCTCGATCCGGGCGCCGAACTTCTCCGCCTGCAGTACTGCACGGTCGGCCAGCTCGGCACCGGAGATCCCGGACGGGAAGCCGAGGTAGTTCTCGATCCGGGGCGACGTGCCGGCCTGCCCGCCGGGCGCCACCGCCTCCAGCGCCACCGTCCGTAGGCCCTCCGAGGCGCCGTACACGGCCGCGGCCAGCCCGCCCGGGCCGGCGCCCACCACCGCGAGGTCGCACTCGGTGCGCTGCTCGGCGGTGGCGCGCAGGCCGAGGAGCGTGGCCAGCTCGGCGATGCTCGGGTTGCGCAGCACCCGGTCCCGCCACACCACCACCGGGGTGTCCGCCGGGCCGACGCCGAACTGCCGGAGCAGCTCCTCCGCCCCCGGGTCGTTCTCCAGGTCCACGAACCGGTGCGGCAGCCGGTTGCGGATGGCGAACCGGCGCAGCCGCCGGGTGTCCTCGGAGTACCGGGAGCCGACGATGCGGAAGCCGGCGCCGAGCCCGATGACGAGCGTGCGCCTGATCAGGTACGCGCGCAGGATCACGTCGCCCAGCATCGGATCCTCGGCCACCAGGGTGCGCAGCCGGTCCACCGGCACGGCGAGCACCTCACCCGGCTCGAGTACCACCGTGCTGAAGTACGCGGCCTGCCGGGTGAGCACGCTCATCTCGCCGAGGAACCGCCGCGGCCCGTGCACCCGGACGATGCGCTCCTCGGCGGTGCCGTGCCCCTCCACCACCGCCACCTTGCCGGCCAGCACCACGAAGAACTCGGTGCTCGGCTCCCCCTCGGCGAGCAGCACCTGGCCCGGCCGGACCGGCCGCCGCTGCCCGTACCTGGCCAGCGTCTCGATCTGCTCGTCGGTCAGCCGGGGGAAGGCGCCGAACATGTCCGGCGTCTCCCGCGGCGCCAGGTCAGACGAAGGTCTCGTCGACATAGCACCAGCGCCAGTCCTCGCCGGGCTCGAACGACTGCACGATGGGGTGCCCGTCGGTGTGCGCGTGCCGGCGGGCGTGCCGGTTCGGCGAGGAGTCGCAGCAGCCAACGTGCCCGCAGGTCAGGCACAGCCGCAGGTGTACCCACCTCGACCCCGAGCGCAGGCACTCCTCGCAGCCGTCCGGCGTGCGGGGCACCACTGGCTGGACCAGCCGCAGGTGCGGGTCCAGGACGGTACTCATCTGCTCGCCTCCGCGCTCGCTCCGCTCCTCGGGCCTGGCGGCCCTGCGATGCTCACTCGCTGTCGGCTCGCGGTACTCATCTGCTCGCCTCCGCGCTCGCTCCGCTCCTCGGGCCTGGCGGCCCTGCGATGCTCACTCGCTGTCGGCTCGCGGTACACATCTCGAAATCCCCTCGTAATCCCGGAGCGTGGGGTGACTCATGCCCCCCCACGGCGGTGGTAGAGGCTGTCGATCACCAGCGACGCGCCGATGGACAGCAACCAGATGTCCTTGGCCAGGCCGATGCCCTGCTCGGTGGGGCGCACGCTGCCCTCCCGGCGCATGCCGGGGGTGCGCAGGTACAGGCCGAGCAGCCCGACGGCGAACCCGGTGAGCGCCAACCCGGCGACGCCGGCCGGCACCGCGGGCACCAGCAGCGCGCCGCCGATCGTGATCTCGGTGGCGGACAAGGCCCGGGTGAACACCTTCGGGTCGATCTTGCCCAGGAACGGGTACGTGCCGCTGGCGAACTGGTGCACGCCCTTGGCCGTCGTCTCGTCCGCGGTCCGCTTGGTCAGCCCCGCGTTGAGGACGAAGGCACCGGCGGACAGTCGCAGCGGTACCTGCCACGCGTGTCGGGCCAGGTTCACGATGCGCCTCCGGATGTCGTGTCGCGGGTGGACGGTCGAGTGCGTGCGAGCGCGTCGTCCACCCAGGCGCGCAGCACGTGTTCGGGAGCGGCGCCGGGCTGGCGGGCCAGCACCTCGCCGTCGTACATCACCATCAGGGTCGGTACCGCGCGGACGTCGAAGCGCTGCGAGATCGCCGGCGCCTCGTCCACGTTGACCTTGACCAGCTTCAGCTCGCCGGCCAGGTCGGTCGCGATCCGCTCCAGCGCCGGGCTGACCGCCCGACACGGGCCGCACCATGGCGCCCACAGGTCGACGAGCACCGCCGGCGCGGCCTTCTCGGCGACCTCGGTGAAATCCCGGTCGCCGGCCTCCACGATCCACGGCAGCGGGCCGTGGCAGTTGCCGCACCGCGGCCGCCCCTCGGCCGCGGCGGGCACCCGGTTCTGCTTCCCGCACCGCGGGCAGGTGACGGTGACGGTGTTGTTCATGCCGTCTCCGTAGCGGTCGGTGCGGTGTGCTCGACTACCAGGTCGCGGTCGCGCAGGTCGACGCGGATCACCGAGCCGTCGGGCACCTCGCCGGCCACCAGCGCGCGGCCGATCCGGGTCTCCACCTCCCGGGCGATGAACCGGCGCAGCGGGCGCGCCCCGTACACCGGGTCGTAGCCCTGCCGGGCGATGAACCGGCGCGCCTGCTCGCTGACCTCGAGCTTCATCCGGCGGTCGGCCAGCCGGGCGCGCAGCTCGTCGAACATCAGGTCCACGATCTGCTCGATCTCCCGCTGGGTCAGCGGCTTGAACAGCACGATGTCGTCCACCCGGTTCAGGAACTCGGGGCGGAACTGGCGGCGCAACTCGCCCATCACCAGGTCGCGCGCGTCCGGCTTGATCTCACCCTCGTCGGTCGCGCCGTCGAGCAGGTAGTGCGAGCCGATGTTCGAGGTCATGATCACGATCGAGTTGCGGAAGTTGACGGTGCGCCCCTGCGCGTCGGTCAGCCGGCCGTCGTCGAGGACCTGGAGCAGCGTGTTGAACACGTCCGGGTGCGCCTTCTCGATCTCGTCGAAGAGCACCACGGAGTACGGCTTGCGCCGGACCGCCTCGGTGAGCTGGCCGCCCTCGTCGTACCCCACGTACCCGGGCGGCGCGCCGACCAGCCGGCTCACGGTGTGCCGCTCCTGGTACTCGCTCATGTCGATGCGGACCATGTTGTTCTCGGTGTCGAACAGCGCCGCGGCCAACGTCCTGGCCAGCTCCGTCTTCCCCACCCCGGTGGGGCCGAGGAAGATGAACGACCCGATCGGCCGGCGCGGGTCCTTGATGCCGGCCCGGGCCCGGATGATCGCGTCGGCCACCAACCGGACCGCCTCGTCCTGGCCCACCACCCGCTCGTGCAGAATCTCGTCCAGCCGCAGCAGCTTCTCCCGCTCGCCCTCCTTCAGCCGGCTGAGCGGGATGCCCGTCCAGGCGGCGACGATCTCGGCGATCTCGTCCTCGGTGACCACCTCGTGCAGCAGTTGCTGGCCGCCCTGCTTGGCCGCGAGCTGCTCCTCCTCGGCGGCCAGCCGGCGCTCCAACTCGGCGAGCCGGCCGTACCGCAGCTCGGCGGCCCGGTTGAGGTCGTACCGGCGCTCCGCCTCCTCGGCCTCCTGCCGGACCTGCTCCAGCTCGGCCCGCAGCTCCTGCACCCGGCGGATGGCCTGCCGCTCGGCCTCCCACTGGGCGCGCATCGAGTCGGCCTCGGCGCGCAGGTCCGCCAGCTCCCGGCGCAGCTCCTCCAGCCGGGTCCTGCTGGCCTGGTCGGTCTCCTTCGCCAGCGCCGCCTCCTCGATCTCCAGCCGCATCACCCGGCGGGTGATCTCATCCAGCTCGGCCGGCATCGAGTCGATCTCGGTACGCAGCCGGGCGCACGCCTCATCCACCAGGTCGATCGCCTTGTCCGGAAGGAACCGGTCGGTCAGGTATCGGTGGGACAGGGTCGCCGCGGCCACCAACGCGCTGTCCTGGATGCGCACCCCGTGGAAGATCTCCAACCGCTCGCGCAGCCCGCGCAGGATGGAGATCGTGTCGGCCAGGCTCGGCTCGTCCACCAGCACCGGTTGGAACCGCCGCTCCAGCGCGGCGTCCTTCTCGATGCGCTTGCGGTACTCGTCCATTGTGGTGGCGCCGATCATGTGCAGCTCGCCGCGGGCAAGCATCGGCTTGAGCATGTTGCCGGCGTCCATCGCGCCCTCGGCGGCGCCCGCGCCGACCACGGTGTGCAGTTCGTCCACGAACAGCAGGATCCGGCCCTCGGCCGCCTTCACCTCGGCCAGTACGGCCTTGAGCCGCTCCTCGAACTCCCCGCGGTACTTGGCGCCGGCCACCAGCGAGCCCATGTCCAGGGCGAAGATCGTCTTGTCCCGCAGCCCTTCGGGCACGTCGCCGCGCAGGATGCGTTGCGCCAGCCCCTCCACGATCGCGGTCTTGCCGACGCCCGGGTCGCCGATCAGCACCGGGTTGTTCTTCGACTTGCGGGACAGGATCTGGATCACCCGACGGATCTCGGCGTCCCGGCCGATCACCGGGTCCAGCCGCCCGGCGCGCGCGGAGGCCACCAGGTCCTGCCCGTACTTCTCCAGCGCCTCGTACGCGGCCTCGGGGCTGGCCGAGGTGACCCGCTGGTTGCCGCGGATCCGGGTCAGCGCGGACAGGAACGCCTCGCGGGTCACCCCGTACTCGGCCAGCCGCCGGCCGGCCGGTGTCGAGTTGCCCTCCTCGGCCAGCGCCAGCACCAGGTGCTCCACCGACACGTACTCGTCCTTCAGCCGCTTCGCCTCCCGTTCGGCGACGTCCAGCAACCGGGCCAGCCGCTGGGTGATGAACACCTGCCCGGGAGCGGCCGACGGGCCGGTCACCTTCGGCTTGCGTCTGACGTCGGTCTCCACCGCGTCCCGCAACGCGGCCGGGTCGGCGCCGAGCTGGGTGACCAGCCGCGGCAGCAGCCCCTCGGGCTGGTCGAGCAGCGCGAGCAGCAGGTGCTCGCCGTCCACCTCGGTGTGCCCGTGGCGGACCGCCAGCGCCTGGGCCTCCTGCATCGCGGCCTGCGACTTCTGGGTGAGGCGGTTCATGTCCATGCGTGGTTCACTCCCTCGTTCGGGACGCGTTGCGGAGCGCGGCTTCGAGCTGGTTGATCCGGTCCAGCAGGTCCAGCACCAGGCCGATCGCGGCATAGTTCACCGGCAGGCCGGCGTGCAGCCGCTGGATGCGGGCGACGGTGAGCAGTTGGGGCGCGGTGAACCACAGCTCGCCGGCCGCGTCCCGCTGCACGTCGAGGAGGCCGAGGGCGGCGTACCGGCGCACCAGGTCGGGGTGCACGCCGGCCCGCCGGGCGAACGTCTCCAGCCCGAGCCGGTTCTGCCGCAGCAGCGGGTACTGCATGTCACCTCCTCGGGTTGAAGTTCGAGTCCCGGGCGAGCTGTTCGAACAGCTCCCGCTCCCGGGCGGTGGGGTGCCGGGGGACCATGATCTTGACCTCGGCGTACAGGTCGCCGGGCCTGCCGCGGGGGTTGGGCATGCCCTCCCCGCGCAGCCGCAGCCGCCGGCCGGTGGACGTGCCCGTCGGCACCTTCACCTTGGCCTCCCCGGCCGGGGTGGTGACCGCGACGGTGGCGCCGAGAGCGCCCTCCCACGGCGCCAGCGGCAGGTCGACGATGATGTCGCGGCCGTTCAGCCGGTAGCGCGGGTGCGGGGCGATCCGGACCACCAGGTACAGGTCCCCGGCGGTGCCGTAGCCGCTGCCCTGCCCGCCCTCGCCGGCCAGCCGGATCCGCTGCCCGTCGGTGACCCCGGGCGGGATGGTGACGTCGTACGTGCGCGGGCCGCCGCGACCGGACAGGGTGACCTTCCGCCGGCCGCCGGTGTACGCCTCCTCGACGGACAGCTCGAGCTCGGCCTCCTGGTCGGCGCCCGGGATGGTGCCGGCGCCGCGGCCGAACATCCCCTCGAACAGGTCCTCCAGGTCGATGCCGCCGCCCACGCCGCCGAGGTCCTCGCTGGTCCACACCCGGCCACCCGCCCCGAAGGGCGAGCCGCCGCCGTACGGGGAGCCGCGGAAGCCCCCGCCGCCGCGACCGGCGCCCGCGGCGGCTCCCTCCGCCACCTGCCGGAAGTCCGGCCCGAACCGGTCGTACCTGGCCCTGGTCTCCGGGTCGGAGAGCACGTGGTACGCCTCGTTGACCTCCTTGAACCGTTCCTCCGCCGACGGGTCCTTGTTCACGTCCGGGTGGTACCTGCGGGCCAGCCTGCGGTACGCCTGCTGCAGTTCCTCGGCACCGGCATCCCGTCCCACCCCGAGTACCTCGTAGTAGTCGCGCGCCACGGCCGGTCAGCTCCGCGGGCGGGCGACCGTGACGGCGCCGGGGCGGAGCTGCCGGTCGGCGTCGCCGTATCCCGGGCGCAGCACCCGGACAACGGTGCCGGCCGGCGCGTCCTCCGACTCCTCCACCACCGCGACCACCTCGTGCCGCGCCGGGTCGAACGGCACCCCCGCCTCGTCGTGCCGGCGGTAGCCGAGCGCGGCCAGCACGCTCAGGGCGTGGTCGCGCACCGCCCGCACCCCCTCCACGATGGCCTCGGGGTCGGTCGCCGCGTGCTCGAGTGCCCGGTCCAGGTTGTCCAGCACCGGCAGCCACGCGGCGGCCACCCGGCCGCGCTCGGCGGTTCGCTCGCGGTCGAGCTCGCGGGCGTACCGCTTGCGCAGGTTGTCCAGGTCGGCCACCGCGCGCCGCCAGCGGTCCTCCAGCTCGGCCAGCGCGGCGGCGGCCGCCGCATCCTCCGGCGTCGCCCCCGCGGGTGCCTGCTCGGCGGGCGCCGGCTGCCGTGCCTCCGGCCGCTGTCGCTCCTCCCGTTGCCCTTCCTGCCGCTGTACCTCCTGCCGCCGCGGCTCCTGCCGCTGTGCCTCGTGCCCGCGCGGCTCCTGCCGCTGTGCCTCGTGCCCGCGCGGCTCCTGCCGCTGTGCCTCGTGCCCGCGCGGCTCCTGCGGCTGTGCCTCGTGCCGGCGCGGCTCCTGCTGCCCGGCTGGCTGCTGCTGCCCGGCCGGCTGCCCGGCCGGCTGCTGCGCGCGGTCCGGTGCCGGTTCCCGCGCCGGTTCCCGGGCGGGCGGGCGGTCGGTGTGGTGGCGGGTGTCCGGCTGCATGGCCGCCTCAGCTCCGGTCGAACTCGGCGTCGATCACGTCGTCGTCGGCGCCGGTGGAGCGGCCCTCGGACGCCCGCCCGTCGGGCCGATCGGCCGAGCCGCCGTCGCCGGACGCGCCGCCCGGCCGGGCCGCCAGCAGCGACTGGTACACCTGCTGCAGTTCGCCGGTGAGCTGGCGCACCCGGTCCAGGGGTGCCTCCTGCTCGATCGCCTGCCGGGCGTCGCCGACCAGCATCTCCGCGCGCGCCCGCTCGTGCGCCGGTGCCGCGTCGCCCAGCTCGGCCAGCCGCCGCTGCACCTGGTACGCCACCGCGTCCAGCTCGTTGCGGGTCTCCACCGCCTGCCGGATCTGCTGGTCCTGGGCACGGTTGCGCTCCGCCTCGGCCACCATCCGTTCGATCTCGGCGCGGTCCAGGTTGGAGCTCTCGCTGATGGTGATCCGCTGCTCGGCGCCGGTGTCCCGGTCCCTCGCCGCGACGTTGAGGATGCCGTTGGCGTCGATGTCGAAGGTGACCTCGACCTGCGGCTCGCCGCGCGGCGCCGGCCGGATGTTCTCCAGCCGGAACCGGCCCAGCACCCGGTTGTCCGAGGCCCGTTCCCGCTCGCCCTGCAGCACCACGACGTCCACCGCCGGCTGGTTGTCCGCCGCGGTGGAGAACACCTCGGTGCGCCGGGCCGGGATGGTGGTGTTCCGTTCCACGATCTTCGTCATCACGCCGCCCTGGGTCTCCACGCCCAGCGACAGCGGCGTCACGTCGAGCAGCAGCACGTCGGAGACGTCACCGGTCAGCACACCGGCCTGCACGGCGGCGCCCATGGCGACGACCTCGTCCGGGTTGACGGTCATGTTCGGGTCCTTGCCGCCGGTGAGCCGGCGCACCAGCGCCTGCACCGCGGGGATCCGGGTGGAGCCGCCGACCAGGATGACCTCGTCGATGTCGTTCTCGCTGACCTTGGCGTCGGCCATCGCCTGCTTGACCGGGTCCAGGGTGCGGTTGACCAGGGCGGCAGTCAGGTCCTCGAACCTCGCCCGGCTGATCGTTGCGGTCAGGTGCTTCGGCCCGGACGCGTCCGCGGTCACGAACGGCAGGCTGACCTGGGTCTGGGTCACCGAGGACAGCTCCACCTTGGCCTTCTCGGCGGCCTCGAACAGCCGCTGCAGGGCCTGCGGGTCCCGGCGCAGGTCGATGCCGTTCTCCCGCTGGAACTCATCGGCCAGATGGTCGACGAGCCGGCGGTCGAAGTCGTCACCGCCCAGGTGCGTGTCGCCCGCGGTGGAGCGCACCTCCACCACGCCGTCGCCGACCTCCAGGATGCTCACGTCGAACGTGCCGCCGCCGAGGTCGAAGACCAGCACGGTCTCGTGACCGCGCTTGTCCAGCCCGTAGGCCAGCGCGGCCGCGGTCGGCTCGTTGATGATGCGCAGCACCTCGAGGCCGGCGATCCGGCCGGCGTCCTTGGTGGCCTGCCGCTGGGCGTCGTTGAAGTACGCCGGCACGGTGACCACCGCCTTGGTGACCCGCTCACCGAGGAACTTCGACGCGTCGTCGGCCAGCTTGCGCAGCACCAGCGCGCTGATCTCCTCGGGTGCGTACTGCTTGCCGCGCACCTCGAAACGGGCCTCCCCGTTGGGCCCCGGCACCACGTCGAAGGTGACCGCCTTGGCCTCCTCGGTCACCTCCTCGTACCGGCGGCCGATGAAGCGCTTGGCCGAGTAGATGGTGCCCTTCGGGTTCAGGATCGACTGCCGCCGGGCGAGCTGGCCGACCAGCCGCTCGCCGCTGTCGGTGAACGCCACGACCGAGGGCGTCGTCCGCGCCCCCTCCGCGTTCGGGATGACGGTCGCCTGGCCGCCCTCCCAGGCGGCGATGACCGAGTTGGTGGTGCCCAGGTCGATGCCAACTGCCTTGGCCATTGCTGCCTCCGGTCAGCTCGTGCCGGTGCTGTGCCGGGCGCTGGACCGCGTCGGCGCGTCGACCCTCGCAGTTGTCCCGGCCTGCGTGTCGGCCTGCGTGTCGGCCCGTGTCTGTGTGCCGGCCCGTGTCTGTGTGCCGGCCCGTGTCTGTGTGCCGGCCCGTGTCTCCGTTTCGGCCCGCGTCTCCGCCCGTGTGTCGGCCCGCGTGTCCGCTCGTGTCTCGGTGCGCGTGTCCAGCGGCGAGCTGGTCAGCAGCCGAACGGCCTCGTCGGCCATCTCGCTGTCCACCAGCACCTCGAACCGGCTCGGGGTCATCGCGCGGAAGGAGGAGAAGTCGCGGCGGCCGCCCTGCATCCAGTGCGCGAGCAGTCCGAACAGCGCGCCGACGATCGCCCCGAAGATCGCGCCGTACAGCATCAGCAGCAGCGTGGCGATCGTGCTGGTGATCCAGCTGAACAGGCCGAACAGCCAGCCGATCAGCAGACCGACGAGGGCGCCCGAGCCGGCGCCGCGCAGCGCCGAGCCGCCGTAGTTCAACCGGCCGGTGACCTGCTCGATCAGCTTCAGGTCGTGCCCGACGATCCTCACCCGTTGGACCGGGAACCCCAGGTCGGACAGCCGGTCTACGGCGCGTTCGGCCTCGGCGTAGCTGTCGTAGACGCCGATGGAGCGCGACCCCGCCGCTCCGGCCCACCCGTGGACCTGCTCGCTCATGGTCTCCTCCTGACCGAC